>TARA_R110000850_G_scaffold222526_3_pt1 | contig 15986 bp, 19 predicted proteins | sample TARA_R110000850 | Tara Oceans TARA_R110000850 (sample SAMEA4397586) | marine metagenome | biome: Polar Biome; feature: [SRF] surface water layer (ENVO:00010504); material: water (ENVO:00002006), including particulate matter (ENVO:01000060) such as... | depth 5 m | reverse complement strand
TAGTAGTATAGGAATTAACCTATGACACACTCAATCACAACGGAGAATCTCAATGAGAAAACTATACATGAATAGAAGAAAGCGTGCAATGACTTGTTACATAATCGGCAATGCAAACGGTGACCGTACTCGTAAAATTGAACAAGGCGATAAGTTTTACATCGATGAATCTGAACCACTCGGACCACAACACAATCACAGTACTCGGGTAATCGGTTACTACCTTAAAAACGATTTACCAATCAAGGCAACATTTTCTACTTGGGCAATTGCGAACTACTGTGATTTACAAAAATAAAATGTAAATAATTGTAACAATCTTGTTTATCATCATTTGTCAGATTTACAATAATCATTTGTAAAAAGATGTAACAATAATTAATTCAGCGATTGCACAGATTTACATTATTATGTGCAAATGTTACATCTTTTTACATCTTATTTATTATAAAAAAAAGCTAAAAAACTTTATAAAAAAAATGTATAAATGCTTTATTTAGGGTATTATCTATACATGTCAATCAGGCATGCAAAAGAAAAAACTCAAAGATAAAGGATAAATAAAATGTCAAATAAAAAAGAAAATAATAATGTAAATTGGGAATTCATCTGTCAAATAGCTTGGGATAAAGCTGACATTGTGCAAGAAATTATGGCAATGGCAATAAGCTTTAATGCGCATAAAAATGGCATAATTAATAATGAGCAATTTATGCTTAGCGCAAAGCCCCAAAATCCTGGCAATGGCAATTGGGATTTACATTTAATTGCTCCCTTAAATGCATTAATGGCATGCGCCGCTATTTTGCAAGGATGGGAAATGGAGATTAATGAGGATGAGCAAATCATTATTATGAGCTAAGCCTATAGCTATTATAACATGGCTATCCCTGCTTTTACAAAAGAAAATGGGGATAGCTTATGTTTTTTTATCGATGCCCTTAGCCATGCATAAATTGACATAATGTCAATGTAAATAAATGTAATAAAAGCTTCTAGGGCCCCAAAGGGCTTTGTAAACCTCTAGATAAATACATAGTTGAAAATGCTCAATCAGAAAAACGATAAAAATAATTGCCCATCCAGAAAAACGATAAAAAACAATAGCTCTCAAAAAATTCTGGCAGAAATAAAACCATCATTAATCATTAAAAAAAATACAAAAAAAACTTGAACAAATGATTGAAAAGGATTATAATACTATTATAGGAATTAACCTATGGCAGAAGGAGATTATTATGAAACTGAAGATTGGCCAAAACTGGAACATGGCAAAATACCAATCCGGATGGAGAAATGGAGTTTTGATGGAAATTACAGAATTACCTGATGAAGGAATGAATGAATGTATTTTCTTGATTGATGGAAAACTAGAAACCTATTGGATTGGAATTGATAAGGATGGAAATCCTTATTGGAATGAAGAGGATAAAACTATAGGAATGGTTTATTATGGAGAACATTGCCTCGTTATGAAATCTATCAATTAGATTTTAATTAAAAAAATTCTTTATCATCAGGCTCTTATAGATTTTGTTTATCATCAGACATGTCTTTAAGAGCTTTTCTTTGTTTGCCTATTAGATAACATAGCAAACTAAAAAGGATGGCCTCTATGACCATCCTCGTTAATCCTAGAGCCATAATGTATCAATGCTCCACATCTACTTTGGTAACAACCGCATGATGTTTGGGCATAGTATCTGGACCGGCTAATTCTTTGGCTTTATGGAAAGCTTCTGATTGAGTGAAGGCTGTGACCTCTACCACTTCAGTTACCACAATCCGTTTTTTTAAGATAACTTTGTATTTGCGTTCGTTCTTCATGTGAGCTCCCTTATGTTATGTTCTCATAGTTAATTATACAATGTCTAGTTTTTTTGTACATTTTTTTTAATAAAAAATTTATCTTTTCTATTTTCGGTGTATAGTTACTATGCATAGGGCATGTAGGCGTATGAGTCCCTTTTTCAATTTGGGGAGTTAGTTCATTGGATAAAAATGATAGAAAGTATTATCGTAAGCATTGGAATTGTAAAGACCCAGCATTATTTGAGTGGATTGCACATCAGCGAGGGTTCTCTTATGACCCTACTCTTGAGTTGGAGAGGAAGCTTGATGGTGAGCCTGACCCTATTGAAGAAGAGTGGGACCGGTCTGATTTGTTAAGAAAGTGTATTAAAAAATTATCAAAGGATGAACAGACTGTAGTATTTCATTATTATTATGATGGTTGGACCTTACAACAAATCGCTGATAAGATGGGTGTTGTAGTTAGTACAGCATACAAGAAAAGAGAAAGAGCATTGAAAAATTTAAGGTATCTTATAGAGGTGGCCCAAAAATGAATAAAGAAGAACACAAGAAACGAAGTGCTAATTACAAAGCACAATTGAAACAAGCAATCTATGCTGGAGACTTTGAGCGTATCGTCTGTACAGTTATGTTGTTAGCCGTTAAGAACAATGAGGCAGATGATTGGAAAGCCTCTCCTCGTACATTTATGGAACTCCTACAGGTGCTCTCCAAGTATAGAGCAGAGTTTGGTGATTCCGGAATGGAAGACATTCTTAAAGTATTAGAAGGCGGTAAAGAAGATTGATGTATCTCTCTAAGTGTATAACTATAAGATACAAACAATAATAAAGTAAGGATAAGTGTAGATGTCGAAGATAAGTCCAGCAATTATGAAAAGATTACATGACCCTCGTCAGTTCTTTAAGTTTCTTAAAGTATTTGATAAGGATTCAGGTAAGCTGGTGCCCTTTGTCTTGAACGCAGAACAAGAAGAGTTATTAGATGCACTCTTAACTCATCAAAAAGTAGTTGTCTGTAAAGCACGGCAGATAGGATGTTCTACTCTAATTCGTGCTTACTTCCTATGGAAAACTTATGTCGAAACCCAACCAACTAGAAGTGCTATCATTAGTTACACAAGAGATAGTGCAGACCACCTCCACAGTATTGACAAAGGATTCTATCTATCATTGCCAAAGCCACTCCAAAGGAAGTTGTCCAAGTCCTCCTCTAGAACCTTACAGTTTGGAGACACTAAAGCTGAGCTTAGAGCATTCACAGGTGGAGGTAAAGGAGGAGCTACCCGTTCATTTACTTTTTCATCAGCTCACATCTCAGAGTTCGCCTTTTTTGACGACCAGTCTGACCTCCTTGCTAACATCCAAGCCTCAGTTGGAGAGGGACAATTAATCATTGAGACAACACCTAATGGTCCAGGTGATGTTTACCATCGTCTGTGTAACAACGCTAAAACCAATGGTTGGCATTTATGTTTCTTCCCATGGTTCAAGCATAATCGTTACAAGAAGAAGAGTCAGTTTGGAAGTACCAATGTACCCAATGCGACTGAAGATGAATTAAGTGTGAAGGCAGAGTTAGAACTGAGTATGGCACAATTGTATTGGCGAAGAACACAAATAAGTACAATGGGTTTAGAGAAGTTCCAAAGAGAGTTTCCTTCCTCAGTTGATGAAGCGTTTATGACCTCATCCAATGTATTCTTTCCTACAGACATTGTGGATAACTTAGACTTATTAGAGCTGGGTAAAGGTCCAGAAATGTACTATTGTGATGTGATGGGTGATAAGTATGCAATGGGTGTTGATGTTGCACATGGTAATGGTGGTGATTATAGTACAGTTACAATTGTGAGTTGTACTACTATGCAACCAGTGTATCATTATCGTTCTAATCGCATCAGACCGGAAGACTTTGCGGAAAAAATCTGGGACATCTATTGGGAATACGATGAACCTTATACAATTGTAGAAGCAAATGGACCGGGTGCATTAGTCTTGTATAGATTAAAAGAATTTAGAATGAAGAATTTGTATAAAAACAAACATAACAAAGATTGGAATACACGAAAAGAAAATAAGATGGCCATCTATGACCATTTTAGAGAATTGATTTGTGATGGTACTATAGATTGTTTAGAAGCAACTCTATGGGGTGAGATGAGAAACACTATCTGTAATGAGGGTGGAGCACCATCACATCCAAAAGGCCAAAACGATGACTTAATTATCAGTACTGCTCTGGCCCTTTGGGGTGCAAAACTTAAACCGGCACCTTCTCTTTATGAAGTAAAGCGAGAGTTGGTAGACAAATTCATAGCAAAAACGAAGGCTAGACGCACAAAAGCGAAAGGTCCTATCCCGTATAGAATAAAAGGAAAGAAGTATGGCATACGAAATTAAACCAAAGCAGATAAGACGAATCTGTGAACTACACGACTCTTACTGGGATAACCATGTAAACACTCTCTTTCAGTACAAATGTGCTTATGAAACAGATTTTTGGGATAACCAGTACAAAGATGACACTTCACAAATCCAAGTGCAGACATCAGATGCTTATGGTTACATTGAATCATACATTGCTTCACTATTCAGTCGCAATCCAGGTGTTATTGTTAAAGGTGGAGTTAGAGGTAGAGGTAATCCTCGTGCAGCACAACATCTAGCAAATGATTTTCTTATCTTACATAGACAAGAAATTGAAGATGCTAGTCGTCTTGCACTTATCTATCCTATGGCTTTCATGAAAATGTCGCCGAGACAACATACTGACATCTACCGTAGAGTAGACATGATGGCATGTAACCCATGGGATGTGATTCTAGACCGAGATGCAAAGCGTTATAAGGACCAAAGATTCGTTGGTCATAAGTATTATCTCAGTCTTCCAGAAGCAAAAGCCAAGTTTGGTAATAGACAATACACTCCTACTTCAAAGAAAGAATACTTTGAAAGACTAGAAAACTACAATGATGCAGCTGAATTAGATGCTGATGACATGTTTAAGTACATTGAAGTTATAGAGTTCTACGACCTCATCAACATGGAACTTAAGTTCTGGTCTCCTCAGTATGCTAACGGTGACCGTTTCTTAGAAGCAGACTCTATTCCTTTCATTGACCATAACGGAGAACCTTGTATTCCAATCGTACCTCTTTACTTCAATCGCAAACCTGATTGTCCTATTGAAGGTTACAGTGCAATGAAACGCATTTATGACCAAATTTTTGAAACCAATCTTATTCGTACCTTTCAAGCAAATGGTGTTAGAAAGGCAAGTCGTCAATACATTATAAAGCGTGGTACTTTTGATGAAGACTCTATGGCACAAATTACATCTGGTGTAGATGGACTTTTTGTAGAGATTGATGATGATGACTTGGCCGGTGCTATCCGTCCAGTACCTAACAATCCAGTACCACCAGAACTACAGGCCTATTATGCACAAGTACAATCAGATAAAGATAAAGGAAGCATCATGGCACCTTTCACAAGAGGAGAAAGTACGCGTGCTTCTGCAACAGAAATTGCTGCTCTCGCTGCTTACACTTCAAGTGAAGTTGGCCGTCTTGCGCGTGAAAGAGATAGTATGATTGAGGAACTCGCAAGAGTTTATCTATGTATCCTCAGTCTCTACTTAGAGCGAGATAAAGCAGACATTGTTATTATAGACAATAAAGCAGAACCAGTAGGTGCTGATGACTTACATGAAAACTGGGTTATCTTTGCACAAGACCAAGCACAAACACCTCTATCCGAATCAGTTCGCAAAAGAGAGTTTATTTCTTCCATTCCCACATTACAATCTTTAGGTGTCCCTCCGGATACTCTATTGGCTGAGATGGTGCGTGCTCTTGGTCTACCAGAATCTTTTGTGGAAGAAGCGGCAAGGAATAGAGAAGACATGGCAAAAGCCCAACAAGCTGTATCAGCTGCTAAAGCTGGAACAGTTACAGACAACATACAACCGGATGCGACCGAATTGCAACAATTAAGTCAACCTGTTGGACCCAATAACTTAAACGCAATACTCGGTGAACAACCGTAGTGAAAAAAAATAGGTAATAAATAGGACAGGAGATTATTATGCCGGACATGAGAGAAATGGAAATGGAAACACTTAATGATGTTGATGCTGCAAAAGCTGCAGCAATGGAACAAGCACAGATTGCTGATTCGAAAGAAGAGGACATGTATACAATGGAACCAGGTGAGTATAGCACTGATGCGCTAAACAAACTAGTTGATTCCTTGAATCGTGTTAATAAACTATTCAGAGCACCTATGTATCCTAGTTTTGATAAATTCCCTGAAGATGGAACACTACCTCCAGAGTTTATCAGAAACCTAGACATGGTGAATCAAGCCCTAAACGATGCAGGTATCGAAGACAAAATGTTTGACCTATCCATGATGATAGACGACAAAGAAGTCAAGATGGTTGCTGGTAAACTAGATGCAGCTGCTGGAGATAGAGCATTCAAAGCCTACCTCAATAAGCCTCTAGGAATGGGTGAACTTCAAGCTGAAATGGGAGTACCAACAACTCAACCAGAAGGTGGAGATGTAATGAGAGACAGTTCAGGACCTGCTGCTAGCCCAGGACAAATGGACGAATTATTTATGGCTAGACTATCATAGGAGATAAAACACAATGAGTGAAGAAATCAGCAACCCAAGCACCGTAGTAGACGCAGACAATGGTGGGACTGATGTAGATACCTCTAATAATACAGATGTAACAACACAGACCCAAGAAATTAGTCCAGAAGATGTGGCAACTGCCGTACGAAGTAAGATTCGTGGCACCAGAGACAGAGTAGGTGAAGCTATTGACCAAGCCAAGAACGGTCCAGTATCGTTTGATGGTGAAGCAACAGTAGAATCATTAACCTCAGTTGAAGGACTAGATGAAGGAGGTCATAAAGGTATTGACTTCAATCGTGTTATAAAAGAACTTCCTGAAGACGCACAAAAGATGTTAGCAAACATTCGTGCAGACTACACCAGGAAAACACAAGAACTATCACAAGAAAGAAAAAAGCTAGAGAACTTACAGAGTTCTATGTTAGCCGATTCTTTTACCTCTAGCATTGACGAGATTGCTGGTGGTGAAACTGTAGAACTTGACCCCTATAATACCAAGTCTTTCGAGTCAAGAATTGAACAAGAGGTCGCTAAGAGAATGCAGCAAATGCTACAACCTGTAAGGGAAGAGCAAGAAGTACTGCGTAAGCGAACTGAACTACAACAATTTAAGAATGAGCATCCAGACTTAATGGAATACAAGGAAGACATTGCCAAGATGTTGACTGAAAGAGAATCTGTTTCATTACAAGATGCTTATTACATGGTGAAAGGAAAGCACCAAGTTAAAGAAAATAAGAAATTAAAAGAAGAGCTAGACTCCAGAACCACTAGAATGCGTGAAGTAGGACTTAAAATGACCACTTCAGGCGCAAGAGGTCAAGCACAAATCCCTAAGCACATTAAGAAGCCACATGAGATTTATGCATGGATAAAAGCAAATAAAGGAAAAAAATAATGTATTCTATAGATAGCCCCAATTCTCGCACTGATTTGGATAAGCTTCTACATAATCAGGACTCCGTAAGGAACAACCTACAAATTGGTGCAAAAACAACAACAATTATAACTAATTCCATTAAGGAATTGAATAAACGATTAACAAGAGGATAATCATGGCTATTTCAAACGACATACTCAGCTCGACCCTCCGTATTTTGTTAGATGAAGAAGTTGACCAGTTATTTCAGGCAACACCTTTACTACAGAAGATGCGAGAACGAGGCGGAGTAGAAACTTACGATGGGGGACAAAAATTAAATGTACCCTTGATTCTTGAAGAACATTCTTCAATCACACAATTGAGTTCAGGTTATGAACCAGTAAACCTTGCAGTAAAAGATGCTTTGCGTCAAGCTGAGTTTAACTGGTGTGACTTTGTAGCTCCAATTGTAATTACTCGTTCAGAAGAATTGAGTAATAAAGGCGAACGAGCAATCATCGACATCGCTGAAGCACGACTTAAGTCAGTAATGGGAGCATTGCAACGCGAAGTTGAAAAACAAGTAATTGCTAACGCTTCTAGTATTCTTACTAACTTAAACACATTTAATGGACTTACACAAGGTACTGCTGGTGGTAATGCTGCTGGATTCTTTGATAACCGCGCTTTTGGTTCTCAAGGTGGTACAGTTGGTGGACTTTCTAAAACCACATTCTCTCGCTTGCAAAACCAATTTGTTTCATCGGCTGGTGCCGCTGTAACTGGTGCTGCTACAATGCTTGCGGACATGGCTGCAGTCTACATTGATTGTCAATTAAATACTCCTGATGGCTCTGCTCCAGACCTCATCATCTGCTCACCTACTTACTACAAAAACTACAAATCAGTTTTGCAAGCACAAGAAAGATACATCGATGAGAAAGTTCTCGATGGTGGTCGTCTTGCTTTGGCTTTCAATGGTGCTATGGTAGTTGCTGACCCATTCTTGGGAAGTACTGTTCAGATTCCTGGTGGAACTGCTGCTGGTGAAGGTATTATCGGTGCATACTTCTTGAACACTAAGTACATGAAGATTGCTTTTGATAGTGCTGCACAATTCGAAATGGATGACTTTGAACATGTTTCAGGTTATGCTTCTCGTTCAGCTAACATCTTTACTAGACTTCAAGTCTACTTCACACATCTTGCGTCGCATGGTATCCATGTAAACGCAGAAAGCTAGGGGGAAATCATGGCTACAAATACATTAATTCAAAAATTATTCGCAGTGGACGAAACGGGGGTAGGAGAAGATTCTACTCAAGATTCGAACAGACAACAAATCGAAACCTTCCGATGTACTGAAGTTATCAGTGCCGGAGCAACTGTTTCATTGGATTTGTCTCAAGCTAACAACGGCCTTAAGGCTTTATGTGTGCAAGAGGCAGATGGTACAGATTACATTCCAATTGGAGTTTACGCTTCAGCGAATGATTCTGCAGTTGGGGACTTCGTTGACATTACCATTCGTGGTATTGTTGAAGAGGCTCTTACTAATGGTTCAGGTGTTGCAATTGCTGTTGGTGACCGTTTGACTTATAGCACTTCAGGAAAGCTTATTGCAGTTCCTGACTTTAGAACTGACCTTGGTGATGGAACTGGTACAACTACCGGAACTGTTGCACAACAGTCAATCGTATGCGCTATTGCAATGGAAATCCAAGCTGGTGATGGTAAGTCACGAGTATTCGTATTGAATAATTACTAATTCAGTTTAGTTGAGTGATAGTTTGGGGGGAGGAATACTTCTCCCCCCTCATTCTTAGTAGGAGCAATAGAAGATGAACTTAAAAGAAATGCGTGCTATGGTAGGCAACATTCTGGACTATAACCCAGATGTAGAAGCTTATAACATAGAAATTAATAGGATACTCAATGAAGTGTATCTAGAGTTTATGACTACTCAACCGTGGACATTTACTCAACAAACTCTGGACATTTATACAATGCCAGATGCAACACAAACTAATCTTCAGATAACACCTCAAGCTACTAATTCGCTATTATTCAATTCTGTTGCAAATGTTAACTTCATAACCGGTATTGGAGCCACCGAAAACGGTTCCCAAATGAGTAGAGAAGGTGATGTTCTATTCATCACAGCCGATGCTGGTTCTGGAACTGGCAAAAACAATGTAGGCGAATACATAATAGACAAACTGGAACAAGGCACATCAAAAGCCTATGTTTCCAAATTAAGTGGCAATAGACAATTAGTTACATGGGAAGGTAATGCTGGTGTGGCTCGAGTAATTAGTGCCACTGCACAAGAAAGATACCTTGCACTTCCTAAGGATTGCTTACAAATTATGTCTGTAGGTATCAGAAATCATAATGAGGCTGGTGTTGGAAGTAATGCACTAGGTCACATTTATAATCTTACAAGAAGTCGTGATGAAGAACTAGACTTACGATTTGACTTAACTGGCACACCTACAAACTGGATTGCATACGACCAAGCACCAAACGGATACCAAGATTACACACACTTTGTACCTCGTGCTGGTAAAGACTTTCATGTTGACACAATTTCTCAATCACCTGGTTGGCCAAATGGAACTTATGAGTTTAAGTGTGCTTATGTATGGCATGGAATCGAAGGTCCTCTATCAGACCCTCAAGAGTTAGTCATAGGCGAAGGTAATGTTGTTCCAAGATTCAATACGGTAGATACAACGACTCTAGGTATAAGAGGCCTTAGAAAACGATTCTATGTACGCCTTAAATCATTAAATGGTTTGAATGGTTCTCAACATCAAGAAGACTTTTATAGAGACTTAGGTGATGTTAACTTTAATTCATACACTAATCAAGGTTCAAAGCAATTCCCTGGTTTTATTGTAGATGATACAACTACACAAGTAGCATGGCCTCAAACAGAGTTTGCACTAGATACTGTAGGAAAGTTACGAATTATTCCTCGTTTACATCATCCTACAACTAGTAGATGGCGTATCAGATTGTACCCTAGACCAGCTGTAGAGACACCGATTAGAGTTCGCTATGTTTCCATACCTTCAGAACTACAGGATGACTTTGACCAACCAAAGGCGCCTATAGATACACATCGTTACATAGTGTATAGAGCTATTGAAGAAGCAATGGTTAAGCATGACAATGATGAGAAATCAATCTTATACAAAAGAAAGGCTGATAAGGAATTACAGAAGATAGAAGAAAAGCATCTTACACAAAGAAGCTCTTATTACATCAAATCCAACATGAGACAAGGACCTATTCGGGTAAGACCATACAGAACACTGACTCATCTTGGCTAAGTGTATAACTATAAGATACAAACTATAAAGAGGAACTAATGACTGCAGAAGAAGAAGACATCATTAAGCATAACATAGATAACATTATGGAGCAATGGGAAACCTTTGTGCCAGAAATGAAGAATAAATTGAATGACGCACAAACACAAACAGATGGTAAAGGCAATAACTTCTGGTTTGAAGTACCGGTAGAAGTACAAGAGCGGACTCTAATGCTAGCAACATTATGTGACCCGAAGACAGGCCTTATGCAAGTAAGTCATTATAAGTGGGAAGATGTAGATGAAAACGCCAGGTAAATTAACAATCAATCCTCAAGAAGGACTATTCATTGGTATACCAGCACCTTATCAGACTGCTAACCGATTGACTAACTTTAGGTATGACCCTAAAACAAAAGCTTGGTGTACTAATCTAGGATACGAAAAGTATTTTAGTAATCAAACAAACTTGGGTCCTTTCGCTGGTGCAGAACAGAGAGAAGTAGATTCAGTCTATTGCTTTCAACAACACTCTGGTGCTAGACAATCTGTACTATTTGAAACAAACGGTAGATTACAAGTTATCAATGGTTCATCTGAAAGTATTGACTTACTACAATCAGGAAGAAAAACACCAACTGCTACAGAACCTCATACATCATACGAACCTTATGGTCGCTATGTAATTATTACAAACGGACTAGATGGTCCTATTAAGTATAGAGGAACTGGTGGAGGAAGTCCAAGAGGTGATAGACTATTTGACTTAGGTTGGAGACAATTACCTGGTACTCCTACAGTTAGAGGTGTTGGTCGACCTGACGAAGTACCAAAGACATTCTTAGATGCATCTGATTCTATAGTCAATGACCAAATTTGGAAAGCAAATGATTCTAGTTTTAGAGGTGTTACAAGTGGTACAGCAGCTGAAGAGAGTAGATACTCATACAAAGTAAGTTTTGTTAATGAAGCAGGTTCTGAATCACCACTTAGTCAATCATCAAATGAAATTACATACACCTCAGTATCAGTTACTAGAGGTGGTACTAGTGGTGTTCCAAAAACTGGTTTTATTATAGACATACCAAGAGGACCAAACGGTACACTTGCTAGAAGAATCTATAGAACAAAGAATGGTACTAGTCAGTATTTCTTTCTTAAACAATTAAATGAGAATGGTACTGATACTATCACAGACTTCTTTACAGACACACAACTAGGAGCAGAAGCACCCGGAATTACAGATTCTGTGTTAATGCCTTCACCTTCATGTAGATTTACAGCAACTTTTAAGAACTGTCTTTTTATAGATGGTGGTGAAGCTGACCCTACAAGATTATTCTTTTCAACTCCACTACAACCTGATACCTACAAAGCACAAAACTTTTTTGAAGTAGGTACAAGAGAAGGTGGAGACATAACAGGTTTAGCACCATACTATAACTCACTGGTCGTATTCAGAGAGAACGCAATTGACTTGGTAAGGGGTAATCCTGTAGCCGGCTTTGAATTGATTCCTTTCATACAAGGAGTTGGAACACTTTCCCCTCAGACAATAGTCCCTATACCTAACTTTGGTCTTTCATTCCTATCACAAGATGGATGTTATGTATTGAAAGGTGGACTTGATGGGGGAGCTAACTTGTCGCTAGAAAAGATAAGTGGTCCAATACAAGAGTTTTTTGATAGGGCAAGTAGAGACAAGCTACCTGCTGCTGTTGGTGCTTATTCTCAGAAGGAAAGAGAACTTCATTACTACTTTACAATGGACGGTCAGACCTTCTTAAACAAAGGTATCTGCTATCATGTAGATTCTGGCAACTGGTCTGAAAGAAGTGGATTCCCTGTTAAGTGTATAACGACTGATAAAGATGGTAACTTTATTTGTGGTTATGATGAAAACAATGTGTATACAGGATTCTCTTCACCAAGAGCTACTGGTAATCCGGCAAGAGGTGGACTATTTGTAATCAGTGGTATACACAAAGAAGGTTATAAGTTTGGAGTAGTACCAAACATTGTAGAAGGTAATGATGTACTCAGTTCTTTTAGAAGTGCATGGCATGATTTTGGATTTGCTGCAAATAAGAAACATGTAAAGTATGTATACCTTCTAGCACTCACAACTGGTGATGCAACATTGGATGTTACAATTTTTAAGGATAGAGAATGGGCAAATGGTGTATTATGTCCTACAGTTCTTATGCAAAGAGCAGACCATAAAGACCAACCAGTTTATGATGATGACTTATACAGATGGGATAAAGTGGATTGGCAAGATAAATTACTAACACAAATAAGAGTTGATGTCGCTAACATGGCATGTTCGGAGTTTGCATTCCAATTTGATACTATAGACCAAATAGAGTTTATTGGTTACCAAGTTGAGTATACACTCGATGAGACAAAAACCATAGGAGGCAAGAGAAAATAATGGGATACAGATGGACAAAAGACAGAATAGAACCACAAACAATCGTACAATCACGGCAAGTGGACGCAGTTTACGCGAACTACGCCTCAGTCGTCAATGGAGGTATGGACCGAGAAAACTTACCATCAGATTGTATTGGTGCCGCTTCAGTAAATGGTCAAGCTCTTGGAAAAGCTACATTGCTGGACGACCAAAGTAATCCTGAAACCTATAACATTCAAGATTCTAATTACGGTGCGCCTTATTCAAATACTAATACAAGAGGCAATAGAATCACAGGTTTAGGTTATAGTACAGAACCTCTTCTAGAAGGCGGTGGCATCTTCACAGTTGCTGAACAGACTACACCATGTGAAGAAGGTATGTTACACATCCAATGGAGATGTAATGTATTCATGCCTATGTACTGGTCATACTATAAAAACTTTACATCTACAACAGTAAACAGAAGAAGATACCAATGGATTATGAAAGTTAACGGTATAATAGTTTATGAAAGCGCAGCAATTTGTCAACCTTTCTTTACCACTAACATCACAACAATGATTCCTATCTCGAAAGGAGATAACTTGGTATCGATAGGTTTAAGAGTACCATCTAAAACCAACGAGGATAACAATCAGGTTATGCTTAACTGGTTTGGTGGACAATTATACATGCACAATTATTACAGATAGGAGAAGACGATGGGAACTGTAAAACTACAAACTTTTTATCCAAACAATGGGGAAGTAAAAGCTGCTGAAGTAAATGCTAATAACAATGCTTTAGAAGGTTCACTTGGTGGTTTGTTAAAAATTAACGAAGGAAACATAAGAGCTGAAGGAATAGATAGAAGAAACTTATCAGAAAACCTCACAGTTCTAGAAATAAATAGATTAAATAATGGATACCAAGTTAGCACTTCAACAACTGTTGCTGCTGGTGCGCGGTATAATTCAGCATCAGTAGATGTTAATCAATACAAAGAAAGTGCAATTAATCATGATGCTGCCGGTAATACAAACACATTACCTTCAAAAGGCACCAAGATGAGAGTAAATGGAACTGCTGGTGAAGCATTGACAGGAGGGGAATTGGTAAGAGTTAATCATAATGTTACAGTTCATGCAAATGTCCCTAACGCACCTATAGCGAACTTAGCAAATGCACTCATAGATACTACCACAAAAGATGGTGGAACAGGCGCTACATACCCTTACGGTTCAGGAGTAGGTGAATGGTGTTGGTGTATCTACCCTAAGTTTAATGTTACATCAAATGCATTGAATGATGCAGACTTTACTGATGCAAAAACTGCAGGACTGATTACAACTGGTAATAACTTCTTTGACCCTTTAGCAATTGCTGCTGGTATACCCAGTCCTAATGCTTGGTTTGCAGACTTTGATGACATTCGTTTTGACCATGTTTTAGTTGTACCAGATGTATTCTTTTCAGCATCTAATGTTTCAACATCACCTTTCTTGATGATTAATTCAGGTGCTTCTACTGGTGGAACTACAAACGGACAACTTGGTGGACCTCAAATGTTTAATACCTCTTTCCAATTCAAAGTATCAGCTGATGTTGCTGGTGGTAAGAGACTATACGGAATACAACTGTATGTATCAGGTTACTGGAGAATACATGGAAATACAAGCGGTTCAGGTAATCCAATGAATGCAGGTTTATTCTTGGAATCAGAACCTTGTAACCCATCTAGAGTTAACGCATCTGGTGACCCAATACCTCAATACGGTGTAAACGGTGCAATTCACTTAGAAAGAGTACAAAGTTCTGTACTGATACATAGACCGCAGGTGGCATAATGGCTTTAACTATACCAAATACATTCTCAACAAATACCAAGATTGAAGCAGTAAAGATGCATGAAAACTTGGAAGCAGTAAAAGACTATGTCAATGGTGGAATGGCTGTTGGTGACATACAAACTGCAGCACCATTTGCTCAATCAAAGCACTTTATGAAAGGACTATACTTTCCTACAGATAACCACAATGAAATGTTGAGTGGTCTGTATCAAGGTCCAAGTATGAGTGATTTACCAACCTTTCATCCAGGTTATGCCGGTATCTTTGTTGCAGACATTGCAGGTTCTGCACCACCTCAAGCAGTACCAGGTGCTGGTATAAGTTTTTACTTAGAAGAAGAAGCTGATGTAATGTTTACTGCATCAGTTAGTCCAAGAGGTCTTCCTCTCTTAGCAGGAACAGATGGAGCAGCATTAACTGCTTTCTTGGATACATACTCTTCAGCAAATAACAATTACAGTCAAATGTTATTGGGGAAAGAAGATGACCCATCAGTCTCATCGGGTGCCGGTGCAGACATTCCTGGGTTTTATAGGAGAAGATTCTATCAAGTTCATACAGTTTTTCCAACTGTGTCAGCAGGATACCATACAATCTATCTCGGATGTCGTTCTGACTTACGAGCTGTAAGTCTAAAATTCTACTCATACTCTGTTCAGTGTTACTACCGGACATAGAAATGAAAAAAATAGTGTAATAAATAGGAGATAACATGCCAGCAGCATTAACAACAGCAGCCCTCATAGCTTTAGGCGGTGGTCTAGCAAAAGGTGTAGGAGCCGCAGCCGGACAATACGCACAAGGTAAAGCCTTGATGGGTGAAGAACAAGAAAAAAGATTAAAAGAACTACAGCGAATGGAAGAGATGAATGCGCTTGGCCTTACAGATAATGAAAGGTCGCAATTCTCACAATTGATTCTAGACCCTGTTCAAGCACAAGCAAAAGAATCAATGCAAAGGCAACAAGCGCTAATTGGTCCTGCTGGTGGTGCTGGTCAAGCTTTTAACCAAGCAATGGCGATGGATGATAAACAAAGAAAAATCCAACAAGAAGCCGGTGCTAAGTTAGCAGAAGCAGACCTTCGTACAGCA
>TARA_R110000850_G_C9994955_1_pt1 | contig 16005 bp, 4 predicted proteins | sample TARA_R110000850 | Tara Oceans TARA_R110000850 (sample SAMEA4397586) | marine metagenome | biome: Polar Biome; feature: [SRF] surface water layer (ENVO:00010504); material: water (ENVO:00002006), including particulate matter (ENVO:01000060) such as... | depth 5 m | reverse complement strand
AAATAACAGCAAATCAATTTGGATTTAACCATAGTATCTAAAGGGAGCCGGGGGGCTTAGATTAAGTTTTAATTAATTGTTTCATTTAAAAATTATATTATGAATGTACTCGAGAGAATGGAGAAGCCAACGCCGAAGTTTTTCAGGGTGTTGCGCACTATTGGAATAGGTTTGACTGCCGTGGGAGGGGCGATCCTTACCGCCCCTGTAGCACTGCCCGCAGCTTTGATAAGCCTGGCCGGTTATGTGGTGGTGGGTGGCACGGTGGCCACGATCGTGAGCCAAACCGTGATCAAGGATCTAGAGGACGAGGATGATCTGGATCCGGACGGGGTCATCCCGCATCCCGGGTTGAATCCTTTGCTGGATCCCAATCAATAATGCTCCCGATGGATCGTTATCGTATAAGCTTTTTTGGCGGCACGGCTTCCGGGCTCCTGCCCAACCTCCCGGTAGAAGACTTGGTGGTCACGCTGGTTATGGCCGCGATGGGTGCCATTGCCAGTTATGTGGTCACCGAGTTGTTGCGCCAGATAAGCAATTGGTTTAAATCCCGTTGACTTTTTGCTATGGATTGAGAAGAGCCTTTCCCATTTTTGGGAAGGGTTTTTTGTTTAGCTGTTAGCTTTCAGTGGTCAGCTGTTAGCTGTTAGCTTTTAGCTTTGCGATTTCAAGTCTTAATTGCTTCACCAGCCAGCCTACGGCGGGTAAATTCGCTATCGCTTGTGTCTTTGTGTTCACTATTATTTAGTTCTATTTAAAGTGCCAAGTGTTTAATAATTTTATAAATATTTAGTAAGCAGTTAGTTATAAAAAAACCTTCTTTACTTAAATGTTAAATTATAATTATTTTTAAGATTTTATTTGGTTTATTTTAACAAATTTACTTGTTTAGCAGTCCAAATAATTGCCGCCTAAGTTAATTAGATTTAAACTCCCCAAGTTTAGAAAGTCTATACTTAATTAACACTATTAAAAGGCGACTAGCATGGTTTATTTTTCCTCTTCAAGTAAGTTATTTAAAACAAATTCTTTTTTATTCATCCAACTTATAAAATCATTTTATGGGATTTTTCCTTGTAAAGATATTTCCCATATCCTGAATTTATATTATAAGTTTTCATATAAAAACTAAATTCTCAACATCCAACCCATTCCATATGTTATTAACCCACCGACTCCTGATTATTCTTATCGTTCTATTTTTTTCTTTACATCTTGCCGGGCAAACCACTCCCATCATACCGGGAGGTGTTCCCGGTAGTGAAGCTTGGTATATAGCTGATAAAGAAGGTTTAAATACTGGAATTTTTTCTAATTTCAGTCAAAGAGACATTCAGTTCATTCCCTTTGGAGCATATGAGCAAAGGCTATTAAATTTTAACCCTACCATTTCTATTAAGGAAAATGAGTTCTATTTAAAATACAATACTGAACTTGAAAGTACCCCCAACCGGAATCTCGTGATTGTTTCAGTACCTGGTGATACACAAAATTCATATCCCCTTTTTGGAAACGCATTCAATGAAAACGTACCAACAGATCTTTTGGATTCATTGAGCAGGAATACTTTTGTAATTGAAACACAGCAAGGGTATGCAAGTTCTATGAAGACAACCTTCTCCCAGCATCAAAATGCCCATGTTTATAATTATAGTTGGAGCCATTATAATATAGAGAAAAAGTTTAAAAGTTATGGTTTAGAAGGTGAAACGAGCATCTTTATAGCCCGTAACATGCAAAACCCTGAGCTTGATCCAAGTGGTTTGTTTACAGGTTACATACCCGAATTTATTGTATTTGACAGGTACCTTACCAAAAACGAGCTTAACCGAGTGGAATCATATCTTTCTTTAAAATATGGTATTACCAAATGGAATACAGATCATTATAGGGATTCCGGCAACAAAATATACTGGAATAAAGGGAACAATGAATTGTTTGGCAATAGAATATTCGGTATAGGGAGGGACCATATTTCCGGACTAAATCAATTGCAATGTGAAAGTGCTCACGCAACAGGCTTTTTAGTGGCTGCGACCCATGAAATTTTAGAGACCAATGCGATGGTGCAGGACAGTGTTGAAATTACCGACAAAAATTTTCTAGTGTTTGGGGATAATGGATTGACGGGGTTGAAAGAGCCCAATTCACAGGGTTTACATCAAATGAACAGGGTATGGCTTGCCCAGGTTACAGGGGATTCAATAAAGGATGTCCCAATACACTTGCGGTTGGAACTAAATACGGTATTTCCTGATCAATTTTTGGAGGGTATTGCTGGAGGTATTTATAAAGTATGGATGCTACGGGATCCCTATGTCAATAATGGCTCTATTTCGGAGTTTGATAACGGGAATATTGAATATACCACGCATAGTAATTTGGAAATTTTACCCAATGGTAAGATATATGCCCATTTCAATGAGATTTATTTTGATTCAGATACGAATAATTTTGACCAGTTTACTTTTGGTGTTGGACCTGAAATGTTGGTACAGGTACGTTATTCCCAATGGCAATGTGTAGGCCAGTGTTTTGATATTGAAATCTTGATTACAGGAGGGACGCCCCCTTACACCGTTACTTTAACTGATGAAATGGATAACCCGGTAACCGTAACATTTGATCAGGTACTTACAGATTTAAACGAAGCATATACCTATACGGCAAATGTGTGTGTTGGTGAATACACGGTAGAAGTTGTAGATGACAATAATGCGAGTACTGAGTATAGTTTTAGTGTTGAAGCACTTAATTATACATTGGACTTAGGGCCCGATCAGTTTTTTTCTGAAATTCTAACAGAAATAGAGCTGAATGCCGGGGCAGGGATTAATGACCCAGATGCTATATACCAGTGGTTTTTTAATGGGGACGAGATTGCGCACGATGAAGCCACCTTGATAGCAACTGAGGCGGGCAATTATAGTGTAATTGTCACTACTTCCGATATGGCTTGCCAATTGGAGGATGATATCAATTTGGGGTATCAGTTAAATGGAACCGTAACCTATCACTTTATTTGCAGTGAAACGTTGAGTTATTTAAGTATTGAAGTGAGTGACGGGATCCCCCCGTATCAAACACATATATATGGGATAGATAATCCATTGGATGTAACCCTCACCCATGGGCCCACAGAAACTTATTATGGCATTGCAGCAGGAAGTTATTTGGTGACGGTTTCTGATAGTGCAGGTTCTTTTTTTGAGGTAAATATTGTTATTGATGGAACACAAAGCCCTGTCTTGAGCTTGGGCCCCGATGCCACTTTAAGTTCCTCACAACCCAGTATCACGTTGGATGCAACTATTCCTTTTGGTACCAACCCCAATCATATTTACGAATGGTTCCATAATGGTTTGCCAACCGGTGAAAGCACCCCTCAAATTACAGTAGATGTGCCGGGGGAATATAGTGTAATTGCAATAGACCCTGAAGATCAATGTGAGGTAGAGGCAAATATAATGATCGATTATTTATTGGAAGTTACCATAATTCCAAGTAGCGAATGCGAAGAGAACTCAAATTTCATAGAAATAAATATTGATTTTGGATATCAAAATTACATAACAGAAGTATTTGGTGATTTAGGATACTATTTTACGTCTGAACATAGTGGCAACTATACAGTTTATGAATTGCCAGTAGATGAATATTTGGTAAGGGTAACTGATAATTACGGCAATGGTCAAATATTTGAGGAGACAGTTACATTCATGGGTATAAACCTTGATATTTATAGCCAATTAATCGATATATGTGAGGATTGTAGTACAGCTCCAACTTGTGGTTTTAATGAAAGTTATTGTGGCAATGACATCCCATTTATTGAATTTACCGGATGTTCCTCTCTTCCGGATTATACGTTAGATGCATCTTTATTGATACAAAATGGGCAAAATGTAAGCTATGAGTGGTTTATTTGGGATGATTTAATCACAACGCAACCGGAATTAACTTTTACTGTTCATAATGAGTGTGAAATTTTTCAGAACAATGGCTCTTGCTTTTCCAATCCGGTATACACAGTTATAGTCACTGATATTGATACTGGATGCAGCGTAACACAAAAGTTTGCGTCTAAAGGTATTTGTCTTTTGCCTCCTGAAAATTTATTGCCAAAAACATACAACTCTTTAGTCTATCCAAACCCTGGAGACACGTCTGTCACATTTTATTATGAAGTAAGTTCCAATGTTGCATTTGGAGGGACTGTCGAGGTTTTTAATGTCACGGGCCAAATACTTTATTCCAATACCATAGACGGGAATACACAGTTTGTCCTCCCGTATAGCATATCTACTTCAGGGACTTATTTTATAAGGACTACCACTTCAGATGGGACCGTTCTTGTTGACAGAGTAATTATTAAATAACCAAACAAACCACCTATATGCCTTTTAACGTATTCAAAACATTGAGAAAACCCGGTTATACAAATTTTTTAATTGCCGGTCTGATGAGCAATTTAATGGTATTTGCTGAACCGGTACAAAGAGCAAGTTCAAACCTGTTATTCGAGAAAAATTTTCGCATTCATTTCCATAAAAACACGTTCCATAAGCCCGAAGCTGATACCAACACTATTGAACCGGTAGAGGGTACTTTAAAAACCGTGGAAAACAATGTAAATCCTGATAAGCCCAGGACTACTGTTAAGAGTTCAAAAGAGAATGAGTCTTTATCAACGAATTCAAATTTAAAAAGAAAAGCACCCCAGCAGGCCCAAAACAATACCTTTAATGATCTAAGTGAATACTTTGTTTTTTATGCCAAAGAGGAACAAGGCAAAATTGGGATTGAAGAGGTGTTTTACCCTGAAAACCCCCATGATAATTTCTTCAATATAGTTATTCCTGAAAATATTTCAATCGACAAATATGATGTTATTCTATCATATGATTTATTTGGTTTGAATGAGGCGGCCAATACCACAAAAAGCATAAACGGTAACGAAGCATATGGTGGAAAAATCATTACAAAAGACAATGCATGGAAAGAAGTGCAAGAGCAAATCCAGCCGACCCATTTAAAGCAAGGGCCCAATGAGATATTCTTCACGCGACGGGCGGATATTCCTTACACCTATTTTATAAAAAATGTAAAGTTGACCCTAGTTGAAAAAAAGGATGCCCCTATCACATTGGTAACGGCCAAAGCAATCCACAACAACAATCAGGTGTATATTGTAGGTACTTCAACATTACATACCAACGGGGCAATTACAATTGCAGGTAAAACGGTACCCGTCAAAAATGGGGTTATTGATTATTTTCTAGATATTGAAAATCTAGAAGGTGAAAAACTTACTGTACAATATCAGGAAGAGGGAATGATTAACAGTTATCATTATCCTGTCACCTCTGAAGAAGCAGATTTAGAGGAAATTATTTTTCAAGATGAATTTTTAACACAATCCAAACTTTTTGGTTTGAACACACCCAGCACTGACTTTCAATTTCAGTCCATTACCATAGAAACAACCTACAAGGAGTATTTTAAAGATAATGCAGCAATTTTGGTCCAAGGCTTGAATTTTAAAGACATGAAGCCCTTGAACCAGGATTTGGTCAATGTCACTTCAGGCGTATATGAAGCATACAGGGTAAGCGGTACTCAAATAGAAGATACGGCATCTGTTAAAATGCACCTTGAATTTGATGAACAACTGATCCCCACAGGGTATACTGCTAAAGACATCCGCACCTTTTATTATGATGCTAGTGCTCGCAACTGGAAAGCATTGCCCCTCGAATCCTTGAAAATGGAAGGTAACAGTGTCGTGTCGTTGATTACTGACCCCGGAGGGGAAACCGATTATATCAACGGAATCATTAAAGTATCTGAAAACCCGGAAACTTCCAATTTTGTCCCAACAGCAATGAGTGATATAGAATTTGCAAACCCTTCCCAAGGGGTTGTAAGCATCCCGCCGCCTTCCCCTAACAATATGGGTGCTGCAAGTACCAGTTTTCCCATTAAGTTGCCTCCCGGCAGAAATGGCCTGCAACCTTCCCTAGAAGTTGCCTACAACAGTGAGGGTAGAAACGGTTGGATGGGAATGGGATGGGATATCCAAACACCTGCTATTAATGTGAACACAAAATGGGGAATCCCCTTTTTTGATCCAACCTATGAATCTGAGGTTTTTAGCTTAAACGGCCAGGATTTGGTTTTTATGAACAATGGAGAATATACATCACCTCATAGAATTAATGAGGATATTCTTCGCCAACCAAATAAACAGTTTTATTTGCGAAAAGAAGGGAGTTATAATACTATTGTCCGTAAAGGTTCAAGCCCTCAAAATTATTGGTGGGAAGTTACCGATAAATTTGGCAATAAAAGTTTTTACGGGGGGTATCAGGGAAGTGTTGTTGATAATGCTGTCATTAAAGATGGAGAAGGAAGGATTGCCCACTGGGCACTATACCGACAAGAGGATCCCTATGGCAACTATATTAAGTACTCCTATGATAAAGATGAAGTTATGCTCGGTCTCACTATCTCTGCTCAGGAGTTTTACCTTTCAAAGGTAGAGTATACTTTGGCCACTGGGGTAAATACAAATTATGTGGTTAATTTTAAACGGAATCAATATAGTGTAGGGCAACCCACTTCATCTTTAGAAAGAGAAGATATAAGTACCAATGCACGGTATGGTTTACTGCAAATTACCAAAGACCTGTTGACCGAAATTGAAGTAGCATATTTTGATGGCTTTCAAAAGCAGGCCATCCGCACCTATCGTTTTGATTATGCGGAAGGGGATTTTAAAAAACAGCTTCTGACAAGGATTTCAGAGTTTGACACCCAAGGGAATCTTTTTTATTCAAATACCATGGAGTATTTTAAAATAAACAATGACCCACTGATAAACAATACCGAAACATTATGGAATGGGAACAGTGAAACCATTTCATCCACGCTTCACAATATAGCTACCGGCGGTTTTGGGGATAATATTCCCAAAGGATCTGCTTTGGGGACAAATACCTCTAAAGGGAATTCTTTTGGGTTAAGGGCCGGTCTGGGGCTTGGCACTAATTTTACAAGTGTTGCAAACACCATCGGGGGGTCTTATAATTACAGTAGGAATGAACAAACCACACGCATAAGTTTTATCGATATCAATGGTGATGGCCTACCTGATAAAGTGTATTACAATAATAATGGGGGGGTTTATTACAGGCCCAATACCGGTGAAGGATTTGGGAATTTAATGCTCGTGGATGGAGCCACGAGTCTGGACAAGTCAATATCCAAATCACACGGAACGGGTTATGATGCCAATCTTCTTGGTCTTATTGGTGTGGGTAAAAGCAGGAGCAAAACCAAAACCACTACCAATCATTATTTTGCCGACTTTAATGGAGACGGCTTGCCGGACCTCTTAAGTAACAATAGGGTCAAATTCAATGTCACCCAGGAGAACAGTGATTATACATTAAGATCATTTGATGATAATGCCGTGAATGATACTGAAAACCCTATCGTTTCAGGGGCTATTGACCCTGCTTTATTGGAGTATTTGCAACTTGAATCAATGGATGAATTGCGTGAACAGCATTCCCAATTTGATCATGTAAAGGTTTGGCGTGCCCCTTATAAGGGAACTGTAAATATTGCGAGCCAAGCAAAATTGGTAGCTAAAAACATAGATGCCGATAACAATGTGAATAAGTTCAGGTTAACCATTGAGCGGGCAGGTAGCCAACAAACCAATGGAACAACAACTCCACTTGGTAATGCAATACAATTAGAGAGCTTAACTGGGCCTGCCACAACAATTGATGAAGATAATGTTTTAGTGGAGAAAGGGGAGTACCTGTTTTTCAGGGTTCATAATTTAGGATATGGATATGGAGGTGAAGTGAAATGGAACCCTACCATCACCTATACTTCAACAGATAACTTCCCGTATATCACCCACGATGATGAAAACGGGAAATTGATGAATGTTTTTGAAGCGGAAGGGGATTTTATCATGAACAATGATTTAAGTTGGGGCCCTCATCAAAATGATGCATCCGTCTTATTAGATTTTAACATCTCCATAAGCGAGTTAAGTGCTATTGATTTATCAGATGACATTCATTTTAAAATAAAAAAGTACCAGGTTGACCTTAATGATGGTTCAGTACAGTTGACCAATACATGGACATTGAGTTACGATCATATAGATTCATCCCTATCGGGAACCACTGGAACCTTTACTACCAACGTTGATGCGACAAACAGCAATTTTGTATTCAGTTTTGAAGCTGAAAGCGATTCAAATGTAGCCTGGGATGAGATAAACTGGAAACCTGTGGTCAGTGGTGAAAATACAGGGGTGGTCAACCCGCCCGTCAATTATAAGGTGTATGATGATAACGTGAATGAAGAAAAATATTGGTTCAATGCCAACCAACTCATTGATCCTATTATTGACCCACAGGTGCCCGGGGATGAACAAAACCCTTTTATGGAATTAAAACACAATATGTTTGACCTGGATCATACAAATTTATTGAATACTTATTTCAATGAGGATGAACCACTTCCCGTGAAGATAAATTGGGTGGTGAAGAAGAAAGAGGGAAATGTGACCCAAGTGCTTCATAGAGAAACATTCTATCTTCAGGCTGAATTAGTTGGCACTTGGGTTCCTTCTTGGGTGTATATATTTACAAAAGAAGCCGACCCAACATCTGATCAAATAGACCCTGCAACAGATACTGAATATTTTCAATATTCCATAAGTAAAGAAAATATAGAAGCTATATACAATACTCCCGGAAGCAGGCTTTACTCGGCATTCTATATTGACAATAAAAACTTTGGCAAGAACAATGTAACATCCACCACCTTGAGTTTGCACCCGGACATCCAAGGGGTTTCGTTCCCGCCCATTTCACTTCAAAAAACATTTCATTCCATAACCCATTCCTTTTATGGGATACCTTACCGAGGATGGGGACAGTTTTTGTACAATGGGGGACTGGCATTTGAATACAATGAAGAAGGGGAAATTACCAATCCTGGTTCTCCCGATGTATTTGATGGCAATATTGATATGAGCATATTTGATTTTGAAGGTGAGGCAGCAGGTATACAAGATGAAATTGACAATGCAAATCCTGAAGCTATGGATCTGAACGGCGAAACCATCCGGTATACCTTTTATTCACAGGACCAGCCAGATCAGATGTATGAAAATCCATCCATTATAACGGCAAAATATGGTTATAACTTGGATGGTGATCTTACTTCGACCGTTGGGCGTTTTGGTGAAAGCAACTTACACGACCTCTATCTAACGGCAGATGATTTGCTCGATGATACGCCAGGGGCGTTTGTGGGGTTCAAACAACTTAGTGAGTCCAAAGGAAAAGCCAAATCCGGAAACCTTGTTACAGTGTCTGGTACCGATAGTGAAGCCAAGTCTGTTGTCCTTAACCAATACATTGACTTAAACGGGGACCGTTACCCCGATATAATCACAGGAGGTAAAATACAGTACACAAATTTGCGTGGGGGCTTGTCGGGCACTACTTTAAACAATGAGAATGGATTTGTTTCAGGGAGCTTCAATGAAGATAATACCCATGGGGTTACCATTTCAGGCATGAACCCTAAATCGGACCAAGGGAAAAGCCAAAAAAACCCCATAATATCAAATATCAGTGCGGGTATTAATACCGGTGATGGTAGCACATCTAATGTAAAGCAATGGACGGATATGAACGGTGATGGTTTGCCGGATCAAGTACTTATTGAGGATCATGCAGTCAAAGTACGGCTTAACGTAGGTTATGGTTCTTTCACAGAAGAAATGATTCCTTGGGGAAGTGGGTATGGCACCCTGCTGACCAGTGAAAGGGACAATTTAGGTTTGGGTGCGCCCCTTCCCATTTCAGCATCCTTTGCTGCCGGTTTTGGTGGAGGGCAAAGTACCTCTGCGATGAATACTTTATTAACTGATGTTAATGGTGATGGATTGCCCGATTTGGTTATTAGTACCCAAAATGGATTTGAGTATTATCTAAACACAGGAACAGGGTTTGACGATGTTCCGCAACCATTTTATGGGGGCGGTGAAGTAGAAGAAGACGTTTCTGTCTCGGGGAATGTTTATGCTTCATTTACCACAGGTTTTATGATCCCAATACCTTTTGCCCCAATAAAAGTGACCTTTACACCCTCTTTTGGTTTGAATGCAGCATTTAGTGAAAAAAGGGTTACCGTACAAGATATCAATGGTGATGGTTTGCCGGATATTTTAACCGGTGAAGATGACAATGCTTCTGTTTCAGCACGGCTAAACCAAGTGGGGAAAAACAATTTGCTTTACAAAGTCAATACGCCACTGGGTGGCAGTTGGGAAGTGGATTATGAATTGACTGAGAATACCTACGATTTGCCCCATAGCAAATGGGTGATGAACAGAATTATCACTCACGATGGCTTTACAGATGAGGCAGCGCCCACTTTTGATGAAACCTTGACAACCCTTGTATATGATGCAGGGAAGCACGACCGACGGGAACGTGAATTTTTAGGCTTTGAAACCCTGAGAGTGGAACAACGCCATCCTTCATCGGAGTTGATTTACAGGTATACCGAAAAAAAATACCACAATACCAGCTATTATCTCAAAGGTGCTGTTAAAGAGACAGCAGTTTACACTGATGCCGATGAGATGTTATCGTTAACAAGGATGTTTTATAACCTCCTGAACCCTGACACCCCTGTTGTTGAAACCAATGTCAACATCGATGCTGTATATCAGCAACCCTTATCGGGTGACCCTGACTATAGCCGTTTGCTTGCGGTTCCAGTGAAAACCATCACAACCAGTTTTGAGGATGGGCAAAACCTCAATTTGGTCCAGTTGTTCAATGAATATGACGGTCAAGGGAACATTACCCGCTATCGTAATAATGGAAGTACTTTTGATGACGCATATAGAACTGAGATTGAATATGAAGATATAGATTTTCCGGGTTTGCCCACAAAAATAAGCGTCTTTAAAAACCAAGGCAACGTGCTCCTTCGTGAACGTGAAGCCATATATAATAATAACGGAAAACTACACCAGATCATCGTAAACTTGGGAGACAATGAAACCAACACTGTTGAATTTGCTTACGATTCCTATGGAAACACCACCCAAGTAAAGCAATTGGATAATTTGGGGGCATTGGGCGGTTATTTTACACAAACCATCGGGTATGATACCGCGGTTAAAACCTATCCTGTAAGTTTTTCCGATTCCTTTAACCAACAATCGAGTTCAGTATACAATTATTTATTCGGTGTGCCGGTATATGTCACGGACATGAACGGAATCTCCATGCGCACGCGCATTGACAACCGGGGCAGGGTGATAGAAGTCACCGGGCCCTATGAGCTGCCAAACGGGTGGACCATCAGAAATGAATATAAAGGGGAAGCTTCCGTTCACGAGCAAATAGGAGGTGCAGGCCCCAATGATTATATGATCAGCAACGCCCAGGGCAGTTTTGTGGCAGTAGAGCCTGGGACCGATCCATTGACCAATGCACAGCATCATGCTGTGACCCGGCATTTTGATCCGGACAATGCACTAAATGAGATATTAACCGTGAGTATTGTGGATGGCTTTGGTCAGGCAATCCAGCTTAAAAAGACCCACAATTCAGACGCAATGAAATGGCTTGTAAGCGGTTATGAAGAAAAGGATGCCTATGGCAGGGTATTGAAAAGCTTCCTGCCCGTTGTACAAGGTAATTATCCCACCAACCTGTATGGACTCACTAGTAGTGATATGAGTTATTTTGATGTACAAGATATAAATGAAGTGCCTGCTGTAGAAATGGATTATGATGAGCGTGACAGGCAATTGTTTGTCAAACAACCGGGGGAAGAACTACAAACTTCTTTTGAATATGCCATTGTTGACGGGATGTTCAGCACACGGGTTACCAATGAGAACACATTTGGACAGGATCAGGTACAGGAATCATTCACCGATGTTAGGGGCAGGAAGCGAAAAGTAGTTCAAAACGACGAAATCACGACACAGTTTTATTACAATACCATTAACGAGCTCATCAAGGTAAAAAACACCAAGGGTTATGAAACGGTGTATGAGTATGATTTGGCAGGCAGACGTATACTCGAGAAGCATCCAGATAGGGGCATTACCTCTTATACCTATAACAACGCCGGTGCCTTAACCGAGAAGAAAACCGCAAACCTTTCCCAACCCAACCAGACCGGTGTGATCACATACCAATACAACTATCACAGGCTCACCGAAATAAATTACCCACATCATCCTGAAAATGATGTCAAATACACCTATGGAAGTGCTTTGACCTCAGGGCCGGACGAATATAACATTGGGCGATTGATCAGGCAGGAAGATGCCACGGGCATACAAGAATTTAACTACGGGAAACTAGGTGAGCTCATTGAAACCATAAGGGGAGTTGCCGTGGCCGGAAAGCTGTCCTACTGGTTCAAAACCGAATGGATTTATGACAGCTGGAACCGTATCAGTAAAATATACTATCCTGATGGTGAAACCGTAGATTACCAATATGATAAAGCCGGACAGCTTAATAATATAGCAAGGGATATACCCGGGGTAAACGCTCCACGTTACATTGTGGAAAATATCTCCTATACAGATTATGGTGAGCGCGCCAGTATTCTTTATGGCAATGGCACGAAAACCACTTATGATTATGATATTCGCCGGCGCTTGGATAACATTGAACATACCCTGCCAGTTCCTGCTTCGCCGGGCGATCCTTATTTCCAGATACATAAGAAATATACCTATGATGCCTTGAGTAATATTTTAAATATTGAAACCGTTAACATCACCAGTCCTATATCAGGAAAGTTGGGTGGCCCTGTAAACCATACTTATAAATATGATGATTACAACAGGTTGATAGATGCCAACGGGTCTTATGTGGGACCCGGCGATGCCACCCCGGAGCTCTTGAGGCACGAGTATACCCTTGATATGCTATATGATGTGGACCACACTATTTTAAGCAAAAAACAAACCCATATCAAGGGCGCAATAAACAGCCTAAATGATCCTATCAGTCAAGTGATCCCGGTAATGACCACCTCTTATGACCTGGAGTATGACGGGTATGCCAGTGGCAGTCAGGTGGCAGGTGATTACAACTATGTACAGCCCCATGCACCCCGTGAAATCACCGAGTTTCCCAATCACGACTACAATGATGACCCTAACGATCCCCGCATCAAACGCCAGTTTGTTGATTATGATGCCAATGGCAATATGGTATCAACCACGCAACGTGTGAGTGACCCTAACGAGCCCACTGGCACCATTGATATTATACTCCGACAGAACCTATGGGACGAAGAAGACCGCCTGCGTGCTGTTGATTTGGTGCCCGAAGCAGATATTGATAAACCCGAGGTAGCCGTTTACACCTATGATGCCGGTGGTGAACGTACCATAAAATATGCCCCCGGACGGTTTGATGCACGTTACAGTGCAAAAGAAACCGGTAATGCCCATACACTGAAAGCCACGGTATACCCCAGCCCTTTGCTCACGGTTATCCCTTTGGAGTTGCCTGACAGGGTACGGCCCGACATCTTAGACCAATTTCCACTTACTAAATACACCAAGCATTACTATATTGGAAGTGAGCGTATCCATAGTGCGTTGGGAACAGTAAATAATTTAGGGTTATTATGTGAAGATATGGAAGTAAGTACTGCGGTTGTCCAATTGGTGGACCAAAAGGTGATTGACGCGAGCGACGCCATAGTAGCAGACCATTTGAAGTTTGACAAAGAAATTTTCATAAGCCCTCAAGTGCTTTATGGAACTACCGAAGCGTTTACCTGTAGTTTTCAACATAACGACAAGGTTTTTGCTGCTTACTGGTACCACCCCGATCATTTGGGAAGTTCAAGTTATATCACTAATTTAGCAGGGGATATCACACAGCATATGGAATATTTACCCTTTGGCGAGACCTTAGTGGAGGAACATTTAAACTCAAACAACTCGCCCTACAAGTTCAACGCCAAGGAGCTGGATGAAGAGACGGGGTGGTACTATTATGGGGCGAGGTATTATGATCCTAAGTGGAGTGTTTGGTTGAGTGTTGATCCGATGGCGGAAAGAGGTCCACAGTATTCGCCATATATTTACACATTCAATAATCCAATTAATTTTACTGATCCCGATGGAAGATGGCCAGACCCACCAACTTGGGCTAAATTCAAAAATATTTGGGGGAGCTTATCTAAAAATTCTACTGTATATGTTTTTCAGGAAATTCCGCAGAGAAACAGTAGAGGAACTATTATGTCCTTGCCACCATCACAAAGAACGTACAATAAAATTTTATTGAATCAAGGGACAAAGGCTGGAAGCCCTATGATTTACTTAACCGAATCTATTTCAAGTACTTCGTATGGAAGACCTGGATTCACTTACGGTAAACAAGAGGGAACAACTACATCTCAAGAGATAGGCTTCGTCGGTAATCAAAACACGCTGTTGAATGATGATTTTAGCAGTATAGCCCAGAATATTATAGATACTGGCAGTATTGTTGATATACAAGGAAGAACCTCGTTAGATGATGGGCAGACAATTGTGGGAGGAGCCACAATAAACGGTGTTGAAAGAGGGGATTATACATCCAATGACCTTGTACAGGCAAGAGCAGAAACTATTTACAATCAACTTCTGGATAACGGTGTACCCGAAGACCAATTGAATATAGTTCAACCAGAATTTAATGCTACAAAAGATGGAAAAGGTACAAATACCACAATATTATCTATAAATCAAAAACCTGAATTAGTAGGGATTAAACCTGAACAGATAAAGGAATAAAATTATGGAACGAATTACTTTAACGGTTTTATTATTGGCTGGTACGCTTTCGGTGTATTCACAAAGCGATACATTGAGTCAAAATCAAATCAGCATAAAACGAACAGGTGACCAATATGTGTATTGGCATTCTGATTCCAAATTTACAGGTGTTATTAAGGTGAGAGTGTCAGACACCTATTGTTATCAAATTGTTGAGAATGGCATTTTAAAAAAAGATGGATGTGCTAACATTGAAAATCCAAAAGCTGTATTTGTTTGGTCAAGTGTTGCGAAAGATTACGAACCTGAAAAGGCAATTACTTTTGATAGATTGAAATACCAATCCCGGCAAGGAACTTATCGGGTATTTGATGTTGATAGCGTAAGAACCGATGAAAAAACTCTTATGCTAAACGGTGCTGAATACAATGGATATGTAACGCAACACGATACGCTATATTTTTATTATTCTGGAAAAGGGAGGTTTTTAAATACCTATTATGAAAATGGCAACATCCAGGAATATATCGAAACTAAAAATCATCGAAAAAATGGTCTTTATATTAAGTATGACGAATTAGGCGAGATATTGGAACAGGGGAACTATTCAATGGACAAGAAAACAGGAGAGTGGATTGAAACAGATTTGCAAACGCTTTGTGTGAACAACTATGTTTTTGGAAAAAAGACTGGACTTAATCATTGCTACCAAAATGATAGATTGTTTTTGATAGAAAAATTTAACTATGGAAAATTAGCGTATTACGTTGATTTAGAATACAGAGATGGAGCGGTTTATCACAAAAAGTATGATAAAAATGGAAAATTGTTATCTACATCAATTTACCGGGATAATCAATTAGTGGAACACATTACAAATTAGAGTTATATGTAATCTAACCTCACAGCAGCTCCACTTTTTTAAGAATGAAATCAACTAATAAACATCTACAACATCCCCCGCCTTTGCAACCGTAACAGGGAAGTAATAATGGTGGGATGCATTACCACCCCAACAACCCCATATGCTACTTTGCAGAAACCAACTTCCGGGACAAGAGGACCGTTTTGGTATCCACCTGCTTGACCGCCTCTATCAGAGGGATATGGGTAGTCTCGCCAAAGGCGATATTATCCTATAT
>TARA_R110000850_G_scaffold16225_2_pt1 | contig 16033 bp, 14 predicted proteins | sample TARA_R110000850 | Tara Oceans TARA_R110000850 (sample SAMEA4397586) | marine metagenome | biome: Polar Biome; feature: [SRF] surface water layer (ENVO:00010504); material: water (ENVO:00002006), including particulate matter (ENVO:01000060) such as... | depth 5 m | reverse complement strand
ACCAGTGCGATGTGCCGACGCAGATTGCGCAGGCGATAATCCTCCACATCCACGCCATCAATCAGGATATGACCCTGGTTGTGGTGATAGAAACGCGGAATCAGGCTGACCAGGGTCGATTTACCGCTGCCGGAACGGCCCACCAGCGCCACCATCTGACCGGGCTCGACCCTGAAACTGATCTCCTCGAGTACGTTCTTCTCGGTATTGGGATAGCAGAAATTCAGATCACGCACCTCGATCGCGCCGGTAACGCGCTCGCGCTCGACCGTGCCGGTGTCTGTCTCCGGCTCCTCGTCCAACTGCGCAAAGATGCTTTCTGCCGCCGCAATACCTTTCTGGATATTGGCACTCACTTCTGACAGCTGGCGGATCGGCTTGGGTAGCAGGGCTGCAGCAGTGATATAGGACACCAGATCCCCCACCGTGGAATCGCCGCGGAGAAACAGCACCAGAAACATCACGATCGCCATCGCGCTGAAGGTCACCAGCTGCAGCGTAGGAGTAAAGACCGCGCCGGTACGAATCATTTTCAGACCTCTTTCACGACTGGCTTCACTGGCCTGATAGAAACGCCTGGTCTCGTACTCCTCGCCACCAAAACTGCGCACTACCCGGTAGCCTGAAATGGTCTCGGAAGTCACATGGGTCACATCGCCCATGGCGGTCTGGATCTTGTGACTCTGCTTGCGAAACTTCTTGCTGGTGCTGTTCACCATCAGGCCGATCACCGGCAAAATGGCCATCAACACCAATGTCAGCTTCCAGTTCATCCAGAGCAGATAAGCAAACAGGAAGATCACCGTCATACCCTCACGGAACACCACCTTGATCGCATCGGTGGCCGCACCCGTCACCATGGTCACATTGAAGGTGATTCGGGAAACCAGATGGCCGGAATTGTGGTTATCCAGGTACCGGTTGGGCAGCGTGAGCAGGTTGTTGAACAACGACGTGCGCAGATCGTGCACAACACCTAGAGAGACCTTGGCAATGTAGTAATTACCCAGAAAGGAGCCGATGCCCTGGTAGAACGCCACCCCAATAATGAACAGTGGAAAGCCCCATATCAGGGGTACTCCGAGAAACATTCCGCTAGCACCCTGGGTCAGGCCATCGACAAAATACTTGAGCATCCAGGCCATGGCCGGCTGGCTGGAAGCAAAAATCATGAACCCCAGAATACTTATGCCGAAGGGTAACCAGTAGGGTTTCACATACCCCAGCAACCGTGCATAGATCCGCGCACTGGAGCGGGCGAAACTTTCTTTATCGGAATCTGACATGGGCACTTCGCGAAAATGAACCGGGCCCAGAGTTTAACACAGCAAACCGGTCACGCAGCGCGCACCACGAAAGTGCGGTAAACTACCGTTTTGGTTCAGGAACTTCCATGCAGCCACTGAATAGCGAACAGTTTCATGTCATGCGCCAGGACGCCGAGATTATCGAGCAGGACGGCCATGGCGAGAAGGTCCTGCGTTTAAAGGACGGCACTTACCTCAAGCTGTTCCGCCGCAAGAGCTGGTTTTCCAAAACAGTGTTTTATCCACCAGCAGTCCGCTTTGCCGCCAACGCGACGCAACTGCAAATCTTGCAAATTCCCTGCCCTCGCATCATTCAGCTGTACAAACTGAGTAATCCGTATCGATCAGTGGTTCACTACGAACCATTGGAGGGGACAACCCTGCGCCAGTTACTCAACGAACAGCCCAGCATCGAGCAGCTTGAGCTTTTCGGGATGCTCGGCGAGTTCATAACCCACTTGCATGAAGTCGGGATCTACTTCCGCTCTCTGCATCTGGGGAACATTGTTCTGACGCCGCACGGCGAACTCGGGCTGATCGACATCTCGGATATGCGCTGCCTCGGCAAGCCCTTATCCCGGCGACTGCGCAACCGGAACTATCAGCACCTGCTTCGCTATGAAAAAGATTGGGCCTTAACGTCACCAGCAGCTCTTTCCCTTGTCCGCGGCAAACATCTATAGCGCGCCAAGCCTCCAACCGTGGATAATCGCAGACCACTTTGATACCGTTTCCTACCGGACCGCTTCAGCCTTTAGGCTCAATACCGAGCCCCAGGCACGGACGGATTACAACCTCACAAGAAGACTGGAACGCCAAAAGGATTCCGAAGCATGCTGCAACCCGTAATCATGGCCGGCGGTTCCGGTTCCAGACTCTGGCCCCTGTCTCGCCAGCTCAATCCAAAGCAGTTTCTGCGGCTCACTGACCCGCGGCTATCCATGTTGCAGGCAACGATAGCCAGGCTAGAGCACCTGAAAACGAATCAACCGCTGGTCATCTGCAATGAAGAACATCGATTCCTTGTAGCCGAGCAGCTACGACAGCTCAGCCTGGATCAGGCGGAAATGATTCTCGAACCTACAGGCCGGAATACTGCTCCCGCTGTAGCGCTTGCCGCGCTTCACCTGACCGAGGAGGGCCAAGACCCGTTGTTGCTGGTTCTGGCTGCGGATCACCTGATCAAGGACTGTGAGGCATTTCGGCGCAGCATTGAAAAGGCCACGCCCCTGGCCATCGCAGGCAAACTCGTCACCTTCGGTATAGCACCTACTCACCCCGAGACTGGCTACGGTTATATCCAACGTGGATCGGCAGTTGGCAACGATGCCCACGCAATAAGCCGATTCGTGGAAAAACCGGACCCGGAAACCGCTACGGAATACCTCGCCTCCGGGGAGTATTTATGGAACAGCGGGATGTTCCTTTTTCGAGCAAGCCGTTACCTGGAAGAGCTTGGTCAGCATCGACCCGAGATTCTCGCCGCATGCAAAAAGGCAATAGCAAATCGAGTCACCGACATGTCCTTCGTTCGTGTCGATGCGCCGGCATTCGAGCTATGCCCTGAGGATTCGATCGATTACGCGGTCATGGAAAACACATCCGAAGGCGTAATGATCGAGCTGGACGCAGGATGGAGTGACATAGGCTCCTGGTCTTCCCTTTGGGAGACAGACGGAAGAGACAGCACAGGAAACAGCCTTAGTGGCGATGTTATTGCCGTGGCGACGCAGGACAGCCTGATTCGAGCCGAGAACCGGCTGGTTGCAACGCTGGGAGTAACGGATCTGGTCGTGGTTGAAACAAAAGACGCCGTGCTTGTAGCCCACAAGGATCACGCCCAGGACGTAAAGAAAATTGTCGCAGAGCTTAAAGCGCAGGGCCGGCAGGAACATACGATCCACCGCGAGGTATACCGCCCATGGGGGGTGTACGATCTGATCGACAAGGGACATCGCTATCAGGTAAAGCGCATCACCGTAAAACCGGGTGCAAAACTTTCCGTGCAGATGCATCACCATAGAGCAGAGCACTGGGTAGTTGTCAGCGGCACAGCCCGAGTCACCAATGGCGACAAGACCTATCTGGTGACTGAAAACCAGTCGACTTTCATTCCCATCGGCCAGGTTCATTCCCTGGAAAACCCCGGCGTGATTGACCTGGAACTCATTGAGGTGCAGTCCGGTTCCTACCTGGGAGAGGATGACATCACTCGTATCGAGGATGTCTATGGCCGTCGCTGACTATCTCTACCGTCCCAAAGGATTCATGCGACTCGCATTCCGTCCGAACAGGAGTCACCCATGCTTGTAGTCAAATTGGTAGGCGGGCTTGCCAGCCAGTTGCACAAATATGCAGTAGGAAGGGCTTTAGCCGAACGCCTGAATACCGAATTGCTGCTGGACACTACGAGCTATCAGGGTAGCGCACCAAAGGAGGCTTTCTCGCTGGCAGTCAATCACTTCCATATAAACGCCCGGCCAGCTTCGCCGGAGGAAATCGCGACCGCCAAGGGTACGGCTGCTATCACACTGCGGAAGCTGTGCCGCATCATCGGCCAGCAGCCCTCAGCCAAACTGGAAAAGCGCGTCCTGCGATGGTTTGGTCATACCCAATACAAGGCGAACATAACAAAAGAGGGGACACAGAACTTTTTCGACAAGATCCCTCCCGGAAAAAATGCTTATATTCATGGCGAATGGGGCGCCGGATTCGGGTTCTTCGAAGACATACGCCCGTTGCTTTTGCAGGAGTTTCAGCTGAAGTGCCTGAGTGAGGAAGCATTGGTTGTCAAAAAACAGATTGCCGAGGAACATGCTGCCGTGTCTCTGCATGTGCGTCGCGGCGACTATGTGAGCAACCCAGCAGCAGCAAAGCTACACGGCACAAGCCCCATCGATTACTACACGGCTGCGGTCGATCACGTCCAGCGACAGGTCACCGATCCGAGATTCTTCGTGTTTTCCGATGACCTGGCCTGGTGCCGCAAAAACCTGGCGGGGGTGGTCCCGCACGACACTGTTTTTGTCGAGGGCTTTCCCGGCCACGAGGACTTCCACCTTCTTTCGCAATGCAAGCACAACATCATTGCCAATAGTGGTTTTAGCGCCCTGTCAGCCTGGCTCAACCGCAATCCCGACAAACTGATTGTCAGTCCGCAGCAATGGTTCGCCAATGAGGAAGCCAACCGTGCCCAACGCTCGCAGTTACCGGCCAGTTGGTACTATCTATAGCTTCCAGTATCCGACTTCAATACAACCGAACAGACCTGGAAAGGCACGTACATGAAAATTCTCGTCACCGGCGGTGCCGGCTTTATCGGCTCAGCGCTGATACGGCATATCATCGAGAACACTGGTCACCATGTGATCAATGTCGACAAGCTCACCTACGCCGGCAACCTTGAATCGCTGAGTCCCGTCGCTGACAGCTCACGCTATGCCTTTGAGCAGGCTGACATCTGCGATGCCGAGCTATTAAAGATTATCTTTGAAAAACATACCCCCGAGGCTGTCATGCATCTGGCAGCCGAATCCCATGTCGACCGATCAATAGAGGGTCCTGGCGCATTTATTCAGACCAACGTGGTTGGCACCTATACTCTTCTGGAGGCCGCCCGACACTATTGGACCGGACTTGATCCGGTAGCGCGCATGGGCTTTCGCTTTCATCACGTGTCTACCGATGAAGTTTACGGCGATCTGGAAAATCCCGACGATCTGTTCACTGAAACCACGCCATACGCGCCGAGCTCGCCATATTCCGCGTCCAAGGCAAGCTCGGACCATCTGGTTCGAGCATGGAGCAGAACTTACGGATTGCCCGTCCTGCTGACCAATTGCTCGAATAACTACGGCCCCTATCATTTCCCGGAAAAACTGGTGCCTCATATGATCCTCAGTGCACTGGCAGGCAAACCGCTTCCTGTATACGGAGACGGATCCCAAATCCGAGACTGGCTCTACGTCGAGGATCATGCCCGCGCCCTGCTCGAAGTGCTGACCAAGGGAAAGCCCGGCGAAACCTACAACATTGGCGGCAATAACGAAAAGCGCAACCTTGAAGTAGTGGAAACAATCTGCGATCTACTCGATCAGCAGGCACCAGCCGAGCGCGACCCTGCTATTGCTTCCTATAGAGACTTGATTACCTTCGTGAAAGACCGACCGGGGCATGACAAGCGCTATGCCATCGACGCGAGCAAGATTCAGCGCGAACTCGGCTGGCAACCGGCTGAAAAATTCGAGTCGGGAATCAGCAAGACAGTACAATGGTATCTGACCAATCGATCCTGGTGGCAGCGCGTCATGAGCGGCGATTACCGGCTCACACGACTTGGAGAAAATACATGAAAGGCATCGTACTCGCAGGCGGATCCGGCACGCGGCTTTATCCCATAACCAAAGGCGTCTCCAAGCAGCTGCTGCCGATCTACGACAAGCCGATGGTTTACTATCCACTGTCTGTTCTCATGTTGGCCGGTATTCGCGACATACTGTTGATCAGCACGCCCGAGGATATAAGCGGTTATCAGCGATTGCTCGGCGATGGCAGCGACTACGGCATTCGCCTGAGCTATGCCGAACAACCGAAACCTGAAGGGCTTGCCCAGGCATTCATCATTGGTGAGGAGTTTATAGGCGACGATTCGGTTTGCCTGGTACTGGGCGACAACATCTTCTACGGCCAGGGCTTCACGCCCCTGCTGCAAAAGGTAGCCTCGCGAACCGAAGGGGCGACCGTGTTTGGCTATCAGGTCAAGGATCCCGAGCGTTTCGGCGTAGTCGAGTTCGACAAGAACATGCGCGCGGTTTCACTCGAAGAAAAGCCCTCGAAGCCAAAATCCAGTTACGCCGTGACCGGCCTGTATTTCTATGACAATAGCGTCATCGAGATAGCCAAACAGGTCAAACCATCCGACCGCGGAGAGCTGGAAATTACCAGCATCAACCAGGCATACATGGAACGGGGAAACCTGAACGTTGAGCTGCTCGGCCGTGGATTTGCCTGGCTGGATACCGGGACGCATGAGAGTCTGTTGGAGGCCGGAGCATTCGTCGAGACCATTGAGAAACGCCAAGGCTACAAGATCGCCTGTCTGGAAGAGATTGCATTCAACAATGGCTGGCTGAGCAAGGAAGACTTACAGCGTATAGGTCAGACTCTCAAGAAGAATAGTTATGGTCAGTACTTGCTTCAGCTGGTGGAGGGAGGATTTTGAGTCTTGTACAGTGGATCGAATTCCGCAAACTGGGTGACGAGAGAGGTGCACTGGTCGCTATCGAAAGTTGTAAAACGATACCCTTCAAGATATTGCGCACCTACTACATTTACGACACCCAACCAGGTGTTGCGAGAGGCTTTCACGCGCATAAAGAATTGAAACAGGTAGCGGTCTGCGTCTCAGGCAGATGCCGAATGAAGCTGGACAGTGGCAAAGACGTAGCATTTGCCTGGCTGGACTCACCCACTAAAGCAATAAGAATTGACGAGATGGTGTGGCACGAAATGGACGAATTCAGTCCTGATTGCGTCATGCTTGTGTTGGCAAGCGACCACTACGACGAAGCAGACTACATTCGCGATTACCAAGAATTCCTTGAGGCTGTGAAAAATGAACCTTGAGTACAAGACCATTCGCCTTCGTTTCGTTGAGCCAGATGACGCGGAGTTTATCCTGCAGCTCAGGCTGAATGATCGCTACAATAAGTACCTGTCAAAAGTGTCAGGTGATATCGCCGAACAAAGAGCATGGATAGAGAACTATAAAAAAGATGAAGCGGCCAAACTGCAGTTCTACTTCATCATCGAACGTCTCGACGGCACACCTTGTGGAACTGTTCGTATTTATGATCTGAGCCAAGATTCGTTTTGCTGGGGCAGCTGGATATTAAATGAGAACAAAACCAAATACGCCGCCATTGAAAGTGCATTTTTGGTGTATAGATATGGGTTTGAGGCTTTAGGATTTCATAAATCACATTTCGAAGTAATGAAAGAGAATGCTGGGGTCATAAAATTCCATCAACGAATGGGTGCGGTAAAAGTTGGCGAAGACGAGTCGAATTATTTTTTTGAAATCAATCGATCTTCAATAATCGCTGCTGAAGCTGAGCTGAGTAAAAAAATATGATTCAGATACCTTTCCTGGATTTACGTACCGTTAACAGCCGGTATCGCGAGGAGCTTATTAAAGCAGTAACCAACGCCATCGACTCAGGTTGGTATATCCAGGGCCAGGAAGTGAAAGCCTTTGAGCTCGAATTTTCAGAATACTGCGGCTCAAAGCACTGCATCGGCGTAGCCAATGGTCTCGATGCACTGGTTCTGGTACTCCGAGCGTGGAAGGAGATCGGCAGGCTTAAAGAGGGTGATGAAATCATCGTGCCTGCCAATACTTATATCGCCAGTGTTCTCGCGATTACAGAAAACGGTCTCAAGCCGGTTCTGGTGGAACCGGATGAAAACACCTACAACCTTTGTCCGGCCAACACGGCTCGAGCCATCACCCCCCGAACCAAAGCCATTCTGGCCGTTCATCTATACGGACAGCTGGCACCCATGCCAGAGATCATGGCCTTGGCAGAGAAGCATGACCTGTTGGTGCTCGAAGATTCAGCGCAGGCGCACGGTGCCAGTATTGACGGAAAAAAAGCCGGCAACTGGGGACATGCATCCGGCTTCAGTTTTTATCCGGGCAAGAACTTGGGAGCTTTGGGCGATGCGGGTGCAGTCACAACCAACGACGACGCCCTGGCTGCAGCGTTGCGCGCGCTGGGTAACTATGGCTCCCACGAGAAGTATCGCAATATCTATCAGGGCGTAAACAGCCGACTGGACGAGATTCAGGCGGCGATGCTCAGGGTCAAGCTCAGATACCTAGACGCCGATACAGCGCACAGGCAGGAGCTCGCAAGCCTCTATGGAAAGAAAATCACCAATCCATACATGTCGTTGCCCCAGCTAGCTGAACAAAGCAGCCACGTCTGGCATCTGTTTGTCATCAGAACGGTATTTCGCGATGAGCTACAGCGTTATCTTGCCGAACAAGGCGTGCAAACCCTGATTCATTACCCGATACCACCCCACAAGCAACAGGCATATACGCAGTTGGCCGATTTGAATCTTCCTCTGACAGAAAAGATTCACAATGAAGTGCTGAGTCTGCCGATAAGCCCGGTAATGAGCGTCGAAGATGTGGTGCAGGTGTGCGAAATAATCAATCGCTTCCGACCCGCAGGTACATCCGAATGAGCAAGCTGAAGTCAGTTGGACTGATCATTTCATATAAAGCCGGGTGACGCCCCTGAGCGTCTTCATGTCCCACGAGCGCAGGGGGATCTGCCTGATGAGTTCACGGGCAAGAGGTTTGTCCAGCTTTGCTGCCTTGAGGAACATCGATTTGCGGTGATGCAGGCAGACCTTTTCATAGTCCCTGTGATCTGCAAACAGCGAATAGATCTTGAGCACTTCATCCAGCATGAATCGGATGTTGGCATGGGTGTTCTGGGCATGGGTGCGGTAATACGCGACGTCATCCTCGAGCACATCCACCACATAACCCGCGTTGCAGACCTTGAGCATCATAGTCAGATCCTCAATTCGCAATCCCGCATCGTAGCCGCCCACTTCAATCACTGCGCCACGCCGCATCAGAAAGCTCGGCGCAGGCGCGCCTGGCAAAATATTATTGAAGATAGTTTCAAAATCCAGACGACGAGCAGGACGTCGCCGACGTTTCTTCTCGAGAACTTTGCCACGGTCGTCAATCGGTATGATGTTGCCGCCACAGATCGCAACCTCAGGATGCGCCTGCATATGAGCCACCTGAAGAGCAATGCGATCAGGCAGCATGATGTCGTCGGAGGCGAATGGAGCGAAGTATTCGCCATTGACTTCATGCAACGCGTCGTTAAGTGTGGGTAACAGCCCCTTGTTCTGTTGAATCCGCAGCTCGAAGCCATGCTCCGCGGCCATCTCCTTCAAAATCTGTGGGCTGTCGTCCTTCGAACCATCGTCAATGACCAGGAGACGCAGATTGGGGTAGCTTTGGGCAAGAATGCTGTTGATGCACTCCCTGACAAAAGCGGCGTGGTTGTAGCAGGGGACCACCACACTGACCAGTGGGAAGTCATTCACCGTTGGCGACCCCATTTGATCGAGCCATGTTCGAAATCAGTTGACGATAACTGGCTCGGAAGTCGTCGATGCTGTGAGCTCGGCACAGATATCCATATCCCGTTTCGCCCATCGACTGTCTCTGCTCGGGTGACATGTTCAATATTTCTTCAAGTCTGCCTGCAAGATCATCATGATCTCCGACCCGGAACTGCAAACTGCCGCTATCTTCCAGTATGGGCCTCAGGCTATCGATATCCGAGCCTATGGCCGGTAATCGTCCGCTGAGGCCTTCCAGTAACGACAAGGGTAATCCCTCGCTGTAGGACGGCATTACAAAGAGATCAAATGCTTTCACATATTGCATGGCGTCGGCGCGGGTGCCGAGAAAATGTATCTTGTCCGCAATGCCCAGACTGCTCGCGAGCTCACTAAGTTCGGTATGTGACCGGCCGCCACCAATGATCGCAACCTGAGACTGTGGATAGCGTGCGGCTACCTTGGCAAATGCCTTGATCAGCACGTTGTGTCCCTTGACCGGAACCAGCCTGCCAATGCAACCGATTATTAGAGCATCATCCGGGAGACCAAGCTGCTTTCTGGCTGTCTGCCGGTCTAGCTGTATCTTCTCGGCACGCTCGATGTCGATCGCATTATTGATACACAGCGTGTTGTTGGCATTAAAGGCCCCGACTTCGCGCACCAAGTACGCCTGTACTGCGCGAGAAACGCCTACAGTACGCCAATTGGGACGAATCAGCGCTCCAGCCTCCAGACGTCGCCAGACCCGATCGTAGTCGCCAATGCCATGCTGAATACCGATACAGACCGGAACCTTGGTGAATCGGTTGAGCCACATCAGCATACTCATTGGCTTGAAACGATGTGCGATAATGACATCGTACCGTTCCTGGCGACAATGCTTGAGCAGCTGCCAAAGGGCCAGCCAACGGCGTAGTCCCTTCAACTGACCGGGAGAAAAATCGAAATAGACTGAACGCTCGGCGGCGCTTTCAGGCTCCCCCGCCCCGGGTCTACCACGCAGAAATGCTGTTGTCGTTGAAAACCCCGATGCCGGCAAGCCCAGCAGAATCTGCTCGGCGAGGTCTGAGGCAGCCACGTTGTACCGCAGCTGAATCTGCAGAATCTTGATTCTGTCTTTCACGTTCACCTCTGTTAGCGACGGAGTTTTTGGGCTCTCCGTGCTGCCATCTCGTAGCCACGCATTTAGGAAAGACTGCTGACCACTTTATGCAGATAAGCGATTTGCTCGCGGATATCATTCTGCTGATTGCCTACGAAGAGACCATTTGCATCTATATACTCGGCATTTTCGATCGAACCGGCGACTTCATAATCAAAGAATCTCAGCACATCGGTATTCTTCAAAAAATTGCCCGTGACAATGGGGCGACACTCGATATCGTGCTCGGCAAACAGTTTGACTAGCTGTTCTCTATCGAACTTGGCGTTTTCCTTGATCACCAGGGAAAAACCGAACCAGCTACTCTTTCCGGTCTCTTTCTGGATTTGCAGAAAAGGATGATCCGAGAAAAGCGTTTGGAAATAAGCTGCGTTATCCTGGCGAATGCGGATGAAATCGGGCAATTTTTTCAGTTGCTCCTTACCAATCGCACCGCTCATTTCCAGCGGTCTTACGTTGTAACCAGGCAAAGCAAACTTGAACGACTCTTCAAATGGATCGTCGCTTTTCTCACCGGTTACCTTGTTGAATTTGGGCAGATTGCGAGTCCAGCCGTGAGCACGTATGCACAGTAGAATGTGATACAACTCTTCATCATCGGTCACCACGCAGCCACCTTCCATTGTGGCGATATGATGGGAAAAGAATGAGCTGTACGTGCCCATCAGACCGAATGTTCCCGCCTGCTTGCCGTCAAAGGTTGCCCCCATCGACTCACAGTTGTCCTCCAACAACAGGATATCCCGATCAGCCACCATCTTCTGAATGGCCGCGAAATCATTGGGGTTACCCAACAGGTTCACCAGCAAAATAGCCCTTGTCTGCTCGGTAACCGCTGCTTCCAGCTTTTCAAGATCGATGTTCAGGGTGTCGCGATCGATGTCTACGAATTTAACCTTCAGACCATACTGCTGTAACGGAAAGTAGGTTGTGGACCAGGATACGGCCGGCACGATTATTTCATCGCCACGCTTGAGCAGCGGATTACGCGTGAAGAACAAGGCCGCAATCATCAGCAGATTGGCCGTTGAGCCGGAACTGACCATGACCGCATGTCGAGCGCCAAAGAATCGAGCGAACATCTGCTCGTATTCGGCAACATGCTTGCCCATGGTAAACATGTCGGACTCGACCACCTGTTGTATTGCGTGGCGTTCCTTCTCGTCCCAGGTGCTGCTTGCCAGTGCGTATTTAGTCATCGCGGTGATCCAGATAAAATTGGTAAGTGGCGCGTATCCCTTCAACCAGGGAAGTACCGGCGGTCCAGCCGAACGCCTCTAGGCGCTCGATAGACACCAGCTTTTGTTGCATGCCCACAGGTTTAGTCAGATCATGCTCGAAGTCGCCATGGAATCCGATTACTTCGGCAACGGCGCGGTAATAATCGTTAATGCTGTGGTCATGACCCAGGCCGACGTTCATTAGAGCTGGCATCTGCTCGAACCGGCCAAGCGCGGTGAAGATAAATTCGGCGAGATCACCTGCATACATGAATTCGCGTCGAGCCTCGCCATCTCCCCATATATCCACGGTCCGCGCATTGTCGCGCACAGCCGCATCGATCTTGGCAATGACCGCAGGAATCATGTGGGAGTTGTGTGCGCTGAATTTGTCATGTCGACCATATAGATTGCACGGAATAATGGTCTTGTAGCTGAACTCAGGATCTTCTCTGGCGATGTAATCACATAACCGCGCCGCCGCTATCTTGGCCAGGGCATAGCCTTCGTTGGTTGGCTCCAGCTCTCCGGTAAGCAGCGCCTCCTCGCGTAGCGGATTGACAGCCCGGCGCGGGTACATGCAGGAGCTCCCCAGGTTAAGCAGCTTTTTTACACCTGCATTCCTGGCGCCGTTGATTACGTTCATCGCCATCTGCATGTTACTGGTAAAGAAGCTGACCGGATTGGCGATATTAGCCTGGATGCCACCCACCACCCCTGCGCAATGAATCACTGCGTCGGGTTTGTGGATTTCGATGTACCGGGTTACTGCCCCGCCATCGAGCAGGTCGAGCTCATCTCGAGCTGGAGCAAGAATGCTGTAGCCGTCGCTGGCGGGATGCTCAAGCAGGTTCCTGCCTACCATTCCGCTGGCGCCCGTGATAAAGATTTTCATGGCAGCCTATTCCTGCGGGACCGGGATGTCATGTCCGTGCTGTTTCAACAGTGCGTGACGTTTGGCAACCTTGAGATCTTCAACCACCATCTCCCTGCACATTTCTTGCGCTGTAATTTCCGGCACCCAGCCAAGCATTTCCCGAGCTTTGGTAGGATCACCGAGTAGGGTTTCAACCTCCGCCGGACGGAAGTAACGCGGATCAATGCGAATGATCACATCGCCCACCTTCAGTGCAGGTGAATCAATGCCGCTCAGGCTATCGACGATGCCTATCTCATTCACCCCACTCCCCTCGAAGCGCAGATGGATGCCCAATTCCAATGCCGACCAGACAATGAACTCTCTTACCGAGTACTGCGTACCAGTAGCGATTACGAAGTCCCTGGGAAGCTCCTGTTGCAGCATCATCCACTGCATGCGCACGTAGTCCTTGGCATGTCCCCAATCGCGTAGCGCATCCATATTACCCATATACAGGCAGTGCTCTAATCCCTGGGCAATATTGGCCAGACCACGGGTGATTTTCCGCGTAACGAAGGTCTCGCCGCGTCGAGGCGACTCGTGATTGAACAGGATGCCATTACAGGCATACATTCCATATGCTTCGCGATAGTTCACGGTGATCCAGTAGGCATAGAGCTTGGCCACGGCATAGGGCGATCGGGGGTAGAACGGCGTGGTTTCCTTCTGCGGCGTCTCTTGTACCAGGCCATAGAGCTCCGAAGTCGACGCCTGATAGAAACGGGTTTTCTTCTCCAGGCCTAACAAACGAATCGCCTCAAGCATTCGCAACGTACCCATCGCGTCCACATCTGCCGTGTATTCAGGGGATTCGAAGCTGACCGCAACGTGGCTCTGTGCGCCGAGGTTGTATACCTCGTCCGGCTGGACCTGCTGCAAAATACGGGTAAGGTTGGACGAATCGGTCAGGTCGCCGTAATGCAAGATGAAACGTTTGTTCTCGGCATGGGGATCCTGAAAGATATGATCGATTCGCTGGGTATTGAACGAGGAGGCCCGGCGTTTGATACCGTGCACTTCATAGCCCTTTTCCAGCAGGAACTCCGCCAGGTAGGATCCATCTTGGCCGGTGACTCCGGTAATGAGCGCTTTTTTCATAATATCTCGTCAAAAATCCTGTTCACTGTATCCGAATCGCGATCAAATCGGGTCGGCGAGGGTCCCGAAGGCTTCATAATGCTCGGCGCCGCCACCCCATTCAACGCACGGCCCTCCCAAAACTGGCAACTGCGGCGTGCCTTGATGTCAGCGCTTTCCCAGCCAAAGCCGAATGGCTTTACGCGTATAGGACGTCTTGAGCAAAAGGCGCCAGTCATGCCGCAGTGCTGCTGAGTAATACCTTTTTGCTGCTTCCCTATCTTTGGCAAGATAAGCGCTGCGGAACAAGGAGAGGCAACGTTGCGCATAGAAATCGTCACGCAATGACTGCATCTCGGCGGGAAGGCGGGAGAACACTTCATTGACTACTTGTGTACCCACCGCCTGTCCGTGACCGACGTGGTGACGAAGACTGTCGCCATGCTTGTAAAGCAGCAGCAGTGGTTCTGCCAACGTGCTCACCGGATATTGCGCCAAGGCCTGGGCAAAGACAGGTAAATCTTCCGAGTTACGAAAGTGCTCCGGATAACCGCCCTGCTCAAATACATCACGATGCATGGCGCATGCACCGTTCGATAGGCCCAGGGTCTTGTCCAACAAATACGCTTTTACTCGTTCAAAACCACCGTCGGGTATAGAGCCGACCTTGTGGCGCCGACGATTACCATTTTCGTTAACCGAAATATGCTCACCCACCACCAGTCGGCTGTGGGGGTGGGCGTGAATGTGCGCAACAAGCTTGCCCAGCGCGGCCGGCATAAATTCATCGTCGGCATCCAGAAAGACCATCCATTCGCCTCTTGCTTCCCGAATACCAAGGTTGCGCACGGAGGCCAGCCCTCCATTATCCTTGCGGATACTCCGGAACTGCTCGGGATAGCCCATATGCAATGCCTTGATGACATCCGGTGTCGCGTCGGTTGAACCGTCATCAATAATAAGCAGCTCGGTTTGACCATCGCGCTGGCCCAATATCGACTGGGCGGCACGCGCAAGCGAAGCGGCATAGTTGTACGCGGGAATGACTACGGTAATCAGCGGCTGCGCAGACTTCTTAAGGTCATTCTGGGCGGGCCCTGCAGTACTAGATTCAACCATCTGATCGCCCTGATCCGGATTGCTGCTCGCTAGAGGCGATACTCTTTGCCTTTACCACCAACACATCTTCCATGATCAGATACTCCAGATCCGAGCCAAAGAACATATCCAGCGCATCCTTGGGCGAGCACACCATCGGCTCGCCACGGCGATTCAACGAGGTATTGAGCACCACACCATTGCCGGTCACGCGCTCGAGCTCTTTCATCAGGTCGTAATAGCGCGGGTTGTAGTCGCGCTTGAGCACCTGGGCACGCGCCGTGCCGTCCTCATGTACGACCTCGTGCACCCGATTCTTCCATTCGTCATTCACCTCGAAAGTAAAGGTCATGAACGGTGACGGGTGATCCATGCCGAGCATCTGCGGCGCGACGGTGTCGAGCATCGACGGGCAGAACGGGCGCCAGCGCTCGCGGAACTTGATCTGGGCGTTGATCCGGTCGGCCACACCCTTGATGCTGGGACACCCGATGATCGAGCGGCCACCAAGCGCCCGCGGGCCGAACTCCATGCGGCCCTGGAACCAGGCTACCGGATTGCCTTCATGCAGTACCTTGGCGATTTCGCCGGTCACGTCATCCAGTTTTTCCCATTGCGGCTTGCCGGGATGACGGGCGCAGGCGGCGATGATGTCTTCGTTGCTGTAACTGGGGCCCAGGTAGACGTGCTCCATCTTCTCGACCGGAACGCCATTGCGCTCGGAAACAAAGGCCGCCGCACCCACCGCGGTGCCGGCGTCACCGGAGGCGGGCTGCACGAACAGCTCCTTCACTTCCGGGCGGGCGATAATGCGCTGGTTGAGCTTGACGTTCAGCGCACAGCCGCCGGCAAAGGCAATCTTGCCGGTCTCGCGCAGGATATCGCCCAGGTAGTAATCCATCATCTCCAGCGCCAGCTTTTCGAACAGGGCCTGGATGCTGGCGGCGTAGTGGATGTAGGGGTCATCGGCAATGTCACCCTCGCGCTTGGGCCCCAGCCATTCGATCAGCTTGGGCGAGAAGTAGTAACCCTTGCCCTTTTCCTTGTAGCGGCGGAAACCGATCACGTTGGCGTAATCGGTATTGATGAC
>TARA_R110000850_G_scaffold191981_1_pt1 | contig 16070 bp, 16 predicted proteins | sample TARA_R110000850 | Tara Oceans TARA_R110000850 (sample SAMEA4397586) | marine metagenome | biome: Polar Biome; feature: [SRF] surface water layer (ENVO:00010504); material: water (ENVO:00002006), including particulate matter (ENVO:01000060) such as... | depth 5 m | reverse complement strand
AACGCCCAATTATTCAAAAAATAGTACCAATAGAAATATACTTACACACAGGTCTGATAAGCACAGATGAAAGAAACGCCGACATACAGGAGGGAGGGTCGCAACCTCCAATCGTATGATACACATGACTTGGCGTGTAGTGAAAGAACACCTGCTCTACATTGCAATGTAATCAGGGAGTGTGTAATAAGCACTTGTAAAAATTCGGATTAGTGAGTATATTTTTATTTGTATTATAAATAAGTTTAATGAAACAATATAAATAACGCTGGATTATCTCTCATTCAGCACCATGGATTGCAACTTAGGTAGCCATACTTCACATAACAAAAAGATTTGCAAGTCTTGTTATGGCGATGTATCTGTTTCTAGGGCAGGGGTGAAGGTAGCACTACGGCAATCTACCCAGTTATTCAAACAGTCCTAGCCACCTCTTAACAATGTGCAAACCGTTAGGGCATTTAAAAAAATATATTAGGGGTTATTTAACTCTAAATACCCTACCGTAGCCCCACTTGGCTTACAACATATCAAAAAACCCCTTTCTCTTTCGATACTTCATATAATATTCTAGGTATAATATCTATATACAGACATACATTTATTATTATGGCTATTCATAACACTAATAACGAAGCTAACACAAACATTCAATACACTATCCCTAAGGGTGTAAAAGTTATAAATAAAATTATGTCTAGCCCCGAAGTAGGTAATATGCTTAATCAAATAGTACCTAATTATATACCTGATTTAAAATCCCTAACTAATCCCAACAACCCATGGGCTATAAACGGTCTTGTAAATAGGTTGGGTATACCCAAAGGACATGCAAAATAATGTCTAATATTTTTTCGACGGACTATTTAAACCTTGCTAAATCTCTTTTCCTTGCATCTAAAGAAGTATCTGAAAAAAAAGGGGTGGAAAAAGAATTAGCTATAGATGACTCGGCAGAAACTTTTACCATTCAATTAAACTCCTTGTTAAAAAATAAAGAATTTAATAAAAGTATTCAAGATATCCAAGTAGCTAATATAGATGATGAAGGTAAAGATGGTTTTGGTGATGTAGATATTGGTGATTGGTACGGCTTCCAAAGCATACCTAGAACTCAAGGTATCATGGGATTGTTTGTAAGCCCGACATCTAAGGTAAGCTTTACCCAAATGCAAAACATGAGTCTCGATGCAGTGGCAGGGACTCAAATACAATTCATTACTAGTTACTTATCTAGCTGTCTTTTGAACTATTCCCACAATGATAAGAAATTTGAGGCTCTAGTTAAGAGGTCTATGTTGTCTTGCGATTGGGCTAGTAGGTTCTTATTTGGGCTAGCTAAGATGGTTAAGTTTGGTAATGCTTGTGGGCAAATGATATGGGACTACGATGAACTAAATAAAGAAATGTATATCAAAGATGTGGTTTGGGTTCCAAATACTAATTTACAATACATGGTGGATATGTCCGGCAAAATGATGGGGGCTATACAGCCTAATGTCTTTGCCAACCCCGAGGGGTTATTTCCGGCTAAATTTGACGATAATCCCGAAAGTGAATTTAGCTCAAGGCAATATATTGCTGAGCAATTACCTTTCATGTTGATGCCTAAAGATGATTTATTTTATGTAGCGTATGATAATTTACATGACCCTTACGGTGTATCACTTCTAAGAAGAGGATACCAACATTTTCAAAATAAACAATTGTTGTTAAATATGTTGCTAAACGCTTCGGCTAAAAACTCAGCCCCTTATATCATAGCAACATATGATGTAGCGGCTCAAAGAGAGATAGAAGTAGCTGAAATAGAAGAAAAGTTATCTACCTTGTCGGTAGGGGATACCGCAGTTATACCTAAGGGTATAGAGGTAGAAGCTATAGATGTAAATAAGGGGTCTATCTCTTCTCTATTAGAAGCTATCAAATACAGCGATGCTATGATGATACGGTCACTTATCGGTGGGTCAACCGGCGAAGTTAATATATCCAGTGATAGTGGTGGGGGTTACGCCGGTAAGTCAGAGGACAACGACAATGTAGAAAAAACTTTAAAGTTTTGGTTAAAAATATTTGAAGATTCTATCAAGAAGCAATTTATACATCGTTTAGCTGAGACTAATGGGTATAATAATGTAATGAAGAACATGGATTATGGTACTTTCATTCCAAGCGAAGGTACGATATCTCAAAAACTACAAATAGCTAAACTATACGAACTAGGTATTAATTCTTATATGATTAACCCTGAAAACGAAGAAATTGTTAATAGTTACTTGTCTAAACTAGGGTTAAACCCTGCTACAAGTAAAGACTTAGAAGCTAATAAGAAAAGACTTACGGATAACGAGATGTCAACACCTAACGGTAAGGGTACTTCTTCTAGGGACACAGGTGCCAAGTACAGTCACCAATCAACAGGTAAGCCAAATTAATGGATACAGTAAAAAAAACCTACACATTAGAAAGTTTTGTAAAATTATCAAGAGATAGTGCCAAAGTAAGAGCGAGGATACTACCCGCCGATGGTACAGAGATACCACTAGGTAGTGGTAAAAAAATTACCCTAACTAGGGAATTACTAGAGGATATCAAAGACGAGTACAACGCTAGCTTAAAAAGGTCATTTGTACTAGGTAAGATAAAATACCCTAAAGTATACTTAGAACATACTTACACTGATGAAAATGAGGTGGGTCATCTTGCTTCGGAACTAGTTATTGAAAAGCACCTTTTAAAGGGTAGATATGTTGACTGCCTTGCCCTTGATTTGATGGTTAAAGGTAGACAAGATATTGTAACGGATTTAGAAAGCTACGGGTCTAATAGCAACTATGCGGGTGTAAGCGTAGGTGTACATTTCCCTAAGGGTTCTAAACCTGTGCTATATGAGTTAAGTCTTACCGCTAACCCTTTTTGCGAAGATATGATGATGTTAAAAAATGAAGAAAACATTATAGATAGAGAGAAGATGGAGTTGACTAATCTACTACACATTGTTGAAGAAGATATAAAAAATAACACTATGAAACTAAGCATAAAGTCCCAAACTGAAACTGTGCTAGATAGACATTTTGCACTAAATCGGATTAACAGACAACAAGCTACCCAAATTCTAAAATCTACTAACTTCGAAAACTTCAACGAAGTTAGTATGATGGATAAGATTTTAGATGTTTTCCCTATGAATAGATTGAATACTAGGTGTTCAGTTTCAAGTAGTTAATAACAACACAAGGAAAAATACTATGACTAATAACCTCTTTTCGTCTTTTTTAAAAGACGAGTTAATGAAACTAAATAAAGAAGAAGCTGAGAAGAAAGATAAAGATAAAGATGAAGGTGAAGGTACTGAAACTAAACTATCTGAAGCGGGGGCTGAAAAAAACGAAGATGGTACTGAAAAAGAGGGTAAAGATAAAGATGTAGCTAAAGCATCTAGCGACTGTGCCTCTTGTTCGGAAGATAAAAACGCTAAAGTGGAAGATAAAGAAAAGGCTGATGTAAAACTATCCGAAGCGGAAGTTGCAGCAGGTCTTGTAATAAGTGATTTAAAAATTCAACTAAGTGCCAAAAAGGAAGAAAATAGAAAACTTCTTTTAGCTCTTGGTCAGACAGCTTTTGAAAAGTTAGGAGAAATTTAATATGACAACTAGAGCATTTAATGCACAGAATGTACAATCTAGTAGGTTAGACATTCAATCCGGTATTATCGGTACACAACCTTTTATGTATGCAGATTCATATGTATCACCTAATTCCCTAGCTATTGAGTATGGTATGCCTTTAGTAATTGATGCTGCTGCTGTTGGTTATTTGGTGGATGCTAGTAGTGGTGCTGTGAACGGTCAAGTTATGAAAATGCAAGCTATACCAACAGACGATGGTGCGGGTAATATAACTTGGGTTATGAACGGTATACCGGCGGGTCTAGCTTTATCTAGTGGTGAAGCTAACGATAATGTTATTAACTTAGCATTTGCAGTTTACCTCGCTAAGTATATTGATATGACGGGTGTTTCTACAATCCCAGCAACCGCGGAGTTTACAGTTGCCGACCTTAAAGCACTCGCTGGTGTAAATGTTACTACTTTGAGACCTGAAATAGCTTCGGGTCAAGCAGCACTTAAAATTGAATTTGATGTATCAATATAGGAGATTATAAATGTCATTAATTAAAGCAAAAAATGAAGAGGCTATCTTAAAGCAAGGGGTGAACAATATCGCTTCTCTTTTTGAGAGTATGGCTCTATCTAAAGAAATAACTGATACTAAGTCGATATTCGACGAGTCTATCCAATTATCGGAGGCGTCTCAAGTGAAAAATGAGAGGCTAAAAACTGGTATCTTGGCTAAAACTATGTTTGATAGCATTGCTAGGACTGATACTATCGGTGCTAGTGTCGATGACCAAACACAGGCTACGCTAGGTTTAAACTTTTTAAGTAGGGCGTTAGAAAGCAGCTCTATAAAATTATCTCAAACTGAAGTTTTGGGTAGTCAAGGTACTGTAATTGGTGATATGGGTACGGGTATAGATTTCACGCTATACGAATACCCTGCTATGATTGAGGCTAGTTCTCCGCAGTTAGAAAATACTATGTCTGCTTATGTGAATGGGCAGAACGGTATTTACCAAGTACAAGAGGCTTTAACAGGTGTTCTAGGTACTTCTGCTAGGGGTGCTATTTCAGCTACAACTGACGCACCTACTTTCACAGCTAATCGCTTTGCCGGTGGTTACTTTGGTGGTAGGATTGCCTTGGATATGTTCCAATTAGCTCTACTTAGAAACCCTACCGCGTTTGATGGACAAAGAGATGCCTATGCTATTTCTCGTTCTATTGCTAAACTAGGTGTCCAAACAGCTCAGTTAATGAATATTATAGCATACAGAAGTAGAGTAGAAAATACTTTTGATTACGCTTTCTCACCTTATTCTAGTGCCGCTTTAGGTGCGGTAGCTTATGGTAGACCTACCGAGAATAGCTATGCTTTAGCTAATAAAATTATTACTAATAATGGTGATGGTTCTTTCTCTTACAACCCTGCATCACAAGCACTACAACAGCTTATGACTTTAGTGGTAAATCCTCAAAACGGTATCTTAGTCCAAAACAAAGATATCGTAAAAGGGCTTCAATTAAACACACAAACAAGTACTTACCTTGCTTTACAATCAGTCGATCAAGCCAATACTCCGTTATATTTAGCTTGGTTTATGGCTAATAAATCAGAGAACTCAGCTCAAGGTATTATGAGTTCTTACTCAGCTATCCCTGAACTTATTGAAGTTCCTCAGTTGGCTAGACTAGGTACTAACCCATTTGGTGCTGTGAACGATGTTGAGTACTACTTGCCTACCGGCTATATGCTTCCATTGTTTGATAGCTTCAATGCTCAACCAATGAACGGTATGTTTACTTTCTTCTATAATGAGAGAGTTGCTTGGTTGTCTAATATGCAAGGCTTACCTAACAATATGTCACCAATGTCCGACCCTAGAGCGGTGGGTCTACGAGTTGTAACATCTATGGACACGCATGCCGAAGACCCTAGTGCTTCTATTGAAGTGTCCCTAAAGACACTGTTCCATAATATGTTTGCAGCAAACGACTATATTATAGACCTAACAAGCGATGCTGTGTAGGTAATACAATATAGACTTCTATCATTACGAAAATAAGGAACGATTTTTATGACTAATAAAACTAAAACTAAAACTAAAACAACTACAAACAAGGCTAATACTAAAAAGGTAAGCCCAGATATTGTTATTACGGAAGAGAATATTACAGGAGAGAATATTACAGAACTTACTATAGGTGAAGAACTTACTATAGGTGAAGAACTTACTATAGGTGAAGAACTTACTATAGGTGAAGAACTTGTTACTAAAGCTAAGATTAAAATACCCGCGGATGATAGTCTAGCATTACTTTATGGTGTGGTTAAAGGTACGATGGTAGAAGTTGAAGACTTGGGTAATAAAGAGTATCGCCCTATATGGAATCACGAACTTTACAATAAAGCGGAAAGAGATGAACCTATCCATTTTAAGTGGAATGGTAAAAGCTTATCCGGTGTAGGGTTTAATTTTCAGTATGGTAAGTGTTACGAGTACTCTACTTTAGTGGAAGGGGCTAGGCACTTTATTATGCGGTCATACGGTAAAAAAAGGACTATTATTAGTAAGGATTGGAACGGCTACCAAGGTGTAATGACGGAAAATAAAGAACTTATTATAGGTAGACCTATTCGACACCCCGCTACCGGTTTAGTTATAGCCGACGATAGTTCTGAGATAGTTAATAAACACACTAAGTTATTGTACTTAGACGATGTTGAAAAAGATGTAATCCCATTTAATGGGGCTAAAAACAGCTTAAAGAAAAAGAAAACGGGTTATCCTACTGAAGTGCTACCGGTAGTAGAGGTGGTTACTTATGAAGTCTTCTTGTCCGAAAGAGCCGGTAATTTCAAAGGTAGTATAGTTTCTTCATTAAACGACACCGGTATATTGTAAAATGGCTTACACACCTATAATACCCACCCAAGTTATAAAGGATATTATAAGTGGGTATGTTAATGTGGAAGATAGGGATAACGATATTCTAAGCCCCAATAGTCGAGGTAAAAAAGTATCCGACGAACTATTGATAATGTATCAAGAGATGGCAGAGAATACTTGTTTAGGTAAACTCGCGAATTATTATATAGTACCCCTACAGAACCTTGAAGGTAGTACTGATATTGATGAATTTGGGGTTGTAACCGCGGGTATTATAAAAAATTATTTAACTGCCTTTACTGTTTATACCGTGGGTACTTTTCAACCTCTATCTATTGGTTCGGTGGTGTTACAATCCGCTCAATCTAATTTTGAAAATCAGGTTAGGATTAGTGAAACTTTGTTAATTGGGCAAAGGGAAAACGGTGGGCAAATGTACGCTACTAGGGAAGACTTGAAACTAAGTAATCAATTTATCCCTAGAAGTAAAACACCTACTATATCCGTATCCGCACCTAACACTAGGTACAGTAGAAAAATTGATTTTAACTCCATCTTAGGTGGGTCTAACACTAGGTTTTTTTAGATGATAGATGGATACACCACTTATAGTGAGGAAGAAGCTAGTAGGGTAAAAACCCTTATGTACACACTAGGTGAGATACAACAAATAACATCTAATACTGAATTATATATACAATTTTATATAAATAATTACAAGGGTAGGGAATTGTCGGAGTCTTGGGCTAAGAGAAAAGGTATGGATAGACACAGCTTTTGGAAGGGCTTAGATAGTAAAAATGGTTTAGGTATGTTTACCGACCTATTTACCGTTAAGTTTTTGCCTAAGAAACACCCAACTCGCGATCTTGTCGTGTACCAAGTTGACTACTTTGATGTGGCTATTGGGGACAATATAAGATTTAGGAATGCCTGCGATTCGATAAATGATAGAAGATTTTTACCTAATAATGAAGTTAGTTTTAATGCCGAGGGTGGTACTGTAAGTACAGCTTTTTGTAATTTTATATCAAGTCTAAATATTCAATCCGCGATAGAGCTAGGGTTGGGGAGTGCTAACGGTGAAATATAGTGAAGAAGAGCTAGAGAAGTATGTAGATTATAAAGAACTACAACAAGCGTATAACCCGTTTTTTAAGATACCCCAACTTGTAGGTGATTATTTAAAAACGCTACCTAACTTTGGTTTAGTCCACGGGAGTATATACCCTTACGATAGGTTAGACCTGTCTGTGATATCCACCCCCGCTGTATGTGTGTACATTGATAGGATGGAAATGCACAGCACTTCTTACTATTACTCAGCTGATATTAAAATTAAATTTTATAGAAATAAAGAACAGACCAACAGGACGGCGGAGTATTTTTTACAGGTAATGAATATGGAAAATACCTTGATGAATATTAGCAAAAATGAAGCTCTGACCACAAACGCATTGCGGTTAATGCCGTATATCCACGCGTGGGGAAATGACGCTTCGGCTAAAACGATGTCGGATAATGCCGGTATTGAAATGAGTTTTACGGTGAAGATAAATTACCAAGGGTATAAGAGGTATTTACAAAGTGTCAATTACTCCCCCGAAGGTAAGATATTCCCAGTTACAACCATAAGGAAGATAGGGGTAGGAAGTGGAAAATAGTATAGATGATTATAGATACAGTAATAGAAATGTATTTGCTAATGTACTCGCGGTACAAAATAGGTATATTACTAGTAGAGGGGATAACTTTAATGCAATAGAGATACCTAATTTTCAACCCTTATTTATTAATGGTTTAGTTTACAATGAAACAAAAGACAAAATTGTGTTGGAAGCTGAAATAGTAGGGTCGACTGGTTTAGTTATAATAGGTGCGACTGATGCCGATGTAGGCGATAATATATTTATACAATACGGATTTTAATAGTTTTTGGGTGGTGTTTTTTCGTTCCTTACACCGCCCTTAGTTTAATAATAACTTGGAGTTACAAATGAGTCAAACAAGTGTTGATTTACGACCTACAATAGAAATAAAAGAGAGGTTAGTAGCTTCTCTCTCTACCGAAAGTGATAATGTTGTATGCCTTTTAGGTTTTGCAACTAAGGCGGGGATAAACCCCCTTTACAATATCAACGAACCTATATCTTTGGGTGTTATTGTGGATATACCTACACTAGTAACTAAGTTAAACGACTTAGGTATAGTATATAAACTGATATCTGACACGGTTATAGATAAGAGTCAATCGGATGAATTAGCTTGTATGTTATTTAATGCGGTAGTTTCTTATAGGGATTGGATCGAGAATAGGGAAGCTAACACTTTAAATCCACCTAGCTTTGTGATTGGTATTCTTACAGTAGAGGACAATGATAAAGACGGTGCCGGTGGTCTTACACCTTTTGGTGACTTCTTTAACATAGTGTTAGAAGATAAAATGCAAATAGACAGTATTTGCCCTTCTTATGTATTTGTTACAGGTGATAATACCGTAGCCGGTGGTTTTATGGGGGATTTAGTTTCCTATACTAACGCTATAATTGCAGAGAAGAACCCTATGCTAGGTTTTAATTATATTCTATTTCACGATAGTTTACCTAGGGAAACGGATTTTGCATCTAGGGAGTTTCCTGAAATTGTTAGAAGTTCACTAGTGAATGCTTGGCAATTACAAGTGACTCCTACTTTATATCAAGTAACTTCCCCTATGGTCGGGGCTATGGTTGCTATGTTGGTAGCTAGCTTGAATGATTCTTGTGAAGGTCTGTATCAACAACCTATATTTAGTATGCCAGCACCTGAAGGTAAAGAAGGATGGTTTAAAGATAGCCAAGTAACAGAAATGTTACAAAATGGTATCTCACCTATAAACTATAACCCGCAATCTAGGAGAAATGAATTTGTAAGAATAGTTACTTCTAATTTAACAGATGTGGCTACTGGTCTTCCTCGTACTAATATGTTGGATATGCAATCTTGGAAAGCTGCTTATGGTGTAGAGAGGGCTTTATATATTAAGCTAGCTAGCGATAAAAACATATTAAATGCTAAGACTAAGGTATTAAAAGACGGCTCTTTCTCTACGGTAGAAGCGGTAAGAAATGTGGTACAGGGTGTGTGTATAACAGCTGCCTCTAATGACCTTATCATGGAACCTAGTAATTGGAATGATGTAGTGAATATTTACTTAGACCCTACGGACGATTCTAAGGTTATCTTTGATTTAAATATATCTCCCCTACCTATTAACACCGGTGTTAAAGGTACTGTAAACCTAATAGGTAGTAATGTTTACTATTCTAAATTCATTGTAAATACAAACGGAGTATAATAATATGGACGGTAATTTAAAAAGTGCAGCCCTTGTAGAATTAACTATAGGTGATAAAAAAATAATAGGTCTTGGTACCAAAGTGGACTGGGGTTTCTCAAATGCCTCGAGTGATATTAAGCATGGTGTAGGTGGTTTCAAGTCGGGTAGAGTAGCCCATGATATTCTATACCATTTTGATATTTCTTTTAATGTTTTTGATACTTCTAACTATGAGAATGGTAATTTTTCTTTGCAAGAATTAGCAATTGGTGGTGGGTCTCAATTAAGAATATCTAAAGATAGCCCTAACCTTAATAGCTCACCAGAAACTATATTTAGTGGTGGTGCTGATCTATTTACCGGTGTAGTATCTGGTGGGGAAGACCAATCAGTCTCACCATCTAATCCTGTCATGCAGAACTTTACCCTGAAGGCGTTTAACAGGGTGTACATCCCCCCAACAACTTAATATAATACAAGGAACGGTAATATATATGCAAGGTACAATACAAGATATCCTCACTAAATTAGATGAGGAACAGTGCGGGTATGTAGCTGACGAGGGTGTACTTTCACAAAAGTATGCAGTCGCTAGTGGTTTTAACGAGAGAGATTTTGAAACTTTTGATAAGATATTTAGCTACGCGGAGTCTAAACATAGGGTGAAAGTCGGGGTTTTAGCTGACGGTAACGCTGTGTATATGAGGGCTTTGTCTTGTACGGAGGAAGCCTACTCCCAAGAAATAGCTGATAAGGTATTTTTTGATACCGGTTTAGAAAAAATTAAAGATGAAAACATGAAAGTGTTTCAGAAATTGATGGTAACAAGACAAATACGATTAGTATTTTCGGGTACTAGTGACCCTGTAAAAAGGGAAGCGGCTAGTACATTATCAGAAATAAGTAAAAAATCTTGTTTCTCCTTAGGTTTTACTTATAATCTAACCGCCTCAGAGCTAGGTTTCTTAAACCGTAAGTTAGATAGTTTGACCGCTTATTGTAACCCTATACTAGAGGACATAAGCGAAGATGAGTTTACTACAATGGTGGAAGCAATAAAAAAGCATCAAGTGGTCTTATCGGATTTAGATTATGTAGGTGTTTTGAGGCTATTCAAGAAATCCCTACAAATACTTGCACTAATGGACAAGTAATCTTCGAGTTTTTATATAAGACCGCTCGACAAATCGTTAGAGTGCAGAAGGCTAACAACCCATCCCTTTTTTCATACTATTTGGAGTAATCAATGGCTATATGCTCAAATGACGAGTTAGTGTCATCTTTAAAAACATCTAGTGAAAATTTTGGTGAACTAGTTGATTCCCTAGATAAGGTGAATACCACCGTAGGTGAGCTTATGGGGGATGGAAAGAAAGGGTTTAGTGGCTTAGCTGATATTTTAAAAGATATAGATACTAATGGTGAAAATGCTTACACTACTTTAAAGAAGTTAAACTCCGTGTTAAGTGACATAGGGGGGAACAAATTTAACCCTTCATCTACCAAGGGTGTAGGTGGAGAAGATGTAGGTTCATATAACATTGAGACATCTAATAGATTAAATAACTCTACTAAAATTCAAAATATAGCTAATGATAGTCCAAATATAGCTAAGGATAGTCCAAATATAGCTAAGGATAGTCGAGATACCCCTAGTGATATAAATATCAAGGGTAAGCAAGCCTTTGATACACTGTCCGCATTAAATGTGGTAAATAGTAGCCAAGAACCTAAGCTTCGTAAGGATGTTGAAAGTTTATTTACTGGGGGGGATATTAAAGGTTCTGCCTTGCAGAATATATCCCAAGGATTGTCTAAGAGTGGTACCGGTGGTATACCTTTAGATATTGTAGGTGAGCTATATAAGGATGGTAAAGGTGTTAATAAAGATGCTTTACCCCACCTCCTCTCATCACTTGGTGGACTTAATGCAGATTCTGCTTTATCAATAAGTAAAGACCCTGAAAAAAGGCAATCTTTTGTAGACCAAGCTAGTGGTATAAATGACCTAGCTGAGAAAAAAGATTACAGTGGTTTATCTAAGGCTGTACTTCAATTAAATGACTCTATTAAGACCTCTAATAGACTATCCGGTAGGGAAGCAGCTAGCAGGGTACGAGGCACTAAGTTAGAAATGGCGGCTAGTGTAGCCAGTGTGGGTGCTATTGTTTCATCTTACATGTTTAATAGAGGTGAGACAGCATCACAACAAGCATCTAATCAAGGTAAAGCTGTCGGGGATAGCGTCTCAGCTATAGGTGGTATTGCGTCTAGTAGTGCTTCTTTGATGACGATAGTTGGTAAGATGAACCCTATAACAGGTGGTGTTGTAGCAGCATTAGCTCCCCTGTTGGCAAACAGTATAGGAGGTCTCGCTAATAGGGCGGTGTCTCAAAGTAGTATATCTAGTAAATTGGGTTTTGAGAGTGGTTACTCTAGTTTTGTAAATGATCCTTCATCATACCAAGAGATGTACGATAATACTTACCTTTTCGGTAAAGATAATAAGGGTAAATTCTCCATTGGTGCATTAGCTATGTCGAAGTCGGGGGGTGATATTGGAAATTCTTTCAATATGAGTGATGGAGCAAAAGCAAAAGCAATAGTAGATATTTACAAAGCTCAATCTATCGCCGGTAGTACCTTAAACTTAAATAATGGGTTAAACTTAAGTGAGAATGTTGCTGGGTTAGACTCTCTAAAGTTCTCTGCTTCTTTTAAAGATAGACCTAATGAGTTGATGGAGAACTACGCTAGTTTAAGTAAGTTCGGGGATAAACAAGCTCAAATATATGTAGGGTACGAAAATCAAGGTTATGTAGGACATGCTATGACTAATATTATGTCTAAAGAGGTCTTTGGTATGGATTTTACGGATATGTTGAAGGCTACTACTGGTGATGCCGACCCTGAGAAGAAAGCACAACTACAGAGTAAACTAATGAAGTTTACAAATAAAGATAATATGACAGATGCTACAGGTACATTTCAAGATATGTTTAGTAGTACATCTCCGGAGTTAGTCAATGCCGTTAGGGGTATGTCGGGTAATACTTATGGTGAAGATGATATGCAAGAGAAAACCTTAGACTCAATGGAGGGTCTAAGGGAGGAGCTAGCTAAATTGACCAAAACAATATCGGATGCGACCCGTACTAGAAATATAATTGATAGAGGTAGACAGATAGATACTAAACAATGGGTGGATTAAACTTATAACATGAGCAATATATTAGATGTAACAGGTGGGATACAACAAGTCTTAACTAACTTCGGTTTAGGGGCTAGTTGGGACTTAGCTAAATGTAGTTATGTAGCACCCGAAGGTGCTATATCGGGTAGGGATAGTGGCTCAAGGTTCAGTTTAGGTACTTCTAACTTAATAAGCAATGTTATTGAGGCTGAGAGGACTGTAACTTTCTTGGATACTGGTGTATTAAATAGTTTAGATTTGAGTGTATTTCCTACCGTAGAGTTAGCTAAGAATTTTCTTGTAAACTACCTTACTAAAGCTAATGCTGACAGGAGCGGTAGGACACTTTTGTCTAGTTTAAATACAAAAGTAGAAAATAATATAATATCTTACCAGTTACCATCGGGTAAACAAATACCTAGAACTTGGGGTACTAAGTTTACTAAGTTCCAAGTTAATACTATGATCTGTGGTTATGGTTACTTAGATAAAGTTAAAAGACTAGTGCAATTAGCCTCTTATAATAGTGATCTTACAGGTGGTACTTTTAATCACCCTATATATGGTACTTTTAACAACACGCACATATCAGATGTAACCATAAAGGAAGATGGCACTGTATTCAATGGTAGCTTATTAACGATAACTTTTATCAGCAGCGATACCTACACTAAAAACAAGTCAGAAGAGACAAGCACGGAACAACAGACGCTCGCTTTAATACTAGGTATTAACTCCGTAGTACAAGGTTTAGCTACCTCTTCTAGTTTGTTAAGTAGAATACAGGCTATCTTACAACCTATACTTCCCTCGGGAGAAACAATCCAATTAGAAACTAGTGGGGTTAATAGTATAGAGGGGGTTATTAATAGTGGTTTAGGGTCATCTAATGATTCTTGGAATACCCCACCTAGTGACGGTGCTGACAATACCGCGGAAATAGTAGAGGGTAAATTAACTGTAAAATATAACGAGAAACAATTTAATAGCCCTATATTTACCGAAGATGTTTCGGTTGCTATGAAAATTATCGTATCGGATACATACCCCGACTTGGTTGTGGCTTTATCAGAGTTAAAAAGGCTCAATATAAATGTGGATTTTAACTGGGAGTTAAATGTTCAACTTATAATGAATTACCTTTGCTCCTACGCGGAGATATCCGTGGAAGGGTATGGCGATGGGTTTATCTCCGACACTACCACAACTACGGAACAAACCACAAACATTGTCAACCTAGTTTACTATACTGAGTCTACTGATAATAGGGGCAATATAGTCACCGTTGAAAAACAGATAGTTAGTGAGACTAGTGGGGTTTACACTATAGAAGTAAATACCACAACCAACATACTTTTGAATACACCGACCGATATCCTTACTATACAAGGGTACATAAATGAAGTAATATCTTTTTTGTCGGTTATGGTAGCATTAGAAAGTGATAAGTTACAGGAAATATCAAACCTAGTGGCTAGCATTGAAAACTTATTTGAAGTTGCTAAGTTAGCTAGGGGCGTAAGTATTACTTTAGATAGACAAGAGTCTATATCATCTTTAGCTATTGTCTTTAATACTACAGTAAAAGACATACTAGCTAAAAACCCACAGTTAATAGCGAATAAACCTCTATTAAGGGGTATGGTGTTGGAAGTATGAATATATCTTTGAAAATATACTCACCGCTAGACATTTCTACTACTATTGCAAGTGATTTAGTATTATCCACTAATCAGGGTAAATTTAGTAATGGGGTGACACTAGCTAGTAGTAAGTTTGTGACTAGTGTGTTTAAAAAAGAGGATATATTGGAATTTAAACAAAACCAAAATAATGTATCTAATTACATCCCCCCTAGGAATGCTTACACTAATTTTAGTAATTCTAACCTTAAATTAAGTGCCTCTAATGTAGGTAGTTGGAATTATGGGGAGGTGGTTGGTGAAACCCCTACTTTTCCTTTGCTTGACGCCCAAGTAACTAATTCCCTAGGTGGAGACCCTTCGTGTTTATTTAGTCTAGTTTTAGGTGATACTTTTAAAACACCTGTAGCTTCCGGTGACATTATAGAGTTTTTTATGGATGACTATAGGAAATTTACAGGTTATATAAAAGCGTTCAATGTTGTTACTGGCTCTAACGGGGTTGTTATATCTGTGTCATCTAGTTCGTTACTTTCCCGTATTAAAGATATTTCTTTCTTGTATAAGGTAGCTTCGCAGAGAACTAATGAGACGATATACGGTTCGGCGGTAAGTAATATACTCAAGACTGACTATGTAAATACGGTGGCTTCATTTCAAAGAAGTATATCTCAAGCCATAGTGCAAGCAACTGACCGCACCTTTGCCGAATATTGTAATATTTACTACGATATGAATAGTGAAAGTAAATGGACGGGTGTTTTAGACACTACTTCTGATTGTTACAGTATGTTAGAGAAAGTGTCAAACACATATGTAAGGACGATAACATCTAGGGCAAATAGCGATATTTATCTGTATCAACCTTATGGTAGTAAATTTACGGTAGATAATTTTAGTATATTTGATTTTAGTGATATCAAAGAATATGAAGATGTATCCTACAAAGAGGATTACTCTTTGGTAAATAGACAGACTGTAATAACTTATACTAATTCCGCTATAATAGCTAACGGGTTTATTGTGGGTAGTATCTTATTTAATTATAGGTACCCAAATATTGATACATATTTTGCTAATACCAAAACGGTACCTGCAATGCTACCAAGTACAAATATGTTAGAAGTTTATAACTCAGATTTTACGGTACCTAGTAAAGTAGAAAGTGTGTACACTTTACAAACACCTACAGTAGACGCACTATTAGGTGGTGTGGATGAAATTCAAGCTTCTAAATTACAATCTAAACTAAAACTAGATTTATTAAAAAATCTTTATGATTCTATAAAAGGATTAGAGATTTTAACAATTAGTGGTATTGCGGTAGATGATATTACTAAGTATTTAGATGCAGGTGATAGTTTTAGATACGAGGGTAAAATGTATGTGGTAGAAAGTGCGTCA
>TARA_R110000850_G_scaffold49911_2_pt1 | contig 16092 bp, 16 predicted proteins | sample TARA_R110000850 | Tara Oceans TARA_R110000850 (sample SAMEA4397586) | marine metagenome | biome: Polar Biome; feature: [SRF] surface water layer (ENVO:00010504); material: water (ENVO:00002006), including particulate matter (ENVO:01000060) such as... | depth 5 m | reverse complement strand
TTTGGTCCAGAGGACGGATGATACATGGCAGACGATGGCAGCCCGATGAATGGCACACGCAGCAAGGGCAATGCTGCAATGCTGGACACGGCATTCCTGTACGGGGGCTCGGCCCAGTGGCTCGAACAGATGCAGGCAGCCTATGCCCGCGATCCGTCATCGGTGCCGGAAAGCTGGCGCGCCTTCTTTGCTGATCTCGGTGACGAGTCGGCGAGTGCCGCGGCAAATGCCGCCGGTGCCAGCTGGAAGAGGGGCGACTGGCCCCTGCAGAAGAAGGGCGACGAGGTTGCAGCCTTTGATGGCAACTGGGCCGTTGCCGAGGCCAGGCTGGAAAAGAAGATCAAGGCCGAAAAGCCCGGCGCGTCGCAAACCGACATCGCCCAGGCGGTGAAGGATTCCATTCGCGCGATCATGATGATCCGCGCCTACCGGATGCGCGGCCACCTGGCTGCCGATCTCGACCCGCTCAGAATCGAGAATTTCGGCGACCAGCCCGAACTCAACCCCGAGACCTATGGCTTCACCGAGGCCGATCTGGACCGGCGCATCTTCATCGACTTCTACCTTGGCCTCGAATACGCGACCGTTCGCGAGATGCTCGACATCCTGCGCCGCACCTATTGCTCGACGCTCGGCATCGAGTTCATGCACATTTCCGATCCGGCCGAAAAATCCTGGCTGCAGGAACGGATCGAAGGCCCCGACAAGGGCGTGGCGTTCAGCAAGCGCGGCAAGAAAGCCATTCTCGCCAAGCTGATCGAGGCCGAGACGTTCGAACGCTTCCTGCACAAGCGCTATCCCGGCACCAAGCGTTTCGGCCTGGATGGCGGCGAGGCGGCTGTCCCGGCACTGGAACAGATCATCAAGCGCGGCGGCGCGCTCGGCGTGGAAGAGATCGTTGTCGGCATGCCCCACCGTGGCCGCCTCAACATGCTGGCGGCGGTCATGGGCAAGCCCTATGAGCAGATATTCTTCGAATTCCAGGGCGGCAACACGCAAGGGGCCGACCAGTTCGGCTCCGGCGACGTGAAATACCATCTCGGCGCCTCGTCGGACCGCGTATTCGACGGCAACACCGTCCATCTCTCGATGAACGCCAACCCGTCCCACCTTGAAGCGGTCGATCCTGTCGTGCTCGGCAAGTCGCGCTCGAAACAGGAAATGCTGCACCGGGAAACCGGCGACCTCGTGCGCACCAAGGTGCTGCCGCTCCTGCTGCATGGCGACGCTGCCTTTGCAGGGCAGGGGGTCGTGGCCGAATGTTTCGCACTGTCAGGCCTGTCGGGCTATCGCACAGGGGGAACGATCCACTTCATCGTCAACAACCAGATCGGCTTTACGACCAGCCCGATGTATTCGCGCTCCTCGCCCTATCCGTCAGATGTGGCGCTGATGGTCCAGGCTCCGATCTTCCACGTCAATGGCGATGATCCTGAAGCGGTCACCTATGCGGCAAAGATCGCGACCGAGTTCCGCCAGAAATTCGCCAAGGACGTTGTCATCGACATGTTCTGCTACCGCCGGTTCGGTCACAATGAGGGCGATGAGCCCATGTTTACCCAGCCGATCATGTACAATGAGATCAGGAACCACCCGTCGACCCGCGAACTGTATGGCCAGCGGCTTGTCGCCGAAGGCATCCTGACGGCGGAAGAACTCGAAAAGCAGGTCACGGACTTCGAGAGTTATCTCGATGCGGAGTTCGAAAAAGGCAAGAATTTCAAGGCCAAGAAAGCTGACTGGCTGGATGGCGAATGGAAGGGCTTCGGCCTGCCGGAAGATGATGAGCGCCGCGGCAAGACCGGCGTCGCCAAGAAGCGCCTGCAGCAGCTCGGCCAGACCATCACGACGGTGCCGGACTCGATCGAGATCCACAAGACGCTCACCCGTGTCATCGAGGGCCGCGCCAGCGCCATTTCCAAGGGCGAAGGCCTCGACTGGGCCACTGCCGAACATCTCGCTTTCGGTACACTGCTGGATGAGGGCTTTCCGGTCCGCCTGTCCGGCCAGGATGTTGCTCGCGGCACGTTCTCGCAGCGCCACAGCCATTTCGTCGACCAGACCACGGGCGAACGCTACACCCCGCTGAACCATATCAGCGAGAAACAGGCCCATTACGAAGTCATTGATTCGCTGCTCTCCGAAGAAGCCGTGCTTGGTTACGAATACGGCTATTCGCTTGCCGACCCGAACACGCTGACCCTGTGGGAAGCCCAGTTCGGCGACTTCGCCAACGGCGCGCAAGTTTACTTCGACCAGTTCATCTCGAGCGCCGAGCGCAAATGGCTGCGCATGTCGGGCCTCGTGATGCTGCTGCCCCACGGCTATGAGGGGCAGGGGCCGGAGCATTCTTCTGCGCGCCTTGAACGCTTCCTGCAGATGTGCGCCGAAGACAATATGCAGGTCTGCAATCTGACGACCCCGGCGAACTATTTCCACGCCATCCGCCGCCAGATCCACCGCGACTTCCGCAAGCCGCTGATCATCATGACGCCGAAATCGCTGCTGCGCCACAAGCTGGCGACCTCGACCCTTGATGACATGGCTACCAAGTCTTCCTTCCACCGCATCCTGTGGGATGACGCGGAAACGCCGGGCCGCGAAGGGAAGGTCAAGCTGGCCAAGGACAACAAGATCCGCCGCGTCGTGATGTGTTCGGGCAAGGTCTATTACGACCTGTTCGAAGCCCGCGAGGAGATGGGTGTCGACGATGTCTACCTGATGCGGATCGAACAGTTCTATCCGGTGCCGCGCCGGTCGATCATGCACGAACTCAAGCGCTTCAAGGGCGCCGAGCTTGTCTGGTGCCAGGAAGAGCCGCGCAATATGGGCGGCTGGTCCTTCATCCGTGACGAGATTGAATGGTGCGCCACGCAGATCGATGCCAAGCTGCCCCGTCCGCGCTATGCTGGCCGGCCGCCATCGGCTGCAACGGCCACCGGCCTCATGTCCAAGCACAAGGCCGAAATGGCCGCCTTCATCAACGCGGCACTCGGGCCCGATTCGGTCGACGACAAGATCGTCGCGTCCTGATCACCCTTCCCAGATTTTCCAATACGGACCAAAAATCATGACCGATATCTCAGTCCCCACCCTCGGCGAAAGCGTCACTGAAGCCACAGTCGGCCAATGGCTCAAGGCAGCCGGCGACACCGTGAAACGCGATGACGTGCTGGTTGAACTCGAAACCGACAAGGTTTCTGTCGAAGTCTCGGCATCCGAAGACGGCGTCCTCTCCGAGATTGTGGCCAATGTCGGCGACACAGTTGAAATCGGCGCGCTGCTCGGCCGCCTGAACGCAGGCGATGGCGCCGCCAAGGCTGCCCCCGCCAAGGCTGAGGCCGCTGCACCCGCCAAGGACACCAAGGCGGCGCCCGCCGCATCGGATGGCAAGCTGACAGACGTCTCTGTCCCGACCATGGGCGAAAGCGTTGCCGAGGGCACGCTCTCCACCTTCCTGAAAAAGGTCGGCGACACGGTCAAGAAAGACGAGACCATTGCCGAGATTGAAACCGATAAGGTCGCGCTCGAAGTGCCTGCCAGCGCCGATGGCGTGATTGCCGAACTGGTCGTTTCGGAAGGTGACAGCGTCACGCCCGGCGCCGTGATTGCCCGCATCAGCGCCGGCGGCACCGGTGCTGCGCCCGCCGCGAAGCCGGCATCCCCACCGCAGCCTGCAGCTGCGGCAGCAGCCTCCAGCAGCGCCGTCGCACCCTCCGTGCGCCGTATATCCACCGAAGCCGGTGTCGATCCGTCGTCCATTCCCGGCACGGGCCGCGATGGCCGGGCTACCAAGGCAGACGCGCTCGCCTATGTGAATGCCGCGCCAAAGACCCCTGCAGCCCCTGTTCAGGCACGCGAGCCGCGCGATATCGGTCCGCGTGAAGAGCGTGTGAAGATGACGCGCCTGCGCCAGACCATTGCCCGCCGCCTGAAAGAGGCACAGGACAGCGCCGCGATGCTGACCACGTTCAATGACGTGGACATGGGCGCCATCATGGACCTGCGGAAGAAGCATCAGGACAGCTTTGTCGCCAAGCACGGCATCAAGCTCGGCTTCATGAGCTTCTTCGTGAAGGCCTGCGTGAATGCGCTGAAGGAAGTGCCTGCGGTCAACGCCGAGATCGACGGCACCGACATCATCTACAAGAACTATTACGACATCGGCGTCGCGGTCGGCACCGATAAGGGCCTCGTCGTGCCTGTCGTGCGCGACAGCGATGACCTCTCCCTTGCCGGTATCGAGAAATCCATTGCCGATCTCGGCAAGCGAGCCCGTGACGGCGATCTCACGATCGGCGACATGCAGGGCGGCACGTTCACCATCTCGAATGGCGGCATCTATGGCTCGCTGATGTCGACACCGATCCTGAACCCCCCGCAATCCGGCGTGCTGGGCATGCACCGCATCGAACAGCGCCCTGTCGCCGTCAATGGCCAGGTCGTGATCCGTCCGATGATGTATCTCGCGCTCAGCTATGACCACCGCATCGTTGACGGCAAGGAAGCGGTTACCTTCCTCGTCCGCGTCAAGGAAGCACTCGAAGATCCAGAACGCATGCTGCTGGAAGTCTAGGATGTGATGATCAGTCCGTTCGACGCCATAGGCATCCTTGGCGTCGGACTGACGCTGATGGCCTATCTCCTGCTGCAGACCGAACGCCTCGAGTAGCGCTCACGCGTCTATTCGGCACTGAACCTGTTCGGCTCTGTCGCAATCCTCATGTCGTTGGAGTTCGACTTCAACCTGTCGGCGGCGCTTATGGAGGGCTGCTGGGCCCTGATCAGCCTTTACGGGCTGGTCAAGGCCGTGCGCGCCATGCGGCGGGCACCGCCGGTCTAGATGGCCCGCGCTGCCCCGTCGCACCTCCCTGTCTTGCCCCCTGCATCATCCCCATGTATCGGGCACGCTTAACAAAACGGGGCCCAAGCCCATGACCACCTATACTTCCGACCAGCGCCACCATACGGCCAAGACATCCGAAACGATGGCCCAGGTGCGCTATGAGATTGACCGGATCGACCGGCTGCTTGTGGAAATCCTGGCCGAACGCCAGTCCTTCATGGACGCTGCCGCCCGTATCAAGGGCGACCGCGCCATCGTGCATGATCGTGCCCGGATCGAAGACGTGATCACCAAGGTCAAGGCGGCCTGTGCCGATGCGGGTCTGTCACCGGCCATTGCAGAGCCGGTCTGGCGCACGCTGATTGACCGTTGCATCGCCTATGAATTTGCCAGCTATGATGCCCTGGTCACCCCGGAAGACGCCAGTTCGTAGGCCGCCTTGGCGACCGCTTCCAGCGTGTCGCCCAGCGTATCCTTGATATCACCCAGCATCACGGCGGCGGCCGTCACGCTCGGCGGTGTGTCTGCCCGGCCAAGCCGTTCGGCCCGGCCACAGACCGCCGCCAGCCGCACTGCGCCAATGCCGAGACTGGCACCTTTCAGCGTGTGGGCGGCATCGGCCCACTGACTGGCATCGGCCCGCGGGTCCAGCAGGCGGGACCAGATTTCCGCCTGTTGCCGAAAGATGTCGATCACCTCGATAGCCAGTGACGTATCGCCCCCGGTCATCGCCTTCAGGTGGTCGCGGTCCAGCAGCGCCAGCGGGGCAGGGGCGTCGTCGGTCATGATTGGTGCTCCGAATGAATGCGCCACTGTCTCATGGCGACCTTTCCGCAATGGTTAAGACCGGGACGTGATCCGTTCACCGACCCTTACCAATATTTATCCTTTGTCGGGAAGCCGGATTTCGGATATAAGCTCGCGCTTCGGGGAATAACTTTCCCCGGCTACTTGTATGGGGATTATCATGGCCGCGATCATCGTGCTTGTCCGAAACCTTGTCCTTGCTGCGATTCTCGCCTGGCTCGGTATTGAATTTGCGCCCGCAGACAATGACAAGAATGCCGACAATCGTCCGGCCGAGAACATGGTCGTCAGGATGCTGGGCTAGGCAAAGCCCCTGTCGGACCTTGAAAAAGCCTGTATTCCGGCCTCGCCGTGGACGTATTGTCGCGGTATAGTCACATCATGACGGATACGCCTTCAGCTCGCCCGTCCGGCCGGGGTCTACTGGCTAGGCAAGAGGCGTCGGAAAACTTCGAGTACGCCCGGCATGGTGGCGGCTGGATGGTTGCTACCGGATTCCTCATCGCAACACTCTGGTTTATCGGGGTTGGCGCGGCTCTGCTCGGCCTGCTGGGCATTGATGCCGTGCTAGCCCTTCCGCCGGCCGTTCTGGTCGCGGGCGGCATTGGCGTGCTCATCCCGGGGCTGATCATTATGATGGCGGGCTTCATGGCCCGCACGAACCGTCGCGCCGCCGCCTCGAATGCCCTCGTCATGGAAGCCGCCATCCGCCTGCTCGCGCCTGCGCGGGAGGCCGGCACCGAAGGTATCTCGATTGCCGAACAGATGAAGCAGTCGGCCGCCGAGGTTGATCACGCCATGGCGCATGCCATCTCTGCCATGAAGGCCATGTCCGGCGAAATCGGCGATGAGCGCATGCGCCTTGAGTCGGTTGCCTATGCCAGCGCCGACAATGCACGCGACCTTGCACAGCGCCTCGGGTCTGAACGCGCCGCGCTGGAAAGCCTCGCCCGCGACCTGCGGGCCCAGATCAATGAAATGAGCGAAGCCATTCCGCGCCAGGCCCAGCTTATGGTCAATGCGGCACGCCAGGCAGGAGAGGAAGTCGCCATCGCTGACGAAGCACTGGAAGCGCGCCTCAATGGTATGCGGGTGGCAGGCGAGTCGCTTGCTGCCAAGCTGATCGACCTGGACGGTCTTGCGCGCGATGCCTCCTCGCGCACCGAAACTCTCACCTTCGCCGTCAGCCGCGTTGAGGAAAAACTCGAACAGTCGCGCAAGCTCGTCGATGCCGCTGTGCGGGCAGGCGAGATCGCCGCTGCCGCCGCCTCGACCACCGGCGATGCCCTGAAGGATGCCGTCTCCGCCGCGCTGGATGGCGCCCGCATGGCCAATCGCGAAATCAACCAGTCGACCCGGTCGGCAGCCGAGGAAGCTGCCAGCGCGCTGGCGCGGCTGCGCGAAGCGGGTGAGCATGCCACAGCCTCGGTCCGCGCCGCAGGCAATGCCGCGCGTGCCGAGACAGACCTCCTGAACCGCCGCCTCGGGGCCCAGCCATCCGGCGCACCCGCCATTTCGGCGCCCGCGCCGAAGCCGGCCCCGGCACCGGTAGCCGAGGCCGCCCCGGAGCCATCCACATCCACCCCCACGCCACCACCCCAAATGCCTGACGCACTGGCTGCGACCCCGGCCCCTTATGTGAATGGCCATGCCAATGGCGCGGTGAACGGGCACACCAATGGCCATGGATCGCCCACGGCTGACCTCTCGGGCACCACGGGCACACCCGCCCCGCGCCCCGCGCCTACCCGTGTGCCGCCGCGCCCCAGCATGGAAGACGAGCTTTTCGACGCCGCGGCGGACCTGCTGGCCTCTGCCAGCCTCGGCAAGGAATCCGAAGACGAGGCCAGGAAAGACACACCACTTGAACTCGGCCGCGAGATTGACCCCAAGGATCCGAACCCGCTGACGCTGCGCCGCCGTTTCGACGATGTATCCGACACGCCCGCCACACCAGCCCGGCGGGCGACGGATATTTCCGCGTCACCATCGACCGGCGGTGCGCTCGTGCCATCTTCCGGCAGGCCGCCCTCGTCCGGCAGCGAGATGGGCTGGCGTGACATCATTTCAGACATGAGCCGCGATGAATCAGGCGGCAAGCCGGACCGCGAGGACATTGCCGACGAGCTCATCCAGCGTCTCCAGACGTCTGGCATCCTGCTGCCAGAGGCGTTCCGCCCGAAAGCCAAGCGCAAGATCGCCGAAGCCGCGCGCCAGGGCGAACGCCAGCGCCGCGCTGCGATCATGGACAATGCCGGCCGTCAGGTTGAGCGCGTGTCCCAGCGCCTGCGTACGGATCGCGACCTGCAGCAGCTCGCCCGCGAATTCATTTCGCTTGAGGCCGAAGACGCACTCAACGCGCTCGAGCAGACTCAGAAGACCAGCCGCAATGCCAGCCCGCGCCTTGCTGCCTATCTCCTGCTGGATGCCGCAGCCGGGGTCAGCAACTAGACCCCGACGATCTCGCCCTTGGCCGCTTCGGCCTTCACCCATTTCATGAAGTCCCGCACATCCGGCGACAGGTGGCGGCCCTTTGGCCAGACCAGCCAGTAGCCGAAATCAATCAGCGTCGATCCGTCCGCGAACGGGGCGACCAGCCTGCCCGATGCGAGGTCCGCCGCCGCAATGGCCTGCTTGGCCAGCGCCACGCCGCGCCCGGCCGCCGCCGATTCGATCACCAGAATGGCCTGATTGAACCGCGGCCCGCGTGCGCCGTCCACGCCTTCGACGCCCCGCGCCCGCAGCCAGCTTGTCCAGTCAGGGCAGGAGGGATCATTCTCGCCGCTCTCGTCATGCAGCAGCGTATGGTGGCGCAGGTCTTCCGGCCTGCGGATGGCATCGGGCCCTTCGAGCAGGGCAGGGGAGCAGACCGGCAGGACCGTTTCGTCCAGCAGTTTCTCCGATTTCAGGCCCTCATAACTGCCCCGGCCATACCGGATGGCAAAGTCGGCATCGGCCATGGTAAAATCGGTGAGGCCCATGTCAGCCGATATCCAGGCTTCGACGCCTTCATGGGTGCGATGGAATCCGTCCAGCTTGGGCGCCAGCCATTTGGCGGCAAAACTGGGCGCGCACGAGACCATGACCCGCCCCTTGCGGGCGGGGGCCTGCATAATGCGACCGGCCTCGGCGATCCGCTCGAAGGCTTCGCGCACCAGCGGCAGGCTGGCCTGCGCGGCATCCGTTAGCAGCACCGAGCGGCCCGTCCGCTTGAACAGGGGCGTGCCGGCATAGTCTTCCAGTTGCCGGATCTGTTGCGAAATTGCGCCCGGCGTAACATTGAGTTCATCGGCCGCCTGTGTGAAAGACAGGCGTCTTGCGGCCGCTTCAAAGGCGCGCAGGGCATTCAAGGGCGGCAGGCGGTCGTTCGGGTCTGACATGAAATAGTATCTCTAAAGGCTCGCTGTAGGGGTTCACGGTTGCGCCTGAGCCGTCAAGAGCCATCTTGGGATGTGATCGATCAGCAATACTAAACAAGAGTGGCCCCGCATGCGGCAATTTCCGGCCTTTTTCAACATGGATGATGCGTCCGTTGTCGTATTTGGCGGGGGCGAAGAGGCCCGCCGCAAGGTGCGATTGCTCGCCGCCACGCCCGCCCGCATTACCGTTATCGTTAGCGAGATTGAACCCGGCTTCGCCGAGGAGTTCGCCGGCCGCATAACGATTGCGCCGCCCGAGCATGCCGGTCCTGCGCTGGATGTCGCCCGATTTGCGATCGTTGCGAACCGGCTCGACTGCAATGCTGAAAAGGCCATCACGATGGCACGCCAGTATGGCGTGCCGCTGAACGTGGTCGATCATCGGGACTTATGCGACTTCACCGTCCCGTCCATCATCGATCGCGGCGATGTAGTGGCTGCCATCGGCACGAATGGCACCGCTCCCGTACTGGCCAAATCGATCCGTGAAAAACTCGAAGTCCTGCTGCCCAAACGCATCGGCGACCTTGCCGCGCTGGCCGCGCGCCTTCGCCCGGATGTCAAGGCTGCCATCCCTGACAGCAAGGCCCGCCGACGCTTCTGGGAAAGCGCGCTGACCGGCCCCACCGCCGACCTTGCCTATGCGGGTAACCTCGACGGCGCTGAAGCCGCCATGCGGGCCCGCCTTGACCACAGCGCGCACGCGGAAGGCATCGTCCACATCGTCGGCGCCGGCCCCGGTGACCCCGAGCTTCTGACCCTGAAAGCCCTTCGCCTGATCCAGGAGGCCGACATTGTCTATTATGACCGTCTCGTCAGTGCGGAAATCCTGACGCTGATCCGCCGCGATGCAGACCGCGTGCCGGTCGGCAAGTCAAAGGGCGATCACTCCGTGCCGCAGGAAACCATCCATGAGTGGCTGATCGCATCGGCGCGCGAGGGCAAGCGCGTCGTCCGCCTGAAGGGCGGGGATCCGTTCATCTTCGGACGCGGCGGTGAAGAACTCGAAGCGGTGCGCAGCGCCGGTGTGGTCGCCATGGTCGTTCCCGGCATATCCTCGGCACTCGGCTGCGCCGCCAATGCCGGCCTGCCGTTGACCCATCGCGACCATGCGCAAAGCCTCACCTTTGTCACTGGCCATGCCAAGAACGGCGGCGTGCCGGATCTCGACTGGTCCGCACTTGCCCGTCCGGCGCAGACGGTTGTCGTCTTCATGGGCGTGGGCACATCGGGGGCGATTGCGGAAAACCTCATTCAGGCCGGACGCGCCCCGTCGACACCCGTCGCCATCATCGAGAACGGCACCCGCGACAATGAAATCCGGGTCTTCGGCACGCTGTCGGAACTGCCCCACCTCATCCAGCGCGCCGGTATCAAGGGGCCGGCCCTCCTCGTCATTGGCGAAGTCGCCGCCCTGCCCGAAGAGGCCATTGCCCGCGCTTTCAAGGATCATGTCGCATGAGTTCTGTCCGCCCCAAGCTGAAACCTGAAACACCCAAATCCGTCACCGCCTGGGAGACCGCCTCCGGGCGCACCGTCTGGATGGACGTAGACGGTAACTGGACCAGTGATGCCGCACGCATTGCGGCCTTTACCGGCGATGAAGCCGAAGCCCATCTCGCCCGCGCCATGAAGCAGGAAGGCCGTGTCACCGACCCGTATTTCATGGAAGTGACGGACACCGGCGCCGTTGCGGGCCGTGAAACCCTGCGCGAATCGATCCGCGTGAACGGTCCGACCGTGGCCTATGGAGAGGACGCATGATCCGCATTTTCGGCGACTCCATTTCGGGCAATTGCCAGAAGGTTAAATGGGTAGCGACGCGCCTGTCCGTTCCCCACGAATGGATTGAAATCGATATCCTGAAGGGCGAGACCCGCACGGATGAATTCCTCGCGATCAACCCGTTCGGGCAGGTGCCGGTCATCCAGTTTGAGGATGGCCGCACGCTGGCCCAGTCGAATGCGATCATTCTGCACCTTGCCGAAGGTTCTGACCTGATACCCGGCGATGCCTTCGAGCGTGCCAAGATGCTCGAATGGATGTTCTGGGAGCAGTATTCGCATGAACCGGTGATTGCGGTGCGCCGGTTCCAGAAGCTCTATCTGAACATGCCTGACGACGAGATCGACCCGGACCTGCTTGCCAAGGGCCGCCGCGCCCTCGGCCGGATGGAGATGGCACTCATCTCCAGCGACTGGATTGCCGGCGGCGAGGCGATCACGCTCGCCGACCTGTCGCTGCTGGCCTATACGCGCCTGGCGCACGAAGGCGGGTTCAACATAAACGATTTTCCCGCCGTGCATGCCTGGGTCGCCCGCTGCGAGCTTGAACTCGGCCTGCCACACCTTCACGAGGTCACTCATGTATAGATATGACGAATTCGACGAGCGCATCGTCCGCGAACGGGTCGCCCAGTTTGGCGGACAGGTGGCGCGCCGCCTGTCAGGCGAATTGCTGGAAGATGAGTTCAAGCCATTGCGCCTGCAGAATGGCGTCTACCTGCAAATGCATTCCTACATGCTGCGCATTGCTATTCCCTATGGCCAGCTCAGCCCGCGCCAGATGCGCCAGCTCGCCCGCATCGCGCGCGATTTTGACAAGGGATACGGCCACTTCACGACGCGCCAGAACATCCAGTTCCACTGGATCGCGCTGAAGGACGTGCCCGAAGTGCTCGGCCTTCTGGCAGATGTCGAGATGCATGCCATCCAGACCAGCGGCAATTGTATCCGCAACACGACATCAGATCATTTCGCCGGCGCCGCGCGTGACGAGATCAAGGATCCGCGACCATGGTGCGAGATCATCCGGCAGTGGAGCACGTTCCATCCGGAATTCGCTTTCCTGCCGCGCAAGTTCAAGATCGCGGTGACGGCCGCCGAAACCGATCGCGCCGCGATCCGCGTGCACGATATCGGCTTGCACATGCGCCAGCGCGGCGAGACTGTCGGCTTCGAAGTCCATGTTGGTGGCGGGCAGGGGCGCACGCCTGTAATTGCCTCGCTGGTCAATGAATTCGTGCCTGAAGACCGCCTGCTCGATTATCTTGAGGCCATCATGCGGGTCTACAATTTGCACGGCCGGCGCGACAACAAGTACAAGGCGCGCATCAAGATCCTCGTCACCGAGCTGGGCGAAGCGGAATTCACCCGCCAGGTCGAGGCCGAGTTCGCCGCACAAAAGCCGCACGAGAAGATCGACCTGCCGCGTGAAGAGATCGAGCGGATCCACACCTATTTTGCCCGGCCTGACTTTCCGGCGAAGCCTGAAATCTCCGAGGCGTTCGAAGCGGCCAGAAGCACGGATGCCGGCTTTGCCCGCTGGGTGAAGAACAATCTCCATCCGCATGTCACGCCCGGCTACACGTCCGTCACCATCAGCCTGAAACCGGTCGGTGGAACCACCGGGGATGCAACGGCTGCCCAGATGGAAACCGTGGCCGACCTTGCCGAATCCTATGGTTTCGGCGACGTTCGCGTGACCCATACCCAGAACCTGATTCTGCCGCATGTCGCGCTGGATGACCTGCCGGCAATCCATGCCGCCCTGGTTGCGGCCGGCATCGCCACGCCGAATGAGGGCCTGATTACCGACATGGTTGTCTGCCCCGGCCTTGATTTCTGTACACTGGCCAATGCGCGGTCGATTCCCGTCGGACAGGCCGTGCAGCAGGTCTTTGCCGATCCGGACTATCAGGAAGACATTGGGCGCCTGCACCTCAACATTTCCGGCTGCATCAATGCCTGCGGGCACCACCATGTCGGCCATATCGGCATCCTCGGCGTCGACAAGAAGGGTGAGGAATTCTACCAGATCAGCCTTGGCGGACGCGCAGACGAGAAAGCGGCCATTGGCGACATTACCGGTCCGGGCCTGAAATCCGAGGAAGTGCCCGGCGCCCTCAAGCGCGTGATCGACACCTATCGCAGCCTGCGCACCAGCAAGGATGAGCTGTTCATCGACACGCTGAACCGCCTGGGCCATGACCCCTTCAAGGAGGCGCTCTATGCCACTGATTAAGCACGGCGCTGAATCCGACGATCCCTGGGACTATGTCGAGGATGAGACGGACCTGTCCGAAGGCGGGTATTTCACCGTCCGGCTGAGCCGTTTCCTGGCCGAGGCACCGACCTTGTCCGACCGGAATACGCGCGTCGGCGTGCGTCTCGCGCCCGACGACGAGATTGATGAACTGGTGCCATACCTGCAGCAAATACAGCTGATCGAGATCGATTTTCCCAGATACACCGATGGCCGCGGCTATTCCCAGGCCCAGCTCCTGCGTCGGCGCCATGGCTATGAAGGCGAGCTGCGCGCAGTCGGCCACGTCCTGCGGGATCAGATATTCTATATGTACCGTTCAGGCATCGATGCTTACGAAACGGCCCGTGCGGACCTACCTTCAGTGCTGGAAGCATTGAAGGAATTTTCCGAAGTCTACCAACCCGGTGCGGGTGGTCAGGTGCCGGTGTTCCGCAAGAGACACGGAAGTTAGAACCTGATGCCTTATGGTGACGTAATTGCCCGGAACGCTGAAGCGCCGGAACTTCGCCTCGCCCGCCTGAATGGCGAATTGCGCGACGCGTCGGCCCAGACGATCCTGCGTGTCTCGATGATCCGCGAATGGCCCGAGCGCATGACCTATGTGTCGAGCTTCGGCGCCGAAAGCGTCGCCATGCTGGCGCTGATCGCTGATGTAGATCCGTCGCTCCCCGTCGTCTTCCTCGATACCGGCATGCACTTTCCGCAGACGCTGGACCATCGCGACGAAGTCATTGAGCGCCTCGGCCTTACCGGCGTGCGCTCAATCCCGCCGAACGAGACAGAGCGCAAGGTGCTCGACCCGAAGAACGATCTCTGGAAAACTGACACGGATGCCTGCTGCGCGCTGCGCAAGGTCCGCCCGCTCGAGCCGGCGCTTGAAGGCTTCTCGGCCTGGATCACGGGCCGCAAGCGGTTTCATGGCGGCGCGCGCCTGTCGCTACCCGTCTTCGAATTCGCCAATGGGCGCTACAAGATCAATCCGCTGGCCAACTGGACACCGGAAGATGTCGACCTGATGATCAAGCAGCGTAACCTGCCGCGTCATCCGCTCGTGTCCCAGGGCTATCCGTCGATTGGTTGCTGGCCGTGCACCAAGCCTGTTGCCGAGGGCGAAGATGTGCGCGCCGGACGCTGGGCCGGTCAGGACAAGACCGAGTGCGGCCTGCATGTCGACAAGAACGAACGCCCCCGGGTATTCTAGGACAACACTCCGGGAGGGGCGTCACACCACGCATTCCCGCAGCGCCCTCTCCGCACTGGAGGGGGCGTTCTCTTATCCGGCCCGGGCAGCAAAAGCATGCGCCATTGCAATCGCTCCGGCCGTGGCGACGTTTACGCTGTCAGAGCCCGCCGACATGGGGATGCCCACCGGCTGAGCGGCCGAGATCAGGTCATCCGGCAGGCCCGGCCCCTCGGCACCGAGCAGGATGGCGAGCTTGCCGGGCACTGTCACGGAGCCGATCGGCGCGGCTCCGGCATGTGGCGTCATGGCCCACACGGTGTAGCCTGCGTCCTGCGCCGCCTGCACCATCCCGTCGCCGCTGCCGCCATGCGCAAAGGGCAGCCACAGGCTTGCCCCCGACGAGACACGGATTGCCTTTCGGTAAAGCGGGTCGCAGCACTGGCCATCGAGTAGCACGGCATCCGCGCCAAAAGCGGCCGCATTGCGGAAACACGCGCCGACATTGTCGTGATTGGACAGGTCAGAGAGCATTAGCAGGGTGGAGGTGAGGGGATTTTCCTGAGAAATGTCGTTCAGGATGCGCGCTGCATTTGTTCCAGTCGCCCCCTTCAGTCCACAGGCGAGCACGCCCCGGTGTATCGGGAATCCCGCCACCGCGTCCATCACGTCCTGCGGGGCGACATAGACGGGCACAGCTTCCGGCACATGCGCCAGGAGATCAGCGAGCGGTTCCAGCCGCGTTTCGCACAGGAACAGGCTCTCAACTGCAAAGCGCGAGCGCGTGAGCAGCGTCGCCAGCGTCACCTTGCCCTCGACAATGAACCGCCCGCCATGGCCGGCGGTGAGGTCTTTCTCGCGGATCGAGGTGTAGGCGGCGAGGCGCGGATCATCAGCGTTCTGGACAGTAAAAAGGGGCATGCGTGACGCATGCCCCTTTGCTGTGCCGGGATCAATTCAGAAGATCGATGACGGCCTGGGCCACGAGCCCGGTTGTGATTTCAGTCAGATAAGCGTCGTCGTCTACGCGCACCCAGCGATAACCGGCTGGCGCAGGTCGCAGGTCGTAGCGCGCCCAGTCATCGAACTGATACGTACGATACTCATGAGGCAAGTATTCGCCGCGCTGCCACATCTTTTTGGCGTGGCCGGGAGGCACTTTGCCCTGCTTGGCAAGACCCGGAGGCAGTTCATGGCCCTTGGCATGACCCGGAGGCTCCGCAAAGGCGGCGCCGCCGATGCCAAAACTACCGGCGATCAGGGCGGTCAGAAACTTGTTACGCATGGCGTTCTCCTTTCAGGAGCCTGATCAACCGCCAGGCGACAAAAGAGTTCCGCTTCAGTTCACTGCCGCGCCCGGCGTGACGGGCATGCCCTGTTCCTTGGCCATGCGCTTCATCGCCTTTTGCAGCTTTTCGAAGGCCCGCACTTCAATCTGCCGGATGCGCTCGCGGCTGACATTGTAGGTCTCCGACAATTCTTCCAGCGTCTTGGGCTCTTCCGACAGGCGGCGCTCGGTCAGGATGTGACGCTCGCGCTCGTTCAGGTCTTCCATCGCATTCGAGAGAAGGTCCATGCGGGCGTCATACTCCTGGCGGTCGGCGAATTCCTCGGCCTGGCCCTGCTCGTCATCGGCCAGCCAGTCCTGCCATTCCATGTCGCCATCCGTGCCCATCGGCACGTTCAGCGAGGCGTCCGAGCCGGACATGCGCCCGTTCATCGAATAGACTTCGGCTTCCGTAACGTTCAGTTTCTCGGCGATCAGCCTCGCCTGTTCCGGCTTCAGGTCGCCT
>TARA_R110000850_G_scaffold1403_1_pt1 | contig 16097 bp, 13 predicted proteins | sample TARA_R110000850 | Tara Oceans TARA_R110000850 (sample SAMEA4397586) | marine metagenome | biome: Polar Biome; feature: [SRF] surface water layer (ENVO:00010504); material: water (ENVO:00002006), including particulate matter (ENVO:01000060) such as... | depth 5 m | reverse complement strand
CACCATCCGCCAGGTCCTTGTTGGCATGTCGGCGTTTGGCAGCCTCGGTGTCTGGGCATTTTACATTATCTTCGGCAACTACGCGCTTCATCTTGAGCTCACCGGGGCCCTGCCCGTTGTAGACATGGTTCAAGATGACCCCGCGTCCGCAATCGCGTCTGTGATTGCGCATCTTCCGTTCGGCAAAGTCGCGCTGGCAATATTCGTTGCGGTGACAACCGTTTTTGTGGCGACGACATATGATTCTGCAAGTTACACCCTCGCGTCTTCCGCGACGCAGGCGTTGCACGCTGGCGAAGATCCGGCTCGGTGGCACCGCCTGTTCTGGGCGGGTGTTCTGGGACTGCTTCCTGTCGGCCTGATGTTTATTGGAGGACTGAAAGTCGTTCAATCGGCCGTACTGCTTGCGGGTCTCCCCATAGCGGTCGCCGGCGTATTCATGGTGAGGTCGCTGTTGGGCTGGTTGAAGGAGGATGCTGCTGAAACCTGTGCCTGATGACTCCCGGTGCGAAAGCGGCATAGTTTTTGGGGTGTTGTCAGCGGAAACGGTCTTGAGGTGGTGCTGTCAGTCGAATGCGAACCAGTCTCCATTACTCGCGAACGAGCAGGTGCTAGGCGACGCGAAGGTCGCGCCATTCGCGAAGAGCGGCGTCTCGTTTCTGTTTGAACCGAACTCTGGTGTTAATGTGCCTTTCGAATTTGAAGTGATCGTGCACTGACGAATGGATCGAAACGAACTTCTGCAAACTTCGCATCCGCCGAAATCGGGACATGGCTCTCTCCCGCCTTCGGAACGGCAGGTGCGAATTCTCAGCGCGATTATTGAGATGACGACCCGTTTCCTGGCGCCATTCATTCCCGATGGCATTGTCAAAGGAACCAATTCAGATCGTCTCTCCTTGCCTCGTCGACCCATTTTTAGGCGAACGATCCTGTGGCAGCTACAGTGCGGAGACGAGCAACAGGAAACAATCTGCTATCATATACTAGCAATATGGTTTGCTTTGACAATGCCATGTGAAGGGATGATCGTTGACACCGCGCGCGTTTGCGGCGCCTCATGCGCCTGGACAAATCCAAGGACGATGCCCCCATGAAACGCCTGATCATCGCCGCAGGCCTCTCGCTCTCATCGGTCGCGATATTCTGCAGCCCGGCAGCTGCGCAAGAGGATGCCTATGAAAACGGGTATGCGCTCTACGAGACAGGGGACTACGTCGAGGCGGCGAAGTGGTACCGCTTGGCGGCGGAACAAGGGGACAGGGCTGCACCGTTCATCCTCGGCAAAATGTACGCCCGTGGCGAGGGCGTTCCGGAAAATCATGAGGAAGCGGTAAAGTGGTGGCGCTTGTCTGCTGAGCAGAGTGGTGACGCCACAGAGCAGCTGGGCCTCGCCCTCATTTACGACGATGGCGCGGGCATTCCTGAGGATAATGTGGAAGCAGTGAAGTGGTATCGCCTCGCTGCTGATCAGGGTGACGCCGATGCGCAGCTCGGCCTCGCCGGCATGTACTCCAGGGGCGAGGGCGTTCCTGAAGATTACGTTCAGGCCTTCACGTGGTTGAACCTGTCGGCTGCGAAGGGGAACACATACGCCGCTAAGAACAAGGAGAAGCTCCGAAAGATGATGACCTCCGAGCAGATCGCTGATGCCCAGAGGCTGTCGGCTGAGTGGAAGCCCGGCAGCGAACGAACGAGTACATGCCCCTGAAACGCCTCATCATCATCACCGCAGCCCTTGCCCTATCCGTATCGCCTGCGTGGGCTGAGCCGGTGGATCTCGAATGTGAAGGGACGCTAAGCTGGATGGGAGAGAGCGGTGGTTCCGGCCCCATTAGCGGGATCCATATCGTCGTGCGTGGCGAGCAAGTCGAAGTGTCTGGGCTATCTATCTATTCGGCATCCTATTCTGTCGACCGAAGCAAGGGTGAGGAGGCCCTGATTTTTTTAATTACGGCTTTTGGGGCGGCAATATCAACCGCTACGACAGCAAGCTGTCTTTGTACAAATACAACAAACCTGACTGCGGGTCCTATGATCAAATAATCAGCGTCACCTGCGGTAAGGCCGACCCACTTTTTTGATTCCTGACGATGGAGGCCTGACGCGGGCTGACGCCGAAAGGTCGGCAAAGTGAGCTACGACGGGCCGGAAAAGCCGGAAGGCCGTTTGGGCGCAAAGAAGACATTCGATCCGCACGAGTCCAACGGCCGTTTCTGGCCCACAATCGCCGTTCGCCACTTCGGTTGCAAATGTCTGATTTCCTTGTGCCTTTGGTCATGGGCGCACGTAAGAAATTGAGTGATCTTCGGCGAGATCCGGTCAAAAGCGAGGATCCGACTCTTTCGTAATTGCAATAATACTCCGCGCTGATACCCCTGAACCACAATATGTTGGGGGGACGCGCTCATGTTGCTGCGGCGGATGACGCAACACGTTAAAGACCAGAACTGGTTCGCAGTTGTGATCGACTTCCTGATCGTCGTGCTGGGCGTGCTGGTTGCGACCCAAGTTTCCAATTCGAACTCGGCCCGCGAATTCAAGGGGCACGAACGCGTCCTCCTTCGGGAACTGCGCGAAGAGGCCGTCCGAAACATCGCCGACACGCAGGCCAAGGCCGAAAGCTTTGGTGTGGGCGCCGCTGCGGCGCGGAGGGTCCTGGTGCTTTCGGAGAGTGAATCGCCATCGTGCGGTGTGGATTGCTGGCCAGTCGTCGCGGACCTCATGCACGCCTCGCAATGGCAACAGGTGAATGTCTCCTGGTCGACCTTTGACGAAATGCGACGCGAGGGTCTGCCGTCGAACCGGCAGATCATCCCGGCCATCGAAGAGTTCCAGTTCGTCACATCCCTGTCCGCCAACACCCTTTCCGTGCCGCCGCCCTATCGCACTATGGTCCGCAGGCGGATACAAATCGCACTCCAGGACGCCTATTGGAATCATTGCTACAGCTTGAATGCGGGACTGGAGCTTTATCTTGACCCCTGCCCGAAACCGGAGGGAATTGTCGTCGATCCGGCAGCGATCAATTCCATTCTCTCCGATACTGAGATCATGTCGGCTCTGCGGGAATGGACCAGCGTGGCCCGGGTGATCAGCGAGGCACTCGCCGAACAGCACACGAGGAGCGATACTATCCTCGCCGCCATCGACGACAATCCAAAGGCGCGCCCATGATCCTGCGTTGGCTGAGCCGGTGGAGCTGGTGTGAAAAGGGTGCTGTCAGTCGAATGCGAACCAGTCTCCATTACTCGCGAACGAGCAGGTGCTAGGCGAAGAGAAGGTCGCGCCATTCGCGAAGAGCGGCGTCGCGTTTCTGTTTAAACCGAATTCTAGTGTTGATGTGCCTTTCGAAGTTGGAGTGATTGTACACTGACGAATGGAGTGAGGCGAACTTATAATGAGGCTACTTGCCGAGATCGATCACCTCAAGGTCGTTTGCGCTGACAATGCCGTTTCAACGCCTCACAAGCCTGGATTGTGGAGCATCCTGCCGTCGCAAGTGTCTAACACAATTCAGTAGGAGTCCGGCAAGCTCGACCGCAGCCCATCGGTCTGATAGCTTGTTTTGATGGCAGGCGAGCATGAGATTACGGGGCTTCTGAGTGACTGGGGCAAGGGTGACGCGAAAGCTCGCGAGATGCTTGCGCCGCTCGTTTATGAAGAACTTCATCGCTGCGCAAAACGCCTCTTCCGGTTCGAAAATGCCGATCATACGCTTCAGCCAACGGCGCTTGTGCATGAGGCCTACGCCAGGCTGATCAAGGTCGACGTATCGTGGCAGGACCGCACCCACTTTTATGCGCTCGCCGCGCGCATGATGAAAAGACTGTTGATCAACCATGCCAAAGCGCGCCTGGCCTCCAAGCGCGGCGGCGGGGCAACGCATGTGACGCTTGATGACAATTATGCGTCCCCGAACGGATTGGATGTGCAGCTGATCGCGCTGACTGATGCGATTTCGGCCCTGGAACGTATCGATCCCCGAAAGGCGGAACTGCTTGAATTGAAGTATTTCAGCGGTTTGTCTACGGAGGAAATGTCCAGCGTTACCGGACTTTCCGTTGCAACAATCGGACGGGACCTGCGCTTCGCCCGGGCGTGGCTCAAAGATCAATTGACAACTGACAGATGATCGAAACCGACTGTCATTGTTGCTTAATCGGTTGTGCAGGGGCGAGGCGATATGACAAGCGAAGACTATAGACGACTTGAGGCAGTCTTTAATCGCGCTCTGGCCACGAGCGGCGCTGAGCGCGAAGCCGTTATCAAGGCGTTTGAAATGTCCCATCCGCAGCTCGGCGGAAAACTGCGACAGCTTCTTGCCGCAGATGCCCTGCCGGGTGACAGCCTTTCAAGCCCGGTCCTGAATGCGGTCCGGGCGCTTTCCGACGAGAGCATTGATCCCTGGATCGATCGCCAGATAGGCATCTGGAAAATTGTTCGGCGACTGGGCTCGGGCGGCATGGGTGCCGTATTCCTCGTCAGGCGCACGGACGCTCAGTACGAACAGGAGCTCGCCCTCAAGGTCATGAGCGCACAATTGCTTGATCCAGGTGCAGTTGCCCGCTTCCGCGCTGAGCGGCAAATCCTCGCAAACCTGCATCATCCCAACATCGCAACGCTGATCGATGGCGGAGCAACCGATGACGACCTGCCATTCCTCGTCATGGAGCATGTCGACGGCGTTCGAATCGATGCGTTCTGCGATGCCCGGAACCTCACCCTGAAAGAGCGCCTGCGCCTGTTTGCGAAGGTCTGCGACGGCGTGGATTACGCGCACCGTAATCTCGTCGTGCATCGGGACCTGAAGCCAAGCAATATCCTGGTCACGGATGCAGGAGAGCCGAAACTGCTCGACTTCGGGATCGCGAAGCTCCTGGAACCTGGCGCCCATGACATAACGATGGCGCGGACAAGCGACGGCGCCCGCATGATGACGCCGGAATATGCAAGCCCTGAGCAGGTGCGCGGTGAACAGATTTCTGTCGTTACCGATGTTTACGCGCTGGGCGTCCTGCTTTTCCGTCTTCTGACGGGACACTCGCCTTATGGTCCATCGGTGACAACCGCGCGGGAGATGGAAAGCGCCATTCTTGATGTCGATCCAAGGCCGCCGAGCGCGAGTGTCAGATCCTCAGCGCCTGACGATGCGCGTGCCGGTCCCTCAGCAGATGACAGTGATGAGAAGCGTGCAGCCTCGACGAAACAGCTGCGGAGAAGTCTCGCCGGCGACCTCGACAATATCGTCCTGAAGTGCCTGCAGAAAGATCCCGAGCGCCGCTACGCGACGGTGAGAGAGCTGTCCGCCGATATCGACCGCTATCTGACCAAGCGTCCTGTCACAGCGCGCGGAGATAGCTGGGTCTACAAAGCCAAGAAATTCCTTCTCCGCAATGGCCGGCCTGTCGCTGCAGCGGCAATGGCTGTTGTGACGTTTGTATCGCTGACCGCATTCTATACCGTGCGGCTGGCCGACGAGCGCGACAAGGCGCAGCTCGCGGCGGCGGAGGCCGAACAGGTTGCGTCCTTTCTCAGCGCGACCTTCTCCAGCGCGTCTCCAGCCGTTAAGCAAGGAGACACGGTTACGGTCCTGGACCTGATCGGTTCCGCGCAGGGCAATATTGAGACGCTGGAGGGACAGGACAAGCTCCAAGGCAGATTACTGTTCATCATGGGGGAAAGCTATTACTGGCTTGGCAGGGATGACGATGCGGCCGCCCTCTATCAGCGATCTTTGGATCATCTCAACGTCGTCAGGCCACGACCTGTCTCCGACATCATTGAAACGTTGGTTGCCCTGGGCGATACGCAGGCGCGCCAGGGGGACAATGACAAGGCCTTTGAAACCCTCGCGTCCGGCAGCGCCTTGGCGAGAAAAGAACTTGGTCCCTATTCAAGCAAGGCGATCTGGTTCGACACGCTGATCGCATCCAACCACTTGCGCTTGCGGCAAACGCATGACGCCATACCGATATTGGAGGATGCGCGCGAAAAACTGTCTCTTTCCAAGGACAAGGACGACGAACTCGAATTGTTTCTGCTGACCGACCTGGCCACCGCGCTTGACCGTGCGGGCCGTATTGACGAATCCATCGCCAATTCCCGCTACGTGATCGAACGGTCGGAAGCGATCAATGGCGAACGTCATCCCAATACGATTATTCGCATCTACAATTTCAGCCTTAGCCTGCGCAGGGCCTGGCGTCTTGAAGACGCTCTGGAAGAGATGAAAATCGCCATCGAACGCGGTGCGAGGACCTGGGAAAAGGACGATCCGACACGGCGGTCGCATTTGACCGGGTACGCGATCAATCTGGAGATGCTGGGACGATTTGGTGAAGCCAGAGCTCTGCGCGACGATGTCCGTGATCTGGCGCTCGAACACGACGGCGAAGAGAGCAGCGCATATCTCGGCGGGCTCATGGGTGTCGCTGTCTGGAACAGGGACAAGGGGAATCTCGACACCGCTGCGGCCCAATTCAAGGACGTGCTGGACAGATCCATTGCCATCAACGGCGACGCCGCGTTTTTTACGACCCTGTGCCGTGTTTTTCTTGCGCAGACCTACAACGAGCTGGGCGAATACGAACAGGCCCTGGACACGAGTATACAGGCTATGGAAAACCGCGACGTCCTGTCGGCAAGTCTGGATACGATATTGAGAATGCAGCATGCGTTTGCGCTGCTGGTGTCGAAAGATCCCAGCGGGGCGAACGCAATCGTTGAGGAACTCGTCGCGCAGCGCGACGAAGACGGGACCCAGTCCGGCCCGCGCACGGTGTCAATCTTCACAGACTTCGCAAGATTCTATCGCCGGGTCGGCGCGCTGGAAATTTCCGAAAGCTATGCACGGCGTGCCCACAGGAGCGGGCAGGATGCGCTCCCTCAAGGCAACTGGTACGCCGCACTTGCGACGGCGGAACTTGCCTATGTGCTGGATGCACAAGGCAAAACCCATGAAGCCCGCCGCTACGCCGAGGACGCCCAAGCCGACCTGATCGCAACGTTCGGCCCGGAAGATTACCGGGTAACCGGGTTAACTAACCTGCTTCAAAAATAATTTCGCAGCGATGATCGAAACAGCAGCCCGTTCCTGCCTAGGTAAGTGAGGCGGTCGTTCGGGACTCTCCCGTATGCCGGAGCCTCTCCTAATATCAGCTCAGGGGCCCGCCATGATCCGCTTCGCCGCACTTTTCCCTTTTGTCCTGGCCAGTTTGGCCGCGTGCACGTCGGAGCCGGTATTCCGCACCGATACGTCGTATGTTGCGCCCGGGACAGCGCAAGGCGCGAGCTGTGCCGCTTCCTGCCAGACCAGCGAACAGGTATGCAAAGCCCGCATGGAAGACTTCTCCCGGTCGGAATACCCGGCCTGCATGGAACGCGCGAAGCAGACCTACATCCAATGCATGCAGGGAGACTACAAGATGGGCTGCCAGCTCTCGCGCCAGAATGCCGAAAACGTGTGCAGCTATGATCTGTCGCCGGATTATGGGTCCTGCGAAGCGTCCTATAACAGCTGTTACCAAAGCTGCGGTGGCGAGGTGATCAGAGATCGGGTCTGCGTGCAGAATTGCGATGAATAGTCGTGCATCGGCGTGGCGTCCGCTGGCCCGGGCGCGAACGCGTAAATCGGAGTCCACCATGACGAAACAATCGACACGATTGAAATCGACCGCCGTGCCTGCGCTAGCCATCCTGTGCGTTTTCCTGCCGGCCTGCGTATCGGCTAGCCCACCGAAGACATCGGCCCAGATGATCGGTGAAGCGATGTACACAACCCATCCGTGGGCAGACACGGAGCCGGTCAATATCACCGCCCGCATGAACGCCGTCCAGGGCGCGCTGGCCGCTGTCGGATCGGCGCAGCAGTCCTATCATGACTACAGGATGGGGCAGGCCGCGGCCTTCAACGAGCGCGCCTTCCTGAAAGCCGAATACGCCCGATACGAAGCCGGGATGCGAAAGCAGCAGGCAGCCGTTGCGGAGGCGGCACGCCTGCGGGCGTTGGCCGAGCAGGATGCCCGCAGCCTGGCCGTGTCACGAGAGCCGCCACGGATTGCCGCCTCGCCCGAATGGGACAGTTCCGGCTGGGATCTTGGCGTCGCTGTCGCCGGCTGGGTCGGCATGCAGGACGACGCCCTGCGCCGGCTGCGCGTCCATATAAACACACAGACGGTCAGTGCGCCGCCACCGCCCCCGCCGCCGCGGCGCTACAAATAGACCGGGAGAGACCGAGATGAAAAAGACACTCGCCTTTGGAATGACGGGCCTGGCTTGCACCCTGCTTGCTGCCTGCGCGAACCCGATACATTCGGCCTGGGCGTACAAGCCCCTGCAGGACGCGAAAAGCGGTGCCTTTGAACCCGCGCCAAAAAGGCTCGACTATCGTGAATTCGACACGATCGGTGCGCTGGCCGACGCTGAGGCAGACATGTCCCGACAGGGTTATGTGATGATCGGCTATGTCAACATGTACAGTCCGCAATTCGAGATGGTCGGGCGAGGCGGGGCGAAGAAATGGGGCAGCTCTGTCGGGGCGAGCCACGCGCTGCACACATTCGGGCGCGGGCATTATCTTGCCAGCTATTGGGCAAGGCCGAAAAACCTGCCGCTCGGCGCCTTCTATGTGGACCGGATGCCAGGCGATGCGCGGCACGCGCTCGATGGCGTATTCGATGGCTCGACCGGCGTCCTGGTAGAAATCGTCGTTACAGACAGCCCTGCTTATTATGCGGGCATTCGCCCTGGAGACCTCCTGATCGAACTGAACCGAGAAAAGATCATGTCGAGCGAACAGCTACACGGAATGCTTCAAAGCCTGCGCGGGCAGAGTGCCGAGATGATGATCTGGTCAATGAATGAAGGACCTCCCCGGCGTATCGGTATCGACCTGAATTGAAAGGGGTGAGGGTGGTGTCAGAGGTGCTGTCAGGCTAATGCGAACCGGTCTCCGTTTTCGCGGGGCAGCAGGTGCTAGGCGACGAGAAGGTCGCGCCACTCGCGAAGCGCGGTGTCTCGCTTTTGTTTGAACCGGATTCGGGAGTTGATATGCCTTTCGAAGCAGAAGTGATTGTACACTGACGAATGGATCGAGACGAACTTCTGCAAACTTCGCATGCGCCGGAATCGAGACATCGCCCGCTCGCGCCTTCGGAACGGTAAGTGCGAATTTTCGGCGCGGTTATTGAGATGACGCCCAGTTTCCTGGCGCCGTTCGCTCCCAATCACCTTCATGGCTGCTCGATACGAGGGGCATCTATCCGTGACGACAATATGCGGGTTACCGTATCGCTTCATGGCTTTCTTTAAGAATTTCAACGCAGCAGCCTTGTCTCGCTTCTTTGTGACATAGGATTCCAGGACTTCGCCTTCGTGGTCGACAGCTCGCCACAGGTAATGCCTCTCGCCGCGTATCTTTACGAAGACCTCGTCCAGGTGCCACCGCCATTGGGGACTGCGTCGCATCGATTCCGATCGGCATTTTCGGATCTTGTGCGCGAAATACGTCCCAAACCGGTCCACCCGGAGCCGGACGCTTTCGTGGCAGACATCGATGCCGCGCTCGTGAAGAAGGTCTTCGACATTGCGAAGTGAGAGCGGAAATCTGACATACATCATCACGCCAAGCTGGATGATCTCAGGCGAGGTTTTGAAGTAGCGGAAGGGGTTCTTGGTCATTCCCTGAGGCTAAACGCCTGGATATGTCGCCTCAAGCCCGGTTGCCCTGACAATGCCGTGCGCTTCAATCTCAGTCTGGCCAGAGGTTCGCAATCAAACGATCCGCTCGATTGAAGGATGGCGAAGTTTGAGTGCGCTCCACCAGGTTTCCATACGTCCAGCCTCAACAAGCGCTACAATACAGCCGCCGAATCCCGCACCTGTGATGCGTGCACCGTCAGCACCAAGCCTGACAGCGTCGCAAACAAGTTGGTCGATTTCCGGAACGGAAACCTCCATATCGTCGCGAAGCGAGTCGTGGCTTTCATTCATCAGTCTACCGAATTCGGATCGGTCACCAATGCGCAATGCTGCGATCGCGTCCCTTGACCGCGTCGCCTCAGATGTTGCGTGTCGGGCTCTGTTGACGAGCGGTGCTTCCAGAGCATCGACAGATAGCAGGTTGGCGTCGCATAAGTAATTTAGGCCAAGCGCTGCGGCAGCTTCAAGGCATTGGTCGCGCCGGACCCGATAGCGCCCGTCGGAAAGGGCCCGGCGGACACCTGAATGAATAACGACAACCGACCATGTCTCCGGCAGGTCCAGCAGCGCATAGGAACAATCCCGGGTATCAAGCGCCAGCACCGTACCGGGCTTTCCCAGTGCCACAGCCATCTGGTCCATGATGCCGCAAGGCACACCGATGAAGTTGTTCTCGATTTCTTTCGCTGCGAACGCCAGGGCCTCTCCATCAAAGTCTGCAAGGCCGATGCTTGCAGCTTTTAGCGTTGCTACGATGATGGCAGCTGACGATGATAGCCCGGCCCCAACAGGAATGGTGCTTTCGACGCTCACGTCTTGTCCGCGCTCGATCCAATTTCGACCTCGCGCGTACTGCAAGGCGCCGCGAACGTAATCGGACCAATGGTCTTCTGCAGGTGCGTCGATGGCAAAATTTTGACTCATCGCGAAATGCGTGGATTTGATTCGGTCCAGGCCCGTTGCGTTGGCGGTTATCTGCACGGTCGCAGATGGTGCCAACGCCATTGGCAGAACTGTGCCGCCATTGAAATCAATCCACTCGCCTATAAGGTTCACGCGGCACGGAACCGTTGCCTCCCGCGTCACGTGACTGGATGAGCTTGTCATAGTGCCCGGAGCCTCTCGGCTGCTTGCTCTGGTACGACATCGACTGTGAACACACCCGTAAACTGTTCTACACTGGCAAGATATTTAAGGCGGCCTGCATCGCGCATGATCGGGAAGAACTGGACGGTGAACTGAAACTCATCTGCGGCGTCACGCGGTGCAGCCTGAAAGCTCATCATGTAAGGCATGGGGGCGCCGAAAAGGCTGTCGAGCCGTCGCGGGATATCACCGAGCATGCGGGCGAGGGCCTCTATACCATCTGCGTTCAGGTCCCAAGGCCCCCGACAGGGCCGGGTGGGCATGATCCATGTCTCGAATGGAAACCGAGCGAAGGGTGGAGAGAATGCGACGAAGCCATCGTCTGATGCGATATCAAAAGCGCCGTCCCAGGAGGCGTGGTCGGCAACCAAGTCATAGCCGGCTGCGAACGCCCGCGCAGCCGCCGCCTGTGGCTCCGGAACAATGGCAAACGCGTAGATCTGACCATGGGGGTGGGGCAGTGTCACGCCAACTTCCTGTCCTCGATTCTCGAATGGCAAGACATAGGCTGCGCCACCTTCGAAAAGCGACTTGTATCGGTCAATAAGCGCTTCGATGAGCAATACGCGCCGCTCTTGCCCTATACTTTGAAGGCTGCCTTCGGATTCAGCGGTGTAGACAACCACTTCGCATCGTCCATATGCAGGGCCGGTTGCCCATTGGCTTGGCTTGGATGCGCCTCCATCGGCTTGAAGGCTGGAGAACTGGTTGTCGAAGACGGCGAGTTCGAACTGCGAAAAGGGTATCTCTGTGGGCGCCGATCCCGGGCGCTCAGGAGCGAGCGGATCAGCTGCTGTTGCCGGCATGAACGTTCGTAATTGGCGGTGGGGCGAGTATATGGCCCACGTGTTGCGAAGCGGGTCGCGGCGAAGTTCGGAGCTATGATTGCCGGAACCGACAAGCTCGGGACCCACAATGCCTGAAGGTGATCTAAATCCATAGAGCGAAACCTTGCGTCCATCGGATTTGATATGGTCGCGGCGGTACAGCGTCCGCGAGCGTCCCTCCAGCGTCACGACTGTTTTGTCTTCATCCATGGGGCGCGCCAATATTCAGATCTGATTTGCATATAGTTAAATCATGCGGGATGGATTGCGATAGGCTTCATCGAAGTGCAGGCGGTCTTACCGCGGCACGAATACAGGGAAACAGCAATGGATTCGAGCTCGATCAGTGGAGACGGCCTGACATGCATTGTGGTCCGAGACGCCGGATCCGGATTCAAATTGTCCTTCCTTGGTCCAGTTGGCGCTGAAGATGGTGTGCGCCCTGTCCGCCCGGAAAAGCTGCCGGCGAGCCCTGATATCGTTCCTGGCGCCAGTCTGATGGCACAGCGGGGTTCGGGCTATGCGGGGGTTGGTCTCCTGGACGCGGTCTGCCTGCCAGATGGGCTTGCGGTCAGGCTTCGTCCATTTGGCATGCGTAAGGTCTCGGACACGATTCTTTTGCTCGAAGCTGCAGACCCTGACTGCGGTGTTCGGGCGCAGACGTGTCTTGAAATCTCGGGCGGCGTGGTGGTTATCGAGACCCGCGTTTTCAATGACGGATCCAATATCGTGGACGTGCAGCGTTGCGCCGCGGGCTTGTTGCCGCTTGATGACTGGAGCAGTGACGCAATCACTTCCTACGGAGCCTGGGCCCGGGAAGGGCATTCCTCCCGGGTTCCTATTGATGCTGGACGGGTCCAATCTGTGTCGCGGCTGGGCCGGACTGGCTTTGACGGCTCCCCCTCGATGCTCGTTTGCGAATGCTCCGCCAGTCCTGGCCATGGACGTGCTATCGCGGCGCATCTTGCCTGGAGCGGTAGTCACTCCATCAGCGTGGAACGCTTGCCTGATGGCTCAACAGAGCTATGTGCCGAACCCCTCTACGAGCCGGGTGAAATTCGGCTTGCTCCCGGGGAACACGTTGTGACCCCGAAACTGATCGTCGCGGTGTCAGAAAATGGATTCGATGAATTGAGTGGCCGGCTGCATGCGTTCGCGCGCTCTCAGTCGCGTGTTGTGCCCAGGCCGGTGCATTTCAATACATGGGAGGCACGGTATTTCGACTTCGACGCGGCATCCCTCGTCGAGCTCGCGGCGCAGGCCGCCGCGCTCGGCGCGGAGCGATTTGTTCTGGACGATGGCTGGTTCACAGGACGACGGGATGACACCAGCAGCCTTGGAGATTGGGAACCGGACGCAGACCGATTTCCGCAAGGGCTTGGTCCGCTTATCCGCAATGTGCAAAGCTTGGGAATGACTTTTGGTCTTTGGGTCGAGCCGGAAATGGTGAGCCGAGAAAGCGCGCTCTATCGCGCGCATCCTGAATGGGTCTTGGGGTATCCCGATACTGAGGCACCGACCGGACGCAACCAATTGGTTCTGGATATGTCAAATCCGGACGTGCAGAATTATTTGTTCGAGGCCCTTTCCAAACTGCTGGATGTTGGCGGCATCGAGTACCTCAAATGGGATTGCAATCGTGAACTCTATCCCGCTGCAATTAACGGACGTGGCCGTGCAACGTCCCAGACGCTTGGTGTCTATGCGCTGATGGACAGACTGCAGGTGCGGTTTCCTGAGCTTGAAATAGAAAGCTGTGCCAGCGGTGGCGGCCGGATCGATTTTGGCATTCTCCCGCGAGTGACGCGGTTCTGGGCAAGTGACGCGACAGACGCGCTGGATCGTATCCGGATCAACCAGGACCTTTCCCGGTACATACCGGTCGAGATGATTGGATCGCATGTCGGGCCATCGCCCAACCACATTACGGGCCGGACGTTCTCCATGCGGTTTCGTGCACTCGTGTCCATGTTCGGGCATTTCGGACTTGAGCTTGACCCGTCTGCTTTGCCGGAAAAGGACAAGACAGCGCTTATGGTCGCCATCAAAGTACACAAACGGTTTCGGGGCTGGATGCATTCCGGACGTATCAGAACACTGCCGGCGACCGACAAGCACCTCAATGTGACTATCGTGGAATCGAAGGACGCTGAACACATTCTCGTTCGGGTGCTGAGAACGGGAATGTCTGCCCGGCCGCTGCATGCCCGGATCGCCCTGCCGGGGCTTGAATCAAAGTGCGTCTACGCTGTTTCAGAAGTGGCCTTTGATGGTGGCCCTGACACCGGTATCGGCAGTTTTTCCGCTGAAGGCCTAGCCTGGTCTGGATTGGACATGGATCCCAGAAAGCCCAACCAAGGGCGTCTATTCTACCTTAACCGCCTGGAGGCGATACGATCATGAAGCTTGGCGTCTGCTACTATCCTGAGCATTGGCCAGAGTCAGATTGGGCCGATGATGCAAGGCGCATGAAGTTGCTAGGCCTTGAACTGGTCCGTATCGGAGAGTTTAGCTGGTCCAGGATCGAGCCCTCGCCGGGCGAGTACGACTGGTCATGGCTCGACCGGGCTATCTCAACACTGCATGGAGAAGGACTGGGAATCATTCTCTGTACACCCACAGCCACACCGCCCAAGTGGTTGGTTGACCAGTTCCCCGATATTCTTCCATGGGACGCAAACGGCCGCCCGAGAAAATTCGGATCGCGGCGGCACTATTGTTTCTCATCGCCAACTTACCGCCGCGAGAGCGCGCGTATTACTGAGGCATTGGCGCAACGTTATGGCGACCACCCGGCGGTGGTCATGTGGCAGACGGACAATGAATACGGCCACCATGGAACGCATGAGAGTTTTTCTCCTGATGCGGCAAGGGCGTTCCGATCGTGGCTGCAACGCAGGTATGAATCGATCGATGCTCTCAATATGGCATGGGGGAGCGTTTTCTGGTCGCAAGACTATCGGTCATTCGATGAGGTCGATCCGCCGAACGCGACGGTCACAGAAGCAAACCCGTCTCACCGTCTGGACTACCGGCGCTTCTCCAGTGATGAAATATGCGAGTTCAACAGGGAGCAGGTAGACATCCTGCATCGCCATAGTCCGGGGCGAAAGATTGCTCATAACTACATTGGCGATTTCACCAAACTGGACCATCACGCAATTGGCGCATCGCTCGATGTCGCCGCCTGGGACAGCTACCCGATTGGTCTGCTGAGCGAGGGCGATGATAGCGAAACGGACAAAGCCCATTGGCTTCGCTACGGGCACCCGGACTTTGCCGCGTTCAATCATGATGTATTCCGGCACTGTTCGCCCCAATGGGGCGTGATGGAGCAGCAGCCGGGACCTGTGAACTGGGCGAGCCATAATGCGGCACCTGCGCCTGGCATGGTGCGTCTATGGACCTGGGAGGCGTTCGCGCACGGGGCTGCGTTCGTCAGCTATTTCAGATGGCGGCAAGTGCCATTCGGTCAGGAGCAGATGCATGCGGCGCTTCTGACGCCCGACCGTCAGGACGCGCGGGCTCTTGTGGAAATCGCACAGGTTGCGAGTGAACGAGAAACGACGAGTGAGTTGGAATCGACGTCCGCCCGTGTTGCGATTGTCCTCGACTATCCTAGCCTTTGGCAACATGAGATCCAGCCACAGGGGCGAGCGGGCTCGGTGCTTGAAATGGCGCGCACGCTCTACTCTTGTTGCCGGCAGCTGGGACTGGATGTGGACGTCGTGCCGCAAGGTGCCGACTTTGAATCTTATGGGCTCGTCATCTTGCCGAGCGTTCCGATCCTGGATGCCGGAATGTGTGAACGGTTGTGCGAGAGTGGTGCGACTGTGCTGGCGACGCCTCTCACCGGGTCGCGGACTCTCGATGGGCGTATTCCTGAAAATCTGGCCCCAGGCCCGTTCGCGAATCTCTTGCCTATGCAAGTGAGGGTATTCGAAAGCCTTCCGCCTTTTGTGAAACTCGGCGTTATGGCCGCAGGTCGCAGGTTTTATGGCTCACTCTGGCAGGAGTCGGTAAAGAGCGCAGCGGAAGCCCTGGCGTATTTCGACAATGGCGAACCGGCCTGGCTTAGAAGCGGTAAGACGCACTATCTCGCCTGCTGGCCGGACGAACCGCTCTTGATGCATGTGCTCCGTCAGCTCTGCCAGGAGGCGAAATTGGAGGTTCGCGAGACCGGTCGCGATATTCGTCTTCGTCGCGCTGGGAATATCCAGTTTGCCTTCAATTACGGCCCAGACGTTATTGACCTCAGATGTGTCGGTGCGCCGGAGACGGATGAGGATTACCTGATCGGCGTGCGAGACATCGAAGGTGCTGGAGTGGCTGCCTGGCGCATATAGCTTTAGTCTCTCGCGCGTCTCATGACGGGGTTGGCGGTGCTGTCAGACTAATGCGAACCGGTCTCCGTTTTCGCGG
>TARA_R110000850_G_scaffold22210_12_pt1 | contig 16129 bp, 9 predicted proteins | sample TARA_R110000850 | Tara Oceans TARA_R110000850 (sample SAMEA4397586) | marine metagenome | biome: Polar Biome; feature: [SRF] surface water layer (ENVO:00010504); material: water (ENVO:00002006), including particulate matter (ENVO:01000060) such as... | depth 5 m | reverse complement strand
TGCTGCTTCAGCACCGGAATCGCCTGTTCGTGGAGCATTTTTTCAAACGTTTCTTCTGCGACGTGTGGCTCGAAAGTCCACATTTCTTTTTCAGTCCCTTTACTGCGCCGGTTTTTATACTCGCCCTGTTTCTGATATTTCCAGGAGGAATCCAGACTGTAATAGTCGCCCAGTCGTCGATAAAACTCGCGGGCGATGCCCCCGATGGCTGCCTTATTCCCGATGTCTGTGGCCCCCAGTCCCCCCGAAGAGAGACCGCCCAGATGCGTTCCGGGTTCGATCAGCAGTACGCTTTTTCCCATTCGTTCTGCCTGAATCGCTGCTGCGATACCTCCCGATGTTCCGCCATATACAACAACGTCATAACTGGATTTGAGCTGAGCTGGTTTAATTTCCTGCGCGTCAGACAAATTCGAAATTCCCATCCAGGAAATCAGAATTAACAGAAAACGGAATAGATTCGTAGAAACAGAGAGCATTTCGAAGACCTTCTCATTCAGTCGGTAGGGGCGAATCATCATTAATACTTAGCGGACATGTTTACACAGGCCCGTTTCGTCCATCATAATCATTGCGGTGAAATATCTAAACCAGGTTGCTGCTAATCTGGATTTATCACGGACTTAAATTGTTAATTATGTGAACAATACCATTTAGGACGATTTCACCATATAATTGTAACCGTCCCTAAAACGAAACCATCCCTGTGCGCTGTTCCCAACCAACGCCAATCCCCAGCAGGCTGACATGAGCTTTGATTTCCTTAATCCGATGATGTTGCTCGGTTTACTGGGAATCTCATTGCCCGTGCTCGTGCATCTGCTCAGTCGTAAAAAATACGACGTGGTGCAATGGGGGGCGATGCAGTTTCTGGAACTCGGTCGACGGACGCGACGTCGCATTCGCCTGGAAGGCTGGTTACTGCTGGCAATCCGGATGCTGCTGATTGCGTTGATCGCCCTCGCGTTGTCGCGTCCCTGGGTTTCCGGCGGATTTTTATCCAAATTTATTTCCACACAATCCAGAGACGTTGTCTTCGTGATCGATGGTTCGTACAGCATGGGCTGGGAAGGCGAAACGGAAACACCGCATGCCGCCGCCATCCAGTGGGTGCATCGTTTTTTAGAAGAACTGAATCCCGGCGATACCATCACCCTGATCGATGCCCGCGACCAGCCGCGACTGATTACCGAATCCCCCACTTCCCAGTTTGATATTGTCCGTGAGAAATTAAATCAGCTGCCACCCCCTGCCGGTTCTTCCAATCTGGCCAACTCCATATCCAAAGCCATTCAGACACTCAGTAAAACTTCCAACCTGGAACGGGAAGTCATCGTACTGACGGACGACCAGGCTTTCTGCTGGTCACCTGAAGATTCGATTCTGTGGGCCCAGGTGAATGATCTGCTGCAGCAGTCTGCGGTACCCGTCAATCTGTGGGCCACCAATGTGGCAGGCGAGAAAAATGAAGGATTGCTCACCAATCGAAAAGTGGACCAGTTAGCCGTTTCGCGCGAAGTCTGCGTAAAAAATCTGCCGGTCCGAATTTCGACGACCGTTCGTTATGATGGTCCGGAAGAGAACCTGATCTGCCCGGTCTACTTTGAAGTCGACGGTCAACAACTGCCGGAAAAGACCCAGTCGATAAAAATTGAAAACCATGGCGAGACAACCGTCGAGTTTCAGCATCGCTTCGAAGATGAAGGGACACACATCGTCAGTATCGTGGTCGATCCCGACCAGTTACCTGGAGATGATCGTTCCGATGCCGCCCTGCATGTCACCAGCGCCTTACCCGTGCTGCTGGTGGATGGCACTCCCAGCTTTGACTCGACCCGCAGTGAAGTCTTTTTCGCAAACCTCGCTTTAATGGCGCCAGCCAACCGGACACCCTGGATTCAGACGACGGTCATCGAAAAGACAAAGCTCAACGCGGACATTCTGAAGAATCAGGCTGTTGTCATTCTGGCGAATGTGGACACACTCTCGGAAACACAGGCAGGAGATTTAATTGACTTTGTCAAGCATCAGGGGGGAGGCGTACTGATTGCGCTGGGTGATCAGATCAACGCAGACGATTATCAGCGACTGTTATTTCACGATCAAGCATTGATCCCTGTAGAGCTGAAGTCCCGGGAATCCAATCCAGGGGCTGAATTCGGAAACCTGACGCAGATTCGTTCCGACAGTCTGCAGAGCCCGTGGCTCAATCGCTTTCGTGGTGAATACGCAAATGGGCTGACTTCAGCACGGTTCAGCGACTGGTGGGATACATCAGCCATCACGCAATCCGATCTGCCTGAAGAAGAAAAGAAAGTTGAGGAAAGCGAGCAGAAAGCACCAGCGATACCAGTGGAGCTGGCGACCTTAACTAACAACTCTCCCTTCATGCTGATGATGAATCATGAGCGGGGACGCGTGCTTTTATTGACATCCTCACTCGATGCGGACTGGAACAATCTGCCGGCGAAACCCGATTATGTTCCCTTCCTGCATGAGGCAGTCTTCGAACTATCTTCGGGTCGCGTATTTCGAAACCTGCAGACGGACGAACCAATTGTGGTTCCGGTTCCTGCAAAAACCACGATGGAACAGATTACATTTCTCGATCCGAACGGGAAACCGGCAACAGGCACAATCAAGGCAGATCCCGCAGCGAATGCAGCGACGTTTCAATCTCAGAACACATCGCTGCCCGGTATCTACAACCTGTCTCCCAAACCAGGTGTGCAGACCGATCTCAAAGAAGATCGTTTTGTGGTGAACTTCGACCGCAGTGAATCCGACCTGACTCCACTGAATGAAGCACAACAGAAAACGCTGACAGAGGAATCACATCTGACTTTTTTCAAGACCCTCGACGAATTAAAGCAGGCTATGTTTTCCGATGTCTCAGAAACCGAATTCTGGCGGATCCTGTTACTCATCTTCCTGCTGCTGATGGTAGGCGAAATGTTCCTGACCAGAAGACTGGTTCAGGGAGGTCATTCCACCCTTCCCGAGCAGAGCAAAACATGATGCGCATCATATACAGAGATAACGAATTGATATGATCGAACGGCACTTTCAGTTTAATGGCTTCGAATGGAGCGGATGGACGATTTTCAGCGTCTGTGCCGTCGTGGCGGCACTCGTCTCCATCGTGATGCTGTTCCGTTACGAACGTCGCCTGGTTTCCTCTTCCATCGGTAACATTTTAATTACACTGCGCATTGCCGCTCTGATTCTGATCCTGCTCACCTTTCTGGAACCGGTCCTGACCTGGTCTTTTAATGTCAACAAAACCGGGCGACTGATCGTCGCCGTGGATGTATCTGACAGTATGAATACACAGGATCGTCACGCCAGTGAACTGGAAAAACTGAGGCTGGCTCGCGCATTGAAAATGATCGGCAATGAACAGGTCGACAGTCGCCTCGATCGCTGGGAAGCCGCCTATGCAGCCGACCAGGAACCGCCGTGGGTAGATGTAGAAGAAACGGCGAACCCGGAAAAACGAGAAGAGCTGGCTGCCAGTCGCAAAGCCAACCTGGAGGCGATCTTTGCCGATATTGATCAACTGACTCGCAAAGAAATTGCACAAAAGCTGCTGTTGAATCCCGCGAATCCGATACTGGATAAACTTCAGGAACGGGGACAGGTCGATGTCGTGCTGTTTGCCGGCGATGCCGTTACCACCGAAAAGACGATATTAGAGAAATCTCTAAGCGAAGTTCCGGACCAGGTGCACATGGAGCTTTCCAATCTGTCACAGGCGCTGAAAAATACAGGCAGCAACGATGACACGGGAGAGGCACCGATCGCGGGTTACATTCTCCTGACCGACGGACGGGATAACAGCAAATTAAATCCCGTAACGATGGCGAAACAGCTGGGGCAGATGAAAGTCCCCATTTATCCGGTGGTGGTCGGAACGGATCATCAGCCCAAAGATATTTCAATTGCTGACCTGGATTATCCGCAGACAGCCTTCAAGGATGACCGACCGCTGTTAAAAGCCCGCATCGGAACCAATGGGTACGACGGACAGGAAATCAGTGTAATCCTGAAACAGGGTGAACAGGAACTGGCGGTCAAACGTTTTACTTCCAGTGGTGTCAGTAAGCTCCTGGAATTTGAACTGGACTCCGGAAAACTGGGGCGGCAGGAATTCACCCTGGAAACCGAAGTCCTGCCGGGAGAAACACGTGACGACAATAACAACAAAAACTTTGCCATCAATATTGTCGATGATAAATCGCATGTGCTGTTAGTCGAAGAGACTGCCCGCTGGGAATACCGGTTCCTGCATCATGCACTGGAGCGGGATAAACGCATTGCGCTGGAACAGGTTTTATTCGAGCAGCCCTATATGGGCCTGTTGCCTCAACCGTTTTTCCCCAATCAGCTCAAGATTAATGTGCCGGTGGCAAAACCGAATGATGAGCCCGGCACGAAAGCCCATCCGTTCGCCGAAAAGGATCTGATTATCATCGGAGACGTTTCCCCTGCACATCTGGAAGAAGAAAACTGGAAGCATATCCAGACCTTTGTCGGCGATCAGGGTGGTACGCTCGTTCTGCTGGCGGGGAAAAAACACATGCCTCTGGAACATCGTTCCCCCACGCTGAACGAGTTGCTGCCATTAAAAACCCCCAAGGCGATTGACTGGAACCAGGCGAATTTCAAAGTCCCCCCTGACGAACGGGGGATGCGACTGCGTCTGACGCCGGAAGGTGAAGCCGAACCACTGCTGCAGTTCGACGCCAATGCGGAAATCAACCGCGACATCTGGCAGGATCTGCCAGGGCATCTCTGGTTTCTGCAGGGTGAACTGAAACCGGGAGCGAACGTGCTGGCCTATGGAGTTTCGCCGTTCAATGCCCCTCCCAATGAAAAGACGGACGGAGTCATCATCCATCGACAGTACGGTTCCGGACAGGTCATCTGGATTGGTATCGACAGCACCTGGCGCTGGCGATTTCGTGTGGGTGATCGCTACCATCACCGTTTCTGGGGGCAACTGGCCCGCTGGGCAGCCAAGAATAAAGCATCCGCAGGAAATGAATTCGTTAAATTCAGTTTGAGTAAAACGGATATCGATGCGGGTGAGATCACCACTGCCAGCGCCCGCTGGACACAGGAGTACCGCGAACAGTTTCCTGATGTCAAATCAACCGTCTCCATTATAAAAGCATCGGAACCAGACAAAGTGGTTGCTTCGCTGGAACTGCTTAATCAAAAAAATCAGCCTCTGCTGCAGGAAGCGAATCTGCCTGCCCTGCCCGAGGGGGAATACCAGTTGAAGCTGCAGACGACACCACCCATCGCAGGCGCAAAGGAAATCAAGACCCCGCTGTTCGTTCATAGTGTCAAAACAATTGAACTGGGCAATCTGACTTCGAATCCTCAACTATTGACAGAAATGGCAGAATCAAGCGGAGGAAAACTGCTGACGCCGCAGACGATCAACGAGCTTATGGAATTGCTGCCTTCTCTCAAGCAGGAAACCACAAAACAGGACGAAATTTCGGTCTGGGACCACTGGTTTTTCCTGATTCTGATCATGGGTATCCTGACGGTAGAATGGGCTATCCGTAAATTAAACGGATTACCTTGAATCAGCTTGCCAGCTTTTTGGCTCCGAAACCGTTTTTTCATCCCTATTTCACCTTAGATCTTGTTACAATGCTTGAGGGCAGGTTCTGCACTGCAGAGGGTTCTTTACCCGGATACCTGACAAGCCAGAGTCGACTCGTGTGCTCGCTGAAACAGATTTCCTAATTACTTCCTGCTGAGATAAACTATGGATGGGCAGTTAGATCAATTTGTGAACGAATTGAAACGGCAATTGAACCAGCTTGATCGCCGGATTCGCTCTCTGGCGCTGTTGCGCGGTCTGGGACTGGTGATCCTGGTACTGATCTGCCTGATTACGCTGCAGATCAGTATCGACTTTCTGTTTTCACTCGATTCCACAGCCCGTATTATCATGAGTTCCCTTTCACTGGCTGTAGTGACGGGTTGCCTCTGGTTTGGAATCCTGCGTCGTGTCATTCGAAAACGCACGCCTGTCGAACTGGCTGCGATTGTGGAAGAGTCACAGTCCTCACTGAATGAGCGACTGACCTCAGTACTGGAACTGGCTTCCGCGCAGAATGAAACCAGTTCCGTGATGATGCGGGAACGACTCGCGCGCGAAACGATCGCCTCTCTGACGAATTTTAATATTACCGATTCCGTTCCCTCCGATCGCGCCATGCGATTCATCATGAGTGCCGGCATCGCAATTCTGATTTTTATCACCCCCCTGCTGTTCTGGCCCGATGCGTACAGATTGCTGCTCTCTCGCAGCGTGATTCCCTGGGGCAACTTTGCGACGGTTAGCTCACTCTATTTCGAAGTTCAGCCCGGCGATGAAACCGTCGCCCGGGGAACCGATTTGAAAATCGTGGCGGAACCGCACTGGCATACCAAAGAACCGGGACAGATTAACGACGTCTGGATTGAATGGAAAGACAGCGCCGGCAAAGCGAACTCGCGGCGCATGGATCTGGACCAGGAAACCGGTTTTTATCAGTCTCAGTTTCCGCGTCTGCTCAGCGGATTCCAGTACACGATCTCATCCGACCGCAGTCGTTCGAAACAATATACCATTCATATTGCAGAACCTCCTTCGATCACTGAAACACTGCTGACAGTCAATTCCCCTGGCTATACTCAGAAACCAGCAGAGCAACTGACGGTCATCCCCAGTGAGCTCCGCGTGATTGAGCAGAGCCTGCTGGAATTCAAATTGAAATTTGACCGCCCCGTCACCGCAGTCACGCTTGAGTCTCAGCGTTACACATCGGGAACAGAAGAGCGGCACCCCGTAGAACAGAAAGCGTTTTCCATCAGCGAAGATCAGTTGTCTGCAGAACTCTCGCTTCCGGTTCATAATAACAGCTTTCTGTATCACCTCAAACTGGAAAGCCTGGAAGGGAAACTGACGACTCAGTCCTCAGAGCATCTGGTCAAGGTCATACCAGACCGGGCTCCGGAAATTGAACTTTCCCTCTACAACCAGCCCGAGTTCATTAAACCCACGGATGGATTAACAGTGCCAGTGAAAGTGATGGACGATTTCTCAATCGCTGAACTGGAAATTCATGTTCAGAAACTGGATGAGAAAGCGACAGTGATTCAGGTGCCCGCCTCACAACTGGGAACACGCTCAGTGAATTACGAGTTTAAAATCGATCTGGAAGGGCTACGCGCGCAGCAGTCGGATATTTTTACTTATCGTGTCCGGGCAGCCGACAATCGCGAAATTCCGGAACCGAATGTCGTCTGGACTACCCCTCGTGTCTTTGGCATTGATAAAAATGCGGATCAGCAGTTATCAGCGGGTGTTGTCGCACGTCAGGAAAAACTGCGGGGTGAGTTGCAGAAAATCCAACAGGAATACAAAGAACACAAAAATCAGGTCGACCAGAAAATTGCAGAGTTGAATCAGGTCAAAGAAAAAGAAGCTCTGAAAGCCGCCGATCAGGAACAACTGCAGGAACTGAGTAACGAGGAACGCAAGCTGGCTCAAAAGCTGGAAAACCTTGCCAACGAATTTCTGCAGCTCCCCCTGTATCAGAAACTGGCACAGCAGACACAGGAGGTCGCGCGCACCGATTTCGTCAAAAACCACGACACCCTCAAATCAACAGCAGATGCCGAAAATGTCAAACAGGCCCGAAACGATCTGAAGCCGGTTCCCAAGGCTATGAAAGGAACCGAGCAGAAACTGGATCAACTGGCCCGGCAGTACGATAAACTTGTCGAACTGGAAAATGATCTTTTGAATCTGAATCGGCTGGCAGAAGATACAAATCATCTGGCGGATGATCTGCTGGCCTTCAATGACAAGCTGGAATCAACGAAACCGCAATCAGAGCAGCAGGCTCCCCGGCCACAGGAAAATCCGGACGGCAAACAGCCGGCGACTGAAAATTCGGAAATGGAGCGCAAGAAAGAGGAAGCCCATCAGCAGCGTTCCCCCGAGATGGAGAAGGAACTGGCCGATCTGCAGGCAGAACTGAAACATCGTCAGAGCCGCCTGGCAAAAGATCTGGATCAGTTGCTGGAACGTCGCCCTGAACTGGTTGATGCTGCCCGTAACTATCAGATGAAACAACTGGATTCACTGGTCAGACAGACTTCTCAACTGGTAGAGCCACAAACTCAACTGGCCGAAGCAATACAGGAACAGGCCCCGGTCGCCGCAGGCAGGCCTGCAGCTCCCCAGACAGCAGAACCGCCGGCAGAAGCGGATCAACCCGCGACCGCGCCGGGGGAGAATCAACCAGCAGACAACAATACTCCACCGGCAGCAACCTCCGCCGGACAAGCGCCACCTGCTGCTGCAGAGTCTTCGCAAAATGCCGCATCCACAGCAGCCGACGGCAAACCAGCTACGTCAGCACAAGCAGCTGAAAGCAAGATGAGCAACGAGCCTGCGCGGGCCAAGGCGGAGCCTGCGAAAGAGGAATCTGTACGCGACCTCCAGCGACAGCAGCAGATGCTGGCAGAAGCAGCAACAAACTTTGTATTGGAAACGGCACAACAATTCGGTCCTGATTCTGAGCCGACCCGCAGAGCCACTCAACTCGCTGAAGAATCCATCAAAGCACAACAGGCAGCCGACGCAGGCCGTCTGCATGAAGCCAGCCAGGCAGCCAATCGAGCTTCAAAAAAGGCGGATGAAATCATGCAGGCCCATAAAGAGCAGAATAAAGAAAATACCGAACGGGATGCCTTTCTGGAGCAGGCCGAGCGTATGGCAAACCTGCAACAGACTCAGGCGGAAAAAATGGAACAGGCTTCCACTTCCGAATCGAAGCGACAGGAGGCCCTGCAGAATACACAACAGGCGCTCGCCCGGCAGACCCAGGCATTATCAAAGGAACTGTCTGAGACTTCGCGTAAACTGGAAACCGATCCGATTGGCTTGAAAAAAGAGAGCCAGCAGGCGGACCGGACTCGTAAGAAAACCGAAACCGCCGGCCAGGCGATGGAGAAAGCAGTCGAAGGACTGCAGGATGAGAATCTGGCGCAGGCAGCAGAACAGGCGCAACAGGCAGCCCAGGCACTGCAGGAAGCGGCCCGACAGGCGCAGCAGGCCAGCAGGCAGAAAGCAAAGGAGTCCCCCGTTCCGGAAAAAGTAGGAAACCAGGTAACGGACGCTGCCCAACAACTGCGCGAAGCACAGAAGCAGCTGGAACAGAGTCCGGAATTCAAAAATCAGTCCGACCAGACGATGGCACAACAACAGCAGTCCCCACCCGGCGAGGCGAAAGAAAACTCGCAGCAGTCCAGTCCTGCTGATCAAAAAGAGAAAGCGACCGAATCAGGGGATGCCAAAGCACAGGCCAACTCGGAAGCCGGCGACAAATCACAATCTCAGGAACAGATGGCAGAAAACGCGAACAGTCAACAGGGAGATTCCGAGCAACAGGGCAAACCGTCGAAATCACGGGAAGCAGCCGAGTCGCTCAAGCGGGCCGCGGAATCCTTGTCTCAGGCGGCAACAGAACTGAAATCAAAAGCGCAGCAGGGTTCCGATCCCGGCAAAGGTCAACAGTCACAAACCGCTTCCAAAAATATGGCGCAAGGCAAAGGGCAAGGCGAAAGTGAAGGGGGCGGTGCCCAGACCAGCGTGGACTTTTCCGAGTTGAAAATCAAACTGCAGGCCATGTCAGATCGGAACTGGGGTGAACTTCCCGGCCAGTTGGATACCGAGATCCTGCAAGGCTCACGCACACGTACTGACCCGGAATATGCCCGGCTGATCAAACATTATTTTGAAGCGATTTCCAAATCAAAACCTGAGAGTAATTGAATTCATTTCTCAGACAGATCCCCGGGATTAATTTATGATTCGCTGGTTCCCGACCTCGTTACTTCTGTTTTCTCTATTGTTGCCTGCCAACTTAAGCCACGCCCAGGAACTGGACGCGCAGAAGAAACAGCTGGATGCCAGTATACAGCGGGCGATTCAGTTTCTGGCAAACTCACAGCAACCCTCTGGTGCCTGGTCTTTTAATTCCTACGGCGAATCGACGGCGGCGACTTCCCTGTCGATCATGGCATTCATGGCCGCTGGTTACGTTCCCGAAGAAGGCCCGTATGGTGACCAGATCAACAAAGGGATCGACTGGGTCCTGGCGCATCAGGCCGACAATGGCCTGGTCGTTCACCATAAAAGTCACGGGCCGATGTACAGTCACGGCATCAGCACACTGATGCTCGCCGAAGTCGCCGGGATGCTCAAAGGTGAGCGTGAGAAAAAATGCAGAGAGGTGCTGGAGCGCGCAGTGAAACTGATCGTGTCTGCCCAGAACGTCAATAAAGACAAACGGAACGCGGGAGGCTGGCGTTATACACAAACCAGTACTGACAGTGATCTGAGCGTGACCGGCTGGCAGTTGCTGGCTTTACGTGCCGCCAAGAATATTGGCTGTGATATTTCCAAAGACCACATCGACAAAGCGGTCGCTTATGTCCGCAACTGTCGCGGTCGAAATAATGTGGGTTTTGCCTACCAGCCAGGTGGAGCCCCCAGTGCGACCCGTACGGGAACTGGAATTTTAGCACTGGAAATCTGTGGTCAACATCATACCCGGGATGCACTGGAAGCCAGCGACTACCTGCTTCAGAAACCATTGCACCCGGATGAATTTTATTACTTTTATGGTGCGTATTACTGCAGCGTCGGTATGTTTCAGATGGGAGGGCAGTACTGGCAGAAAACACGGGACGCGATTGTCCCGCAACTGCTGGAAACCCAGAAACACGATGGCAGCTGGCTCGCCACTAAGGGGAGCGAAAAACAGGCAGGAAAAGTCTATGCGACTTCCCTGGCCGTGCTCGCGCTGGCAGTGGAATACCAGTATCTGCCTATCTACCAGCGGTAAGTTCCGGGGATTCGAATTAAGCAGAAATTCCGTTTTACAGATGTTTCTGAAGACATTCGCAGAAAAACTGATGAACCCGGGTATCCCTGATCAGTGCGACTATTGGATATCTCCCTGTTAATAAAGGGGTTACTCCATTCCGATAATCAAAGGCTTCCACGAATTGACCTTGGTGAACCCACTGGTTATCTTTAAAATTCGCTTCTGATTTTGCCTGCTTACCTCGACCTTAGCCCCTCTGGATACCTGACTGTGCGGATTGCTTACTTAGATTGTTCAACTGGAATTAGCGGTGACATGACCCTGGCGGCGCTCGTGGACGCCGGTGTGGACCCCGATCAGATTTGTGCCGGCATCGACTCACTGGGTCTGCCTGGAGTGAAACTTACTTTCTCTTCAACGATGAAGGGAGGATTCCATGCGACTTCGGTCAAAATTGAACATCCTGAACAGCATGCACATCGTCATTTAAGTGACATCATCCAGATTCTCAAACAGTCCGATCGTCTGACAGCCCGGCAATATGAACTGTCGCTGGCGCTGTTTTCGGCGATTGCCGCTGCGGAAGCGAAAGTCCATGGCTCCACCATCGACAAAGTTCACTTCCATGAAGTGGGTGCCATCGATTCCATCGTAGACATTGTCGGCGTTGCCATCGGCTTTGATCTGCTGGGAGTGGAACAGATCATTTCCAGTCCGGTTCCCACCGGTTATGGTCAGATTAAAATTGATCATGGAATCTGTACGGTACCTGCACCGGGGACTGCGGAAATTCTGAAGGGGATTCCCCTGGCTGATATTCCGATTCAGGCAGAACTGACGACTCCTACCGGGGCCGCCATCATCGCTACGCTGGTCGATCGATTTTCAATGCTGCCTGCGATGACGATTGAAGAGATCGGTTACGGGGCCGGCACGAAAAACTTTCCTGAACGGGCGAATCTGCTGCGAATTTTTGTAGGCGAACTGGTGAGTTCCAGTAACACCGATTATGTAACACTGCTGGAAACCAACCTGGATGATATCACTGCGGAAGTTATTGGATACACCAAACAGAAACTGATGGAATCCGGCGCGCTGGATGTTTACACTGCGTCGATTCAGATGAAAAAAGATCGCCCGGCTGTGTTGCTGAGCGTGATTTGTAAACCTGCTGACGCCGAACGTCTGGAAGCGATCCTGTTTCAGGAAACGGAAACCCTGGGAATCAGACGGCATATTCTGCAGCGCAGCATTCGTGCCCGACAGCCACACACCGTCAAAACCACCTGGGGAGACGTCGCCGGCAAACTGTCACTGACTCCGAGCCATCAATCCGTCTTCACGCCGGAATATGAAGCCTGTGCTCAACTGGCTGCTGAAAAACAGGTTTCACTGAGAACCATTTACCGGGCTGCGGAAGCCGCCTATCTGTTCGACGGGACAAATACGGGCCCTGCTTTACCCGCAGCAAATGTTCCCCACGACCACGACCACGACCACGACCACGACCACGACCACGATCACGATCACGATCACGATCACGATCACGATCACGATCACGGGTAGGCGCACGCGAGACGATCAGGATGATCCAGCGCGCGTAGCAGGAAAAAGAGAACCGCAGTTCAATATTGTCTGGTAGTAAAGGATGACTGGCCAATCATGTTTCAATTGAGCGATCCCAATATGATACTGACGGGGGTGTTACTCTTAACGGTTGCCTGGGTGCTGCGAAAAAACTTTCGCTATCAGCATCAGGTAAGAAATCGAAGCCCACTGGACGAAGCACAGCAGGAACTTTCCAGCCTGGAACAGAGCCAGTTCAATCGACTCAATCAGCTGGAAATCAAGCTGTATGAGTATGGCAGAGAAGTGGAATCGCGGAGTGATGACCGCCTGCGCGTACTCGATGAACTGTTGCGGGAAGCCGATCAGGAAATCAACCGGCTACGTCAGCAACTGGCGCTCACGCAACAGAAACAGAATGATTCGACCCAGAAAGCTGGTCCCGATATTCTTGTCTATGAAAAATCGCAGCCTCTGTCTGCTACTGCAGAAAAGCGACTGATGATGGTTTATCTCAGCCAGGCCGGTTTTTCGGCTCAGGAAATCAGCAACTGTTTTCAGTGCCCCCGCGAGGAAGTCGAACGGGTTCTGGCAGAAGACTGTCCCCCGGGTTCAGAGATTGCCTGAGCTTAAGGCGTATCACCATTGCGGCTCAGCCGCTGATTAACTCGCCAACCGGAACAGCATCGACGAGTCTGATTTCATCCTGTTCTGATCGCGCCAGACAGCTGCCGGGATTTAATCCCAGATGATGGTAAACAGTCGCTGTCAGTTCCGAGGCATGCACCGGACGTTCCACAGGCGCGCTGGCCCGGGCATCGCTGGCGCCAATCACCTGGCCACCGGGAGTTCCACCACCGGCGACGAGTGCAGACCAGACATGCGGCCAATGATCGCGACCACCGTGTGCATTCACCTGGGGTGTGCGACCGAATTCGCCCGTAGCCATGACCAGCGTGTCATCGAGTAAACCTCGAGTGGAAAGGTCGTCGAGCAATGTCGAGAGTGCTTTATCAAAAGCGGGACCCAGTGAATCCCGATATTCGTAAACTTTTCCGGATGTCCCTGCCCCGGTGCCGTGACAGTCCCAGGTTAACTGCTGATGCAGATCATCAAACAGATTGACGACCACACACCGCGTTCCCCGTTCTACCAGTTGACGAGCCTGCAGCAACAGCTGACCAAAGCGATGTTTTCCGTACTGCTGTTGAATCGCCTTGGATTCTCCTGTAATTTCGATTTCAAATTCCGCCGAAGTGGATTCACCGACGGCAGTCGCCGGTTCAAATTCTTCGCCCAGAAATGTTGCCTGCTGGCCGCGATAGGTATTCACCCCCAGCGAAGTGACCTGTCGTGGTAATACAACAAACGGGGGTGCATCTCCTCGAGGTCCCCACTGGCGCGCGATGACAGAACCAAAACAGGGATAATTCAAAGCACCCCGTGAAAGCCGACCGGTCATGAGCAACTGGTGGCCGGTTTCGTGAATCGGCGCGGCATCATGGTAAAGGGAACGGACGAGAGAAAACTGACCGGTTCGCTGTGCGAGTTGGGGAAATGCTTCGCTCAGAAAGACACCGGGAACCGTGGTTGAAATCGCCTTGAGTGGTCCCCTGATTTCCGAGGGTGCTTCCGGCTTGGGATCGAAAGTTTCCAGCTGGCTGGCGCCGCCGGTCATCATAATGAAAATACAGTTTTTATGAGAACGATCCCGCTGAGTGGCAGCCATCGCGGCGCGTTCCGCCATTGACAGCCCGACGAAGCTCAAACTTCCAACACGCAGGAAATCACGTCGTGAAACTTCCGATTGATTTTGCCTGGAACTCATAGCGTATATTACTCACTTCATTTCAGTGTGATTCGAGTTAATCGGGGGTCACCATATTATAACAGTCTTCCACTATAGTCGAAGAATTCCTCTCTGGAATTCAACCTGTTTCTGGAACTTCCGTTACAAATCGCAAAGTTCATCAGTCTCCGTTGATCTGAATCTGAGCCCCTTCGTTCAGAGGTCGGACTGTCCTCAACTCGCAATATTTACCGTAACCACATTCAGTGACTAGACTTGTTATCATTGCTGCATCCTGGCAAATGATGGACAAAGTCGGTCCCCACGAAGTTTGTGCGATTCCACGGACTCCCCGGTTGATCAGCTTCTGTTCCAGTTCAACCATCTGTGGATCGGCAAAGATTCCTCCCTGAGCGGGTCTGAAAAATTCACCGACCACGTGACCAAATTCGGTCAGTCCTGTTGTAAATTCTTCGAAATCAGGGCTTTGAACAGCGGGTGCCAGTTGCATCAATGCGAGGCGGCAGAGTTTTTCCGTGGTGGCTGTGGGCATTGGTCCCAGCTGCTGAATGGCATCAGCTTCAATGTAACCCGAGATTCCTGCACGATTTGTCGGAGTCACCAGAAGGATGTGCCAGTCTTCAGGGAAATCAGCCCGAACCACCAGTGGACTGATCTCATCAGCAGTCTGCTTGCCTCCTTCAACCAGGAAACCACCAGTAGTGAATCCATGAATGCCTAAAGCGGAGCGGGCACCGCGCTGAACCCGCTGTGCCAGTTCCACCGACGTCAGTGAAGTTTCCTCTGACAATGAGGCAAGTGCCTGTGCGACTGCCAGACTCAATTGGGTCCCGGAACCGAACCCACAGTGCTGCGCGATTTCAGAATGCAGCTTCAGATCATAAAACCGATCCCGGTACAGATCGGGACATGTGTTACGAATCGCAGCAAGCGCCTCTCTGATTTTTGTAATACTGCCGGGGCTGCCCTGCACGCTGTCTGAGTTGCCAGCTGATTCTGTGACAGCCAGTTTCAGTTGTGGCTCCTGGATCATGAGGCCTATGCCGCCAAACTCGCGTCCTACTTGAGGAGCGAGGGAGAGTAACCCCCAATGCAGACGACTTCCCGTCGTGATATTCACTTCACGCGACATGACAGTTTCAGTTTCAGACTGAGTAGGTTTGGTTAAAAAAAGTGGTTTTATGACTGTGTTTCAGCATACGCTTTTGAAATGAATTCTTCCAGTAAACGGAACGCAGTCTCTTCATCCGGTCCTGCGGTTTTTCTGACTATTTCTGCCAGTGTCTGATATTGCGCCAGCAGATCCCCCTGCTCAATCAAGTGGGTGCGGGTGGCGAGAATGGCCGCTTCCAGAACTGCGTGTTTGGCGCGGTTCAGGCCGAAATAGTCGCGAATGCGACCGCGATGGATCACCTTTGCCTGCATGACCGTGCGGGCCTCTGATTCATCAATGGACTCAATCTGAAATTCATACCAGCGACAGGCGGATGCCAGCACGCGACCGGATATTTTCTCTGCGGGAAAGGTTTCTGGAATTTCCTGCAGCGTTCCAATTGCCGATTTTGCGAGCAGCAATACATCGTCGACCACGTGAAAGACACCACTGCGGGTCTCTTTCAGATTGCTGAATGTGCGCGAAGTCTGAAAGGGACGCAGTATGAACCGTGTCATACCCTGATCGACCTGTGGTCCCATGGGAGCAATGTTTAATTCTCCCGATTCATTTTGACTGGTGACCATTCCTTCCAGAATCATGCCTGCTGCTTCCTGAAGAATTTCAAATTCCTGACAATAAGCCTGTATCATAGACGCGCGTCAGAAACATTGAAACCAGTGTCGCCTCTGA
>TARA_R110000850_G_scaffold139961_1_pt1 | contig 16156 bp, 18 predicted proteins | sample TARA_R110000850 | Tara Oceans TARA_R110000850 (sample SAMEA4397586) | marine metagenome | biome: Polar Biome; feature: [SRF] surface water layer (ENVO:00010504); material: water (ENVO:00002006), including particulate matter (ENVO:01000060) such as... | depth 5 m | reverse complement strand
GGTGACCCCGCTGCAGCAGAACTGCACCACCGTCTGGTGCGTGAAGACCGGCAAGGCCGCGGTCATCGACCCCGGGGCCGAGATCGACCGGATTCTGGCGGAAATCACCCGGCGCGGCCTGACCCTCGACGCCATCTGGATCACCCACGGCCACCTCGACCATGCCGGCGGTGCCGCCGAGATGCAGGAAAAATCGGGCGTCAGCATCATCGGCCCCCATCCCGACGATCAATTCTGGATCGACGGCATTCCCGAACAGGGCCGCACCTACGGCCTGCCGACCGCCCGCAGCTTCTCGCCCGACCGCTGGCTGGCCCACGGCGACACCCTGACCCTCGGCGAGACCGAGTGGGAGGTGCTGCACTGCCCCGGCCACACGCCCGGCCATGTCGTGTTCTTCAATCGCGCGGCCAGGTTCGCCCAGGTCGGCGACGTGCTGTTCCGCGGCTCGATCGGCCGGACCGACTTTCCGCGCGGCAACCACACCGATCTGCTCACGGCCATCACCACCCGTCTGTGGCCGCTGGGCGACGATGTGACCTTCGTGCCCGGGCACGGCAGCCATTCCACCTTCGGGGCCGAGCGGCGCGACAACCCCTACGTCTCCGATGCCGCCATGCAGCGCGCGCCGATCGCCCGTCCGGCAAGCGGTCCATCCTGACGCCGCAGCCCGACCGGGACAGCGACTGAACATCCGGGCGGGCGTGGCGTTACAGGAGGGAAAGGACACCGCATGACCGATCCCGCCCCCGCATGGCCCGACGCGCCCCCGCCCGAGATCCTGCCGCCCGACACGCCCGGGCCCGACATTGACCCCGGCGGCTCACCCGACGACCTGCCGGACTTCGATCCCGGCCCCCAACCCGATCCGGGCGTCGAGATCCCGCCCCCGCCGTCCGGGGGGCGCTGACCGCACCCGCATCGCCGCCGCCGTCAGCCCGATTGGTCGCACCCCGGAACCTCCGGCCAGCCCCCGGGTTCAGATGACAACCGTTATCGTCTTCTGGAAAGGACCGCACCATGGCCGAAGGTCAACCCACCCGGACATCCGGTGTTTCGAGACGAGGTTTCGCCTCGATGGACCCCGAGCGTCAGCGTGAGATTGCCCGCAAGGGCGGGGCCAGCGTGCCCAGCGAAAAGCGCAGCTTTTCCCAGGATCGCAGCCTGGCCGCCCAGGCCGGCCGCAAGGGCGGCGAGGCCTCGCACGGGGCCCGCAAGGAGCCGCAAACCGACTAGCGACCCGATCGACCCGGCGGCCCCACCGCCGGGTCTCAGCCCTGCAGCAGGGCCAGGGCGACCGAGGGTGCGGGGCCGGCCCGGAAGCGCGCCATCGTCCAGCCCGCCGCCTCGACCATGCGCTTCAGCGACGCCTCGGTGAATTTCCGCGAACTTTCCGTATGCACCGTCTCGCCCTCGGCAAAGGCGATGCGCCGGTCGCCCAGGTCGACGGCCATGTCGCGCGTCGCCGCCAGATGCATCTCCATGCGCGAGTCGGCTTCGTTCCACACCGCCTGATGCCGGAAGGCGTCCAGGTCGAAATCAGCGTCCAGTTCGCGGTTGGCGCGATCCAGCAGGTTCAGGTTGAAGGCCGCCGTCACGCCCTGACTGTCGTCATAGGCCGCGATCAGGGTGGCGGGGTCCTTGACCAGATCGACGCCGAGAATGAACAGGGCGTCGTCGCCCAGCAGCGCCCGCGCCGCCTTGAGAAAGGCCACGGCCTCGGCGGGTTCCAGATTACCGATGGTCGAGCCGGGGAAGAAGCCGATCCGCCGCCCCGTTCCCGCGGCGACCGGCAGGGCCTCGAGGTGCAGGAAGTCGCTGACCAGCGGCGCGACGGTCAGATGCGGATAGGCCGCGTCGATCCGCGCGGCGGCCTCCGCCAGCGCCTCCGGGCTGATGTCGATCGGCACATAGGCGGCCAGGTCCCGTCCGGCATCCAGCAGGATGCGCGTCTTCTCGCTGGCCCCCGACCCGAACTCGACCAGAACCGAGCCGGGACCGAATTCGGCGGCCCAGTCCGGCGCGACCTCGCGCAGCAGGGCTGCCTCCTGTCGCGTCGGATAGTATTCCGGCAACCGGGTGATGTCCTCGAACAGGCGCGACCCCTCGGCGTCATAGAACCATTTCGGCGAAACGGCCTTCTGCGGCTGGCTCAGGCCTGCGACCAGCGCCGCGCGGAAACCGGCGTCCTCCGCCGCCGGGGTTTCCGTGCTGCCTGTCGCCGGTTCGATGTCCCGTGCCAGTCGAAGTCCCATGAAGGCCCACCTTTGCTGCGGATAGTAGAAATTGCGGTAGCTGACCCGGGCATGTCCCGGCGGCGTGGCGAACGCCCCGCCCCGCAGCACCATCTGGTTGGCCATGAATTTGCCGTTGTACTCGGACGCGGTGCCTTCGGTCGGCCTGAACCCCGGATATGGGGCGTAGGCGCTCGATGTCCACTGCCAGACCTCGTTCGACAGATTGGCGAAGGCCGGACCGGCCGTGGTCGCCGCATGCTCCCACTCGGCCTCGGTCGGCAGGCGCGCCCCGGCCCAGCGGGCATAGGCGTCGGCCTCGTAGAAGCTGACGTGACGCACCGGGGCGCCCGGATCGACCGGATGTCGCCCGGCCAGGCCCAGCACCGTCCAGTCGCCGCCGTCCCGCCGCCAGTACAGGGGCGCGTCCCAACCCTCGGCCTGCACCACGGCCCAGCCGTCGGCCAGCCAGAGGTCGGCGCGACCGTAGCCGTCGTCAGCGATGAAGCGGAGCCAGTCACCGTTGCTGACCAGGTCATGGTCCAGGGCAAACGGCTGCAACCAGACCGGATGGGCCGGGCTCTCGTTGTCGAAGGCGAAGCCCCCTGCCCAGGCCCCGGCCGCGGTCCCGATCTCGACGCGTCCGCCGGCGAACCGCGTCTGCCCGCCGCGCGGCGGCTGCGGCGGGGCGGTGCGCGGCTCGGTCGCATAGGCCGCCGGATCCAGCGGCGATCGCGACATCAGGTGCAGCAGGTCCATCAGGAACAGCTCCTGGTGCTGCTGCTCGTGATGCAGGCCCAGGGTCAGCAGATAGCGCTGCGACGCGTCCAGCCCGCCGGCGTTCAGCCGGGCCACCATCCGCCGGTCGATCTCGTTGCGGTAGTCCAGCACCGTCGCCAGCGACGGCCGGGTCATCAGGCCGCGTTCGGCCCGCGCCACCCGCGACCCCAGCGCCTCGTAATAGGAGTTGAACAGCGTCTGGAACCGGGCGTCGACGGGCACATAGTCCGGCTGCGCCGCCAGGATCATCGCCTCGAAGAACCAGCTGCTGTGGGCCAGATGCCATTTGCCCGGGCTGCAGTCGGGCATCGACTGGGCCTGCAGGTCCTCGGGCGACAGCCCCGCGGCGAGCGCCGGCATCACCGCCCGCACGCGCCGGTAGGCGGCGATGTCGCGCGCTCCGATCGTCTCGATCCCGGCCGGTGCATTCATCCGCAATGACGTCCGCTGTTGCCTGTCGTCACCGTCGACGCTCCCGTTCCACCCAATGCCCCTGTGGGGCCCGGGTTCCTCGTCAGGCCGGCAAGCCTAGCCGTAGATCGGCGCGGGATCACCCCGTTTCGACCCATCGGCCCCCGAAGCGTCAGCCGAGACCGGCGATGGCCTCCAGGATTTCGTCGACCGCCTCGACCCGGGTGGCCCAGGAACAGACGAAGCGCACCGAGCCGTCATCGAACCGGTAGCAGGCCCAGCCGAGGGCGTTCAGACGCGCATGGGCGGCCTCCGGCATGCGCACGAACACGGCATTGGCCTCGACCGGATGGGCCAGGGTGAAGGGCGAACGGGTGGCGATGCCCGCCGCCAGCCGCTGGGCCATCAGATTGGCGTGGGCGGCCCCGTCCTCCCAGGCCCCCGACTCCAGCAGCCCCAGGAAGGGGGCCGCCAGGAAGCGCGCCTTGGACGCCGTCTGCCCCGCCTGTTTCAGCCGGTTGTCGATCCGCCGCGCCAGCGACTTGTCGAAGATGACCAGGGCTTCGGCGCAATTGGCCCCGGCCTTGGCCCCGCCGAACACCAGCACATCCACACCCAGCCGCGGGATCAGGGTCAGGTCGAAGCCCGCCGCCGCCGCATTGGCCAGCCGCGCTCCGTCCATGTGCACGCCGTAGCCCTTCAGCTTCACCGGCTCGATCAGGTGGCGCAGTTCCTCTTCGCTATAGATCGTGCCGTATTCGGTGGACTGGGTCAGCGACAGGGCGGCTGCCGGCTGACGGTGACCGACCTCGGGTTCGGCCAGGGCCGCATTGAGGGCGGCCGGCTCGATCTTGCCCGAAAAGCCCGGCAGGCCGATCAGGCCGACGCCCTGGCCGAAGAAACCGGGGGCCCCGGTCTCGTCGGTGCAGATGTGGGCGGCGTGGTGCGCCAGTACCGCCTCGTGTGGAAAGGCCAGCATCGACAGGGCGATGGCATTGGCCGCCGTGCCGCTGAACACGAAGCGGATCTCGGCATCGGCGTCCAGCCGGCCGCGGATCTGGTCGGCGGCGCGGGCGGTGACGTCGTCCGCTCCGTAGGCGCGGGCAAAACCGTCATTGGCCGCGACGATCGCCGCCAGCGCCGCCGGGGCCATGCCGGCCGTGTTGTCGGACCCGAAGTCGTAACGCACCGGTCAGTCTCCCCTTGGTTCGTCAGCCGGCTCGGCGAGGATACGGGCGAAGGACGCGCCCTTGGCCGGGACCTCGACCTGGTGCGGGAACGGGATTTCGATACCGGCGGCGTCCAGCGCCTCCTTGCCGGCCTGCATCAGGTCCGCCTGACTCTGCCAGAAGTCACCCGACTTGACCCAGGCGTGCAGGGTCACCTGCACGGCGCTGTCCAGCAGACCGGTCACGCCGGTCCACGGGGCCGGATCCTTCAGGACCTTGGCATGGGCCCCGGCCATGGTCGCCAGCACCGCCCGGGTCTGGGCCAGATCCTCGCCATAGCCGACGGTGAAATCGATCTCGATGCGCCGGGTCTTCTGGCCCGACAGGTTCATGATCACCTCGCCCAGCACCTTGCCGTTCGGGACGACGATCTTGTGGTTGCTGGCATTGGCCATCTGGGTGGTGAACAGGTCGAGCCGCTGCACCGTGCCGCTCGCGCCGGCGATATCGATCAGGTCCCCGACCTTGTAGGGACGCAGGACCAGCAGCACCACGCCCGCGGCCACGTTGGCCAGGGTCCCCTGCAGGGCCAGACCGACCGCCAGGGAGGCGGCACCGAGGACCGCGATGATCGAGGTCGTCTGCACGCCCAGCCGCTGCAGCACCGCAATCAGACCGATCACATAGACCACCACCCGCACCACCTGGGCCGCGAAGGTCAGCACCGTCTGGTCGTCCTGGAAGCCGCGAACCCGCGACAGGGCCCGTCGCGTGACCTTCGAGGCCCAGCGCGACACGAACACCGTGGCGGTCAGGATCAGCAGGGCGATGGTCAGGTTGATGGCCAGATTGCCGGCCATGTCGGTCAGCTTGACCAGGACGGCGGCATCGATCGTGATCGCCTTCTGGCCGGCGGCCACCGCATCAATCAGGGGAGCTTCGAGGTTGGTCATGGTCCGGGTCTAACGTCCTGTGCCCGGATGTGAACCCCGGGGCCCGCAATTCATTACAGGCGGGGGAAAGGATGTCCCCCGCAGATGGCCGACCGGAGCACACCGTGCAGAAATCCTCGCTCAGGGTCGGCATCGATGTCCCCTGGGTTACCCGCTGGACCGCGGAGCCGGTTCTCGGCGTCCGTCCCTGCCCCACCGTCGGCGGGGCCCTGGCCATCGTCCAGCAGGACAGCCCCGGCGTCGGCAGGCCGCTGTATTCACAGAACCACGCGGTCCGCCAGCGCCTGACAATCGGTCGCATGCTGTGCCCGATGTGCGGCCGGCCGACCCCGGCCGATGATCGCTGGACCCAGGTCGCCCACCCGGTCAGTGCCGGAAGCCTGAGAAACGGCCGTCTGATCGAGGGGCTGCCCGCCGCCGTCGCCGACGATCAGGTCCGGATCGATGCGGGCGCGATCGCCCCGCTGCATCGGGCCTGTGTCGACCGGTCGCTGAAATACTGCCCCCATCTGAAGACCGACCCGAACATCGATGTCCGTCGCTTCAGTGAACGCTGGCTGGTCTTGCCGCTGCTGGTTCGGGCCGAGGCCCCGCCACAGATGTTCCTGGCCCGGGCCGAACCGGCACGGGCCATCGCCGTCGTCGGCTTTCTGCAGCTGGTCGGCCTGACCGGGGACCGTGACCCCGCCTGGCAGGTCGGCCGGGTGTCAGGCCAGACAACCGTCTGAACCGCTCAGCCCCCGCGCGGCGACCGTCCGGCTTCAGGTCAGGCGGCGGCGACCTGGCCGCCTTCGGCCGTCAGCGCCCGCAGGGCGTCACGCCCGGACCCGACCTGGTTCATCACCCGGGCCAGGGCCGTAAAGTCGATCGGCTTGTTCAGATAGGCGTCGGCCCCGGCGGCAAGACCCGCCTCGTGGTCCTCATTCCGCGCCGAGGCGGACAGGACCACGATCGGGGTTTCGGCGTTCGGCCCGGCGCTGTCTCGGATCGCCCGCGTCGCCGTGAGCCCGTCCATAACGGGCATGTTGACGTCCATGATGATCAGATCGAACGCCTGGCTCTGGGCCATGTCCACGGCGATCTGGCCGTTCTCCGCTGTCGCCGAGACGTGGCCGGCGGATCCCATCCAGGCCTCGAGGATCATGCGATTGACCGGATGGTCCTCGACCACCAGCACCGTCAGATGCCGTCCGTCGCCGACCTCGGCCTCGATCGCCTCGGCCGGGGCGATCCGGGCCCATTCGACAACTTCGGCCTCGACGCTGAAGGTGAAGGTCGAGCCCTCGCCATAGGTGGAGGTCACCGAGATGTCGCCGCCCATGATATTGGCCATGCGCCGGGAAATCGTCAGGCCCAGCCCGGTGCCCCCGAACCGGCGGGTCGAGGAGCCGTCGACCTGGGTGAACGGCTGGAACAGGCGTTCCAGATCCGCGGTCGCGATACCGGCTCCGGTATCCCGCACCTCATAGTCGAACCGCACGACCTTGTCCGACAGACGCTCGCCACGGACCGTATAGGTGACGGCCCCGGTGTCGGTGAATTTCACCGCATTCGCCAGCAGGTTCTGGATCACCTGACAGACCCGCAGCGGATCGCTCCGGACCACCGCCGGGCTTTCGCCCTCGAACACCATCCGGAAGTCCAGACCCTTGGCCTCGGCCTGGGCCTGGAACGGCCCCACCACCCGCTTGTGCAGGTCCTCGACCACGACATCGACGACATCAAAGGTCATCTTGCCGGCCTCGATCTTGGTCATGTCGAGAATGTCGTTCAGCAGTGACAGAAGGTTGTCGCCCGAGTTGCGGATGATCGACAGGTATTCACGCTGGGTCTCTTCCAGTCGCGTGGCGCTCAGCAGCTGGGCCGCGCCCAGGACGCCGTTCATCGGCGTGCGCAGCTCGTGGGAGATGACTCCCAGGAAGTTGGATTTCGCGTCGCTGGCGGCGTTGGCGCGGTCCCGCGCTGTCTCCAGCTCCTCGATCAGATGGGCCTGATGCTCCTGAAAGGCGCGAATCCGCTCTTCCCGCAGCATCGTCATCATCACCAGGACGAACAGGCCGGCGGCCGTGAACGGCACCACCCCGAGGAAGGACCAGAACATCGGCGTGCCCCACAGGCTCCCGAGAATGATCAGGGCGGCCAGGCCGTAGGGCGACGAAATCACCAGGGCCTGACGCGGAGAGCTTCGAAGCTGCGAGAAGACGAGCACATAACCGCAGACCAGCAGGGTCATGGCCAGGGCGCGGCCGAACGGCGCGTCGGAGAACCAGGCCAGCAGCGGCGCGGTCGCCCAGACGGCGGTCGTGATGGTCGCCACGGCCGGGAAGACCAGGCCCCATCCGGTGCCGACCCGGTCGCTGATGCGCTTTTCGACGGCTCCGCGAATCGTGCCGGCGGCCAGGGTGCTGACCAGCCAGATGGCCGCCAGACCGACGCCGATGGTGCCCAGCAGGCCGAGGGCCCAGCTGAAGATAATCAGATAGCGGAGATATTGGGTCTGCAGAATCGCCCGCAGGGCCTGCGCGGCCTCTCCGGGACGCTGATCACCGGCCAGACCCTTGTCTATCGCATCGGATTCAACCATTTGCCGCCCCACGGATAACAACCCGGCGTGACGCTAAGACCCAACCCGCTAAGATGAGGTGAACGTGATTCTACCTAGGGATTGGACGTAGACGGCCTGTCGTCGCCGGCTTCGGCCGGGGTCAGGGTCCGGATTGACAGGGCGTGAACCGGTCCGGCCAATTCCGTGCGCAGGGCTGCCGTTACGCTACGCTGACGCGCCAGCCGCCCCAGGCCCTCGAACGCGCTGGCCACCACCGTCAGATTGAAATGGCTTTCGCCGCCCGCTGTACCGTCCATGCCGCCGTCATGATGGTGTCCGGCGTGCCGCCCGCTGTCATCCTCGATGTCCAGCCGTTCCGGATTCAGCGCAGATGTCAGTTTTTCGCGGATAATTGTCGCGATCGGGCCTTCCGGCATCGGTAGTTCCTTGATGATGACCAATTCCCCCCTACACTTGCGGCCATGACCGCCTCTTTTCAATACACGCCCCGATTCAAGGATATGCGGATCAAGCCGCAACGCGCCGAGGAAGAGGCGGCGGAGAAGGACGTCCTGCACCTCAAGCCGGGCGAGAAGGCGTGCGACTGGCCGGACTGCAGCAAGGCCGCCACCGCCCGCGCCCCCAAGTCGCGCGAGCGGCTGAACGACTTCTATGACTTCTGTCAGTCCCACGCCGGGGCCTACAACAAGAACTGGAATTTCTACGCCGGCATGAGCGAGGGCCAGGTCCGCGCCGCCCAGGAGAACGAGGCCATGACCGGTGGCCGCCCGACCTGGGACATGAAGGCCAGCAAGAATTCGCGCGAGGCGGCGGGCAATGCCGCCAAGCTGGGCAAGGCCCACACCGGGGCCGCCGGCTCGTGGAACGACAGTTTCGGCCTGTTCGAGCGCCGCACCCGGGAACAGGTCAATCCGGCCGATGACCATCGCGTCGGCAAGCTGGAACGCGCGGCCATGTCCGATCTCGGCCTCGAGCCGGGGGCCGAAAAGTCGGACATCAAGGCCCGCTACCACGAGATGCTGAAGCGGTTTCACCCCGACACCAACGGCGGCGACCGCGGGGCCGAGGCCAAGCTGCAGAGCGTGATCCGCGCCTGGAAAATCCTGAAGAAGGCCGGCCTGGCCTGATCCGTCCCTGCCCCTGAACCGGGCGGCCGTGCCGCTCAGTCCAGGGTCGTGCGATAGCGAATCATCGCCAGGGTCCCGACCGCCAGCAGGAAGGCGGCCAACGCCGCCAGGCTGGGCCAGGAGTCCATCACCCCGCTGCCCTTCAGCAGCGAGCCGCGGGCCACGCGCAGCACATGGGTCACCGGAATGATCGAGCCGATCACCTGGGCCCACTCCGGCATGCCGCGGAACGGGAACATGAAGCCCGACAGCAGGATCGACGGCATCATGTAGAAGAACGACATCTGCATCGCCTGCAGCTGGGTCCGCGACACGGTCGAGATCAAAAAGCCCAGCGCCAGCGACCCGACGATGAACAGCAGCAACCCGAGGCTCAGCGCCAGCCAGCCGCCGCTCATCGGCACCGCGAACAGCAGCCGCGCCAGCACCAGGATCAGCGCCGCCTGGATCACCCCGACGAGGACATAGGGCGTCAGCTTGCCGATCATCACCTCCATCGGCCGCACCGGCGTGGCCAGCAGCGCCTCCATCGTGCCGCGCTCGCGTTCGCGCGCCATGCCCAGGGCCGTCATCATCACCAGCGTCATCGACAGGATGATGCCCAGCAGCCCGGGCACCACATTGAAGGCGGTGATGTTCTCGGGATTGTAGCGACGGTGGACCACCACCTCGAACGGCGGGGCACCGCCGGAGCGGGCCAGCGGTCCGGTCAGCTCGCGGGCCAGCGCCTGGGCAGGCAGGCCCGCCAGCGCCGACACGGCCCCGCCGACGGCCGAGGGATCCGCCGCGTCGGCCTCGACCAGGATCGACGCCTTCTGCCCGCGCACCACCTTGCGACTGAAATCGGCCGGGATCACCACGGCGAACTGTACGTCACCGCGCGCCAGCGCCCGGTCCAGCTCGGCCTGGCTGTTGGCGGCGACGGTGATGCGGAAATAGCCGGTGTTGGTCAGGGCGTTCAGCACCGGCCGCGCCATCACCCCCCGGTCCTGCACCAGCACCGCCGTCGGCAGCTGCCTCGGATCGTTGTTGATGGCATAGCCGAACAGCAGCAGCTGCACGATCGGCATGATCAGGATCATCGCATAGGTCAGCCGGTCGCGGGTCAGCTGGATGAACTCCTTGGACATCACGGCCCAGGTGCGGCTGAGCGACACCATCAGGCCGCCTCCTCCTGCCTCAGACCGGCGATCAGATGGATGAACACGTCCTCCAGCGTCGGCCGCGTCTCGGTCCAGGTCAGCGGCGGCTGGCGCAGCGGGGCGATGGCCTGTTCCAGCGCCGCCCGGTCCTGGCCGGACACATGCAGGGTGGTACCGAAGGCCGTGGCCATCTCGACCCCGGGCTGCCCGCGCAGCTGCGGGGCCAGCCGGTCGGCCCCCGGCCCCTCGGCCAGGAAGGTCACCAGCCCCGCCCCGTCGATGATCGCGTCGGCCGTGCCCCGCGCCAGGATCCGGCCGGCGGCGATATAGACGATCTCGTGACAGCGCTCGGCCTCGTCCATGTAGTGGGTCGAGACCAGCACCGTCATCCCGTCCGCCGACAGGGCGTGGATCTCGTCCCAGAAGGTGCGCCGCGCCTCGGGGTCGACCCCCGCCGTCGGCTCGTCCAGCAGCAGCAGGTCCGGTTCGTGCAACGTCGCCGCCGCCAGTGCCAGCCGCTGCTTCCAGCCGCCGGACAGGGTCCCGGCCAGCTGCGCCCGCCGGTCGATCAGGCCCAGTTTCACCAGCGCCGCCTCGACCCGTTGCTGACGCCGGTCCAGCTCATGGACCCGGGCCATGAACACCAGGTTCTGCTCGATCGACAGGTCCTCGTAGAGCGAGAATTTCTGCGTCATATAGCCGACCCGCCGCTTGATCGCCCGCGCCTGGGCCAGCACATCAAGCCCCAGCACCGTGCCTTCGCCGCTGTCGGGCTTCAGCAGGCCGCACAGCATGCGCAGGGTCGTGGTCTTGCCCGCGCCATTGGGGCCCAGAAAGCCGCAGATCCGGCCCTTTTCCACGGTGATGCCGAAGTCGCGCACCGCCTGCAGGGCCCCGAACGCCTTGTTCAGCCCGCGCACGTCGATGGCGGGGCCCTCTCCGGGGACTGGCGGGGTTTCATTCACCGCGCGTCGTCCAGCGGCACGACATCGACCGGCAGGCCGGGGTTCAGCGAGGTCGGGTCCTCGGGCGTGGCCGCGACCATGAACACCAGCCGGTCGCGGCTGCCGCGGCTGTACAGCACCGGCGGCGTGAACTCGGCGGTGGCGCTGACCCACGAAATCCGTGCCGTGCGCAGGCCGGAACAGCCGTCACAGCCGAACCGTACCGTGCCGCCCGGCCGGTACAGGTTGACCGTCCGCTCCGGTACGAAGAAGCGCAGCTTGATGCGGCTGTCGGGCAGCAGGGCCAGCACCGGCTGGTTGGCCTGGGCCCATTCGCCCTGGCGGAAGAAGACCTGCTGCACCCGCGCCCCGGTCGGTGCCCGCGGCGACAGGGTCCGCAGCACCGCCTCGGCCCCGCTCAGTCCGCCCCGCGCCTGGGCCGCCTGCTGGTCGGCGGCCCGGATGGCGTCGGCGCGGGCGCTCAGCGCCCCGACCGCGCGCTGGCGGCGCACCGTCTCGACCTGGGCCCGGGCCGTGTCGCGCGCCGCCCGCTCCTGATCCAGCCGCGCCGGGGCGTAAATGCCGCGCGCCACCAGCGGGGCGATACGGTTGTAGCTGGCCTCCGCCTGTCGCAGCTGTGCCTCGGCCGCCGCCAGCTGGGCGTCATAGACCGCCTGTTCCTGGGCCCTCTGGCCCTTGCGCAGGTCCTCGGCACGGGCCTCGGCCGCCGCCAGGGCCGCCGCCGCCGACTCGGCCTGGGCCTGCGACACCTGCGGATCGATCAGGAAGGTGCGGCCGCCCGCCGCGACCCGCTCGCCCTCGCGCACATACAGGGCCTCGACCGCGCCCGGGACCGGGGCCGCCAGATAGATCAGATCGCCCTCGACATAGCCCGACAGGGTGCGTGGCTCGCCGCCGCGCAGGACCAGGCCCCAGACCAGCAGCGCCGCCAGCGCCAGCACCGCGACGATCCCCGCAACCGGTCGAATCCGCCTCATGGCCGCATGCCTCCCAGCACCGTGTCCAGATGTTGCGCCGCCAGCGCCTCGATATCCACCGGCTCGGCCCCGATCGGCTCGAAGGTCTCGCGCCACAGCACGCCCAGCAGCATCGGCCCCATGAGGCCCATGGCGAACAGACGCGGATCGCCGCAACGGACCTCGCCCCGGGCCTGGCCCGCGCGGATCAGGCCGGTGATCACGCCCAGGGCCGGCACGACCACCGTCTCGTGCCAGATGGTCGCCAGTTCCGGCAGGTTGCGCCCCTCGACGATGACCAGCCGCACCACGCCCGACACCCGCCGGTCGCTCGCCACGGTCTGCGCCAGCAGACCCACCCCGGCCCGCACCGCCGTCTCGAACGCCACCCCGGTTCCGGCCAGGTCCTTCAGGTGCGCCAGATTGCCGCCGACGGCGGTTTCGACCACGGCCCGGAACAGGTCTTCCTTGGTCTCGAAATACAGATACAGCGCGCCCTTGGACACGCCGGCCCGCCGCGCCACGTCCTCGAGCCGGGTCGCCGCATAGCCCCGCGCCGCGAACACCTCCAGCGCCGCCGCCAGGATCTCGGCCGGCCGCTCGGCGGGACGACGGCGGAATTTCGGTTCGCCGGGCGGCAGCATGGGCGTCCTTTTAATAACTGACCAGTCAGTTATTAATCCTGCGGCCGCGTTTCGTAAAGGGTCCCGGCGAATTCCGCGCCCGCGACGCTGGACCCCGCCCCTGCGGTTTCATAAGTGTCTGTCCATGACCTCTCCCCTCGACGCCACGCCCGATCCCCTGCTGACGCTGGAACCGCACCGCAGGGTGACGGTCCGCGAGGCCTTCGGGGTCGATTCCGACATGATCGTGCCGATGTTCGAGACGCGCGACAGCCATGTGCCCGACGTCGACGACGCCTATCGCTTCGACCCGCAGACCACCCTGGCCATCTGCGCCGGCTTCGCCTTCGACCGTCGGGTGATGGTCCAGGGCTATCACGGCACCGGCAAGTCGACCCATATCGAGCAGGTCGCGGCCCGGCTGAACTGGCCGATGGTCCGCGTCAATCTGGACGCCCACGTCAGCCGCATCGACCTGGTCGGCAAGGACGCCATCGTCCTCAAGGACGGCAAGCAGATCACCGAATTCCGCGAGGGCATGCTGCCCTGGGCCATCCAGCGCCCGGTCGCCCTGGTGTTCGACGAATATGACGCCGGCCGCCCCGATGTGATGTTCGTGATCCAGCGCGTGCTCGAGGCCCAGGGCCGTCTGACCCTGCTGGACCAGAACCGCGTCATCCGCCCGAACAAATGGTTCCGCCTGTTCAGCACCACCAACACCATCGGCCTGGGCGACACCTCGGGCCTGTACCACGGCACCCAGCAGATCAATCAGGGCCAGATGGACCGCTGGAGTATCGTCACTACGCTCAACTACCTCGACCATGACGTCGAGGGCGAGATCGTCGCCGCCAAGGTGCCCGAGTGGAATGACGCCGAGGGCCGACGCCGCATCGCCGCCATGGTCCGCGTCGCCGACATGACCCGCAACGCCTTCATGAACGGCGACATCTCCACCGTCATGAGCCCCCGCACCGTCATCACCTGGGCCCAGAACGCCATCATCTTCGAAGGCGACGTCGGCCTCGCCTTCCGCCTGACCTTCCTGAACAAGTGCGATGAGCTGGAACGGCCGACGATCGCCGAATTCTACCAGCGCGCGTTCGGGGAGGACCTGCCGGAGGCGGCAACAAGGGTGAAGGTGGGTTAGGTTTCGATCGCTATTCCGCAGGCAAGGTATCGCGAGCGGCGATCGTCATCGAGTGCATCCAGCGGCAAACTCGCGTTCAGTCCCGCGCTGGCCAACAATTTGCTTTCGCTCTTGAGAACAATGACTGGCTGAACGTATCGCTTCAGCAGATCGAGCATAGCGGCTCCATCTCCGGCCGCACTACGTAGGCGCGGCATGATCGTGGCAAGCGGGATGGAATGCTCGTAGGTCAATTCGTCCTTCGCGCCGGACTCGCGATAAGCGCGCGCCAGCAGTGAATGTGGACGACTTTGCGAAAATTTCGCTTCTGCGCGAATCTCCCAAAGAAAGTGGATGACCTCCCGCCGCACCTTGTTTGCGCGTGCTCCCGGCAGGCCTTTCTCGTGGAGGCTTTCCAGCGCGGCGAAGATTTGAGCGATCTCGTGCGCGATATCGACGTCTGACGGCACTAAGCCGCCCTCGGCGTGATCATCTCCAACGCCGCCCCCATCTTCCGCCGCTGCTCCAGCAGGTCGTGGTCGATCTGTAGTCCGAGGAAGAACCCCGCACTCAGCCCCCAGTAGCGGGTCAGGCGCAGGTCCGTGTCGGCGGTCGCCGCGCGCTTGCCCAGCACGATCTCGTTGATCCGGCGCGGCGGCACGCCGATGGCCTTGGCCAGGGCGGTCTGGCTCATACCCAGGGGTTTGAGAAAGTCCTCCAGCAGGACATCGCCCGGGGTCGGGTTCTTCAGCCAGTCGTCGGGATGGCCGATGCTGGCGAAACGGTCAGTGGTAATCGCAGATTTCGACATCCTCGCATCCTCCTTCACGCCAGCGGAAGCAGATCCAGGGGCTCAACATAACACCACTGGCCCCACCGCGCCCTTCTCCCCTTGCGGGAGAAGGTGGCCGAGCGGAGCGAGGTCGGATGAGGGGTCGCGCCGGCCTCTCGACAGCCGCCCTCTGACTGGCCAGAATGCAATCTATGGACGCGTGGCTGAAACAACGTGCGAAAGAAATGCGGCATGATCCGGTGCTGTACGAACGCCGGTTATGGAAGCTGCTGCGAGATCGGAAACTAGCCGGGCTGAAATTCCGTCGCCAAGTGGTTATCGGGCGATACATCGTCGATTTTCTCTGCTTCAGACACCGGCTGATCGTTGAGGCTGACGGGCCGCAGCATGAAGATCGTGCCGAGGACGTCGCGCGGGATGAATGGCTGACCGGGCAAGGTTTCCGGGTGCTGAGATTTCCCAACGCGCAAATTGAGAACCGGGGGCATGAGGTCATCGGGGCGATCCTCGCGGCGTCGGAGGCGAGGCTGATCCGGGATTGATCGGTGCCGCTGATGCGACCCCTCATCCGACCTCGCTCCGCTCGGCCACCTTCTCCCGCAAGGGGAGAAGGGTAGTCCGCCCCTACACCCCCGCCACAAACCCCGCCGCATAGTCCCGCACCGCCTCCGGCCAGCCCGCCGTCGCCGCCGCGAACCCGTCCGCATCCCCCGCGAACACCGCCCGCGTCGCATCCTCATAGCCCGGCAGATCCCCGGCCACGGCGGTCATGAAACGATAGGCGGCCTCGCGCCCCTTGCGCACCCGGTCCGGCCCCTCAGACGCCCGCGCCGCCGCCTCGACCAGTTTGCGCAGGGCGACCGAGGCCCCGCCCGGCTGGGTCGCCAACCAGTCCCAGTGGCGCGGCAACAGGGTGATCTCGCGCGCCGTCACCCCCAGTTTCGGCCGCCCCGGTCCGCGCTTCTCGGGCACAGCCGCCGCCGGGGCCAGCCGCGCCCGCACCACCGCCAGGTCGCCACGCAGGTCGAACTCCAGCGGCCGGGCGTCGGCGTCATCGAACACCAGCACTGCCGCCTCGCCCGCCTCAGCCGCCGCCATGACCGCCGCCACAACGTCTTGCGGCGTCCCCCGTCCGATCAGGCGATGGCCGGCGAAGGCGGTACAGGTAAGGTCAGGGGCCTGGGTCATGACGCGGATTTACCCGGGTAAATCCGGCGCGTCAATATTACCCGGGTGAAACAACTTCATTCACCCCCAATGCTTTCGTCATCCCGGGGCAAGCGGCGCAGCCGCGCAGACCCCGGGACC
>TARA_R110000850_G_scaffold74032_6_pt1 | contig 16168 bp, 15 predicted proteins | sample TARA_R110000850 | Tara Oceans TARA_R110000850 (sample SAMEA4397586) | marine metagenome | biome: Polar Biome; feature: [SRF] surface water layer (ENVO:00010504); material: water (ENVO:00002006), including particulate matter (ENVO:01000060) such as... | depth 5 m | reverse complement strand
TACCATCACCGCCTGATGCAATGATCGTCGCGTCCGGTGATGCGGCCGCAGCTGATGAAGCTATTTCTTCTAGGTCATTACCAGGTTCAAATTCGATGAATTCAACGGAAATACCATGAAAACCAAAGCGTTCGGTCATCTTTGTTTTTCTATCTTGGCCATCTTTACGACCCGAACCTTTGTTCAGGATTACAACGACACGTCCGGGTTTCATTTGGGTACCACCTATATCACTCGTGACAAACGCCCCGTGACATAGAAAAGTTCAAAAAACCTAACGTTTATGCGTTGTTTTTGCGGGTGATAGGCTTGCCAGTGTACACGGCATCATCAACCTGAACCGAGATGTAGCCGTTCGGCAATTCGCGGACAAAGACGCCTTGGACCGACACGGTTGTTCCCACTGTAATTGTACGCAACATTCGAATTCCCCCCAGAATCTAACTATCGAAACCAGTATAGGTTGTGCTTTTACACTGTCTAGCAACAAAAATAAGAAAGCGTTAAATTTGGACGAATTTTTGCAACAATAAAACCCTGCCTACAACCAGTCCCGTAGAATTGGGATCAACGGAATGTCGGCGGCGGGCATAGGGTAATCTTTTAACGCAGTAGGCCGCACCCATTTTAAGGTCTGCCCTTCCTTGGCATGCGGCGTGCCGCCCCACTTGCGACAGGCAAAAAGCGGCATCAACAGGTGAAAGTCATCGTATGCGTGGCTCGCAAACGTCAACGGCGCAAGGCAGGACGTCCATGTATCGATCCCCAGTTCCTCGTGCAATTCGCGCACCAGTGCCGCCTCGGGCGTTTCACCCTGTTCGACCTTGCCGCCGGGAAATTCCCATAGGCCTGCCATGGATTTTCCGGGCGGGCGCTGTGCCAGCAGCACGCGCCCGTCCACGTCGATCAAGGCGACAGCCGAGACCAACACCATTTTCATGAACGGTAGTCCGCGTTGATTTCGATGTAACCATGGGTCAGATCACAGGTCCAAACCGTGGCTTTGCCATCACCAAGGCCGAGATCAACGCCGATGACGATGTTCTGCCCTTTCATATGGGCAGCGGCCGCCGTTTCAGAATAGTTGGGGCTGCGCCAGCCATCTTTGGCCACTTCGATATCGCCAAAACGGATCGAAAGGCGGTCCCGATCCGCTGCAGCGCCGGATTTACCAATCGCCATGACGACACGACCCCAGTTGGGGTCTTCACCAGCGATGGCTGTTTTGATCAGGGGGGAATTCGCAATCGCCATGCCGTGCGTTTTGGCATCGGCGTCAGAGGCAGCGCCGGTCACTGCAATCTCGACGAATTTTGTGGCACCTTCACCGTCCTGAACCACCTGATGCGCGAGATCCAACATCAGATCGTGCAGCGCCGTGGAAAAAGCATCGCTGTCGCTGGCATCCACGCCTGAAGCGCCTGTGGCCGCCAGGATCAAGCTGTCGGATGTTGACGTATCGCTGTCGACGGTAATGCAGTTGAACGTAGTGTCAGTATGGCTGGATAACATAGTCTGCAAAGCGGGTTGGCTGACCACTGCATCAGTAAAGATGTAAACCAGCATCGTTGCCATATCCGGCGCGATCATGCCGGAGCCTTTGGCGATCCCTGCGATTTTGACTGTTTTACCGTCAATCGTAACCTCGGCTTTGGCCCCCTTGGGAAAGGTGTCGGTTGTCATGATCGCCTTGGCAGCGTCGCTTATGCCGTTGGCAGTCAGCTTGGCTTGCAGATCAGACAACACTGCCGTTACGCGGTCGTGGGGCAGGGGTTCGCCAATAACACCCGTCGACGACGTGAATACTCGCGATTGCGGAACGCTGCACGCATCGGCGACAGCGGCGGTAATTGCCTCGACTGCTGCAACGCCACCTTTGCCGGTGAATGCATTGGCGTTGCCGGAGTTTACCAAAATCGCAGCACCTGCATCAGAGGTCCCGCCAATCTTGGCCTGGCAATCCAGCACGGGGGCCGCACGGGTTGCAGATCGGGTAAACGCGCCAGCGATGGTCGAACCGGGTGCCAGTTCTGCAAGCATAACGTCGGTGCGGCCTTGGTATTTTACACCGGCCGCGATGGTGGCGAAACGCACACCATCAATGATCGGCAGGTCGGGAAACTGCGCTGGCGCAAGTGGAGATACGGCGAGAGCTTTTCCCATTTTTTACTCCAACAGGCCAAGGTTGGTCAAAACCGTCGGATCAATCGCATCGGCTGCGGACCGGTCCACATCGGCGGCATCGGTCATGTCGGTGATCATTTCCTGCGCTTTGACCTGACGGATCTGCAGTTCAAGCTCTTCCTTCACGGACTCCATCGCTGGTGCATCTTTATTGCGTTTGTCGTCCAGCTTGATGATATGCCAGCCGAATTGTGTTTCGACGGGCATCGACACGGCACCGACCTCAAGACCTTGAACCGCTGTCTCGAACGCTGGGACCATCATGCCGGGGCCGAACCAACCCAACGATCCACCACCGGGGCCGGATGGACCTGTCGATTTTACCTTGGCGGTTTCTGCGAAATCCGCACCACCGTCGACTTCAGCTTTCACGGCAAGCGCGTCTTCTTCGGTTTCTACCAGAATATGCGAGGCATTATATTCCTCGGTCGGTTCGGCTGATCCGTATTCTTCCTCGTAGGCAGATGCCAGATCTTGGGCTGAAATATCTGCTGCCATTGCCTTTTCAATCACCTCGCCGGCGATCAGCTGTCGGCGTTCGTTCTCAAGCGACAGGGCGACGCGGGCAGGCACATCACCTTCAAAAGACTGTTCAAGCGCTGTTTGCTGGACCAGTTGATCCAGAATGCCTTTGAACAATACTTCGGGGGGCAATTGCTGATACTGCTCGGGCAGAGTCGCGCGGGCGATAATCATGTGGCCAACAGTGATTTCTGTACCATTTACGGTGGCAACGACTGTATCCGCTTTAACCTCTTCCTGTGCCATGGCCGGCAGGGAAAGCGAGGCGGCGACCATGAAGGGTGCCAAGAAAGTGAGGGATTTTTGCATTTATCTGTCCTAGGTTAGGCTGCCACTGTGGGCTGCAACATTGACACGGTTTGGTACGCCCCTTACATCGCCCTATGGGCGCGGGCTTGGCGCGGGTTCAGTCTTGTATTTAGGGGCTGTCCGGCGGCTCGGCAAGCAGATGGACGCCTAGGAACTTAACTTCGGCAGGAGATTGCATGCTGGGCATCGGAACACTCGCCAAAAAAGTCTTTGGGACACCCAACGACCGTAAAATCAAGGCGACGCGCCCGCTGGTTGAAAAGATCAACGCGCTGGAAGATGAATTTCTTGCTTTGACGGACGAAGGTCTGATCGAGAAAACAAAAGAGATGCGCAAGCGTGCGCTGGATGGCGAAAGTCTTGATGACCTTTTGCCAGAAGCTTTTGCGAACTGTCGCGAAGGCGCGCGCCGTACCTTGGGCTTGCGTGCTTTTGATACCCAGTTGATGTCGGCAATTTTCCTGCATCAGGGCAATATCTCAGAACAAAAGACCGGCGAAGGCAAAACGCTTACCGCCACGCTTGCTGCGTATCTGAATGCCCTGACGGGCAAAGGCGTGCATATCGTCACCGTGAACGAATATCTTGTGCAACGTGACGCCGACTGGATGGGCAAGGTGTTTGCGTCCTTGGGTCTGACCACCGGCGCTGCTGTGTCCGGCATGACCGAAGACGCCAAACGCGCCGCTTATGATTGCGATGTGACATACGCCACCAATAACGAGCTGGGTTTCGATTATCTGCGCGATAACATGAAATCCGAGCTAAGCCAGATTTTCCAAAAGCATCACAACTTTGCCATCGTAGACGAAGTTGACAGCATTCTGATCGACGAAGCCCGTACGCCGCTGATTATCTCGGGTCCGTCGCAGGATCGGTCCGACATGTACAAGATCATCGACGAAGTGATCCCGCTGTTGCAGGACGACCATTACGAGATGGACGAGAAAACCCGCAATGTGACGTTGACGGACGAAGGTAACGAATTCCTCGAGATTGACCTGCATGAACGCGGTCTGCTCGAGGAAGGTCAGACCATGTATGACCCCGAAAGCACCACAATCGTGCACCACGTGAACCAGGGTTTGCGGGCGCACAAACTGTTCCAGCGCGACAAAGACTATATCGTGCGTGACGGCGAAGTGATGTTGATCGACGAATTTACCGGTCGGATGATGGCTGGTCGCCGCATGTCTGACGGGCTGCACCAAGCGATCGAAGCCAAAGAAAACGTCGAGATTAAGCCCGAGAACACGACGCTCGCGTCGGTCACATTCCAGAACTATTTCCGGCTGTATGACAAGCTGGCGGGGATGACGGGTACCGCTGAAACCGAAGCCGAAGAATTCATGGAAATCTACGGGCTTGGTGTGATCATTGTTCCAACCAACGTGCCGGTGGCGCGCGTGGATGAAGACGACCAGGTGTACCGTTCCGCGCTTGAGAAATATCAGGCAATGATCGAAAAGGTGAAAGAGGCAAATGCCAAGGGGCAGCCTGCGCTGGTTGGCACCACCTCGATCGAGAAATCCGAAATGCTTAGCAAAATGCTGACCGAAGCGGGCATCAAGCATAATGTTTTGAACGCACGTCAACACGAGCAGGAAGCGCAGATTGTTGCTGACGCGGGCAAGCTGGGGGCCGTGACGATTGCGACCAACATGGCGGGCCGTGGTACCGACATTCAGCTGGGCGGCAACGTCGAGTTGAAAGTTCTAGAGGCGCTTGATGCGGATCCGGATGCAGACCCCGTTGCGATCCGTACCAAGATCGAGGCGGAGCATGCCGACGAAAAAGCGAAAGTAATTGAGGCAGGCGGCTTGTACGTTCTGGCATCCGAACGCCACGAAAGCCGCAGGATTGACAACCAGTTGCGCGGCCGTTCGGGCCGTCAAGGTGACCCGGGCCGGTCGTCCTTTTACCTGTCATTGGAAGACGATTTGATGCGGATTTTCGGGTCCGAGCGGTTGGAAAAGGTACTGACCACGCTCGGCCTGAAAGAAGGCGAAGCAATCATTCACCCTTGGGTCAACAAGTCACTTGAGCGCGCGCAAGCCAAAGTTGAAGGCCGTAACTTTGACATACGCAAGCAACTGCTGAAGTTCGATGATGTGATGAACGATCAACGCAAGGTCGTCTTTCGTCAGCGTCGTGACATTATGGAATCGGCCGATTTGTCTGAAATCACGTCGGATATGCGCGAACAGGTTATAGACGATCTGATTGACGAATATATGCCGCCGAAAACCTATGCGGATCAGTGGGACGGTGCAGGCTTTCAGGCCGCTGTGCTGAGCCAGTTGAACCTTGATGCGCCGGTCGCTGCATGGTGTGATGAAGAAGGTGTTGATGACGAAGTGATCCGTGAGCGCCTTATCGAGGCGACAGAGGCGGCGATGGCGCAGAAGGCCGAACAATTCGGCCCCGAAAATATGCGCAACATCGAAAAGCAGGTTCTGTTGCAGGCAATTGACGGCAAGTGGCGGGATCATTTGCTGACGCTTGAACATTTGCGGTCAGTCGTCGGATTCAGGGGGTATGCCCAGCGTGACCCGTTGAATGAATATAAGAACGAATCATTTCAACTGTTTGAAACGATGCTGGACAGCTTGCGGACGGACGTGACGCAAAAGCTGTGTCAGATTCGACCGATGACAGAAGACGAGCAACGCCAGATGGTAGAACAGATGCAGGCGGCTCAAGCGAATACGCAAAGTGCAGCTGTTGTCGAACCTGAAGCAACGCCCGAAGGATTTGACGAGAACGACCAAAGCAGTTGGGGTAATCCGTCAAGGAATGATGAGTGCCCTTGCGGGTCCGGCAAGAAGTTCAAGCATTGCCATGGGCAGGTGGCGTAGCTTTAACCTGTGCATAACGCACCCAAGAAGCGCTTTGTGAGCCATGCAAAGCGCTTCTTGGTTAAGGCCTGATTCGCCATAGATGCCAGAAAAATCGTCAAGGTTGTGCCTTGTTTTCAGCAGTACTCATGAATTAACTCTTTATTATGACTCAGCCCGCTATCACAGCTACAGTTTGATGTTACGCGGGAATTGACTGTTTTTATGGGAGTTTGACGACCCTTTTGACGAGCTGCGTTTGCAAAGGGTCAGTTTGCTTGCCTCTTAAATAGGCGGAACTGCGCAGAGTAAGCTAAAAAAGCAGTCAGTTGTGTTGCTTGGATATTAGCGAACTGTTAACCAGAGAGAATTACGCGATTAAGGTTTTTTTAAGAAATTCGGAATTCTCTATGGGGGACGGTTTGTGAAAGTAGATAAGCCAGGATCATTTATGATCCCACCGCTGGTTAACACATCTTCTTCGGGTGAAGGCTTCGGTAATAACCAAATTGGGAATCAAGCAAACATGCTTGGCTACGTCGTTGCTAAGAAGTTATTTGATTTAGTTTTATCAGTCATGCTTTTACCGGTTTTCCTTACGGGATGCCTGATTCTAGCTGCAGCCAATCCGTTCCTGAACCGCGGTCCAATGTTTTTTGTGCAAAAGCGCATGGGACGTGATTGTAAGCCATTCATGGCGATAAAGTTTAGATCTATGACCTGTGTGGCCGAGGTTACCAGAGGTGCTGATGATCCGCTGGAAGTGAACAGAATAACGCCATTGGGTGGTTTTTTGCGTAAAAGCCGTCTCGACGAGATTCCGCAAATCATTAATGTATTGCGTGGCGAGATGAGCTTGATTGGCCCGCGTCCTGACTGTTACGAGCATGCAGAAACCTACATTGAATCTATTCCCGGTTATCGCGAACGCCATGCTGCGTTGCCTGGTATCAGTGGCTTGGCTCAGACAGAGGTGGGCTATGTTCAAGGTATTGATGCAACACGTTTGAAGGTTGCTGCAGACTTGGATTATATCAACCGCCAAAGCTTTCGCCTTGATACTTGGATTTTGTGGCGCACGCTGAAGATCGTAGCGGGAAGAGGTGGGGCCTAAGGCCTCGTTTCGAGAGATATATTACCTGAGCATCGGTCGTATCGTTAGTTCTTGGTAAACACTCGTGAAGGATTGTTCATTGTCCCTAGAACGGAGAATGACATGCCAATTTTTGACAACTTCCAAGACTACAACGTCGGGCTTACTGGCCCTATTTGTGGTGGATTTGATATATCCCCCGACGATGACAGCGATCTCGTGCAAGTTACCCGAGCCTTTATGGTTTCCGGCGCTGGTGACGTGTCTGTCGTTTTGAAAAGCGGAGCAACACTCAATCTGGCTGGATTGACTTCGGGTGTTCTATATCCTTTCAGGGTGTGCAAAATACGTGCGACAGGAACAACTGCAACGGGCATAGTGGGCTTGGTTTAGGGGCATGCGGACAAGTATTATCGTCCTGTTAGCCTGAATAAAGCAGGCAATGTTTTTCCCAAAATGGCCAAATCACCGACAAACGAGATTGTTTGAACGTATTGCTTGTCCAATGCGACCCGCCGGACATAACACCCACTTTGACGGTCTGTAATCTGCCAAAGGCCAGTTATACCGGGGGGAATGGACAGGTAATGATGAAGATCTTCGCCATAATGCCGCAGTTCTACCCGTGTCACTGGTCTTGGGCCGACCAGTGACATATCACCTTTGATGACATTCCAGATCTGCGGGAGCTCGTCCAGACTGCTGCGTCTTAGAGCCCTGCCAAGCGGCATGATCCGAGGATCATCAGCAAGTTTCTGGCTTTTTGACCATTCCGCTTCCGCCTCTGGCCGACGATGAAAAAGTTTGATCAATGCGTCGTCTGCGTCAGCGATCATTGTCCGAATTTTCCAGCACCTAAATGCTTTGCCGTTTTTCCCAACGCGCGCATGGGCAAAAAAACCAGTTGGACCAGTCATCATCGCAAGCAGCCACAGAACAAGGATCGCTGGAACGACGACTGGCAGCAGCGCAAAGCAGATCACCAGGTCGAATATCCGTTTTCCCCGGCGCGCATACAGTCCACGCGCCCGGGTTAGACGCCCCGGTCCCATTCTTTTCGCGGAATAGTCCAGAAACGCCATCCAAAGACCTTTTACTCACACTCACACAAACTGCGTGCTGTGATTAAAGCCGATCGAGCGCTAAATTTAGGTTAAGGATATGACTTTCGGCGGTCACGCATACGTGAAGCTGACATCACCGTTCATGATCGTTGCAGCAGTCAGGTTTCCAGTCGCATATGCGCCTGTGTCAATGGATATGACACCCCGGTTCATAACAGGTGTATCGACGATCGTATGACCATGTACGATCCACATACCATCAGCACGGGGTACCCGCCCAAAGTCTTTATGACCCCATAAAAGCGTACGGTTTTCCTGGTCTTCGATTGACACCATAGGGTCTGCGCCGGCATGGACAAAGGCCACGTTTCCCGAGGTCCAGAACTTGGGAAGATTTGCAACCCAATTCAAAAGATCTTCGCCCATCGCGCTGAAAAGTTTGTCCCGTGCGCGCTCAAGATCGGGTCCTGTGGATGTTTGCGAAACCCCAGAAACGCCAAAGCTCGCCAGCGTTTGAAGCCCACCATGACGCAGCCACCGTTCACCTTTTTCCACAGGATTATCGATAAATTGCAGCATCATGTCTTCATGATTTCCCATCAAGCTTATGACGTCGGGAAGATCAGCAAGGGTCCTCAAAACATCGGCGCTTTGCTCGCCGCGATCAACCATGTCTCCTAGACAGATGACTTGTGTTGACGCGCTTGCCGCCGCAAATTTGCTAAGTAGATCAAAGCGCCCGTGAATGTCCCCGATTGCGATGACATTCCCCTCTGGTTGCAGTGGGTCAAATTGAACTTCTGGTACTACTTCGGGGCGTTTCCACCATTTACGGAACATCAAACCGCCTAACATTGTTGTGTTGCAAAACTGGCGCAACGATCTTGTAAATATACCAAAAGATCTATTGCAAAGTTAAGTCTTTCAGCGAAATCTGTATTGTCCCCGCATTGAGCACAAGTAGTAAAAAGGTCCGAAAATGCAAGGGCGCACGAGAAAAATAGCGTCGGTTCTGGCCGTCGCCGGGGTTGGCGCACTGAGTGGGCCGCAGAGCTCTGCGCAATCCTTGTCAACATATGGCACGCCAGGTCTGATCGAAATGCCGACAGCCGAAGTGCTGAGCGATGGTGAATTCGGTTTTACAGCGAGCGTTGTTGGGCCGTCGTACCGATATACGTCTGTGTTTCAGGTGTTCCCGCGGGTCTATGGCACTTTTCGGTATTCGATCGTTTCAGGGATTAGCGCTGGTGGCCCGAACGGCGGTAACCTTTATGACCGCAGCTTTGACCTGCACTACCAGATTTCTGACGAGAGCGGATATCGGCCTGCATTTGCCGTAGGGTTGCGCGACTTTTTGGGGACCGGCCTTTACAGCAGTGAATATTTCGTCGCGACCAAAAGCTTTGGGTCAAAAATCGAGGTGACAGGCGGACTTGGCTGGGGCCGTCTAGCGGGGCGTGGATCCTTTTCGAACCCGCTTGGGATTCTGTCGGACAGGTTTGACACGCGCGACGTCGGGACAACCGGACCTGGCGGTCAACTGGAAACCGGCAAGTGGTTCCGCGGCGAAACTTCGGTATTTGCAGGGGTCAAGTGGCACGTAAGTGATCAAACCACCTTGTTCGCGGAATATTCGCCTGATCTTTACACCAGAGAATCCGTAAACACTGGTATCGATATCTCGACGCCGCTGAACGTTGGTCTTGAGTACCGGTTCAAGAACGGCGTTAACCTTAAGGGCTATGTTGTCGGCGGAAACGAGATCGGTGCGCAGCTAAGCTATGTGTTCAACCCGGCGGAGCGCCGTTATCCGGGTGGCCTTGAAGGTGCGCCGAGATCGGTTGGGGCTCGCAACAAACTGGCAATTGCCGATTGGAACAACTCCGCCAAGGGTGGTGGTCAGGATGCGGCCCGGCGGGTCCTAAAGGCCAGTCTTGCCGAAGAAGGTCTTGCATTGCAGGGCTTTACCATGGGTGACCGGCAGGCAACCATACGCATCGAGAACAACCGGTTTGACATCGAAGCCCAGGCTGCGGGGCGTGCCGCGCGGGTCATGGCCATGACTTTACCGCCACAGATTGAAAAGCTGACGGTGGTGTTTCAGCGCCGCGGTGTTCCCCTCAGCCGTGTGGTGACGATGCGGTCTGACCTTGAGGAACTTCAATTCGATTACGACGGGGCATGGCGTACCCTTGCGCGCGCCAAAATCGAAGATGCTCATGACCAAGGTCGCGCTGGCGAGCTGGATGATTACTTTCCCGAATTCGACGCGTCCTTTGGGCCATATCTCGCGACATCATTCTTTGACCCTGACAGCCCCATTCGTGCCGACCTGGGCGCGCAATTGCGCATGTCCTATCGTCCGTCACCGGGCCTGACATTCTCGGGGCAGCTGCGCTATCCCTTGATCGGGAACATTGCGGATTCAGATCGGGTCTCAGATTCCAAGATCGAACCGGTCCGGACCAACGCCGTCAGATATGCTCAGGAATCCGATCTGGAGCTTAATACATTGACGGCTGAATATATTTTCCGTCCGGGCAAAGACATGTTCGGTCGCGTTTCAGCTGGCTATCTGGAAAGTAACTTCGGGGGCGTATCCGCCGAGGTTCTGTGGTATCCAGTTGCAAGCCGTTTGGCCCTGGGTGGAGAGATCAACTACGTCAAGCAGCGTGACTTTGACATGCTACTTGGCTTTCAGGATTACGACGTGCTGACCGGCCATGCTTCGGCCTATTACGACTTTGGCAACGGGTTCTTTGGGCAGCTGGATGTGGGCCGCTATCTTGCTGGGGATTACGGTGCGACGGTGTCTATTGACCGCGAATTCAACAACGGCTTCAAAGTTGGCGGGTTCTTTACGCTGACCGATGTTCCTTTCGATGACTTTGGTGAAGGCTCCTTTGACAAAGGTCTGAAAGTTGAAATCCCGCTGTCGTGGTTCACGGGGCGGCCATCGCGCCGGTACCTGACCCAGACCATTCGACCGATTGTGCGGGACGGTGGTGCGAGGCTTGCCGTGGCAAACCGTCTGCATAGCGTTGTAAGAGAGTATCGCGGCAAAGATATGCGCGACGGTTGGGCGGGGTATCTGCGATGATCATGCGTATGGCGGCCCTTGGCCTTTGTCTTGTTGGATTGTCAGCCTGCGGGGCTGGGCAAAACCTGTTCAATCGTGGTGCAAGCATCGTGTTGAATGAATCCGTTTCTGGGCCGACACCCACTGACCAGTTTCCGCCCCGGTTTGCAGCCCTTGTTGCTGATCGGTCGGTTCCGGCATTGATCCTGACAGTCGAAAGCCGTGCCCAAACCGGTCGATTGCTGCTGGAAAGCCGGATCAACGGCGTCGATACTTGGCTTAGTTCGGATTTGTCAGCGATCATGCTTGAACAAGGGATGATGCAAGGCACGCGCGGTCTTGGGTCCGAATTGTTTGCCGCTGACCTTTCAGAGCCGATGCGGCTTATCCTGTCTGGCCAGACCGGATATTCGGACCGTCTGCACAGCAATCTGACAGGCAATGACCAGATCAAGACAACCACCTTCCGGTGCCTTGTCGAAACCGAGGGTTCAAGCGTCATTTCGCTTGAAATAGGAAATGTATCTACGCGTGTAATGACAGAAGATTGTAAGAGTCTGGACCAGTCGTTTCAAAATACGTATTGGGTCAGTAAAAATAGTGGTGCGATCGTTCAGGCGCGCCAATGGGCTGGGGACGAGCTGGGGTATATCAAGACCCAATCGGCCACCAGAGAACCGAGACAGCCAGCACCCCCGACCGAGGTCGTGTTGGCAGCAGAGTGAAGTGGAGTGACTATCGTGCGATACCTCTTGGTGGCCGTTTTGGGTCTAAGCATTGCGGGTTGTGGTACCGTGTACCGGACATCCGACGTTGTCGAAGGCGTTGCGGGCGGCACCAACGTGCGTGTTCTCGCAGTGACGGCAGAATCTGTGATTCAAGCAAACCGGTCCTCTCTCGCGCCGAAGTCGCTGCCAGCATATTTTTCGCAGACGGCAGGAACTGGATCCAGTGTGCGGGGCAGTAGTAATTTGCCATCACCGACGTTCCAAGATGAAGTGCGCCCCAAGGCGCTTGAACTTCGTTTGCCTCCGCGTGCTGACCCCGGCCCCTATCAGATTGGTGTCGGCGATGTGGTATTGTTGGCGACACCGCGCGCTGCGACTTCGGTCGAACAGCTTTCAGGATTGCTGGCAGCGCAGAACGCGCGCCAAGGCTATACCGTGCAGGATGATGGTTCGATCAACATTCCCGATGTTGGCCGTGTACGCATTGCGGGCCTGACAATCGAAGACGCCGAAGCCGCACTTTTCCAGCGGTTGGTTGAAAACCAGATTGATCCTACGTTCAGCCTTGAGATCTCGGAGTTCAACTCGCGCAAAGTGTCTATCGGTGGTGCAGTTGGCCAGCCTGCCGTCGTGCCCGTGACACTGACGCCGCTTTACCTCGAAGAGGCGCTTGCCGCTGCGGGCGGTATCACCGTTGCAGATCAGGATTACGCTTCGATCCGTTTGTACCGGGATGGCACGCTGTACCAAATTCCGCTGTCCGAGTTGTATTCGCGGGCTAGCTTGACCCGAACACGTTTGCTGCCCGGGGATGCGATCTTTGTCGATACGGAGTATGAGTTGTCCCGCGCGCAGGATTATTTCGCCCAGCAGATTACCCTGATTCAAGCCCGTCAGGTGGCCCGTCAGTCCGCGCTTGCCGAACTTCAGCTTGAGGTAACGTTGCGCCGATCCAATCTTGACGAGGCGCGCGCAAACTATCAAACACGCGTCGATTTGGGTGCCGATAACCGCGATTACGTTTACCTTGCCGGTGAAGTCGGAACGCAGTCGCGGTTTGCCCTGCCGTTTGAACGCAAGGCGAACCTGGCCGATGCGCTTTATGATTCAGGTGGTGTGGCGTCTACGACGGGCGACATATCGCAGATTTATGTATTGCGCGCGTCTGCTGATCCTCGTGAGTTCGGCGCTGTGACTGCATGGCATCTGGATACGCGCAATGCGGCAAATCTGGCCTTGGCGACACGGTTTGAACTGCGCCCTGACGACATCATCTTTATCGCACAGCAGCCCGTCACCAAGTGGAGCCGATCTGTATCCCAGATCATCCCACAGGTTCTGTCCGCTGGAAATACCTTGTCTGGCAACTGATCAAACCTCTAAATTCTGCAAAGGCCGGGCATTCTTGTCCGGCCTTTTTTGCGTTTGGTTTACTTAAAATGTAACTTTGATTGTCCTCGTTTGAAAAACAATCAGATGCGCAGTTTAACCAAATCGCTGCCCCATTTCGGCCACATACCCTAATTATCACTTTGATGATCAGCAATCTGTGCGGAGTGTCGGAATGTATCTTTCAGTGGTGATCCCATGCATGAACGAAGAGGCCTCGATTCCGGGATTGGTTGAGCGTTTGTCAAAAACAATCAGCCCTTGGAAAGATCAGGCCGAGATCATCTTGGTCGACGACGGTTCTACCGACACAACATGGAAAGCGATTGAGGCGGCCAAGAGGATCTGCCCCCAGTTGGTTGGTCTAAAGCTGTCGGCAAACCGGGGCCATCAGATCGCTTTGACTGCCGGGCTTGAAGCCGCGCAAGGCGACCGCATCTTTATGCTGGACGCCGATTTGCAAGACCCGCCCGAACTGCTGACCGATATGATGTTCATGATGGATCGCGGATTTGACGTGGTTTACGGCCGCCGCAGCGAACGCCGTGGCGAAACGATGTTCAAGAAAGCCACTGCCCATCTGTTCTACCGTTTCCTGAACGCGATGTCCGACGTGCCGATCCCCCGTGACACCGGTGATTTCCGTCTGGTGAATCGCCGTTCCTTGGACGCCGTTCTGGCAATGCCGGAAAAGGCGCGTTTTATTCGTGGTATGTTTGCTTGGGCTGGTTTCAAGCAGGTTGGCATTGAATATATCCGCGCCCCGCGCGAGCTGGGTGAAACCAAATACCCATTCCGCGCCATGATGCGCTTTGCCATTGATGCGATGACCGCGTTTTCCACAAAGCCGCTCAAGCTGGCCACGCGCCTGGCCTTTGTCAGCCTGTTGATGGCCGCGTTTATGGCGGTCTACGTGATTTATTCACTGGTCGTTTACCAAACAGCCCCGGGTTGGGCGTCTGTCGTGCTTGCCGTCAGCTTTTTCTCGGGCGCACAGTTGCTGACTCTTGGGATTATGGGTGAATATATCGGTCGCCTATATGTCGAGGCCAAGAACCGTCCGCTGTATTTCGTTAGCGAAGAGGCGCGCGATATCGCGCCTGTCGCCCAGCGTCTGCGCGCCTGATCATGGGCTTGCTACGTCATAAGCTTGTCCGTTTTGCGATGGTAGGCGGTGGGACGGCCTTGGCCTATATCTTGCTGTATATGGCGTTTCTGGCGGTGGGCTTGCCGCAAGTTGTCGCCAATGGCGTTGCCTTTTTGCTGGCCGTGATCCTGCAATATGCGGGCCAAGCGGCATTTACCTTTGGCCAACCGCTACAAGATCGTAACCAGATCAGCCGGTTTTGCGTGATGGTCGGGCTTGGCTTTGTCAGCTCTGCACTCATCACCGGACCGATATCCTTGATGGTGGGTCTGAACCCATGGGTTGCCGCAGCGATCGTGACCGTTCTCTTGCCGGTTCAAAATTACATCTTCATGACCCTGTGGGTCTTTGTATCTCCTATTTCTAAAACGGAAATCAAACCATGAGCCATATTTATAACGACACATTCTTTGATTACATCAACCAAAGCGCGCGGGCCTCGGCCAAGCCGCTGATCGCCTTGCTGTTCCCGAAATTGCAGCCCCAAAGCGTGATTGATCTGGGCAGTGGCCGTGGCGTGTGGCTGGATGAATGGCAACGCGCCGGGGCGCGTGACGTGCTGGCGGTTGATGGCGATTATGTCAGCCGCGATCAACTGGCGGTGGCCGCCAAGGATTTTCTGGCCGCCGACCTGACGGCCCCTGTTGAAACCGGTCGCCGCTTTGATCTGGCGCAAAGCCTTGAAGTGGGCGAACACCTTCCGACCGAAGCATCAGAAACCTTGGTTGATAGCTTGACCCGCGCGTCTGATCGCGTGCTGTTTTCTGCGGCTGTGACGGGCCAAGGTGGGGAATTCCACGTGAATGAACAGCCGCTTTCCTTCTGGCAGGACCTGTTCGCCGCGCGCGGTTATACCGCTTTTGATTGCGTGCGCCCCGAACTGAAAGACAACAAGGAAATGGCACCGTGGTATCGCTATAATGCGATCCTTTATGTCAATGAAGCAGGTCGCAAACACTTGCCCCCCGAGATTTTGGCGACAGAGATCAAGGCGGGAAAGCCCGTCAAGAACGTTGGCAATCTGGCGTGGCGCTTGCGTCTGGCTGTGGTCAGCAAACTGCCGCGCCGCGCCGTGACGTTCATTGCGCAGGCCCGTGCGTTGGTTCTGGCTATCCGCGCCCGCCGCGCCAAGACAGTTGGCCGCGTGCAGGCATGACCGCAGCGGTGGCAATGTTTGAAAGAACGGCTGAAAAGGCTCATAGCTTGACGCTTGGTCCGACCCTTGTGGTGGTTCTGGGCGCTGCGTTGTTGATGTCGGCGCTGAATCTGATGGATCCAATGATCCGCCATGACGATTATCCGGCGTTCTTTGGCGATGCCGCCGCATTCTGGAACAAGACCCTGCACGAAGGGCGTTGGCTGAATTACATCTGGCACCTGCGCGAGGTTGTGACCCCTGCGTGGTTGAATTTTGTTGTCTATCAAGGGCTTTGGGCGGTTTTTGTTGCCTCGCTTGCCGTGGTGGCAAGTGGTCCCAAAGGGGCGACATGGTTTACCATCGTTCTGGCGTTGATGATGATGGTGTCGCCTTCAGCGATGCTGATTTCGCTTTGGTTTAACACGCTGCTCCCCGGCCTTGCGGTTGTGGCGCTGTTCGCGTTTCTGGCCTGTCGGGTGACCAGCGCGACCTTGCGCGGGTTGCTGCCGCTTTTTGTGATCGCCAGCTTTATGGCCTACACGACCTATCCTTTGCTTTTGCTGGCCGTCTGCATCGCGAAGACCCAAGATCGGTCCTTGCGTGATTTAGCCGGGTTGATGGCGCTGTTCTGCGTCAGCTTTGTTTTGGCTGTCTTGACGGTTTATGCGATCAATTGGC
>TARA_R110000850_G_scaffold202630_2_pt1 | contig 16188 bp, 19 predicted proteins | sample TARA_R110000850 | Tara Oceans TARA_R110000850 (sample SAMEA4397586) | marine metagenome | biome: Polar Biome; feature: [SRF] surface water layer (ENVO:00010504); material: water (ENVO:00002006), including particulate matter (ENVO:01000060) such as... | depth 5 m | reverse complement strand
TCTATCCGATTGGTCGCGGGCCTATGCCGCCGATGCACTACAATTGCCGTTCGATACGCACCCCTGTCATCAGAGAGGAGTACCGCATTGGCACCCAGGGTCAGCGGGCTAGCTATGAAGGCCCTGTGAGCAATCAGGTTCGCTATGGCGGGTTTCTCAAGCGGCAGAGCCGAGAGTTCCAAGATGACATGCTCGGTCCAAGGCGCGCTGAATTGTTTCGCTCTGGCAAACTTAAGATTGAGCAGTTCTCGGACGATCAAGGGCGAGTGCTAAGCCTTAATGAGCTGGCGTCTCGGTATGACTTGACGATGGAATGAGTGGTATAATTAACGCGTGCGGCTAGACCGGCCAGTCGAAAAGGGTAACGCCTACCCCTGCCGCACTCCTCCAAGGCGATAACATGAGGCGATGTTATGAAAGCGGCAAATATACGCAAGACGCACACCACCACCCAAGTTAGAAATGCTTGGCAAGGAAACATTAAGAAGGCCAAGAGCGCGGGATTTTGCTCTTACGTGATTGAGGCTATTGAGGATGATAGGCCTGATCTAAGGCTGTGTTGGTGCTGTGGAGCCACAGGCTACCAAGAGATAGCCCATATAATCCCCCATTCTCTAGGCGGCAAGTGCACCCCTTCTAATCTTTTCTTGCTTTGCAATGAGTGCCATACCTGCGCGCCTGACTTTATTGAATCAAAACCCTTTATCGACTACGTGAATGAAAATGCTGGTCGATACAGCAAGGCGATGAGCGCCGTAATTGAAAACGCCATATCAAGAGTTAAAGATACCTGGATGGAAAATCCAGAGAAGGCGGAGAGCATTTTTTTAAACATGCCAAATAGACTTGATGGCGCGTTTGATCAAGCAAGCAGGCTTGGCTCTCAACACGGAGCTAGCGTATCTCTTGCTACAAGGGTTGCGATGTACACTCACGCGATTAAAGCATCGCTAAAGGCGTGAGGTGGTGAAATGAATATGATCTCTCGCAATGACGCAAAAGCTCGCGGCGCGAAGCGCTACTTCACAGGATTTCAATGTAAGAGAGGGCATCTTTCAGAGCGATACACTATAAACGGAAGGTGCGTATCATGTGCGATGGATAGCTATCAGCATGGCAAAGACCGCATGATCGAAATGAGTGCGGAGGAAAAGAAAGAGAGCCGAGACCATATTCTGGCCAGAAAGGCTAGGTATCGCGAAAAGAATCGAAAGTTAATAAGAGAGCGTGATGCTCAATATAGAGAAGATAATAAACTAGAGCTATCAACGCGCGCCTCAAGGCATTACCAAAAAAACAGAGACAGAGAAATAGAGCGATGCACTCAGCATGCCTCCACAGTGCATGCCAAGAGGCGCAGGGCTGAAATGTATCGCTATCGATATATGGTCGACCCGGAGTTTAGGTGCGCTCAAAATATGCGCTGGATAGTGAAAAGAATGGCTAAATCTGATGAAACTAAAGAGCGCAAAAGAACACGCGAGGCACTTGGTTATAGCGCCAAGGAGCTGAAAGAGCATCTAGAAAAGCAGTTTCAGCCCGGCATGTCTTGGGATAACCACGGGGAGTGGCACATTGATCACATCATCCCAATTTCTGCACATATCCAAAGCGGCGAGACAAACCCGAAAGTCGTTAACTGTCTGACGAACCTTCGCCCCATGTGGGCCAAGGAAAACATCAGCAAGGGCGGCTCTCGAACGCACTTGCTATAAGCACCACAAATCACTAAACCAGCCCTGGCATCCGCCGGGGCTTTTTTATGGGCACGCGGGGCGTGCTCGAAACAACGTTCGGGGAACGTGAAACATGCTGAAGTTCAAGATCACCAAAGACGAGTTTGAGGCACTGGAAGAAATCCAGCAGGCGCTATATGCCGAAGCAGGCGATGGCTACCAGTTGCAAGTAGACGGCCTCGATGACGGCGCCGAGCTAAAAGAAGCCTTGCGCAAAGAGCGTGAAGAGCGCGCCGAGGCTAAGCGCAAGCTCAAAGAATTCGAGACAGAGGCTGAGCGCAAAGAGCGTGAGCGGCTAGAGCAGCGCCAAGAATGGGAGCAGCTCGCCAAGAGTGAGCGAGAGCAGCGAGAGCAGCGCGATAAAGAGCTTGCAGAGCTTCGCGACGAGGTAGCTAACGGTAAGCGCACAAACAGCGCAGAGAGCATCGTTGCTGGCCTGATCGACAAAGATGCAACAGGTGGCGTGCAGCGCTACAACCTGCTCAAGAAAGAAGCAATGCAGTTCATCGCCCATACGCCCGAGGGCGTAAAGATCAACGGACCTGACGGCGAAGCCTGGAATGGCAAGCAGTTGGGCGAATACCTATCACAGCAGTACCCATTCCTTGTGGATGGTAGCAAGGCGAGCGGGGGCGGTGCCCCCGGCTCGAGCGGCGGCGGGGCCGTCAGTAAATCGTGGGACCAACTAAGCGGCATGGAGCGCGTAGAGCTCCGCCGAAACGACCCTGCTGAGCATCAGCGCCTAAAGAAGGCGTATGAGGCCGCAAATTCATAAGGAAGCAAATCAATGCCTACCATTCTCTCCGATGTAGTATTCCGCGACGAGCTGCGGGACTACATGAGCGTCAACACTGCCGAAAAGACTGCGTTCTATGAGTCCGGCATTCTGGTTAACAACAATGACATGAGTCAGTTGCTGGCTAGCCCATCCAACACCTTCACCATTCCATGGTGGGTGGATCTGGATGCGTCCATTGAGTCTAACTACTCGAACGACGTGTACACCGACATTGCTGTTCCGCTTTCAGTCACCAGTGCCAGCATGCAAGCACGCGCTGCGTACCTGAACGAAGGCTGGAACTGCATGAACTTGGTGAAGAACATCACCAAGCAAGACCCGCTGGAGTTCGTTGCTAACCGCCTGACCAGCTACTGGCAGCGTGTGGCCCAGCGCCGCGCTATCGCCTCTACCATCGGTATCTACAACGAAAACGTTGCTAACAGCTCTGGCGACATGGTTGTCGATGCAGGCGGCACCATCAACGCTGCGTCGATCATCCGCGCCAAAGCCACGATGGGCGACTACTCCGGCCAGCTTGGCGGCTTGAGCGTTATTGCCATGCACTCTGCCGTGCATACCGAGCTGCAAATCCTCAACCTGATCGACTTCACGCCGATTGCTGGGCAGATTCCTGAGTTCGGCACCTACCAGGGCATGCGCGTCGTAGTTGATGACAGCATGCCTGTGATTACCGGCACGCCTAACAAGTACCTGTCCGTGATCTTCGGCCCCGGCGCGATGGGTTACGACGAGCAGCAGCCTGCTGGCGAAGACGGCATGGAGTACGAGCGCGAGCCTGCGCGTGGTAATGGTGGCGGCGCAGAGACCCTGTGGACGCGCCGCAACTACGTCATGCACCCGCTTGGCTATTCGTTCCTGAGCACTACCATCACTGGTACGCCGACCACTACCCGCCCGATTTCGGCGAATTGGGCTGACTTGGCGCTGGCGACGAACTGGGAGCGCAAGTTCGACCGCAAGCAAGTGCCGCTGGCCTTCGTTACGTCTAACGTCGCCGCCTAAACTTAAGCCACAGCCGACCCGTTAAAGGTCGGCTAACCAGAAGGAGAAGCATCATGGCTGTTGAAAAGGACAACCACATCGACCCTAACCTCAAGGCGCGCTGGGGCTTTGGCGGTACGGCGAAAGAGATCAAGGTCGGCGTTGAAACCGCAGGCGAAACGGGCGGCGTCGAAACCGCTCGCACTAAGCCAGAAGAAAAAGCGGCGCGTAAGACCGGTGGCGGCGCCAAAAGCGAGTAACACAACCGGGCGGCTTCGGTCGCCCACTTATTCAAGCGAGGGCGGCATGACGACATACATCACTAGGGCTGACGTAGACAGCATTTTAGGGGCTGGATGGGAAGGCGCTGGTGATGCTACTCGTGCCGTTCTTGAAGCAAACGTCTGGATGACTGCTAAGGGCGTTAAAGCATCCGATCCCGTAGAGAGCGACATTGTTCAAGCGGGCGCTTATCTAGCTCAGATGGCAGCGCTAAACACGCTTTATGCTGATGTTGACCCTATTGTTAAGCGGGAGCGCGTCAAAGCGGATACCGTCGAGAGCGAAACTGAGTATATGGACGGCTCGACGCTCAGCAATGGCCGCTTACGCCTCATTAACGACCTACTGCGGCCCTATCTACCAGGGGGCGGGTCAACGTTTGCTGTGAGGCGCGCATGAGCCTAGAAACCATTGATCAGAAGATAGCTGCCGCCTTTTCAGGGCCGCTGGCTAGGGCTGTGAGCCCATTTCGCGGCGGGCGCACAGTTGTCGGCGAATATGATCCTGTTACAGGCGAGCAGCCCAAGGCGGAAGTCAATTACACCGGACGTGGCGTGTTCGGCGGGTTTAGTCGCCAAATCATTGACCAGCAGCACATCCTCTCGACGGACATAAAGCTGACTGTCCTGCAAAACGAGCTGATCGGCTCCGATGGCCTGCCAGTCACACCCATAAATGACGACACCATCGACAACCTGCGCGTCATCGACGTACAGCAAGACCCCGCAGGCGCAACTTGGTCGCTTCAATGCCGCGGTACGCGCATTCCTGCTGCCATCAATGATTGGCTCATGTTTGAAGGGTTATGGAATGACGGTGGAGCTTGGTCAGATGCCGAGGCATGGAACGATGGCAATGCAGTTAATTGGGCTCTATTAGCGGGCATTTGGAACGATAGCGGCGAGTGGCACGACAACCAGGAGTGGAATGATGGCTAACATTGGTCAAATTGCAGATAAAGAAGTGGGGCTATCAGTCCGCACTAAATTGAATGCCGCTATTGAAGAAGCCAATAAGGTTGAGAGCAAGCTCAACGCCGATGGTTATACCGCTGCTGACGTTAAAGCCAAGTACGAAGAAAACGAGAATACAAACGCATTTACTGACGATGAAAAGCAGAAGTTAGAGCAGATCAGCAGTGGCGCCGATGGTCGAGAAGTCGAGCTGGCTAAAAGCGATACGCATGTACAGTGGCGATACGTTGGTGATGAGCTATGGGTTGACCTAGTCGCCCTTGCTGATCTTGAGGGCACCACTGGTGACGATGGCCCCGCTATAGAGCTGCAAACCACTGAAACGATGATTCAATGGCGCGTCGTGGGCGATGTAGATTGGATTGATCTTATCGCGCAGAGTGAGCTGAAAGGCGACCCAGGCGAGGATGCCGTATTGCCCGCCGATAACGTCACCGGCACCGGCATTACCCATATTGCCGCAGTCACTGAATACCCTGATACGGAAGTGAGCGGCACACTTTATGTTTTGCTACCCGAGGTGCCCGCATGAGACTCGCTGACGCAATCGGCCTACGCATCAACGGTAAAGATGCTATCGAGGCGCGGCTTAATGGGCAGGTGGTGTGGACGACTTCTCCTACCTCTTTAGAAGATACGCTTAATACGTACGGAGGCGTGGCCTTCTGGGATTTTTCAGAACCTCAAGCACCTTATTTGTCAAAATTAGGTAAAGGAGACTTTCCGCTTACTAACGGGCCAGGGTCAAGCGTTACTACTGTTGCAGATGGCCCCTTCGGCACAGCCATCGCACTAGACGGCCGTACAGATTATCTATTGATACCTGCTGCTGAGGTAGGTGACCTCAACCTTAGCACTAAAGGAGATAGCTGTACTGTTGTTGCTTGGGTTCGACGGTCTACAGACACTGCAGATTTCATTGCGGGTATGTGGCGCGAAGACGATAACGATCCAAAAAGACAGTATGGATTGTTTCTAGATCTTCCGCTTTACGGCGGCGTGAATAGAGTTTGTGGCCACGTAAGCAAAACCGGAGGGGCGTCTCCAGGGTATCCGTTTAGTATGGATTACTCCGCGTCTGCAAGAATGGTGAATAGTGTAAAGTGGCGGTTTGTCGCTTTCACCTATGATGGCACTAAAGCCATCTCTTATCTTGACGGGTTTGCAGATTCGTATACTGATTATACAGACCCTAATGGAGTGACTTACGATAAAAACCCATACTTATTTACAGATGGCCTTAATAACACGAGTGTTGCTGATTTCACTGTAGGCGCAGTAGAGTTAACAGCGGGCATGGACAATCATTTAGCGGGCCGAATAGGCGGAATAGCTATTCTAGACAGGGCGTTGACTGCTGCTGAGATTATGAGTTTACACAAGCGGACTCTATTTGGAGCAGAACTATTGATATTTGATTTTCACAACCAATTTGATGGGTTAGGAGAACCTGCTAAATCTGTTGGCTTTAAAAGTTTTCTTGGCGCTGCTGCTACAGATACTACTAGCAACACGGATGCGTTTAATTTCTCGTTAATAAGTCTCTCTGGAAACTCTTATCTATATAGAAGCAATTCGGAGGTTAAATACCCGAACACTCCAGGGGTTACATTTATAGATACTATAGAGAACGTAGATATAAGCGAGTGTTCAAAGATAACATTTGAAATGAACAATGCCTCGGAGGCTGATCTTGTTCAACTTGTTATTAAAGTTTCAGGTTCTTTCTATGTCACCAACGAGGTATTCACAGTAACCGGAAATGGAAGAACAGGAGGCAACTGGACTACTTCTGAAGTTAAAGAGGTTATTATTGACGAAACTCCAGGTAAGTGGCGAGAACTTACTTTAGTAGAGGGAGCCACATTGTCAGTTGGTGCTGTCACGTCAAACTCGATAACTTCCGGCGCTTTAGAGGGAATTGGTTTTTACTGCGCAGCTACGCCAGGTCTAATGAGAATTAGAAACCTTAATGTGGTGTCACTGCAGTGATATAGCTAAACCAGGGGCGTGGGGTAGGGTGTAGAGCTATTGTGTCTGCGCCCAAGCCTTTATCGACAAGTTGCCGTCGTTGATCGGTCGTCAACAATGACCGCTATATAGTCAGGCGACGGCGGATGAAGCGCTGGAGAAGTTTGGCCTAACCCGCACACCGTCAACCGAGGAGGCGTAATGGCTAAGCGAGGCTGGTCGAATCCGCTAGGTGGCTTTGCCCGCGAGGTCGAGGCTACGCAGAACAAGCGCCTTCGGGCTGCTGCCCTGCAAGCGCTGTCGGGGGTGATTGAGCGGAGTCCGGTTGATCAAGGCACGTTTAGGGGTAGCCACCGGGTTAGCGTTGGTTCACCTGATTATGGCTACAGCTTGACCGACACCGACAAGGCAGGCTCTGCAACGCTCGCTAAAGGTAGCTCAGCCATCCAGGTGGTTAGAGCGCCCTTCACCGTGATTTACGTTCAATCAAACTTGCCGTATGCGGAAACACTGGAGAACGGCAATTCCCAGCAGGCGCCGCAGGGCGTGTATCAGATCACGATGAATAACCTAAAAGAGGCGTCTGGCCGTGACTTTTGAGCAAATACGCTTAGCCATCGAATCCCGCATGGCAGCCTGGGATGGCGTCCCGGTGGCCTACGATAGCGTGCCTAATAGCCCTGCCCTGACGCAGGCTATGACGGCTAAAAGTAGCTGGGTAAGGCTATCCATCAATCACGGTGATAGCAGCGCTCCCTACAAGGGGTCGGAGCCCGGCATTCGCCGCACTGGACTGGTCCAATTGCAGATTTTTACGCCGCTTAATTCAGGTTCACGCCCTGCCGCTGATATTGCTGATTCGCTGGTTAGGCACTTCCAGTTTTACCGCACGGATGGGATCGAGATATTAACGGCCAGCGCTCAACGGATTGGCCCAGAAGACGATTACTACCGATATAACCTATCCATACCCTTCCGCGCCGGATAGGTCCACATCACCCCAATGGCCCGCTAATGCGGGCTTTTTTATGCCTGCAAAACGGCCATAGGAGAACACCATGAGTTCAGGCTCACGCATTGGCACATACCTTGTGCCAGAAACTATCCCCGGTGAAACACCGGCAAGTCCTGAATGGGAGACTTTGCGCCTTACTGGCACGACTCTTTCACCTAACGTAAGCACCGAAACATCTTCCGAGATCCGAGAAAGCCGGATGAATGGCGGCGGCATTATCACCAGCCTGGATTATTCCGGCGACCTGTCAGGCGAATTCAGCGCCGAAACGTTCGACAAGCTGCTTGAAGCGGCTTTCTACGGCACATGGGAAGCGGATACGCCTTCTGTTGGCTCTGATCAACTCGCCATTGGCACTGATCGACACACGTTCAGCGTGGTTAAGGCGTTCAAGGATATTGGCGTTTATGCCACGTTCAAGGGCGTGCATATCGGCTCGATGAGTCTGGAAATCCCCGAAGAAGGCAAAGTGACCTGCACCTTCACCGGCATGGGCCTTGGCTATGAGGATGGGACGGTCGACCCAACTGCTACTGGCACGGTCACCGCGCAAACCTCCACCGTCCCGATGGGCTCAGCTACCAGCGTGGGCGATATTCTTGTTGATGGTGCGACGCTGGCTGGCGAGGCGTGTATCTCTGCCCTAACCCTGTCCATTGACAACACGCCACAGACACAGCGCTGCCTTGGCAAGGCTGGCCCGGGCGCGATTATCGCTACCACTGCCAACGTCACTGGCTCAATGACCATGGCATGGAGTCTCGCAGCATGGACGCAATGGAAAAAAATGCTAACCCGCGAGGCTATCGGTATTTCCTTCCCGCTGAGTGATGCCGCTGGCAACGAATATCTATTTACGTTGCCGTCTGTAGAGATTGACGGTGAATTGCCGGATGGAGGCAACGAAGACCTAATTCAGGTAGAGCTAAATTACACCGCTAAGAATGTTCCGATCACCGTAACTCGCACACTAGCAGCTTAACCCTTTTTAGCGGCCTGGGGAGTATCCGCACCCCTGGCTGCCTTTTTTTATGCGGAGCGGATGGAGAGAATCATGGGCTATAAATTCAATCGCTTTGATCAGCAAAAGATCACTGATGGCGAATGGGCAGAAATCGAAGGTGGCCGGTTTAAGATCGCCAAGAGCGGCAACTCCGTTCATCTTGAGGCTAGTGAGCGCATCCTTAAGGAGCAGCAGAAGAAATACCCTGAGGGCGACATTCCCGTAATGGAACGTTTGCGCGCAACTGCCCGCGAATGGGCCGAGGGTGTGCTTCGTGACTGGGAGGAAATGGAAGCGGAGGATGGCAGTTCCGTTCCCTACTCGGTCGAGAATGCGACCACCCTGCTCATGAACGATGAGCCATTGTTCAACGCCGTTCGCCGCAAGGCTCGTGATATGGCGCGCTTTGAGAATGAGCGTGTCGAGTCACAGAAAAAAAAGCCGTAGCCGCACTCGATTACGAGCTAAGAACCAGCGGCAAAGAAACCAAGATGGCGACCATCGCCGCCAAGCTCGGAATGGCCAAGAAGTTCGAGAAGCCTGAAATCGATTACCGCACTGACTTCTGGCTATACGTGTACTCGCTCGCAGGGCGAGGCAGACCTCACACCCATGGCGTGCCGCTACAACTACCCCCGCTGGATATTATCGCCCTTGTGCGCGAGTTAGAGCTGCCTGCCGAGCCTGCCGAAGCCGTGGCTGTGATATGTGGCATGGATGACTGCTGGATTAAGTGGCGGGATAGTAAGCAGGGCAAGTCTAAAGGCCGGTGAAACTTGCCTGGGATTTAACCTACCCCTTAGCCAGCACCTGATATACGATTAGGGAAACTAAGGGGGATTTATGAAAAGTAATAAATACCATAGCGGTAAATATGTGGGGTGGGTGTGGTTTTCCTGGCTGATATTTGTGGTCACCGCGATTGCTTCTGCCGTGCTTATCAATCAAAGCGGCGTTCTGGAAATGCCAAGCGGCATAGGGCTTACGCCATCAGCGTTTAGCACAATCGCCATCTGTGTAGGTCAGACGATAGGGGCGCTGCTCATTGCAGGCGCGTTCACGATTGCCAATGGCATTTACGAAGCCTCAATTGAGCCCCGCCCCGATTAAACGAACAAGTGCCCGATAGCCGGGTATTTATACTAAGCCGCCTACGGGCGGTTTTTTTGTGCCCAGGAGAAAGCTATGGCCTATCAAAGTCGCCTTGAATTAGTGGTAGATAGCCGCACAGGCGAAAGGAGTCTTCGCAGCTTTGAGGGCCAGCTCAATAAAACCGAGCGCTCCGGCCAAGGGCTTATTAGTACCATGGGCGGCTTGAAGAACATTATAGGCATAGCCGCCACTGCTGCTGGCGGACTTAGCTTTGGGCGACTGATCAGCGAAACCGCAGGTTTTGAGGATTCAATGCTTGGGCTGCAAGCTGTCTCTAAAGCCACCGCGGGGCAGATGCGAGAGCTGGAAGATCAGGCGCGAACACTAGGCGCTACGTCAATGTTTAGCGCTCAGCAGGCAGGTGATGCCCAGCGCTTTCTCGCCCAGGCAGGCTTTCAGGTCAACGAGGTGCTTTCAGCGACCCCTGGCATCTTGCAGCTAGCTACTGCTGCTCAAATGGGTCTGGCTGAAGCGGCAGATAGCGCTTCAAACATACTGGGCGGAATGAGATTAGAGGTTGATCAGCTTAGCCGTGTTAATGATGTGCTGGCCGCCACTGCGGCAGGCTCAAACACTAGCGTTACTCAGCTTGCGCAAGCATTATCCACCGCGGCTCCGCTTGCTGCTGCTGCGGGCATTAGCATTGAAGAAACGGCAGCCGCTATCGGCGTCATGTCGGACGCAGGTATCCAGGCAGAGCGCGCAGGCACAGGCTTGCAAGGCGTTATTCGCCAGCTGTCTAACGTCACGCCGCAAGCAGCAACAGCATTGGCTGGCTACGGCTTATCGCTTGAAGACGTAAACGTCGAGACTCACGGATTAAGCTCCGTACTAGCATCGCTCCAGCAAGCCAATATCAGCACCGCCGATGCTTTCAAGATATTCGGCTCTGAGGCAGGAGCCGCTGCGCAGATTCTAGTTAACGGCAATAAGCGTGTAGCTGAGTTCACTGATTCGCTGGGCGATTCCGCGGGTGAAGCAGAGCGTATGGCCAACGTTATCGGCTCAGGCCTTACCGGCTCCATGCGCGGCTTCAACTCAATGCTGTCTGAATCCCTGATTAGTCTAGGCAGAGATCAGGGCGTTGCTGGCGGCTTTCAGGCTGTGCTTGATAGCGCCACAGGCGTGCTAGCCGTTTACAACGACCTGCTCCCCGAGTTTGCGGAAGCCAACAATCTCAGCGAAGACCAAGCGCAGAATCTTGAGCGCTTAGCTGGCGTGCTATCAACTACAACAACGGTTGCCGGGGGCGCTGCGGGCGCATACATCGCTTATCGAGGTGCGGCTGCTACGGCAACTGTTGCGCAGACAGCGTTTAATACTGCCGCCACGGCCAACCCTCTTGGTTTGATCGTTACCGCCGCAGGGGCCGCGGCGGGAGCGCTCTACTATTACCGCGAGGAAATTGGCCTAGTAGATACCGCTGCGCAGAATGCCACAATGGCGCTAGATGATAATGCCGACGCCATCCGAGATGGATCAGCAGCAGCGCTGGATGCCAATTACGACAACCTGACCAATGCGCTTGAGGCTGTATCCCTGCAAGCTCAAGAAGCCATGGCGCAAATGACTGAGCTAGAAGCGCGTCAGGCCTTCTATGAAAATTCCCACAAGGGCATGGCAGACAGCGTTGCGGGCGCGATTGACCAGCAAACACATGCTCTTTCCGGTCTTTGGGAGCGTCAGGTTGAGCTACAAAACGCCATTCAGCGCAACCGTGAGGCGCGAGAAGGACTAACGAACGCTGATAATGATGGTGCTGAAGCCCTAGACACCCTCACCGTCACCGCATCACGCCTAACAGGCGAAACCGCAAAGCTCACTAAGGCCCAGAAAGACGCTCTTGCAAGAGCCGACGCCTTTGCCGACTCCCTCCGCTCCCTCGAAGACCGCCTATTCCCCGTAGAGGCAGCACACCGCAGCTATCGCGGCGAGCAGTTGCTGCTCCAAACGGCGCTGACTAACGGCACTATTAGCATAGATCGCTACATGGAAGCATGGCAGCGGCTGGACGAGGCGCAGCTCAGCGACCAGAACTGGCAAGACGCCTACGGCCTGGATGGCTCCGGCACCAAGGAGCTGGAGAAGATGAGCGATGCGGCCAAGGATCTTGGGCTGACGTTCGAGAGTGCGTTTGAGAACGCCATAGTTGAGGGTGAGAACCTTCGCGGCGTGTTGGACGGCATCTTGCAGGACATTCTCCGTATATCGGTGCGCAAGGGTGTGACTGAGCCGCTGGGTACCGCCATCACCGCGGGTTTAGGCGGCTTCATGGGTGGCTTTGGCGGTGGTGGCGCAGCAGTTGCTGGTGGCTTTATGAGCCAGCTATTTGCCGAAGGTGGCTATACGGGCAGTGGCAGCAAGTATCAGCCTGCGGGCGTCGTCCATGCAGGCGAATTCGTGGTGCAAAAGAGCGTGGTGGATAAGCCCGGCGTGCGTCCTGCCCTGGAGAACCTTAATCGCGGCTATGCCAGCGGTGGTTATGTGGGTGGCGGGTCAGGCGGCTCTAGCGACTCCATGGTCAGCGTTGAGATTATCGACCAGCGCAGCGGTGGCGAGAAGCCTCAAGTCACGCAAAGCCAAGGGCCGGATGGTCGCAAGATGATCCAGGTGCTGGTTCGCGACGAAATGAAGTCAGCCTTTAGCTCGGGCGCGATGGATCGTGACATGGCCAACAACTACGGAATCAAACGGAGGGGCTTCTAATGCCAACATGGCCAGCTAGCTTGCCGCAAAAGCCCCTCGTTGATGGTTATAGCGAGGAGCCTAAAAGCCGTGTGCTGCGTTCTCAAATGGACGCAGGCGCACCCAAAACACGCCAGCGTTTTACGGCTGGCGTGACTGACATTCCCGTCAATATGACACTGAGCATTGCCCAGCTAGCCACGTTCGAGGCGTGGTTTAACGCTGATATTCAAGGTGGCTCGCTGCCCTTTGATATGCCGCATCCGCGCACCGACGAAGTTGTCTCAATGATGATCGTGCCGCCGTATCAGCTCAATCCTGTCGGTGTAGGCGATCAGTATTGGCGGCTATCCATGGCCCTAGAGGTGCAGCCATGACGGTTCGCAATATCTCAGCCGAGGGCTTGCGCGAGCTGTTTGCACAGAACAGCGGCGCAGTGATGCTGACGTTATTGACGTTCAGCCACGCTACGCTGCCCACGCCTATTCGCTTAGTCAATGACCGGCGCCCGCTCACTTACGGCGGGCAAAGCTACATCGCGCTGCCGTTCGAAATGACGCTGCCCGATGACCTCGAGGAGCGGATACCGAATGTTGAAGTGAAGATCGACAACATCGGTCGCGAGCTCGTCACACTGCTGCGCTCCACGTCCGAGATTGTCGCTGTCGATGTCGAAGTGGTGCGCGTGCAAAACGGCACGGTCACTAGCGAGCTGGGCCCGCTCGACTTCTCCTTGCTCGATGCCAAGATCACGCCGCAAACCATCACGCTCTCTATCGGCTATGCCATCGACATACTCAACGAGCAGGCCACGAAAGAGATATTTAACCCGGGTACCGCTCCGGCGTTATTTCAGTAGGAACCCACCATGATCGACGTTTCCGAATACATCGGCCTGCCGTATGCGCCGGTCGGGCGCGGCCCTGTGTTTTACGATTGCTACGGCATTATTCAGAAAGCCTACCGCGAGCGCCTGGGTATTGAATTGCCCGAGCAATGCGGTTACGTCGATACGCTCAATCCTGAAACTTCTGCCCTGCTCGAGTCGGGAAAAAGCGACTGGCGGCCAGTGGCGGCGCCGAAGCCTTGGGATGTGGTGTTGTTCCGCGTCGATGGGATGCCTAATCACATCGGGATGGTGATTGGCGACGGCTTCATGCTGCACACGACCCGCGCAAAGAACGGTTGCATTGAGAACTACCATCGCCCGCTGTGGCGCTCACGCATCGAAGGATTTTATACATGCCCACGCTGATCGCCAAGCCGCACCCGCTGCGTAGTGATGCCTACCGCACCGAAGTGCCCGCCGGAGTCTCGCTGCGCTCAATCTTGGGCGATGTTCAAGGCACGGTGCATGCGCAGGTCGACGGCGATCCGTGGCCGCTTGAGCGGTGGGATGAGCCACTGCCCGAAGGACTGATTAACGTCTATATGACGCCGCAAGACGATGCTATCCGTGTGGTGACGCTCATCGCGGTATCGCTGGCAGCGCCTATGCTGGCCCCGGCGTTAACCGCAGGTCTTGGCTTGGGCACAAGCGCGCTCGCTGTGGGCTCTGTTGCAGCTGGCCTAACCTTGGCGGGCTCGCTTGCCGTCAATGCCCTGATCCCGCCCAAAATGCCCTCCATGGGCAGCAATACAGTCTCGAATGGCACGGTAGCGCAGTCGATCACCGGCACTCGAAATCAGGCTAACCCCTACGGCGTTATCCCGCGCGTCTACGGCAGCCCTCGCTGGTATCCGCCGCTTGCTGGCAATCCTTACACCGAGATAGCAGGCAATGACCAGTATCTGCGCATGATGGTCTGCCTGGGGTATGGGCCGCTTGAGATTAATGGTCACCGCGTTGGGCCAGGGTATAACCCTATTACAAACGTCGAAGTTGGCGACAAGATTCGCATTGGCGATACTCCTATAGGCCTTTATCAAGATGTTCAGTGGGAGGCTGGCCTACCTCACCAGCTATCGATATACACTCGTGACATTGACGAGCAAAGTGTTAATGCCGCCCTGGATTTGCAGAATAGAGAAACTGGAAAGCGTGATCTCTTTTCGGTTGATAACGTATCTGCCATACGAACTACAGCGCCTAACACGACAGAAATTAGCATTGATATCGTCTGGCCTCAGGGCCTATATACAATGGGCGAGAAAAATGGTGATCGCTATGATGCTGATGTGACGATCAGGATGGAGTATCGCACAGCAAATATAGGTAGCTGGGCGCTATATACCGAGGGTATCGTGCGCAGCAAAAGCAATCGCACGCTGCGAAAAAATTGGCGCTGGAGCGTTCCTGCTGGGCAGTACGATGTTCGCATCACTCGTGTCAAGACATACTCATACGAGAGAAATGTTATTGTCACAGATGCTCAGTGGTCGACGCTTCGATCAATTCAGGGTGGCGCTCCAGCATATTCTGGCAATCATGTATTAATGGCCTTGCGCATACGTGCGACAGATCAGCTCAACGGGGTGATTGATCAGCTAAACGTAAAGACAACCGCTGTTTTACGGCATTGGAACGGGTCATCGTTTGCCAGTGTTGGCACCAACAACCCCGCCTGGGCCTATTTGAATGCACTGACCGGCCAGCAAGTCGGCCGTCCTATCGCTGACAACAAAATAGACCTAGACGGCCTGCGCGAATGGGCGATCTGGTGCGATCAGCAGGGACTTGAGTACAGCTGGGTGCATGATAGCAAAGAGACCTTGTTCGACCGTGCGCGCAATATCGCTGCAGCTGGGCAAGCATCTTTTTCGCTACAAGATGGGCGCTTTGGCGTGGTGCGTGATGATGCTAATGCGCCGGTCGTTCAGGTTATCTCGCCTCGCAATGCTAGCGGCTTTGAGTCGACACGGCAATACAAAGCCCTGCCTCATGCTATACGCGTTAAATACATAGAGCCGAGCACATGGAGCGATAGCGAGCGCATCATCTATCGCAATGGCTACAGCCCTGCCAATGCCACCACCTTTGAAGATTTTGAAACGCAAGGCGTCGTCGGCGCTGCACAGGCATGGCACCACGGCCAGTATTACCTCCGGCAAGCCATTCTGCGGCCCGAAACATTCACAGCCCAAATGGACTGGGAGCATCTAGCAGTCGTGCGCGGGAACCGCGTGCGCGTAGCGTATGACTCAATTCTAGTAGGTCAGGCGTGGGCAAGAATCAAGATGATCAGCATTGATGGCTTCATCTTAACGCTCGACGAGCGCGTGCTGATGCAGTCGGGCGTGAATTATGGCGCCCGCGTACGCTGTTCAAATGGCGAGCAGGTCACGGCTCAAGTGGTTCCATTCACGAGCGGCGAAACCAATGTCATCACATTAACGAACGCTATCAGCCCTAACGTAGATGCCGGTGATCTGCTGCTATTTGGCGAGCTAGGCAAAGAATCCATCGACTGCAAAGTGACGCGCATAGAGCCAGGCGCTGATTTCACTGCAACGGTGACGCTTGTTGATGCAGCGATTGACATTTACAACTACGGCGTGCCTCCGGCATACAATCCAGGCATTACGCAGCCCGTTAGCATCGAACAGATAAAGCCTGCGCCACCGATTATCACCGGTCTTATCTCTGA
>TARA_R110000850_G_scaffold264954_2_pt1 | contig 16210 bp, 18 predicted proteins | sample TARA_R110000850 | Tara Oceans TARA_R110000850 (sample SAMEA4397586) | marine metagenome | biome: Polar Biome; feature: [SRF] surface water layer (ENVO:00010504); material: water (ENVO:00002006), including particulate matter (ENVO:01000060) such as... | depth 5 m | reverse complement strand
GCAATCTTGGGGCTGGGGTGTAGGTGCTGATTTAAAGGCGCTTACGCGTTTCTGGCCTATCCGGCGCGGCTTACTGCAAACAACACTCGCTCGTTTACCACCGATTTGTCTACTGGAACCAGAAGCTGAACAGGAACCCTGATAATAAAGCCGGTTCCCAGTCCGGATTTGCTCGTGTAGCGACGGTTTCGGGTGACAGCAAGGCCGACGGATTGACCATCTCGTTGCCCGGCGGTCTTTCGATCACCGGCCTGAACGCCGGTAATATCGAATTGCTGGGCGCAGTCCTGAGGCAGCTGTGATGCGAAACCGGTATCTGCGCCCGTCCTGGGATCTGCCGGAGATCTATCTGTACCGGGCACCGGTCGACTTCCGCAAACAGGCCAATAGCCTGGCACTGCTGGTGGAGCAGGAACTTGGCCATAGCCCGTTCTCCGGTGCACTCTACGCCTTCACCAACCGGCAGCGGAACAAGATCAAGTGCCTGATGTGGGAGGACAACGGGTTCGTGCTTTATTACAAGGCTTTGGCCGAGGAGAAATTCAAGTGGCCGGGTCCGTCTGACGAGCTGATGACCCTAACCGGCGAGCAGATTAACTGGTTGCTGGATGGCTACGACATCACCCTCCTGCGGGGTAAACGGTCATTCCACGACGTAGTGGACTTATTTCACATCACGCAACGGCCTGAGCAGGCCCGGCGAGACCTTGTATTGCTTAGTGCCATCCTCGTCCAACACAATCACACTCTTGCGATTGATCTTCGTGACGATGCCCAACACCGGACCTTCCCGGCCTTCGAAGGTTACTTTCAGTCCTACTCGCAGCTGGCTCAGCGCTTGAAGGTTTTCCTGACTCCGCAGTTCATCGATGCGCCGGCAGATGTATCGATTGAGTTCCATCAGCTGATCAACGTTCATATCGTCAATGCGCATGGGCGGTGGCCTCCGGCTTTGTATTCTGTCGATCAGGATGACGCGGATCGATCAACGAACGTAATGGGGTGTCTTTGAAGCGAACTTTCCAGAGCCGGGGCGTCAGGTCAGCCACCTCACTGGCAGGGTGTTGGCTGATGCGCTGAAGTACGTCCACCAGGTATGTGTACGGGTTGAGACCATGGAGTTTGCAGGTAGTGATCAAGCTCTGGATGAGTCCCAAGTGTTCTGCGCCCAGTTCGGTCCAACAGAACATCCAATTTTTGCGGTTATGGAAGTGTTTCCATAAAAAGAAAGCCTGGCTCTTCGCAGACACCACCCAGGGCGCAAATGCCAGCGCCACCTGCTATTCCTTAATCGAAACCGCCAAGGCCAATCAACTCGAACCCTCAGCTTACATCCACCACCTGCTCACGCATATTGCCGAAGCGGATACGGCGGAAAAACTGGAAGCATTGCTGCCCTGGAACGTGGAGCTTGTTCAGGCCTGACATCCCGGTGCGGTTGATGCAAGTGGGTCGATTTAAATGCGCTTACGGCCGTGAAGGCCGCGAGCCGTCGGGTAGCGGATATGACAACGCAGATGGAACGGGCTTTGCCGCAGTGGTCTCTGGCGCCGGTCGTGGAGGCCCTGGTGGCGTTGCGGGGCATCGACAAGGTGGCTGCCATGGTCCTGCTGGCCGAACTGGGAGATATCAGCCGCTTTGATTCGCCACGCCAGCTGATGGGCTTCCTGGGGTTGGTCCCCAGTGAACACAGTAGTGGTTCGACACGCCGCCAGGGCGGGATCACCTTGACCGGGAACCGCCATGCCCGCCGGATGCTGGTCGAGTCAGCCTGGAGCTACCGCTTCCCGGCGCGCCAGACGATGCACTTAAAACGCAAAGCCGCAAGGGCACCCGAAGACGCCAAAGCGATTGCCTGGAAAGCCCAGAAACGCCTCTGTGGACGTTATCGTGATCTGACCCGGACCGGAAAGAACACCAAGCTTGTCTGCGTGGCGGTGGCGCGCGAGCTGGCCGGCTTTATCTGGGATATTGTGTGCCGGGCCATGCCTCGTGTAAGCGTGGCCTAAACTTCATTGGCTGATGCGTCATACCCACTGAACAGGAGGCGATTACAGGCACTTTGAGTCAGGGCAGGGCCAGCCGGTGTGGAGAACCCTTGGCCGGGCTAAACCGGCATTCGCCAGGGATAATCCCCAAGGGCGTTCCCGGCGAATGATCCCTGCTCCTAGAAAAAGGCAAGCTCCGCGACGCAGTGAAGTCAGGTCGGTAACCAATCCACGCATATCAGCATGATCCACCGTCGCAATCTGCTTGGTCCTGCCCTGCCCCAAGGTGCCTGAAGTCGGGAGGTGCAACATGTGAAGTCCGTGCAAACCTTGACAGGTCAAAACATATCAGTCCGTATTTCTCATAGTCACCCAGCCAGTTTCGCAGACTGGCCGGTTCGCCGCTATGAGCCCTCAGATGCGGCGGTAATCCCCCAGAAAATCGGGCGTGTTTTGAAAGATTTACTTTGCAAACCGCCAAAAATAGGGTGCATGTCGCAACAGTCTGTTGAGTGGAAGCAAAATAGGCTTGAGGAGACGCCTGAAGCGCTCTTCTCTTCTATAACGACTGAGGGCAACGGTAGCGGCCTCATGGATGGCTAGATCTCCCAATATTTTTGCTTCGTTATTGATTTCACATATAAAAGACTCATCATTTTTATTGTGAAGCACCACTTCTGCAAGCATATTTAACGAAAATTTAGATGAATCGAACGTGCGGAATTCATTTAGATTCCCAAATAAGTGTAGTGTCGACATGGTTCTCACACATTTACTGCACTTGCCGCAGTTTCCAGCGGCCTGCTCTTTCCAACAAACGCGCAAATGCCGCCTCGCAGGATCAAAGTTTATCAGGGAGCGAGTCTTGTCCACGCGATTTTCGGTTGCGCCAAAATGAACAATTTGGCAGACACTACTTGAGCAGAGAGGGTCGGTTATTACGTGAGACCCCCACGGCTGGAAGTCTGGAATTTGATGGGTAGAGCCAATCAGAACCTTCTCATAGGTTGGAGAAAAAAGCAGGCCAACGGAGGCAAGCGCACAACCGTGGGACAAGCCACCCCAATTTGCACGACCGAACCTTGTGCTACGAATGTTGGTAGCCACCACGTTTGATTCGAGGCTTAAGCTAGCCGCGACGTCGTCGCAAGAATTCCTGACAATTGAAAACTCGTTTGGTTTTGATAACGGTACGTCGAAACCCCAGACGGTTATCAGCCCGGTAAGATCAATAACCCTGCCTGGTCCTGTACAATTCGCGAGGATGTGAAATGAATCGACACCACCCGAGAAAAAGCTTGCCGTTGATCGTTTGTTTTTGACTGATGAAGGGAATCGATTTGTCGTATTTGCAGTAATTTCTATTGGGGAAAACTTTGGATACCAGAACGACCATATCTCTTGTAGGCTTCTTAAGTTTTGAAGGAGAGTTTGGTCGATTGCTTCGGAGGTCTCTATCGGTTCGCCAAGTGTGAATGCAACTGGCAATAACATGACCACCCATGGATCAACAGAGTTCGTCACATTTCCTGCGTTCGGCCCGCCGATCTCTACCCAGATATCCTCGAATTGCCCATCATGGTACTCCACTGAACATTCGAGACGCTTGGTGAATCCTTCTAACTGCGACTTGCTCTCATTTATTTTTGTAATTTCCATTATTTCCTCTGCTTATCTGGCAATAGCGGATGCGTACTCAGTGGCTCAGGGTCATCCCGTTGAGCCATCGCATTGGCACTGAGTCCTGGCGTGGGGTCTACAGGCTTTTGAATAAGTCTAGTAGAATTTTCGCCGCTACAGTGGACAGTTACCAGAACTGTCATAGCCCACTGTCGAGTTTCCTGGAGCAGTTGGAGGCAGGATTCCCATTGATGTGAAGGGCAGATAAATTAAAGCGTTGATCTGTGCTAGAGTTGGTGATTGGTTGGCATGCTTGTCAGGGGCTTCGGTAAGGTTGGTTTTTATAGAATCACCAAGGCTAAATACCTTAAGGTGTGTTCGTCATTTAATCGGCTGTAGGGACTCAGAATATTATAATGAGATACATGATAGCGAGCGGTTGGTGGTCTTGTCCAACAGGCGAGGATGATAGATCAAAGGTTTACGGTGATGATTCGATAAGGGATATCAGTTTTCATTACCTATGGCGAGAATGTATAGATCGCTTTACTGATCCCAGTGAGATAATGGTAATCGATAGTGATTCACCCAAAAAGCCTGAAGAGATCAGGGGCGAGAAGTGGTTGAGCATGAGCAAGAATTTTGGCCACTCGACAAATCACAGTGGCCAGTTTTCTGGTTATACCCGCGCTATTTTTCTATCAATGATGTACGCGTATGCGAACGATTTTGATTATTGGGTATATATTGAGCAGGACGCTTTGATTTATGGTGATCGAATAATAGAAAAATCTATAGCGGAAAGCAAGCATGGTGTAGTTTATGGATCCGGTAAAGGCACGCCGCAACAGATTCAGCAATCATTCATGATATTTAATACGGAAGCAATCCCTGATTTTATAAATAATTACGTCGCTATAAATAAAAAAGATAAAATAATATCCCCTGAATGGAAATTCCTTTTCGCTCAAAACCGATTGGCGACTATATTGCCTTTAGGGTTATTGCGATGGCTAACTAAAACGTCTAAAAATCAGGTCATTAGTTGGGTGCGCTGGTCTGCTTTAAGGTTTCTCAGGAAGTTTGACCAATTCGACACGTTTGACTTTGGCTTCGGGCGTTCCAGACCTATCAAGTTTTCCGATAGCCATTTTTACTTTCAGCATGGTAACGAAGACGAAGTTCAGGCATTTAAAAAAAAGTTGGCAAATATCGGGAGATTCAATGACCATACACCGTGAGATTTGTTTTGACCATCTCGAATCCGACCTTAGACTGATGGCAGAAATTGGAACATTGGTTTACGTTGGAAATCCTGGAAATTGGGGAGATGCATTGATCGCTGCAGGTACCAAGAAATTTTTTTATGACCGAGGAATCAAGGTTAAATATCTAAGTTTAAGCGCAGCGTTGTCGTGTAGCGCTCTTGGCTTGCGGCTAAAGTTGGGAACACTCAAGCCGATAATGATATTTGCTGGTAATGGTGCCTTCATAAAAGATTATAAACGAAAGGCGCAAATTGAATCTATTTTTGGGAAATTTTATCACAACCTTATATTGCCCTCTACTTACGGGATGGCTCTGGATACTAGGTCAGCGAATCGTAGCGTTATAATGTATCGGCGTGATCAGTATCAAAGTTCCGATTTTTCTCCACAAAGTAAATTTTGTCATGATATGGCGTTTACTTTGATAGCACCAGAAGTTTTTGTAAATAAGGAAAGTGGATTTTTCTTCCGTGAGGATGTCGAGTCACCGAAAAATATTCTGCTTCCCAAAAATAACCGAGATTTATCAAATGAGGGCAATGCTTCGAGTAGCGTAAACGAGTTTTTTAATATCGTCGGATCGTTCAGTAAAATATATACAAACCGTTTGCACGTTGCAATAGCTGGAAGTCTTTTAAACCGCGAGGTCCATCTTTTTCCGAACTCATATTTTAAAAATGAAGCTATCTACAAGAGCAGTTTAAAGCCATTTTTTCTCAATACTCATTTTCATGAAACGACACCTCAGGCATTCGGGCTGTGTTGATATTCAGGGATAAAGAAGTTTGTAAGTAAGGAGCAAAGATGTGTGGGTTTGGAGGGTTTGTTTCGAAGAATCTGGGGGAAGGAGTTAGTAGGCCATGCCTGGATAGGATGGCAGACTCGCTTGTCCACCGGGGTCCAGACGAAAAGGGTTTTTGGCTGGAGACGGAGTTAGGCGTGGGCCTTTCGCATACTCGTCTTTCGATTTTGGATCTGTCAGCCACCGGCTCGCAGCCTATGGAGTCAGTTTCTGGTCGTTATGTGATCGCGTTCAATGGAGAGATTTACAACTGGCCTGAACTGAGAGACGAGCTCGCTTGCGCCGGTTCCTCCTTCAAGGGGCATTCGGACACTGAAGTGATGTTAGCGGCCTTCGAAGCCTGGGGTGTGGACGAAGCGGTAAGTCGGTTTGCCGGCATGTTTGCTTTCGCTTTAGTGGATCGGGTCGCTCGGCGGTTGTACCTTGCAAGAGATCGTATGGGCGAGAAACCCCTTTATTATGGCTGGCAGGGAAACAGTCTATTGTTTGGATCTGAACTTAAAGCCCTAAAGCAACATCCTGAGTGGGAAGGCGAGATCAATCGAAACTCGCTTGCACTTTTTTTACGTCATAATCTGATTCCTGCGCCTCACTCCATCTATGTGGGTATCCGTAAACTTCTGCCGGCTTCCATTGTAGAGTTTGAACTCAATTCTCTTGAGCCTGGGGTGCTGCCAGAGCCGAACAGGTATTGGAAACTGGAAGAGCAGTTTCAGGAAACTGGTGACTGGACTCTGGAGTCTGCTTCTGAGCGTCTGGAGTCACTGCTTACAGAAGTTGTGGGGCAGCAGATGGTTTCAGATGTGCCTCTCGGTGCTTTTCTTTCCGGGGGCGTGGATTCTTCAACAATTGTGGCCCTGATGCAGAAGCAGGCCGTTCAGCCAGTTCGAACGTTCAGTATTGGCTTCCGGGAGGAGGGTTTTAATGAGGCCGAGCATGCTGCCGCTGTCGCTAAGCATCTTGGCACCGAGCACACGGAATTTTATGCTACCGAACAGGATGCCCTGGAAGTAATCCCCAGGCTTGCGCAAATTTACGACGAACCTTTTGCGGATTCGTCCCAGATTCCCACTTACCTGGTAAGCAGGATTGCCCGGGAGCATGTAACTGTAGCCCTGTCCGGCGATGGGGGTGATGAGCTGTTTTGTGGGTATACCCGTTACCCCTCAACACTCTCCGCATGGCAGAATCGCAATTCTCTGAGAGCGCGTGTTAAGAGCTCTCTCTCGAAGCTTCCGGCAGGACCAACATCCCACGTTACCCGGGCGCTGGTGCCTTCCCAGCGCCACCGTAGTGTTTCGGCTATTCGCCAGCGCCTGGATTCATTGGGCGCTTTTGCCGATGCCGACTCACTGTCGGCGTTCTACAGACAACGGGTATCCCTTTGGTCATTTCCTGAAGCCGCCCTGGTTAAAGGAGTTGAACCGCCGTATGCGCTTACCTCTGCGTTACCGCCAGAAGTTGCTGATGAATCCCTGAAAACACTGATGTGGCGTGACCTGAACTGGTATCTGCCTGATGATATATTGGTCAAAGTTGACCGGGCGGCAATGGCTTGCAGTCTGGAAACCCGGGTGCCTATGCTGGATCATCGTGTTGTAGAGTTTGCTATGGGGTTACCGACTTCACTGAACATGAAGAATGGGGTGGGTAAGCAGGTGCTGCGTTCCGTGCTTTATCGCCATGTGCCAAGAGAGCTGATTGAAAGGCCGAAGCAGGGGTTTGCGGTACCTATTGCTTCCTGGCTGCGCGGTGCTCTTCGGGACTGGGCTGAAGAGCTGTTAGAGCCGGCCAGGCTTAAGGATCAGGGTTATTGGGACGTTGATCTGGTGCGCTGGAACTGGAGTGAGCATCTTTCGGGTCGTGAAGATTACAGCTTTAAGCTTTGGGGAATTCTGATGTTTCAAGCGTGGCTAGACAATGAGGGCAGATCGAACCTTTTATCATCAAACTGGTCCGCGTGAATGTCTGAATTTCCCTGTGTGATCATTACCGGAGCAGATACGCCTACCGGTCTTACCACCGCACGCGCTCTGCGAGGCCTGCCGGTTACGGTTAATGGCATTTTTCAGAACGCAGAAGCACCTTCAATTCAATCCAGGCATTGGGACCGATTGCTTCATTTACCCGGGAGCTCGGACGAACAGCTTGATACACTGATAAAAATGGCAGAAGGGGAAGAATTTCCGGGGCGGCCTTTATTACTTTTTTCCCAGGATGGCCATGTAATCTCCGCATGGGCGCGGCTTGAAGAGTTGGATCGATATTTTACGGTGCCAATCCCGCCCCAAGGGGAAGGGGAAATAATGATGGATAAAACGCTGTTCCATCAATGGGCCCTTGGGAATGAGGTCGACGTGCCAAAATCTGAAATTGTGACTAGCCTTGATGATCTGATCTGTTTAGCGGTGGGTTTAAGTTTTCCCTGCATACTGAAACCTCAGGTACGCACGTCAGCTTGGGATAAGGTGCATAAGAATCAGAAATTTTTCTTGTTGAACTCAGAAAAGGATTTGCATGAGTTTGTTCGATCTTCTGACCCATTTCGTCTCTCCGACTGTTACATCCTTCAGGAATGGATTCCCGGGGGTGACACTGAGGTCTTTTTCGTACTTTTCGCTTTTGATGAGAGCGGTGTGATGCTAGCCGAGTGTGCTGGTCAGAAAATATGGCAATGGCCGCCACTGACTGGATCAACGGCTATTTGCCGGCTAATCGACGAACCTCAGTTGATGGCGCTTGCAAGAACAATTGCCATGAGATTGAAAATGACGGGCCTCGGGTCTATCGAATTCAAGCGTGATCCAAGAACCGGAAAGTTTCTCGTCACTGAGCCAACGGTGGGTCGAAACGACTATCAGTCGGGCATGGCTCTGAGTTATGAAAATAATCCTACTGCAGCTCTGGTAAAAATATACCTGGGACTTGGCAAAGACGGTGGATTTGCCAAAAAGACCAAAGCCAGTTGCGTTTGGGTGGATGAATTGTCAGCCTACCGATGCGCCAAGTCGATGGGGCTGCTGAAGGCTGGCAGTCAGCTAATCAAAGTGCTAGGTCATACTCGTCATTTTCAGTTTTTGTATTTTGATCGGCGGGACACAAAACCGTTTCGGGCACAGCTAAAAAAAGTGCTTTCAAGGAAGTATCCGATATGAAAGCGGTGAGAAGCATTTTGCGGCGGGCATTTCGTTTTGATGTTGATGCCTACTTCCTGTTTTCCGATTCACTGCAATCTGAGCTGATCGCGCACTATTCGAACGCTCACCCCAAAAGCCTGACCGTTGATTTTTACATTGTCGAAAAGCCCTCCGAAGACACATTGTTGATCAATCTCTGCAAAGAGGGGGGGTATTTTGGAACTACAGATCAATTGATAAGGAAAAACCTTGCAGCCACTTCTGACCGGGCTGACAAGTGCATCGTTGCAAAGCATGAAAGCCAGTATGTAGCAATGAGCTGGGTTGCCTTGGGGCGGCCTTCTGATTGGCCTTCGTTTGCGCAAGCTCCCCTCGTTCAAAAGAGCTCTGGCCTCCTGCACCTCAGCTATGTAAAACCGGAATATCGCGGCCATTACTTGCAAAGATTTCTTGATTTGCAGCGTAAAAAGCTGCTGGCGGAGCACAGGTTTGAAAAGGCCGTGAGTTTTGTCGGGGTGAGTAATCTCAGTTCGATGAGAAACTCCATGGCGTGTAATGAGAGTTTCAAATTAACGTATCACTTCTCCGTGGAAATTCCGGTGTTGAAAAAATTAAATTTCTTTCCGAAATGGAATCAGGAGAACTGGAAATCGTGCAGGACCCATGCAGATAGGTGGACACCGTAACCACAGAATCGATACAAACTTCAAGCAGGTGAAGAGCAATGCTAAAGGACGAGCCGCTGGTCAGTATTATTACGCCGACCTACAATCGCGCGGACTTTATCGCGGAGGCTGTGCAAAGCGTTCTGGATCAGACCTATCCAAATTTTGAGCATCTCATCGTTGATGACGGCTCTACCGATAATACCCGAGAAGTCCTGAGCCCATTTCTCGCTGATCCACGCTTTCGGTACTTCGATCAGGAAAATCAGGGCCAGAGTGTGGCGCGAAACCTGGCGCTTGAGCACGCCCGCGGCGAGTTTGTCTGTTTTCTGGACTCGGATAATGTCTGGCTGCCAATTCATCTCGCATCACAGTTAGCTGCATTTCAAGAGACACCAGACGTTGATATTGTGTGTGGCGACGGCATCACTATCGACGAACAGGGCAACGAACTCAGCCGGAAAAATATAAAAAGACACTCGGGATATATCGCCTTCCAAATGCTCAAGGACAACTGCGTTGGTATGAATACGACGTTGGCGCGTCGCAAATGCTTTGACGAGATGGGTGGTATGAGCGGCAAGCGCAGAGTGGCGGACGACTATGATCTCTGGCTGAAATTTTCATCTCGTTATCGCTTCAGATACGTGCCCCGTTATCTGGCCTATTATCGGGTGATGGACGACCAGATTTCCTCAAATAAGGCCGCCCGTTTCGAGACTAATGAGTCAATCATTCAGGATTTCCGGCAGAATTATCCCGAGGCGTTGACCGAAGCGCAATTTGATGAGGCTTTCGCTTTTTTTTACTCTCGCAAGGCGCGCTACCTTGCCCAGTCAGGGTATAGGTGGCTCGCTATACGAAATATCGCTAAGGCGTTGAAGTATCGACCTTTTTATAGAGCACCCTGGCGAAGTCTTGCCGCAATTGTACTGAAAGGTAGGCGGTAAAATACGCTCCAACATTGACACCTCTGCGATTGGAGCCGGCGCTCTTTTTTGGTCAAGAGGATTACCAAAGCTTATGATAGTCAGCAACATCAGCTCTCGCAGAATAGACAATCAGGTGAAGGTGTCTGCCTTAATAGATGGGTATCGACTTTGGTATCGCTTCCCAGACAAATTTTCAGTCTCGCCTACCGCTGAACCATTCCTGGTGGCTTCATTTTTTGCGGCATCTCAGTCAGGGACTGTACTGGAAGTTATTGATTCAAAGGCGGCCTCACCGCGTCTTCTGGCAAATTTCAAACGCCTGCAGCTTATTTTCGGAACTTGGAAAGCAGATTTAAGGCCTTTCGCCGTTAATGTTCAGTCTGAGATCCCAACCGCGACCAGTGACATGGTTTGTAGTTTTTTCTCTGGCGGCGTTGATGGACTGTACACTTTGATTACTAATGAAAATGAAATTACGCACCTGGTTTACATCAACGGTTTCGACTTCCATGTCTCTCCGGAAGAGTTTGCCGTTAATGTTCAAAGGCTAGAAGAGTGGGTTGCGCCTTTCGGGAAGGAAATTATCCCAGTTGAAACTAATTTTTATAGTTTTAACAAATTTTATGGTGTTGGACGACAATGGAGCCATGGTGCATGCCTCGCAAGCGTTGCGTTGTTGCTGCAACCAACCAAATGTATCGTGCCATCGAGTTATTCCTACCGGGATTTGCGCCCTTGGGGCACACATCCATTGACGGATAATCTTTGGTCTACAGAGGTGACTGAGATCGTTCATGACACAGCAGACCTGGAGCGTGCCGAAAAAATAGAGATGATTGCTCAACGGTCAGAGGGCGTACTCGATAATCTGATTGTTTGTTGGACATATCCCGACCGAAACTGCGGGAAGTGCCTAAAATGTTTAAGAACCATGATCATTTTCAAAATACTTGGCATAGAGAACAAAGCTTTTACCGATTCGATTTCTGAAAAATCCGTATCCAACTTGTCTATACCTCAGGATTATCGCCCTTCGTTTGAAGAGTTGCTGAGATTTGCAAAAGTGCACGGCGATGAATCGATGGAGCAAGCTCTTCGAAAATGTCTGTCAATCTCTGCACCGAAGAAAATCATAAAAATTATTGATGATACGTATCTTAACCGGAGCATTCGCTCCGGTTTTCGATTCTTTAAAAAATGGCTGTCAGATCCGCAATGAAAAAGTTATGGCGTGGACAGAAAGATAATTTTCTGCAGATTCGAGAGGCTTATCGGGTAGCTAGCCTCTGTCGTGAATACTATCGGAGTCAACCAGTTCGAGCATTTTTTAGAGCTTTGGTGTTTGCCAGGAAAACCAGGATGCGGCCCATGGAGGCACTTGAATACGGTGCATTTTCTCCAGACGCTCGTCCATATTCGGACTATTTAAGCAAAAGGAATTGTTCTGTCTTACAGTCGCGGCTTAACCCACAGGATTGGTTTTGGGTGACAGAGGATAAGGGTATCTTCCAGTCGGTATGTGAGGCACGGGCTATACCAACGCCCAGATGCCTGGCACTTTTATTTCGTGAATGCCCTGGTGTTTTTTCAGGCCAACCGGTCCCTCCGACCACAAGCGCGTGGAGTAAACTAATATCCCGTTTTGATCTGGAAAAGGTGGTTATCAAGCCGTGCAGACACAGTTACGGACGTGGTGTCCTTGTGCCTTCGCTTCGGGAAGGTCGAATAGAAGCGGGCGGCATCAACTTTGATTCTGTCGAGGATCTGGCAAGCTATATGTATGGTTTGCCCGAGTTAAACAGTTGGATTATTCAGGAACGGATTCAGTCGGATTTCTCATTGGCCGAGTTTTCTGGCACAAAACACCTGCAAACGATTCGAATTTACACCCACGTTGATAGAGAAGGAAGGGTTTTCGTCGTTGATGCGTTTCTGAAGGTTATCGGTGGGGAAGCTGCGATTGACAACTTCCAGCATGGTTCGCTGGGCAATTTTATAGCTCCGATAGATATCCATTCAGGACAACTTCAATCAGCCATAACTCGAAGTACTGACATGCGGTGGTATGCGCTAGAGGTTCACCCTAAAACCAACCGGAAATTCCAAGAGTTTTCGATACCATTATGGGATAGCGCAAAAAAATTGGTAATAAAGAGTGCTGAACATTTCAAACCAATTCGTTCTTTGGGCTGGGATGTGGCGATCACTGAGGCGGGGCCAGTGGTTATAGAAACAAATATTCGCTGGGATCCGCCAAACTGGAACCCAGAGACTGTTCGTAATGTTAAGAGGGTGCTAGAAAATCCGGATGGTGTGTTTTCGGATGCCTCTGATTCATGATTCGCTGCACTGTAACGGACTCAGTAAAACCTACGACGGTTAGAAATTATATGCAGCTGGACAGTTTTGTAGCCAGAGATGTCGGGAGCTAGTGATGGCAACCGTTAGCGTTGTGACGCCGACCTACAACAGGGCCCGGTTTTTGCCGGATGCCGTCTCGAGTGTTCTGGCGCAAACGTATGGCGATTTTGAGCTCATCATTTTAGATGATGGCTCGAGTGACGATACCCGCGAAGTGCTGGAGCCCTTTCTCGCGGATAGGCGAGTGCGCTATTTTTACCAGAAAAACCAGGGCCAGAGTCATGCCCGTAATCACGCTCTTGACCAAGCGGCCGGAGAGTTTATCGCGTTTCTCGATTCAGACGACCTATGGGAGCCAAGTAAACTGGAGAAGCAGCTGGCTGTATTCAAGTCTAATCCGAACGTGGATATCGTCCATGGTGACGAGGCTACGATTGATGAGCAGGGTGTGGTTAACAGCCTGGAAAACATGAACCGATATTCGGGGGGCATTACCCGGTACCTGTTGGCTGACAACAGCGTAAGTATTACCACAGCGCTAGTAAGGCGACGGTGTTTTGATGAAATGGGTGGTTTCGATACTTCAGTTGGGGTTGCTGATGACTACGAGCTTTGGCTGAGGTTTTCTGCCCGGTATTACTTCCATTATGAGCCGGGTATCGTCGCTTCCTACCGGGTGATGGCTGATCAGATTTCATCCGATAAGCGCCGGCGGTTTGCTGCAAATGAACGGATTATCCTGGAATTTTTAGCACGGTATGGTGAGGTTCTGTCGTCGGGGGAGCGCCGTTGGGGGCTGTCCCGTTTCTACTGTCGAAAGGCAAGGTACTTCGCTAGCGCTGGTAAACGCGGCAAGGCTTTCAGCGCCATTGCTCGCGCGCTGGGCAATGCGCCACTCGACTCGGTTGTCTGGAAAGCTCTGTATCGCGTTATGGTGCCCAGAAGATGACACGGGATATAAAGGCTAATGCTGCAGCAGTTGGTGCCACGATGCCCAGATGTGTACCCTGGCAGACGAAACATCGGGAAGGGGTGCTCAAGCTCTTCAGGGATGTGCCCTACAAGGCTGAATTGTGGCAGTGGCAGTTTGAGTCCAATCCTTTTGGCTTGCCGTTCACACCGATTTTGCTGGTTGACAGCAACGACAGGGTCGCTGGATTCAACGGTGTGATGGCTGTTCGAGCAACCGACCGGGGCGAAGATATACGGGTTATATGGAGCTGCGATTTTTACCTCGCTGAGCAGTGGCGGGGTCAGGGGCTGGGTAGTGTCATCAAGCATGAGTTGCACAAACAATCACCTGTGATCATGGCCTTTGGAGTTAGTAACAGGGCAAGTGATGTGCTCCGTCACCTTGGTTGGATGCCCGATGAATCGGTAAGAAGCTACAGAATGTTGCGCCGGCGCAAAGGGCTTCGTAGCTGGTTGCTGAGCGCTCTCCAGTGGCTGAACCGGTTCAGTCGGAATTTCTCCACTGTGCCGGGCATGTCCGGATTGACGATAAACGTGCGCTCAAGTCTCCCCGTGGGAGAGCAAGTTGATGCGCTATGGGAACGTTGCGCTCCGGACTACGGAAGGATTGTTCGAAGGGACTTCACTTACCTCGACTGGCGTTACCAACGACAACCGTTGGGCCGGTACGGGTTTGTTTGTGCCTGGGAGGATCACAAGCTGACAGCAATACTGGTTACCCGCTTCTGCCGACGGACTTTGCGTATTGTCGATTATTGCGGTCCTGCCAAGAACCAGCCACTAAAACGTGCCGTTGTAGGGGCGGCAGTGCGGCACTGGCCGCACGCAAACCAGGTGGTGTCTGTTACTTCGGATCCGGAGCTGCAGGAAACATTTCTGGCGGAAGGTTTTGTTCAGCTCCGGGGCCGCCCACGTTTCTATATTTATGAACCAGGCGTGGAAAATGCTGCCGAGTCGTCGTCCTGGTTTATTATGGCCGGAGACTCCGATGGAGAGTTCCTTCAGGCGGCCAGTGATTTTTACGCCACGGAAACCGTGCCGGGTGTGTCGGCAGTTGAGCGTGCACAATGCTGACGATCAAACCGGTTTCCGAGGCGGGATTTGCCGCCATGGCGGAAGAATGGCAGGCGTGCCTTGAAACGTCTGACGCCAACTCTCTGTTCATGAGCTGGCCCTGGCTCTATAGCTGGTGGGAAACCTGGTCTCAGGTTCTGGGCATGGAGCTGGTTCTGCTGGGTGTTTTTGATCACCAGGGTGAGCTTGTTGGTATCGGCCCTTTCTGCCTCCGAGTGCTGGTGACGCCTGCAGGAATTCGGGTTGCCCGCCTTTATATGATTGGCAATGCCTGGCGGCTTGCGCCAACGGTGCGGACGGAGTATCACGGAATCATTGCCCGCCGTGGTTATGAGCATCCGGTCAGGGCGGCGCTTGTTTCGGCGCTGGAACAGCTGGGATGGGATGAGCTGATCTGTAGCGATGTGCCCGTGGATCAACTGGAGAACCTCGAAGCCGGAGGTTTTAATGAGCAAAGGGGCTACCGGATTATTCGCCGTAGCGATGATACGGGCATTCGCATCGATACCTCAGGCGGTTTTGATGCCTGGCTGGTAAGGCTGGGCAAAAATACCCGGCTGAAAGCCTATAACCGAAGGGCGTATCTGCAGAAGCAGGGTGAGCTGGCTTTTCTGGCCCACGATCAGTTTCGCGACGGGGACTTTTTTGCGTGCCTCAACGCTTTTCATATGAATCGATGGGGAAAACCCGCGTTCGACAGGGAGGCGCTCAGGTTTCATCGCCTGCTCCTTGAAAGGCTGCATCTATGTGGCGGTGAGCCGGCTATGAGCCTGGTCCTTTACAATGAACGTTGTGTTTCCGTTTTATACGATCTGGTGGTCAGAGGTTGCCGGTACAATCTCCAGGCCGGGTATGAGGAAGATTTCGATGCGAAGGTGTCGCTGGGTTATCTTCACCTGGGGTTCGCCATTGAGGCTGCTTTCAACCACGGAACAACTAGTGCGTATGATTTGCTGGCGGGCACTGGCAAGAAGCAGTTTTATAAATCGCACTTTCATGGGGAACCCGTGCATTTTTCCACGTTCCAAGTCGTTCGCAGCTCTCTGCTTAAGGCTCTGTATCGTATTCAGGCGTCCAGCCCTCCGTTAATTGCGAGGGCATTCAGCCGTAGGGTAGGGTTGTAGCACGTCGTGGCAAAAACCTCTGCGCGCAGGCACAATACCCCTAGGATTGGTTTACATGTAAGGGAAGTGGACGTATGACGATTGAAAGGATTCGTGATCGCAGTTTGGTTCAGACAGTACTTCCGTTCCTTATAATATTTGGCGCCCTTTTCCTGCTTATCTGGCCCACCGTCGAAGGAATTGTCAGTCGCTGGTTCAAGTTTGACGAATCCTACTCCCATGGCCTGTTGCTTCTCTTGGTTTCCGTTGTTCTGATTGTACGAACGG
>TARA_R110000850_G_scaffold173226_4_pt1 | contig 16256 bp, 21 predicted proteins | sample TARA_R110000850 | Tara Oceans TARA_R110000850 (sample SAMEA4397586) | marine metagenome | biome: Polar Biome; feature: [SRF] surface water layer (ENVO:00010504); material: water (ENVO:00002006), including particulate matter (ENVO:01000060) such as... | depth 5 m | reverse complement strand
AGTTTGTACTAAAGACAGCAGATACCTTTATCGATGAGGTTACAGGAGGTAGAGTGCGAGTTTCATCTGTACAAATTAATGAGCATGGAAATAACTTTGCTACTTGTCATAGAGACAGTACTCAATCTGTAAATGTGCAAGAAGTAGCTACTGCATTAACAAACTCTATTAATGTTACAACAACAGAACAGTTAGTAGAAAATGCTACTGAAGAACCTGCAATTGATAATACAGCTGGAAAAAAAGCTGCTAATGTAGGTGCAGGTCCAAAATCAAACAATATGAGTAATCCATTTGCTGGAACATCTTGGGGAGCCTAATTTTATGAAAACACCAAAACAAAGCAGAGCATATGTCTGCAAAGTACAAAATAATAAATCACGTACATCAGCTTCGAAAGAATATTTTCAGGTGTATGTAGAAGGAGATAGAACATATTTGTTTACTACAAATGATCTAGATAAGGCAGCAGTACGCGCAAGTAAAAATCCGGAGGATGTTATTGCGGTTGATTTTGTAGAACCTCAACAACCAAAACCAATTGTTGAAGTGGTTGAGAAAGTTATTGAAGTACCAGCTAAAGGTGTAATTGCAAAGCTATTTAGCGGTCTGTTTGGATAAATAATTAAATGAAACTTATATTAACGTTAATTGTTATTGCTGCATCAATTGTAGTAGTCTCTTGCTCTGGATCTTGTTGAGAAGTAAATAGTTTTGCAGCCGTGCGCTGTGAAGCTTCTGACTTAATTGTCTCTTATGATTAATAAGTTAAAATATCTCTATAGATCAATTCTCAAAAGGGATGTATGGTACAACAATGACGTTGGTTATCATAAAACCGATTGGAAAAATAACTTAATTTATATTTGCTGGCCTAGTGGTTACGAGCAATTCTTCTGGTATACAGAAAACAATCTTCTGCAAAGACAAGCTAATAATAAAGGATATAATGCGCATTATTGGTACAGAGAGGGTAAGCTTATTAGAGTAGAGCATATTGACCGAGATGATACTTGGTACGAATATTACGATTAGAACATAACATAAATAAAAGCCGGAACTAAAAACTCCGGCTTTTTTATTATGCTCCTAACTTCTTACAAATAAATCGTAGTATTTTGCTACGAACAATTTCTCCGAAACCAAACTTAGTTGTATGTATACCCTGTTGAATACAATCTTCATCATTAAATTTATCAAAGACCTCTTTAAATCCTGATTGTCTGATATCTGATTGCATACAGTCGCCACAAATAATATAATTACTATTACGACCAAATCTAGTCATGATAGTTATTAGCTCACCTCTAGTAAGATTTTGAGCCTCATCAACAATAACACATGTATTGTTAAAAGTTAATCCACGTACAAAGTTTACCGGTATAGCATCTATTAAACCTTTTGATCTAAGCATACTACATGTACCAGGTCCACAAATCTCTGTTATCTTTTCAATAAGAGGCATCATATAAGGTGAGAATTTATCATCTATTTCTCCTGGTAATGAACCTAAACTTTTATCAGCTGATTCTACAATAGATCTAATATATACAATTTTCTCCACGTCTTGTTCGCGAAGCATTTCGAGGGCTGCATATACAGCTATATATGTTTTTGCAGTTCCTGCAGGACCATCAACCAGTGTCATGTTGGTATTCTTATCACAAATATTGTAATAAAAGTTCTGATGTTTTGGTTTGAAGTAGAATGGCTTTCGAATAGTAAAATCCAATAACCAATCTCCATTAAAGATATCTTCACCGATTTCCGGCTCAACATCCACAGCTTGTTTCTTAGAACGTCTGCTCATGTACAATTACTTATGCAATAACTCTAATAATACTATTGATTATAGTTCACTATAGTTTGCATAAACCAGTTGAACTACATAGATAGTAGGTTATACTATTAAGTGAATATGGACTTAGATAAAGAAACTCTAATACTTTCTGATGATAAGATCTTCTATACTATCGAAGGTGAAGGTGAATATGTTGGTCAGCGCTCTCTATTTATGAGAATGGCTATGTGTAATTTAACCTGTATAGGATTCGCGAGTGAAGACTCTCCTCATGGATGTGACTCCTTTATATCTTGGTCTGTTAAGAATAAGATGACTTTTAATGAGATCTTTCAGATGATGGAAGATAATAACTGGATTGAAAAGCTAGAGAATGGTACAATTTGGAAATTAACTGGTGGTGAGCCTCTCATTCAGCAGAAGCAACTACTTAAGCTTGTTAAAGCTTTCTTTGATAAATATAGATTTATACCAAAGATTGACTTTGAAACGAATGCTACTCTGATGCCTGATCCAAGATGGAAGGGAGAGTTTAATGCTACTTTCACAACTTCCCCTAAGTTAACTACAAATGGTGATCCTGAAGAGAAAACTTATAAGCCTGAGGTACTAAAGTATCACAGGGAGATTGGATCAGGATTTAAGTTTGTTATTAATGATCCTGTAGAAGATATTAATGAGATCTGGCGTAAGTATGTTGAAGATGGTGAAGGTATCAATGTAAGTCTAGATCGTATTTGGTTTATGCCTGTTGCTGGTTCACGCAAAGAGCATCTTGAGAATGCTCCGGCTGTTGCTGAGTATGCAAAATCAATGCATGTTAACTTCTCTGCTCGACTGCACTTGCTAATCTGGGATATGGCCTTAAAGGTATAGTGGATTAATTATAATAACTAATTAAATATAGGTATGCGTTTAGCAATTTCAGGAACCGCACATAGTGGTAAAACAACTCTACTTAAAAGTTTTCTACATACATGGAATAACTATGAATCTCCTATTACTTCATATAGAGATATTCTTAAAGAGAAAAAACTCGATCATTCAAAAGAAACAACTCCAGAAACACAGTCTGTTATTCTAGATCATCTTGTAGATACAGTTCAGGGGTATAAAATTGATGATACGGTAATTTTTGATCGTTGCCCTCTAGATGCTTTAGTATATACCTTATGGGCTCATGATAAAGGCCTTGCAGGATTTGATAAAGATTTCGTTACAAATCAGATTGCTATGTGTCGCGAATCAATGCGCTCTTTAGATATTATATTTTTATCACGATTTGATGAGTCTCAACAAGTTAAAGCTAAAAAAGACGGTACACGTGAGACGGATGTTAATTTTATTAAGGAGGTAGATAATATATTCTATACTGTTTATATGCAATATATGTCTAATCCAACATCTGATGTATTCTTCCCTAACGGTGATTCACCTACTATGATATTATTACCTAGCCATGGTCAAGCACGGGTTGATATTATTGCTGAATATGTAACACCAGAAGGTACAATGTATGGTGAAGAAGAATCTATACTTAATCCAGATAACCTTTCTGAGCTGGAGCAGCTAGTTGAACTACAACAGGCTCAGCTAGATAAAGAAGATAATGAGAAAGAGTTATTTAAAAAGTTTGGTGTTGATCAGAGTCAATTTAAGTTCTAGAACGTCTGTATTTGAAATCCGATAGGTTCACCAGAAGCTGGTGCAAATGCTGCTTTTATATCTCTTAAATCTAAAGCAGATAGATCAACGTAGTTAGTTGATTTTTCTGATACTGCAAATTGAGTTAAGGCTCCTCCAAAAAGAACAGCAGCTGATGGTATAACTATATAGTTAGTATTGTTAAAGTTAGTTATAAAGTTAAATCTAACAACACTGCTTTGCCATTCAATAGATGCAATATTGTTTCCCGCAACTAGAGTAGGTCCATATTCTCCACCACTTAATAAAGAGATCATTGCTTTAGTAGTATTACCAACAACTTGCGCACTAAGAGCAGCGTTAGACTCAACAACAGCTGCACTAAGAGATTTTAATGAAGTAACCTCAGCTGACAATGCATTAATATCAGTTGAATGAGTTATAATGGTTGTACCAAACGTAGTATTATTAAGTCCTATAATTAAATTATCATAGTCCATTATGTTTGTTCCTTCATCCGTCTCTATTAAAAATAAATCACCGGAAGAAACAGAGAACGTCTCAGGTAATTCTTTTACATTATAAATGAGATCTTTATTATCTACACATGGCATGCTAATATTTATGGGTATAACAGTTGATTCTAACATACTTTAGATTAAAATATTAGGTATGGATAAAGTAGGTGTGGGTATTATTACATGTGATAGAATTGACATGTACGATGTCTGTCAGAAATCTATTAAAGATGACTGGTATGATGAGTTTGTTGTTGTAGATGATGGTAAGAAAGAACATCCAGCTGATACTAGAGGTACATATATTTGCACTTCCGGTGGTGAGGGAGTTGGTAAAGCCAAAAATATTGCTATCAAGCACCTTATGGATAAAGGATGTGACTATATTATTCTCGTTGAGGATGATATGAAATTTATAGGTAATATTTTTAAAGAGTATATTGAGGCTTCGAAGATTACAGGTATTCAGCACTTTATGTTTGCTTATCACGGTCCTGCTAACAAAGCAAATATTAGCTATGGTAAGCCTGTACCTCGTAAAGTTATAGATTATGGTGATGTTAAAGTTGCTCTTAATCAGCATTGTGTAGGTGCTGTTACTTTCTATACAAGAGAATCTCTAGAGAAAGTTGGTCTATATGATGAAGGTTATACAAATGCATTTGAGCATGTCGATCATTCATATATGCTAGCAAAAAGTAATTATAGTACCCCTTACTGGTGGTGGGCTGACATTGCTAATAGCTTAGACTTTGTAGTTGAGCAGAAATGTTCAGAAGATTCATCTGCAATTAGACCTAGATCTGATTGGCAATCTAATATTAAAGATGCATTTGATTTCTTCATTAACAAACATGGTGTAAGTCCAGTTCAGGTACCTGATACACCTGTAGATGAGGTAGTTAAAACTTTAAAGAAAATTTATAATGCACAATCTTAAAGACAAACTAACATTTCTTATTGCCGCAAAAGTAGATCATGATGATAGACTTCGTAATATTCGCTCTACACTCAGTTACCTTAGGCATCACTTTGATGCAGATATTATTATCAGTGAGCAAGATAATTCAAGTAAATTGCATGATGTTTGTAAAGCATTTAAATGTAAACATATCTATATTGAAACAGACGAATTTTTTAATAGGCAGCGAGGTGTTAACCTTGCAGCAAAAGAAGCGACTACTCCTGCTATTGCTCACTATGATGCCGATATTCTATTGAGACCGCAACAAATTGTTGGTGCAACAGAGGCTATTGTAAGTGGTAAAGCTCAATTAGTATATCCATATGACGGTAAATTTTATGATGTACCGGAAAAATATTTTGATATTATTAACGAGACTAAAGATCTTACTAATGTAAATCTAGAGGAATGTATTCTCTTTAATCCTCACTCTGTAGGAGGAGTAGTAATGTTTGATAGAGAGCATTATTGGAAATGTGGAGGAGCTAATGAACGATTTAAGAGTGTTGGTTATGAAGATAATGAAATTAACGCTCGATTTAAAACCCTTGGTACAAAAATTATGCGTACACAATGGCCTTTATGGCATCTTACACACGCAAGAGGTGATACTTCCTTTAACCATAATCCTCATATTAATTTTAATAGAGACTATTGTCTAGAGATACAGAGTATGAATAAAGAGCAGCTACAAGAGCATGTCGATCAGTGGGATTGGCATAAAGGAGTTTTAGTATAATGATAACTTCAACAAGAATAGGACGTTACGGTAATACATGTAACTCATTATTTCAGTTTGCAGCTGTTATTGGTATGTCAAATAAAACAAACATTGAATATTGTATACCTCATAATGAAACATATTATGATATTAATTATGAATGTACTAATTTTTCTATTTTTGATGGTTTTAATTTAGATGTACCAGTTTTAGATCTTGGTATAATTAATTTTAGGGAGGTAAATTTTCCGTTTGAATATATAGATAAAAGAATAGATGACTTTACAGATATGGTTGGGTATTTTCAATCAGAAAAATATTTTGAAGGGACTACAACAGAACTAAAACGTCAGTTACAGTTTAAAAAATCTGTTAAAGAGGTTGTTGATCGAAAGATTGCAGATGGAATATATCCTAATCCGGATAATTGCACTTCAATTCATATTAGACTCGGTGACTATACAAAGAAGAGAGAGTTTCATCCTGCACAAACTGCTGAATACTACAAATTTGCTAGCAAGATAGCTGCATCAAAAGATTATATGATATTTTCTGATGATATAAAGACAGCGAAGAAGATGTTTGGTAATGTAAAGACTTACTATTCAGAAGAAACAAACCCCTTTTCAGCTCTCTATCACATGTCTCTATGTAGGAACAATATTATATGTAATAGTTCATTTGGTTGGTGGGGTGCTTATTTAGGTGAATTGCAAAATCCATTAACACATAAGACTGTTGTTGCACCAAAAAACTGGTTTGGACCTGCACATAATTACAACCCAAAAGATATTATACCAGATAGATGGTCTTTAATTTAAATTATGAAAATATATTTACAAGATTCTGCCTTTGCTCATTGCATTTTTTCTAATAATCCAATGCCACCTAAACAGTTTACTGATAAAGTAGAATGGATTCGAGATAATAGCTTTACTAGTGATGATGTAGTTGTATGGACGGATATTGATATACCTAACGCATTATATAGACCTGGTAAGAATATTGCTTGGTTAGTTGAAGCATATGATCATATACCACATTTGTATGATTTTGTTATTAAAAATTCAGATAAGTTTGAAGCTATTTGGACTCATGATAAGGAACTATTACAAAAAGTTCCTAATGCTATTAAGTTACCTTTTGGAGGTTGTTGGATTGATGACTTCGATTGGGGTATTCATCTAAAAAGTAAAAATTTCTCTATTATTGCATCTGGTAAACAACAACATACTGGTCATAGATTGCGTCATCAGATTATAGCAGGTGCTGGTAATAATATTGATATATTTGGAGGGGGTTATAATCCGCTTGAAGACAAAATTAACGGCTTAAAGGATTATCGTTATCATTTTTGTATAGAAAACATGAAGCGTGATTATTGGTTTACAGAAAAACTAATTGATTGTTTTGTTACTGGTACTATTCCTATATATTGGGGATGTCCAAGTATAGGTGAGTTTTTTAATACAGAAGGAATGCTTATATTTGATAATATTGCTGAGCTTCCTGAGTTACTTAAGCTGTGTACATCAAATTATTATGAATCAAAACTTGATGTAATTAAAGAGAACTTTAAACTATCACAAAAGTATAGACTCGCAGAACTTTCAATATCAAATTTGTTATTGAAATACTAAGCTAATAGTATAAATAACAGTATGGCTATTAACAATACCACACCAGTAATAGTACCAGCAGTATCAGCTTCTCCGGAACTAGAGTATGATCAATTATGGTTAAGTAATATTGTAATATCAGCACAAGACCAAACGGTTGGTCAAATCTCTATTCAAGCTGTACCTTATAGTTCATTATCTGGTGCATTTGCAGATACTAATGATGTTATACTAATTGAGACGTCTGATCTTTGGACTGCAGTAGCAGAAGTATCATCAGTTGGTGTTGCAATGGATGCAATTTTTACTGCTACTACAGACTTGAGAACTTGGATTGCATCTCTCTCAGCATAAACAAGTTGACTATTCTAAAATATCATCTATAATTATGTAGATGAAAGTTCTTGTTACAGGTGGTCATGGTATGCTTGGATGTCATATTCAAGATAAAATTTGGACTACATCGCATGAGGGTATATTTGTTAGCTCAAAAGATTATGATCTTACCTCGCAGTTTCAAGTTCGTAAGATGTTTGAGGAAATAATGCCTGATGCTGTTATTCATGCTGCAGCAAAGGTAGGAGGTATTCAAGAAAATATTAATAATCCAATTGAGTTCCTAGAGCAGAATATCTTAATGAATACGAATGTTGTTCGTGAAGCTTATAGGTATGGAGTAATAAAACTTATTGGAATCTCAAGTACTTGTGTTTATCCGGATACTTTACCAGAAGATTACTATCCACTTGAAGAGAATTCATTACATATAGGACCACCTACACCAACTAACTTTGGTTATGCGATGGCTAAAAGAGTAATGGGTACGCAAATTGAACTTTATAGGGAAAAATATGATATAGATTATTCAACTATATATGCTTGTAACCTTTATAGTCAGTATGATAATTTTGATAATGAAAATAAATCTCATTTTGTAACTGCATTAATTAAAAAAATTCAGAATTGTGTAAAAAATGACGAAGCAGTTCTTAAATTATTTGGAACAGGTAAACCTTTGAGACAGTTTATTCATGCAAGTGATCTTGCTGATATTATCGTACAAGGTCTTGATAGAATACTTAAAACAGACTTTAATGTTGCAGGTGACGAATGTCACTCTATTAGAGAGATGGCAGAAATTGCTCTCAATGTTTTAGATAAAAATCTAATTCTTAATTTTGATACGTTAATGCCAGACGGTCAATTCCGTAAAGATGCTAGTAATAAAAAGATGAAAGAATTATTTCCAGATTTTGAATTTAAACCATTTGCAAATGGTATAGAGTCAGTCTATAATACTATTATAAATGAGTAATACAGTAGAGTTATTAGGACATTATGGATCAGATGAAATAATTGCATGCAGCGCCTGGACGTCAACATCAAGAAAACTAAATGAAGAAAAACGAAAGAGAATTCCGAAGCTCATCAACATGCTTTGGAGCGACGGACACGAAACCCCTTTTGAGAAAGGTACAGTCCATTTCCTTGTTGATTGTGATATTGCCAGCCATATTCATCTACTTAAGCATAGATTGGCTTCGATCAACGCTGAAAGCGCGAGGTACAAAGAATTAAAAGAGGATAAGACCTTTATTCCAGATGATTGGCCTGATGATTGGAAGATTCAATTAGAAGTCTATACAGCTGCTGGTAATACTCTGTATCATGAAGCTATTCAAGCATTAGAACCTACACTTGGACGTAAGAGGGCTAAGGAAAGTGCGCGCTTCTTTAAGACATATAATTCTAAGATTCAAGCTGATGTAACGTTTAATATGCGATCTTTTGCTAACTTTCAAAAATTACGTAATAGTGAGCATGCTCAAAAAGAAATTAGAGAGCTTGCAGATGATATGTTAACACTAGTTAAAAATATTAAAGGTAATCCTTTTAAGCATACACTTGCAATCTGGGAAAATACCTTATAATATATGTATGCGACCAGTTAAGTTAGTATCCGATACTATCGATAAAGCCGACGTTAAGGCTCTAGTAAAATGGCTTGATACTCCTTTCGGTATTCCTACCCCACAGCTCACAAAAGGGCCTGTAACACCTGTATTTGAGAAAAAGTTCTCTGATTGGTTAGGTACAAAGCATTCTGTATTTGTTAATAGTGGATCATCTGCTATTCTATTAGGTCTTGCAGCTCTTAAGTTTGGTGGTAAGCTTAAGAATGATACTATTATTGTACCAGATTTAAGCTGGGCTACAGATGTTAGTTCACCGTTGATGCTTGGACTTAATCCTATTCTTATTGATGCTAATGATGAAGATCTTTCAGTTGACCTTAATAGGTTAGAATGGATCTTTAAGCGTGAGAAACCTGCAGCATTCATTCTTGTATCTGTATTAGGTCTTGTACCTGATATGGATCGTATTGTTGAGCTTTGTGATGAGTATGATGTACTTCTTATAGAAGATGTTTGTGAAAGTATGGGTTCTGAATACAAAGGTAAGAAGCTTGGTACATTTGGTTGTATGTCCTTCTTCTCTTTGTATTATGGTCATCACATTTCTACTATTGAAGGTGGGATGGTTTGTACTTCAGATGAAGAGATTAATGACCTACTTCTTATGATTCGTAGTCATGGTTGGGATAGAGATCTTAGTGATAATACAAAGGATACGCTTCGTTCAGTTAACCGAGTGGATGACTTTAGTGCGCAGTTTGCTTTTTACTTACCAGGTTTAAATGTACGTTCCACAGACTTACAAGCTGTTATTGGTCTACGTCAGGTAGATAAGATCGATAAGTTTTCTGCTATACGTAATAAAAATTTTAAGTTATATCAAGAGCTTCTTGATGATGAAGATAGTCTTTTGAATATTATAAGTAGGGCGGGGTGTTTTATATCTAGCTTCTGTTATCCTATTGTTAGTTATGATAGAGATGCTATTGTACAACGCTTACGCGATAATGGAGTTGAGTGTAGACCACTCATTGCTGGTTCAATGACTATGTCTCCTATGTGGAGAAAGTTTGGTACAGGTCATACTAATATTCCAGTATCAACTATGATCAATAAGTATGGATTTTATGTTCCCAATCATCAAGGTATGACTGAGGAAGATGTTAAGAATATCGTTAAACTAATTAAAGGATGAAAACAGCACTAATTACAGGCGTTAACGGGCAGGATGGATCTTATCTTGCAGAGCTACTTTTAAGTAAAGGTTATAATGTATGGGGAACGATTCGCCGTAACTCTTCACCTGAGTATAATACAACTCGAGTAGATCATATCTTTGAAAAGATTAATCTCGTGTATGCAGATTTAACAGATATGTCATCACTAGTAAGTGTATTGCAAAAAGCTAAACCAGATGAAATTTATAACTTAGCTGCACAGTCTCATGTACGTGTTAGTTTTGATGCTCCAATTTATACAGCTGAAGCTACTGGGCTTGGTACTCTTAATTTACTAGAATCAATTAGACTTACTTGCCCAAAAGCTAGAATCTATCAAGCATCATCAAGTGAGATGTTTGGAAACAATATCGATAAGGATGGTTATCAGAGAGAAACAACTCAATTATCACCGGTAAGCCCTTACGGTTGCGCAAAAGTATTCTCTTATAACATATGCAATAATTATAGAAATAGTTATGGTATGCATATCAGTAATGGTATTCTTTTTAATCACGAATCACCAAGACGTGGTATGAACTTTGTAACTAATAAAGTAGTTAATGGAGCCGTTAAAATTGTTCGTAGAGAAGCCGAAGATCTCGTACTTGGTAATCTCGCTGCAAGTCGTGATTGGGGGCATGCTAGAGACTATGTTCAAGCAATGTGGTTAATGCTTCAGCAAGATGAGCCAGATAACTACGTTTGTGCAACAGGAGTATCTCATACTATTCAAGATCTTGTTGATTATACTTTTAAGTCGTTAGGTTTAAATCCTAATACGTATATTAAAACATCTCAGAAGTTCGAACGACCAGAAGAGTTAGAGCATCTCAAAGGTGACTCTACTAAGTTGCGTACTAAATTAGGTTGGAAAACAACTTATACATTTGAAACTATGCTCGATGAAATGATCTTTGTAGCTTCAAATAAGCTTAATAAAGATGTTGATACAAAGAAGTTTTAGACTATAATAAGTAGGGTATGATTATTAAACAAGAAAAATATAATGGTGACTTTATTCATGGGCGTTTTGCTTATGAGCAATTTCGTAAAGAAGTCTCACCGGTGGGTAATGTAGTAGCTTTTAGAGCTCCTATGGATGTTAAGGAAAATCTTATCGACCTAGAAGATACCCTTACTGATGACTTTATTGCTTCAGAAGATGCTATTAACTTTTGTTGGGAGATTCCTAATCTAGGACCTCTAGGTGCTGTTTCATTCCAACGATTATTTAATACGGAGATTGCAAAGTTTTTGAGTAAGCGAATTAATGCACCTATTGAAATGGATGGTGATGATTTAATGGTGCAAAAGCTCTTTGTAGGTTCTGACGGAGAAGCTCGAGAAAAGGGTAAAGTTAGCGTTTCAATTACCTATAGTCAAGGGAATGTTGCTGTAGGACATACAGCAATTAATATTATAGCTGGTCAAAAGGCTCCTGGGTTTGCGTTCTCTTCTGAATTGTCTGATGAAGAAGCTCAAGCATTTATGCATGAAGTAATTGAATACTTTAATGCAGAAGTTAAAGATCAGTTTGTAGCTACTACTAAGATAGTCGTATAATGATTGTTAAATATTACGGTGTAGAAGATAATGTATGTGAATGGAATTACTTACAAGGTATTATTAAACATCTCACAGATAAGGTTGATACTCTAACTCTTCATATTGTAAGCGTGACCCCGGAATGGGACCGTAGAGATGAAGTTGTACTTAATAAGACAACTCGTAATGTTATACTCGCAGTGCATGATGAATATATGACTGATTGCATTCTAGATGAATGGAAAAATCGTGATGATGTTCTTGTATTTAAATCGTACCTACTACCAGAGCAAGCAGAGAGTAATGTCTTTCCACTACCTTTAGGTTATAATAAAAAACATAGTAAGTTAAAAAATAGACCTATCAAAGATCGACCAGTTGATGTATTCTTCTCTGGTCATATGGCATCACAGAATCGAGTAAATTATATGGATCCTATAATTAAGTTCTTTACAGATTTAGAAACTAAAAAAACTCATAAACATCTTAAGTTGGATATTAATATTACAAAAGGATTTAATATGGGGTTTGACTCCGCGAAATATTCTGAGCGTTTACATAATTCAAAAATTGTTATTTGTCCAGCAGGTAATGTGAGTGTGGAAACTTTTCGTCACTATGAAGGTTTACGAAGTGGTACAGTTGTTGTATCTCCCCCATTACCTCAAAATGAAATCTATAAAGATAATTATATCGTGCAAGTAGATGATTGGGCAAATAATACAGGTAATGTAATTATAGATTTGCTTTCTGATCTAGATATGTTACAATTAGTTAAGGAACAGCAAGATAAGGATTATAATACTCGTTATAGTGTTAAAGCTGTTGCAGAATATATTAGTAATAAATTATGAACTTCTTTCAATTGCAGAATAAACTATTTTTCTCGGATAAGAGAAATCAACCTGATTATCTAGATTCAGAAGGGGAGCAAGGCTTTGTGCCTTTCTTGCTTAATAGATGGTTCTCAATGTATAGTAAAGATACGGTGTCATTTACGAATAATATACTTAATAGATATTGCGGTATCTTCGATGATAAGCAGAGGATGTTTCGGTTCTATTATAATATAATTCCTAGACTTCAATTTAAACGTATTAATTACATTAAGAAAAAGAAGAAGGAGAAAACTGAAGAGGTTGAGCATCTAGAACTTATTGCAAAAAATAAACATATATCTGTAAGAGAGTTAAAATCTTATATGGAAATGTGAGTTGATTAATTTTGAATACTAACTAAATAGATATATGCCTGAACGAAGTATTGACTCAATACAAACTCACAAACACCTTATTGACCTCTCAACTCATAGTGAGGGAGATATCGGCTTGACTGATGATTTTGAACTTAACATGATTTTTGATGATATTCTCTTAGTAGAATATATTGATGAAAATGATACCGGGGAAATTGAACGTAATGGTATCTTTGTCCCTACAAATGCTGTATCACGTGCTTGGCGTAAAGCTCGAGTTATATTAAAGGGGCCTAAATCACAGTATGTTGAAGTAGGTGATGTTGTTATCTTTCCTAATAATCTCGGTATTACTATTGCTAACCTTGATGTAAATGGAACTAGACTTAAAAAGGCAATCTTCTTGAATGAAGATCGTTTGTTTGGTATTTGTACACTTAAGGAGTGATTATACAGAGGTCAGCGTTGGACAGCATGCTTTTAAATAATGTGTGTGATGTTCGGTTTGTAAGACGGGATCCTAGGCCGGGTGATAGTGCTACAAGACGCATGATCTGTACAAAATCATATGACATTTTAAACTCTGTAAATGGTAGGACTACATTAAACTATAGACCACCTAAAGGTCCTAAAAAGATTAATGAAGCAGCAGATAACCTATTAGTAGTATGGGATATCTTAATTCAAAATTATAGAACAATTAACTGCAATCAAGTTGATTTAATTAAAGAAATTCCAGCTTTAGAGTTCTGGCCTTACTTTAACGAAAACATTTATCCAATGTCAGCTGAACAAAAGGCTGGTTATCTAAACTCATGACTACTTCACTTGAAAATTTTTCTGAATATATTAAACCTTATTTGCTAGAGAACATAGCGATCAAGACAGATAAGAAAATTATTCGGAAAGGTAAACTTAAAATATTTCAAGTTAAGCAGCATTATGCAAGATTAACTCTAGAAGATGGAGAGCGTACTCGTATATACGAAGTGCCTTACCCTTACGGTATTAGTAAAAAGGGTAATGTAACTACACTTAACTATAAGACTAACCTATTTTTAAATATACAAGATTTAGACCTACAAGTTAAGTTGCTCGATTCAACAAAAAAATCTAAATTGTATGATGAATTAGTTTATATTCTACCGCTTAGAGACGTTGATTAATCGAGTTTATAGACTACAATTAGTTTAGTGATATCTAAACTACTGCAAAAATTTCCTGAAGGTTATGATCCTAATCCTTCGCAAGTAAAACTTCTTAAGAATATAGATGATGCTTTTGATAATGGGCATAAGTTTGTTATTTGTAATGCACCGACAGGCTCTGGTAAGTCATTTGTATCTAAGACTCTAGGTAACGCATCAGATAGCAGTAGTAAGGAGTTCAGAGATATTGTTACTAGCTACTTAGCATATAAGCGTTCTTCTAATGGGTATAGTTATGCAGAAGATTGTGATAACGAGAGAGCGTTTGGGACAACAGCGTTAACCATAACAAAAGCACTACAAGATCAATATAAAGAATTGTTTGATGATGTAGAGGTATTAAAGGGTAAGTCTAACTATCAATGTGCTATTGATGATCGGTATCCGGTAGATATTGCACCATGCTTGCATGCGCCAAGCCTTAAACGTCAATGCTGGGCTGAGTGTAAGTGTCCATACTATGAGCAGCGGAATAAAACTTTAGTATCGAAGTTTAATACTCTGAACTATAATATGTTCTTCGCTTTACCTGACCATCTTAAGAAAAGGCAGTTTCTAATATGTGACGAGGCATCTGAACTTGAAGATCAACTTGTAAAGGAATTTACTTGTGTAATTGACTATATCTTTTTGAGTAAATTGGATGTTGATATTAAACCTTATATGAGTAATAACTCTGCTGTTAAATGGTTGAGTGGTGTTGCTGTTGATATTACTGATAAGATTGATGATTTAAAAGATATTATTGCTAACAAAAAAAGTAAAAATCAGAAAGCTATTCAAGATATTACTTCGATGATGTCTCGGCTAATTAATATTCATAGTAAGATTGAGTTAGTTATTGACTCTTGGGATGAGTCAGAGTATGTCTTTGAAAAGGATAGGCAATCAATTACCTTTATGCCGTTAAAAGTTGATAAGCTTGCTCATAGATTATTTGAGTTTGCAGATAAAGTTATACTAATGTCTGCTACTATTATTGATCCAGATAATTTCTGTAAAAGTCTTGGTATTACGGATTACAAATATGTTGAAGCTGAATCTAATTTCGATCCGAAGAAAGCTCCTATTATATGTAACCCGAAATATAAGCTTAACTATCATACAATGGATAAGTATTTGCCTAGAATTATTAAGCAGATTGGTGAGATATGTGAGCATCATAAGGATGATAAAGGTATTATTCACTCACAGAATAACTCAATTACTCTTAAGATATCGAATACTCTGCATGGTAGTAGATTTTTATATAGAGAGCCAGGTGTTAGGAATGAAGAGATTCTAGAAGCACATATGACAGACCCAGATCCTACGGTATTAGTATCACCTTCGATGTCATATGGTGTTGATTTAAAAGGAGATCTTGCAAAGTTCCAAATAATTGTTAAAGCTCCTTTTCTACCTACTAAAGATGTTCGTATTGAGAAGATGATGAAGAATGATTTTGATTGGTATCAGAATAAAATGCTGTGCTCTCTTATCCAGTCTTGTGGTAGAGGTGTGAGATCCAAAAAGGATGAATGTATTACATATATTTTAGATGGAACTATAGTAAATGCTGTTCTAAAGTCTAAGCATAAACTACCAAAATACTTTGTAGACAGGTTTGTTTAATTAAATAATAGTAGCTTTGAAGAATTATACTTACAATTTTGAAATAAAAGATTTACTTACTCAGTTCACTGCTGCGTTTGATGATACTATTATTAAGCGTTATGATAAGAATGGTAATGCGAGGCAAAATGTGGAGGTTAGATATGTTTTTGCTCCTAAGCAGCGTATTATGTATGATATTGTTAACAAAGCTCAAAATTTAACTCTACCGGTTGTTTCAATTGATCTTGCTTCTGTATCTTATGATAATGATAGAGTATTTAATAAGTTAAATAACTTTGAAAACTATCA
>TARA_R110000850_G_scaffold91742_25_pt1 | contig 16276 bp, 10 predicted proteins | sample TARA_R110000850 | Tara Oceans TARA_R110000850 (sample SAMEA4397586) | marine metagenome | biome: Polar Biome; feature: [SRF] surface water layer (ENVO:00010504); material: water (ENVO:00002006), including particulate matter (ENVO:01000060) such as... | depth 5 m | reverse complement strand
CGGCGCGCAGGTAGCGAAATACGATCAGATCGACCCGCCAGGTCGCCGCTTGCGCTGGCAGGCTGAGCGCCAACAACAGCAGGGCCAGTGCGGCCTTTCCCGAGATGCCGCGCGCTTGATTGAATGCGTTCATTTGCTCCGGGGTTCTGCGGGGGAGGGGGCGGGTTCGCGCAGTGTAGCCAGCAATTGCAGGAGTCTGCTTGCCCGGGTGTCCACCGGGTCGAGCGATGCGTTGATGTGCAACTTCTTCTGGCCTTCGAGTTTGTACACCTTGGGCTGTGACTGAATCAGCTTGATCAGGTTGCGCGGGTTCAGATTGGGTTTGGGGCCAAACTCCAGGACCGCGTTCTTGCTGCCCGCGCGAACACGGGTGAGTCCCAATTCCTGCGCGGTGATCCTGACCGAAGCCGCCTGAAACAGATTGTCCACTTGCTCGGGCAATTCTCCGAAGCGATCAATTACCTCAACGCGCAGCTCGAACAGGTCCTCGGTGCTGGTGGCTTCCGACGCCCGCTTGTAGAGAACAAGCCGTGTATGCACGTCGGGAATGAAGCTGTCTGGAATCAGGGCGGAAACTCCCAGGTCTACTTCGCACGCGGCTTCGCCAAACGGTGCATCGTCCAGCGTTCCGGCCTTGATGGCCCTGACCGCGCGTGCCAGCAGTTCTGCGTAGAGGGTGAAGCCGACTTCTTCGATCTGACCGGACTGGTCGTCGCCCAGAAGCTCGCCGGCGCCGCGGATTTCCAGGTCGTGCGTGGCGAGCGCGAAGCCCGAACCCAGATCGCCCAGTGACTCAATGGCCTCGAGTCGTTTCTGGGCATCAGTGCTCAAAGCGCGTCGTGAAGGTACAAACAGATAGGCGAAGGCGCGATGGTGTGATCGCCCCACGCGACCGCGCAGCTGATGTAGCTGGGCAAGGCCCAGACGGTCGGCCCGATCAATCAGGATCGTGTTGGCACTGGGTACGTCGATGCCGGATTCGATGATGGTGGTGCAGACCAGGATGTCGAAGCGTTGGTGATAGAAGTCGAGCATGACCTGCTCGAGCTCGCGTTCGCGCATTTGGCCGTGGGCAAATCGTACGCGTCCTTCAGGCAGCATTACCTGAATATCGCGGCTGAATTTTTCGATGTCGGAGACTTCGTTATGCAGGATGTAGACCTGTCCGCCGCGACGAAGCTCACGCTGACAAGCTTCGATGACCAAGCCACGATCCCATTCTGAAACAAAAGTCTTGATGGCTATGCGAGATGCAGGCGGCGTTGCAATGATGGACAGGTCGCGCAGCCCGGCAAGGCTCATGTTCAAGGTGCGTGGAATCGGCGTGGCGGTCAGCGTCAGCAAATCAACTTCGGCGCGCAGATTCTTGAGTTTCTCCTTGTGGCGAACGCCAAAGCGATGTTCCTCGTCCACCACCACCAGACCCAGGTCCTTGAATTTGACGTCGGCCTGCAGCAGCCGATGGGTGCCGATCACGATATCAAGTGAGCCAGCGGCGAGCTGCTTGAGCATCTCGGTCTGCTCCTTGCTCGTGCGTAGTCGAGAGAGCGCGCCTACGCGTATCGGCCAGTCTGCAAAGCGATCAGAAAAATTCTTTTCATGCTGCTGGGCCAGCAAGGTCGTCGGTGCCAGCAGGCAGACCTGCTTGCCCGCACGGGCAACGGCGAAACAGGCACGCAAGGCGACCTCGGTCTTGCCAAAGCCCACATCACCGCAGACCACGCGGTCCATGGATTTGGCAGCGGTTACGTCGGCCAGAACAGCATCAATGGCCTTCTGCTGGTCCTCAGTAGGCGTGAAAGGAAAGCCTTCGCAGAACTTGAGGTAGTCGGCCTCGTCCACACTCAGGGCATTGCCTTCGCGCGCGGCGCGGCGAGCCTGGATTTGCAGCAACTCGGCGGCCACATCATTGGCCTTGTCGCGCGCCTTGGCCTGCGCTTTTCCCCAACGTTCAGAGCCCAGGCTGTGCAGCGGTGCGGTTTCATCCTCAGCACCGGTGTAACGATGAATCATCTGCAGCGACGCGACCGGCACATACAGCTTGTCCAGTCCTTCCTTCTTTCTTCCTTCGCGAGTGCGTGCGGCGTACTCAAGCACGAGGAACTCGGTTTCGATGCCGCCGGCTTCCATGCGCGTCAGGCCGCGATAGCGACCGACGCCATGTTGTACATGAACCACGGGCGCACCGATGGCCAGCGAAGACAGATCACGCAGGATGGTTTCCGGGTCACGCACCTTGTTTCGCTTGCGCGACTCCACCGGCGCCCGCTGACCAAAAATCCCCGGCTCCGCAATCAGCGAGATGTTGTCATCAGGAAGTTTCAGGCCATGCTGTAACGGACCCAAGGCGATGCCGTATTTGTTCTTTCGGGCTGAGCTGGCATCCGCAAATGAAGCCCAGTCGTCAAAGCTGCGCGGCAGGATGCCCTGCGGCTTGAGCCAGTCGATGACGGCCTGCTTGCGTCCAGCCGATTCGGCGACAAAGAGAATGCGCTGTTCATTGCCTGCAAGGTAGGCGCGAATGCCATCAGCGCTGCCGGGCAAATCCAGCGCGCCATCCGGTGCGGCGATGGAAAGGCTGTCTATCGATTTGAGCGCCTGCAGTGCAGCCTCGGGAGAGAGAAACAGATCTTCCGGACGCATCAGCGGGCGTTCGATATCTCCGCGCAGGCGTTCGAACCGGTCGCCAATCTGCTTCCAGTCTTCGTTGAATGCGGATTCCAGATCACCCAGCCGGGCGATCTTGGCGGTTCTGGGCAGATAGTCGACGAGCTTGGCAGTCGTGCCGAAAAACAAGGGCAGCCAGGCTTCGATGCCTGCTGGCATGAATCCACGCGTGACTTCAGCATAGATTCTTGAGCGTGAAGGATCGCCGGGAAAATATTCGCGATAGTTGCGGCGAAAATTCTCAATGCCGCCCTTGTCAGTGGGAAACTCTCGTGCCGGCAGCAGACGCACAGATTCAACCTTGTCGGTTGAACGCTGGGTTTCCGGATCGAAGGTGCGGATGGATTCGATTTCGTCGTCAAACAGATCCAGTCGATAGGACAAATCCGAACCCATCGGAAAAACGTCAATCAGAGCGCCGCGCACTGCGAACTCGCCCTGCGTCTGCACTTCCCCTGTAACGGCGTAACCGGCAGACATGAGTCGCTGGCGAAAGCCGTGAAGATCAAACTGCTGTCCAGTTTTCAGAACCAGTGACCTGGCATCCAGAAAGCTGCGCGGCGGCAGCCGCTGCATCAGGGCATCGGCGGTCAGCAGCACAATGCCGCTCACCATCTCCGGCAGTGCATTGAGCGCCGCCATGCGGTCGGACAGCAATTCCTGATGTGGCGAGAACGGATCGTAGGGAAGCGTCTCGTTATCCGGAAGATGCAGCACCGGGACGCGTCCGGAGGCAAAGAATCGCAGAGCACCTTCCAGCCGGTAGGCCTGCTGCTCATTGGCGGCCACAGCGACAATGGCGCAGTTGTGTGTGAGCGCCGCCTGCACGATTTGCCACGCCAGACCAGATTCTGCCGAGGATCCGGAAACCACTTCTGGCGAAGAGTGAGAGCGCGTTGATTGGTCGGACATCTGGGCCAGGGAACCGGATAGGCAAGAGCAGGACAGGCAATTTTACCTGCTTGGGCTAATCCTGCCCGGTGATGATGGGCGCGCTAGCATGCAGACCCGACCGGATTGGAAAGAATATGAACCTTACACAGGCCGTGCAATCAAGACGCAGTGTCCGCGCCTTCACCCCAAAGCCGGTAGACGGCCATCTCTTGCGAGAAGTGCTGAGCCTCGCGGCGCGAGCCCCGTCGGGCGGTAACGTTCAGCCTTGGCGGTTGTATGTTCTGGGCGGCGAAGCGCTGGAGCAACTCAAGATTCGCATGCGGGCGCGGCTTACAGAGCAACCGCTCTTAGATCCAAGCGAGTACGAGATTTACCCCGCCAATCTTTGGGAACCGCATCGAAGCGAGCGTTTCAAGGTCGGAGAGGACATGTACGCCTTGCTCGGCGCAGAACGCGGAGATAAGGTCGGTCGTATGCGCCAGTTTCAAAAAAATTTCGAATTCTTCGGCGCGCCCGCTGCGCTGTTCTGCTATGTGGACCAGCGGATGGGACCACCTCAGTGGTCAGATCTGGGGATGTACCTGCAAACCCTGATGCTCCTGCTGCGTGAGCGGGGGCTGGACAGCTGCGCGCAGGAGTGTTGGTCGGTCTATCCTAAGACGGTGGCTTCTTACATCGAACCTGATGACGGACTGATGTTGTTCTGCGGGATGTCCATTGGTTATGCCGATGATTCTGCGGCGGTCAACCAGTTGCGAACACGGCGACTCCCACTGGACGAGTTCGCTCGCTTCAACGGCATATGACCTGAGCGAGCCCTTCAGCGGCCGCGCATCATGTGCTGATGCAGGAATGCGATGACGCCTTCATTGAAGGCATCGTTCTTGTCGCCGGCAACCATGTGGCCGGCGCCTGATACATCCATGACTTCGAGTTGTGGAAGGCGCTTCTTGAGCTGGGCAATGCCCTCGTCACTGACGATGTCACTCTGCAGCCCGCGCACCAGCAGGCTGGGAACGCGCACGTTTTCCGCGGCTTCCAGCAAGGGTTCCGTGAACTCCGGCGGTTCACTGCGTGGCTTGTCAGATATCAGCTTGGGGTCCCAATGCCAGTAGAGGCGACCATCTTCGCGCTTGCGCAGGTTCTTCATTAGACCGCTGGGATCTTTGGGGCGCGGCCGCTGAGGGTAGTAATGGGCAACGGCGTCCGACGCCTCCTCCAGATTGGCAAAACCATCGCGATTGGCGCGCATGAACTCACCGATCTTGCGTGATCCCGCCGCTTCAACATTCGGCACGATGTCCACCAGGATCAGCGCTTGGGCCAAGAGCGGGTCGCCCTGACCCAGGGCGTAGAGTGCCATCGCACCGCCCATGGACGCGCCCACCAACGCGGGCCTCGAATTGATCTGGGCAATGACACTATTCAAATCCGCTGCCAACAGCGGCAGGCCGTATTCGCCATCCGGTGACCAGTCGCTATCGCCATGGCCACGCAGATCCAAATTGACCACATGAAACCCCTGACGAATGAGCTCTCTTTGTGCGCCGCCCCATGAGTGTCGGGTTTGTCCGCCACCGTGAAGCATGATGACGCAAGGCGAGCGAGGGTCGCCTCCGACATCGCCAGCCAGACGAAGTCCGTGGTCGCCTTCAAAGTATCGGGTCTCGATTTCGGTGTGCATCAGAAATTATTTGGGCGGTGGCGGCAGAAAAGAATGTCCTCTTCTGCGAGGCGGCTGTGTCTCACGCAGACTATTTCAAAAAGCGCAACCTGCATCATCTCGCGATGATAGATGAGCTGTCGGCCTTCCGGTTATCGAACGGTTCGAGTCTGGATGCGCCTGAATTCTACGCATTCTTGTGTCTTGATCTCCTGAAAAGAGTCGAAGCTGACATTTCTCTGGACGATTACATTCCCGATTCCCTCAGGGTGGCCCTTTGAACCGTTTATCTGCGGGGCGGCCGAAATCTGCTTGTTGTGGGTCAACATCAGCAATGAATTTGTACTTGATTTCCGATGCATTTAACAGCGTTCACGCTACTATGGATGCGAGGGCTGCAGACAATACGAATGTAGAAGACGGCTGCAGAGAAGAGGAGGTATATCGATACATGCTGGAATACGGCGCGACAGACCGATGCGTTTTCCGTTAGCAGTTCGAATGGCCGTTGTTCTCGGCCTTTGCCTACTTCTGCTTCAGGGCATCCTGGGGTTTTCCTTTGATCGCGCGCTGGACAACGCGAAAGCCCAGCGCATCGACAGTCTGACAAAGGCCGCCTCGTCGGCGGTGGATTACGCCGTCGGTATTGAGATTGCGCGCCAGCGCGACGCATTGGAGACCATTGCGGATATTTCTCGCCAGCAGGGCAGCCGGGTGGAGGTCAGTCGGCGCGCTGCGGGTCCCGAGCCTGCAGAAACTGAACCAAAGCCCATTGCGCCCTCGGAGCCTACAGAAAAGGCCGCAGCGGAACCGACAGTAAAAAAGAGGGGCTTTTTTTCAAGACTGTTTGGATCGCGTGAGGAGCCAGTCGAGCCGGAGCAAGAGAAGGCCACGCCTGAACCACCGCCGGTTGCCCGGAAGAATGTGAAAAGAGAGCCGTCACAGATCCGAATGGAGCGTTTGGTCGACAGGGTGAAGGGCCTTGCGGAGTACACCGACGGTTATCCCATCATCTGGCACAAAGTGTCGGATGAATTTCCCGAGCTGTCGGAAGAATTGCGAGGCAAAGCACGGCGACTTGAACTCAGTACGATAGGTAGAGCGCATGAGATCCAGTGCGATGCCCATGATTGCGTGATACTCGGTGTCGTGCCGTTTCAGACGCGGGATCAGGTGCAAATAGTTGCCGTTGAGGCGTCCTCCCTGCGCACGCTTCTGCGTGGTATTGGCATGTCGGCGGGCTATTCCCTAAATCTGGTTTTGGAAGCTGAGACAGATCGCACGCAAAGCAACACTGTCCAGGGGCGCTTGCTCCAGGCCTTCCAGGCTTCCGGCCATATCGGATCGCCATACTGGTATTACGACGGCGAGATCGCAGGTATTCCCATCGATCGAGAACAGATCGGCGTCTTTCTCTCTGAGGACATTGCCAGCAGTGATCTCGATGGCGTTCGCACCCAGTACTTTGGCATTGCGAGTGTGGGAGTCTTCGTCAGTCTCTTGTTGCTCGCGCTATTGCTCCGATCACCCATTGGGAGAGTTGGCGCATTGCGCAGAGCCTTGCCGGGGTTGACCCGGGGAGAGTTTGACGCCACCACCCGCAAACTTGAGGCCATTAGCAGCCGCACCGTGATTCGCGACGAAACCACCGATCTGATTGAAGCCGCCGCTGAAATCAGCAGTCAGTTGGAATCGATGCAAAAGCAAAGAGAGGCTCAGTCTGCAGAGTTGCAGGCAGAGCACGACTATGTTCAAACCATTCTGGACACTGCGCCGGCTTCGATTCTGGTGATGAACAGTGCCGGTGAAGTGGTCAGCGCAAATCAAAAGACGGCAGATTTACTGGGCATGGATCTGTCTGAGTTGGTTGGCCATGATTTTCTCGAGCATTTGCAGGCGGAACATCGGCAGCAGTTTCGACACGCTATGATGTCGGCATCTGCCACCGAAACCATTGTCCAGTACGAGTCTGAACTCGAAGGCGCCAATGGCATATGCCGGAGAGTTCGATGGCATTTTGTGCGCATGTCACACCTGTCGTCCCTCGGGCGCGTCTTAGCGTTTGGCGTGGACATTACCCGACTGCGGGAGTCAGAACGACGTCTTGCCTGGCTTCGGTCGCATGATGAGAACACCGGACTCTTCAGTCGTCGGGTTTTCGAAGAGCGTGTCAGGGATCTGCCGGGACAACGCACCCTGCTCCTGATTCGACCCGCTCAGGAAACCGCACTGCTGAAGATGCATGAAGCGCTCGGCCGCGACGAACTACAGCGTCGCATGGCGCAATGCATTCAGACTATCAGCGATGTGCTCGCAGACTCTGAAACTGCCGTGCTTGATATCCTGCAGTTTGCGATTCTGATCCCGGCGAATCGAATGGCTGTAGAGAACTGTCTTGAAAGTGTGCTGCCGGAAGACAGACAGTGGAAATTCACCGTCCAGGGGCGGCCGGTAGAAATGGAATTAAACCTGGTGGGAATTGAATTTTCCGATTCGGACTGCAGGGTCAATGTTGAAGATCAGCTTGAGGCCTTGCAGCAGGTTGCAGGCGCGCAGGCCGCGCCGCGAACTTGGGTGGCCGCACAGACCATCAGTGATCGGCAACTCAATGATTACCGCTACTGGGTGAGCGAAATCGACGAAGCGATTCGTGAAGATCGGATCGCCATCTTTTTCCAGCCTGTGTACGACACGCGCAGCCTAAAACCATTGCACAGCGAAGTCCTGATGCGTCTGATTTGCAGGGACGGCAGCGTGCGCAGTGCTGGAGAATTTGTTCGTGCTGCAGAGCGGTCCGGTCAACTTAGGAAATTGGAGCAAATTGTTCTGGCCAAGGCGATTGATGCGGTGCTTGAGCAACAAACCGCTGGCAGCGGACATGGGTTGGCAGTGAATATCTCAGCGTCGTCGCTGGAAGAGCCATTTCTCGAGAACATGATTCATGCAGCCGTGAACGAGCGCGGCCTTGATCCGAAGGGCTTGATGCTCGAACTGCTGGAGACTCAGTCGATCGAGCATATTCAGGCGGCGGCGAAACGGATGCAGGCTTTGTCTGCCCTGGGTATCAAAATTTTGCTCGACGATTTTGGTGTTGGCTTCACCTCGTTTGAGTATCTGCGTGAACTGCCATTCACCTACGTGAAATTTGACCAGTCCTTTGTGAAGCACCTAGCCAGTCGAAAGGCGGATCAGAGTTTGATCAAAGCCATGCATGACATGGTGGCCGCCATGGGGCGTCACACTATTGCCGAGGGCGTTGAAGACAGCGCGTCCCTGAAGATTCTTCGAGAGATTGGCGTTAATGGGGTACAGGGCTTCGGGCTGGCACGGCCCGCGTCCGCTGTCAGTCATGCTGCGGCCACGCTGGGCAAGAGAGCCAGTCGATCTGTCGGGGCCGTCTAGGCCTGAGGTCGCGATTCCCGCTGGGTTCTCTGCAGATGAGAACGACGCCTGCTGGCTGAGATAGATCAAGGATTTCCTTGCCTGCCGAAAGTAAGGGGATGTTCGCTACGGGCATGCGACAAGCTGCTCAGGTTGAGGCGGCGAACGCGAGCCCTGGACAATTGTAAGTGCATGTTCGGTTTACTCTCCCCGGCATGAGCTCGCACAGCCAAAATAAGAGAAATGAGGAGTTACCGACCATGGCGAGCCAGAACATCGACTGTCTGCTTGAGCCTTTCAAGCTGCGAAATCTCGAACTGCGCAATCGTATCGTGATGCCGCCGATGACGCGTTGCTTCTCGCCGCAAGGGATCCCAACGCAGGACGTCGTCCGGTATTACGCAAAGCGAGCGGCGCATGGCGTGGGCTTGATTGTCACCGAGGGGGTGGCGATTCCGTTTCGAGGCTGCATTCATGATGAGGCGGTGCCATCGATGTTCGGTGCGGCGATGCCAGCCTGGAAGCAGGTTGTAGATGCTGTGCACGCCGAGGGTGCGGCGATCATGCCGCAGTTGTGGCACGTGGGGTTGAACCTGAAGCCCGAACTGGAGGGTCTCTTTGACGGCAACTCACAGCTGCGGGCAGATCAGATAGGACCTTCCGGACTGGCCGACGGCATCGGCAATCCGCCCCGGCCACTGGGGCAACCCATGACCGATCGAGACATTGCGCAGGTGATTGAGGCCTTTGCGGAATCAGCGTTCTGTGCCTACGAGGCTGGATTTGATGGCGTTCAGCTGCACGGCGCCCATGGATACCTGATTGATCAATTCCTGTGGGCCAGTACCAACGTTCGCAAGGATCAATATGGTGGGGATGCTGCCAATCGTTCCAGATTCGCCTCTGACATTGTCCGCGCAATTCGCAGGCGAACAGCGCCGGACTTCCCCATTGTCTTCCGCTTTTCGCAGTGGAAGCTGAGTGACTATGAGGCTGAACTGGCTGCAACGCCGGCGCAGCTCGAAGCCGTGCTGAGTCCATTGGTGGATGCCGGGGTTGATATGTTTGACGCCTCGCAGCGACGCTACTGGGAGCCTGCCTTCGAGGGCTCTCACCTCAATCTTGCCGGCTGGGCGAAGAAGCTCACTGGCGTCCCGTCGTCCACGGTCGGCTCGGTGAGTCTGGATAACGACGCCATACGCACTTTGCTGGGCGAATCCGCACAATCAACCGGCATCGAACGCCTAATAGAGAGATTGCAGAGCGGTGAGTTTGATCTGGCTGGATATCGTGCGGGCAGGGCGCATCGAAACGCTCAAACCTTATTCGCCGCAGTTGCTACACAGTCTGGACTAGCTTGCTTGTGCAGTGAATATGATCAGCGATTGCTACTGGCTGGGCACTGCGCATCGCAGGCACTCTCATCGCATGTGACTGCCTCGAGCCTCAGCAATATCGATGCCGTGATGCTTGAGTTTGCGGTACAGCGTATTGCGGCTCATGGCCAGGTCGGTTGCGGTATGGCTCATGTTCCATCCGTTGCTTTCGGCGGCGCGTAAGAGTGCGTCGCGCTCTGCGGCCTGGAGCAGATTTTCCCGCCCGCGCGACCGCGTGATCCTTGCAGGCGCCCGAGAATTTCTGGCGTACTCGCGCAGTTCGCGGGGCAGGTCATGCATCTGCACGCCCGGGGGTTCACATATCGCCAGAGCCGTGCGCAGCACGTTGCGCAGTTCTCGAATGTTGCCGGGCCAGGGATAGTGCATCAGGCAGTCGAAAACGTCGGGCGCGAGTTCGGCTGCTTGCAGGTCGCGCGTTTCCAACGACAGAAAATGACGGATCAGTTCTGCCTTGTCGGTACGTTCCTGCAAGCTCGGCAGTTCCAGCGTGACGCCATTGAGGCGGTAGTAGAGGTCTTCACGAAACTCGCCTCGCTCGATCATCTCGTGCAGCTTGCGGTGCGATGCGCAGATTAATCGCAGGTCTACAGCGACCGGTGCTTCGGCGCCAAGTGGCACGATTTCGTGTTCTTCGAGCACGCGCAGCAGCTTGGTTTGCAGGGACAAAGGCATGTCGCCGATTTCGTCGAGGAATAGCGTCCCACCGGAAGATTGCAGCACTTTTCCGCGCTTGCCTTCCTTACCCACCCCGGTGCGCGCGCCGGCTTCGTGGCCGAACAGTTCACTGTCGATCAGGGTTTCAGGAATTGCGGCGCAGTTGACTACGACGAAATTCTGCTTCGCCCGGTCACTTGCCATGTGCAGGGCGCGTGCAAAAACTTCCTTGCCGGCGCCCGTTGCGCCCTGGATCAGTACGGACACACCTGATCTTGCGATGCGCCGCGCACTGCGCGCGTTGCGCTGCATCATGGGGTCCGTGCCAGCGATCTCTTCCAGATCAAGAGGCCGGTCTGTAGCGGCGGGCTTCTGGCGCGCTGACGCGGCCGCAGGTGAGATCGACCCCAGGGGTGTTATGTGCCGCTGAGGCGCATGGAAGGACAGAAAGAAACGTCGCCCGCGGCGCAGATCGCGTACCGGCAGAATGGCTTCGCGACCTGCTCGCGTTCCGGCGGCAATCTGGTTCAGTGGTGCGTCAAAAATAGCGGATACAGGTCGTCCTACCAAGTCGCCCCGATCATTTGCACTGAGCAGGCGCACTGCAGTGGCGTCGGCGGCGGACACGATTCCTTCATCGTCCAGCGCCAGTGCTCCATCGTGTAGCAAGTTGACCAACTCGGGACGCGCGTGAAACCGCAGGATGATGCGGTTCTGGTGGCGGCGCAGGAACAGGCACTTCTCGATCAGGGTGGCGGAAAGATTCACCAGTGCCATGGTGTGCATCTGGCCAGGGCGGGTGTTGTGCGAACCCACGGTTGAGGCATCGAGCACCGCCACCAGGTGGCCAAAAGGATCGCGGATTGGCGCCCCGGCACAGGACAGACCCAGATGGCGCGTGCGAAAGTGATCCGTTCGATGAACGATCACCGACCTTTCCTCGGCGATGCAAGTGCCGATGCCGTTGGTTCCTTCGCGTTTCTCGCTCCAGTCAGCGCCTTGGACCAGCCCCGCGCTGCGCAATTGCTTTCGCAATGTCGGGTCCAGCTTTTCACGCAGGATTACGCCACTGGCGTCCGTGAGCAGCAACGCATACCCAGATCCAGAAATCTGGTCATAGAGCGAGTCCATTTCCGCGTCAGCGATGGCGATCAATTCGTCGTGTTGGGCCTGTCGATCCTTCAGCAGGTTGCCATCGATCACAGTCGGTGAGTACAGCTGCGAAGGGTCGAGCGAATAGTCGTTGACGCAGCGCGACCAGGAACTGCCGATGGTGTCGTCCAGCGCTTCGCGCCCCAGGCGCGGGCTACCGCTCACTTGGCGTATGACATCTTCAGCGTGGCGAACAGTCATGACATCTGACATTGCCTGTCTCCTCTCGTATTTATGCGCGACCTCGACTTCTGGCAACGGTGCTTGAGCCAAAAGTGCGCCACCCGTGACATGCCGAGGTCCTGCTCTGCAGCTTAGTTGACACAGCCAAACCGCGGCAATGAAGTGTTCCAAGCGGGCGCTTGAGAGCAGGAACTGTGTCATGTGCGGGACAGTGGGTGTGGCCGGGTCCGAGTCCTGCAGTCGCTACATAATTGCGTAGTGTCAGCACTCGGGACGTTCAATCAATGGCCTGCCGACGATCGGGGCGAGGCCGGCGATTTTTTTGGCCTGCGTCATGCGGCCGCAGTTGGTGAACGGAAGGATCATCGGCAGTGCAGCTTGCTCGTCGTCGAGGCCGGGTCTCCTTGCCTGATCCTGAGGAGCAGAAAATGTGCGAAATCAGTCTCGCGAGTCGCGGCGCGGTGTCACGGCTGTGAGACATCCGTGTGCCGCGGTGCTCCCACCGGCATAGGTGCCAGCGCTTCTATCTCAGAAAAATCGCCACACTGCAACTGCACATTGGTGGTGGTTCCGCAATATGGCATCTAACGTGCAAACTAGGTCGCCGCCCACCTGCGGGACTGGCTTGCTACAGTTATTAAAAAATACTCGGAGGAGTACTTCTAATGAAAATATTCAATATGGGGAGAATGTTCGCGACAGCGCTCGCCGTGACATTTTCTGCTGTCAGCGGCGCGGCCTTGGCTGACGGTGTCACGGACAAGATGATTGCTGATGACGCCTCGACGACCGGAGACATCGTCACAGTGGGACTGGGCCTGCACGGCCAGCGCCATAGTCCACTGGCCAAGATCAACAGCGACAATATTGGCGATCTGGTTCCCGCGTGGACATTCTCCTTTGGCGGTGAGAAGCAGCGTGGCCAGGAAACGCAGCCGCTGATCTACAACGGCAAGATGTTTCTCACCGGCTCCTACTCGCGTATGTGGGCGCTTGATGTGAAGACCGGTCAGCGTCTTTGGTCCTACGAGCATCGTCTGCCCGACGGCATCATGCCTTGCTGCGATGTCGTCAATCGTGGCGGTGCCTTGTACGACGATCTGGTGATCTTCGGCACGCTGGACGCGCGCTTGGTGGCGCTCAATCAGGAAACCGGAAAAGTCGTCTGGAACGAAAAACTCGGCGATTACAAAGCCGGCTATTCGTACACCGCCGCACCTATCGTGGTGAAGGGCAAGGTGATCACCGGCGTATCCGGCGGCGAGTTTGGTGTGGTCGGACGGGTTGACGCACGCGACGCCAAGACCGGCAAGCTGGTGTGGTCACGTCCGACCGTTGAGGGCCACATGGGCACGCTCAATGGCAAAGACAATGGCATCACCGGCAAGACCAATGCTTCGTGGCCCGGTGACATGTGGAAGTTCGGCGGCGCTGCGACCTGGCTGGGCTGCACCTATGCTGCCGATGTGGATCTGCTCTATTGCGGTACGGGCAATCCGGCGCCTTGGAACGCGCACCTGCGCCCTGGTGACAACCTCTATTCCACCTCAACCGTGGCGATCGATGCCGACACCGGCAAGATCAAGTGGCATTACCAGTCCACCCCTAATGACCACTGGGATTTTGACGGCGTTAACGAGTTCATCCCCTTCGACATGAAGGATGGCACGACAGCCGGCGCCAAGGCAGACCGCAACGGCTTCTTCTATGTGCTCAATCGCAAGAACGGCAAGTTGCTCAGCGCCGCGCCGTTTGTGACCACGCAGACCTGGGCTTCCGGTGTGGATCTGAAAACCGGCCGACCGATTGAGTCCAACAATCGCCCCGGTGATCCTTCGGAGCTAAAGAAGGGCGAGTCAGTGTTCACTGCACCGTCGTTTCTTGGCGGCAAAAACTGGATGCCAATGGCGTACAGCCCTGATACGGGCTACTTCTACGTGCCTGCCAATGAGTGGGGCATGGACATCTGGAATGAACCCATTACATACAAGAAGGGCGCGGCCTATCTTGGCGCCGGCTTCAACATCAAGCCGCTGCACGAGGATTACATCGGCGCGCTGCGTGCGATCGATCCGGCGACCGGCAAGATCATGTGGGAATACAAGAATACGGCGCCGCTATGGGGCGGTGTGATGACCACCGGCGGCAACCTGGTCTTTACCGGCACGCCAGAGGGCTACCTCAAGGCCTTCGACGCCAAAACCGGCGAAGAAGTCTGGAAGTTCAATACCGGGTCTGGCGTTGTCGGGCAACCTGCAACCTGGGAAATGGACGGCGAGCAATACGTGGCTGTTGCCTCGGGCTGGGGCGGTGCGGTCCCGCTCTGGGGTGGTGACGTGGCCAAGTCCGTCAAGGACATCAGCCAGGGCGGCATGATGTGGGTATTCAAACTTCACAAGAGCGCCGCCAGCAATTAAATCCACTGTATGGCCCGCGCTGAGCATTCAGCGCGGGCCCATCCACCTGATGATCTTCAGATGAACATGAAAAAGATGAGCCTGCCCTCTGCCTTGCTGCTCCTTTCTGGACTGGTCGTATCTGCCGTTTTTGCTCATGGCGACGTCACGCCGCAAACGGTCGACACGGCTGAACTCGAAGAATTGACTGGAGAGGAAGTTGAGAATCCTTATCGTGGAAACGAGAAAGCGATAGAGATCGGAGCGTCGGCCTACAATCAGAATTGTGCGCGCTGCCATGGCCTCGGCGCGGTGTCTGGCGGCATTGCACCTGATTTGCGAAAGCTGCCACCTGACGCCGCGACCGACGAATACTTCATTGAGAAGGTGCGAAATGGGGTGATCCGCAATGGTGTTACCTACATGCCGCCGTTTGCCGACACGTTCAACGACCAGGCGATTTGGGCCATCCGCGCCTGGCTCGACACTGTCTATGACGAGGACGCGTAATGATGATCTCCCAACGCCGCCGTGCGTCAATCTGGTTCGCTTTTGCAACGGCGCTGATGGCGCCGTTTTGCATTTCAACCGCAGCAGAAGAATCTCCTACCTCTTTGCAGTTGGTGCAGCAAAGCGGCACGCTCCAAGTTGCACTCTATGACGCCTTTCCGCCGTATTCATCAAAGCGGGCAGGGCGACCGGCCGGGATTGATGTCGATATTGCGCAGGCGCTGGCAACGGAGCTGGGCCTGAATCTCAAGCTGCGCCTGTTTGCAGCCGATGAGAACATGGGTGATGACCTGCGCAACAATCTCTGGAAGGGGCACTATCTTGGCGGTGGCGTGGCCGATGTGATGATGCATGTGCCGGCCGATCCCGAGTTCGCCGCCAAGGAGGACAAGGTGGTGTTCTTTGGCCCTTACTTTCGCGAGGCTGTCGCGGTTGCACACGACACCCAGAAGATTGAGTCGGTAGAAACGCCCCTGGTCCTGAGTGGGCACAAGGTGGGCGTTGAAGTCGACAGCATTAGCGATTACTACCTGAGCGGTGCTTTCAATGGCCGCCTGCGCACGGCAGCGGTGCGCTTCCCGACCGCGCGCGATGCGGTCAAGGCCTTTGCCGCCGGAGAAGTGGACGCGGTCATGGCTCCACGCGGCGAATTGCAAGGTCTGATCAAGGAAGTTGGTCTGCAAGACCTGGCCTACGATGAGCAAGAGCTGGTCGGCATGTTTCGCACCGCATGGGATCTGGGTATGGCAGTGAAACGACACGCCGATGACAGCCTGCTCGATGCGGTGGAGTCCGCGATGGTCAAATTGCGTGAGCGCGGCACGCTGGCAGATATCTTCAAGCGACATGGCGTGGCCTACGTCGCGCCTTCGGTTGACAGGCTGGCCCGTGTGGCGCCGCAGGACGATGATTGAAATGTTGAGCTTAGTGGCATGAGCATTTTTTTGCTCAGTGCGCGCAGCCAGCTTGCCGCCGCGATAATGATGGTGCTTGGGTGCATGCCCTTGCTGGCTGCAGACGATCCGCTGCGCTCTCCGGCTTGGGGCGCCATGGTGGAGCGGCATCTGGACGGCGGCGTCGTTCAATTTGATGACCGGGTCGAAGTCATCATGCCCCCGAGTGCTGAGGACCCGCTATCGGTCCCGGTGCAGGTAAAGGTCAAGGGTTTGGAGAACGTCGAGGAACTTCGCGTAATTGCGGATCTCAATCCGCTCCCACTGATCCTGACGTATGTGCCGACGCGCGCGGCGCCTTCAATATCTTTTCGCTTCAAGGTCGAGCAGTCCACGCCTGTGCGCGCGGCAGCGAGAACGCCAGACGGTGTTTGGCACGTTGGAGGTGCCTGGCTCACCGCGTCCGGTGGCGGGTGTACAGCACCG
>TARA_R110000850_G_C9994993_1_pt1 | contig 16330 bp, 17 predicted proteins | sample TARA_R110000850 | Tara Oceans TARA_R110000850 (sample SAMEA4397586) | marine metagenome | biome: Polar Biome; feature: [SRF] surface water layer (ENVO:00010504); material: water (ENVO:00002006), including particulate matter (ENVO:01000060) such as... | depth 5 m | reverse complement strand
AACTTTCAAAATGATTTAAAACAAACATACGAGGGTTGGGGCAAACCGGGGGACTCCCTTTAGAGTCTGTCCCGTGCTTGAAAATAAAAATCTGACCACCCCCCGCTCCCTTTAGAGCCTGTCCCGTGCTTGACACGGGAGCGGGGAAAACCGGGGGTTCCCTCTAGATATTTAAACAAGCTTGACAAGGGACCTGAAGATAAACCAGGGCTAAACATTTACCGTCCACTCTGTTCTGAACACACCGTTAAGAACACCGCCTCCCCTTCTTCCCGAAAGGCTTCCACCCGCATCAGCAATTGATCCAGTGCCCGGCGCGAACCAAGCCCCTTCCCAATGCCCGTCAATTGCGAAACGGGGGCGATACACCCGCGCAGTTCCGTTAGGGCATCATTGGCGGGGTGTAACAGGATACCACTTCGGTCCGGCACATCCAGCAACCGCAAATGGTGCTTGAATTCGGGGGAGTAAAACGGAGTCATTTCATAAGTCCCATCCGGGATACACGATACATTGCGCGCGTTGCAACGCCACGGCAATTCAATGGTAAAGCAAACCAACTGGTCTTCATAAAACAAGGCTCCGTTGGTTCCTTCTTGATAGTGGGTGCGGTGTAGATACAAATCCATTTCGGTACCGTTTTAAGGTTAAAGCTGGTCTACATCCACGACACCCAGGGCATTGAAAGTACCGTTTTTCAAGGGGTACATCTTGCCATTGACATCTTGATAGAAGTTGACGCCCACCACGGTAAGCACGGGCTGCACGCTACCAGCTCCAATGGAAGCATTCAAGGTGATACCGGCCACCTCTTCATGGTCCCAGGGAAGGATGCCAGACAAGGCATGGCCCTCCTCAAAAGTGCGGTTGGTGAAGTCAGTTGCACACAGGCCGCCCACCACTTCAAAGTGCGTCGTGCCTGTCGGGGCTTCAATGGTGATTTGTGGGGTAAAAGCCTCCAAGGCGACCTCCAGGGTGCCTGCTGCACGGTCAAACGTGGTGGTATAACCACTGAACAAGGCGGTGCCAAGCTTGCCCCTCACGTTAAAATCAAAGCCTTTTAACAACGACATATCACCATCTTGGATCGTGCGTTGTCCACGGTCGTTGATTGCATCCGTTTTGATCACGGTCATCAGGGCTTTCAGGAGCCTTGAACCCACACGGCTGTCTTTCGCGTTCAATAACAACAGCCGCAGTCCCTTCCTGATCAACTGCCCGCCCTTCCCGGCGGTACCAAATTCCCGCCCGTTCTCACGGGTACGCTCAAAAGCGGGGTCGTTTGCAATACGTTTTGCATCAACGCCGCTTTTCTCCTTGGCAATATGCCCGTCTCTAGTCTTGTAAAAAGTAACATCACCAATGGTACCTTTTAACTTAAAAATGCCTTTTTGTTTTGCCATAAGTACAAATTTTTAGGGGTTAAACAGGTCAAACATACAACCGGGTAGCCCCCAAAAACGAACGCAAAACACAAACGTCACAAGATTGCACAATCCTGCACAAGCGTGCATATCCTTACATAATACAATAAAGCTTTTATCCGCGAATATCCGCTGAATCCGTGTCATCCCTGCCTTTGCCGGCAGGCAGGAGCGTGCTATCCAAAAAAAAAAGAAATTAAGGTAATAATGGAATGACTATAGAACAAACTCCGCAAGAAATGCACCATCTGTACAACCCAAGCAGTGAGGAATGAGTTTTAAAAAAACTTCAATACAACAATTTTAATATCTTTGACATGCCCGGAATTCAAATTAGCAACAAGAATGCAAACCTATATCCATACATCCAAAAAACTGGAAAAAACAATAAAACCACTTATCCAAAAGAACCCTGGGATAGATGAAAGCCTTCTGGGCAAATGGAATGCCACCCTTTTTTATGTAAACCGTAAAAAGTGCTGGATGGTTACCAATGCTCAAACCCAATACAACGTATTGCTAACCGATATTAAGGCAGCACATTTAAAAAACATAGAGCAAATATTTAAAGACACTTTTTACACCCAGTTGGTGTATGACGGCATCATAATCCCCTTTGAAACTGTGGTCACGCTTATTGGCAATATCTCCTTTCTGCCTACAGACAATGACCGCTCCACCACGGCCTTCCAAAACCATCGCTTAGAAGATATGGAATATTGGAAAGCAAAATATGGCAGCCTGGAGCACATGCCCATTAAAAAACTCAATCACAATATGAATACCTCTCCCATCAACTTTGGGAAAACCATGAAAAGAAGGGAATACACCACAGCTATTGACGAAATGAAAGAGCTGCTGTTGGAATAAATCAGTAAATCTAAAGCTCTTGTGGTCCCTTAAGTCCTTTAAGTCCCTTTAACACTCATGTAACAAGGAACTTCTAACTTCGTACTTCTACTCTCTAACTTTTTAAAAACCCGTCATCGGTCATCGGTCACCCAACAGTAATCTCTTTTCTAATCTCTATGTTCTCTTTCTAAAGATCCTCAACGGCTTCCTCAACACAATACTTTCATTAAATTACTTAGGCTCATAAACAAAAACTTCCATATCAAGATTATCAAGTTTGGCTTCAATTAAATCTTTAACCTTTTCCCACTTTAAACCACCATTCCCTACCCCTAGAGCTGGCAGGGCTATACTTTTTATTTGGTATTGTTCAATCACCTGTAAAAGACCATCTAAACCCTCTTCTATATAAATATATTCAGATGGATTTTTCCAATGTTGTTTGGTAGGAAAGTTAATTATAAGTTTTTCACCGATAAACATATTGCTGTCACGTGTCACAAACATTTTACCCACTACAACCTCATTGTTTTTACAAGCAACCATATAGGATTTATAATTGCTGGGATATGCTTTTTTAAACTGCAATGCAATGCCCTTACCCATAACTCCCACGGTATTGACTGTATTTACTATAGCTTCAGCATCACTATCAAATATGTCACCGGTAACATAGTTAATCATAAAGTTAAAATTTATAGACTCTTTTGCAAAAGTACTTCTAACTTCACACTTCTAACCTCTAACCTTTATTTTTTTCTCTTCACACTTCACTGCTCACCCTTCACTAAAAACGCATCAAGCGCCTCCTCACAATAAAATTCCTGCAGCATTCTGTATGGCATAGCATTCAAATAATTTTCAAGCTCTTTTTTTTGCTCAAAAAGTTTGTAGTATTGACCCTGATGGTTGTAGAGATAAAGGGTTTGCTGCTTGACGAGCAGTGTTTCTATGGTTCTGTTGGCGAAGAATACATTTTGTGTATCAATCAAAACTACATTATTCATACTGATTCCTTTTTTTATCCAGCCACCATCTTAGCAGATTCCTTCCAAATATAATGCGGCATAGGTTCATTCAGTTCCCAAGTGATACTCATAGGCTTTGAACCATAATGGTCTTTTAAAGTGCCTTCTCCAACAAACACATAACCCATAGTATTACCATACTCATCCTTGGCTTTTTCTCTAACGAAAAGCAGTATTTTCTTCTCTAATTCCTTGTGTTTGATATATGTCAAACCCTTGCCCGTATCATCTCGAGTCTGGTTTTGAGATTGCCAATGAAAAAGTGTTTCATTAATAGCATAATCATCATACATAGTAGTGGGAGAAAAGTCTTCCTCAGACTTAATGAGGTCAACAAAGAGTATCTCTGTGTTTAAGTCCTTATTTTCTGCAACACCTCCACCAATTCTAAATGAAGAACTTTTTTCAAAAGTATTCATCTCAAAAGCCACCAAAATCTGATCTCTGGTATATCTTGCGTGAACTTTCAACGGTTGGCTGTAAGGCAGCTCAATAGGTAGTTCTTTAAAGTCAATAGCATCAATAAGAAACTCTAACACTTCTATAATTTCTTCAACGAGCACTTTGTTTTTACCTATGGTTTTGATACTCTCTTCTATGCTTGAAAACCCTCCTGCATTTTGCCAAACGTCATAATGCAACATCACAAGCATCGTTTTTTCATTATCAGTAAAACGCGAACTATCAATCTGAAAGTGCTGCTTAGCAAGTTTCAATAGAAACCCAAAATAGGTGACTGATTTAGTGGATAACCACTTCTTGCGGATGGCAGAAACAATTTCCTTTTCATTTTCTGTGGAAAAAGCAGCATGCTTACCAGCCAATGCGCATAAACGTCTCCAACTTTCTTTTTTGTAAAGCTGCTGTATGGGGATATGGGTAATGTCCAAGAAGTTTTTTAACGTAAGGGGCAGCGACGTTTGATACTCAAAGTTTTTAATCTTTTGAATAATCTGATTCCTATTCAAACCTGTCGCCTTGCGAATGTTTTCAAGAATATCCTCCTTCGCCTTTTTCTCTAAAATAACAGAGCAACCCAACGGCAAGTGTGGGAAGTTATCTTCAATTTCTTTTAGTACAGAGTTGGTTGTCTTGCCTATCAAAGCTCTAAACTTACCCTCAAAATCATATTCTGGGCGGGCATTAGAAACAAAATCTAAGACTGTCAAGGAGTCTTTCCCTTCTGAAAGCCGCAAACCTCTACCCAATTGCTGTAAAAACACCGTTAAGCTTTCGGTGGGTCTCAAAAATAACACAGTATCCACTTCTGGAAGGTCAACGCCTTCATTAAAAATATCAATGACAAACAGGTAATTGATTTCTTTACTAACCAGTTTTAATCTTAATATTTCCCGGTCTCTGGAATTTTCACTCGATAAATAAGCAGCTTTTAAACCGGCAAGTAAAAACTTTTCGGCCATAAACTTAGCGTGCTCAATAGTGACACAAAATCCCAATGCTCTTACATCATGAATGTCTTTGGTATATTTATTTAGGTTGTCAATAATTTCCCCTACACGCCTATTGTTTCCTGTATAGACACTACTAAGTTCACTAGGAACATACCGCCCGCGTTCCCATCTCACATTGGTCAAATCCACACTATCTGAAATCCCGAAATATTGAAAAGGACAAAGTAGTTTTCTATTCAATGCCTCTGGCAAACGTATTTCAGCGGCAATCTTACCACAAAAGTCCTCCAAGATATCGCTGCCATCCATACGTTCCGGTGTGGCTGTAAGACCTAGCAATACTTTGGGTTCAAAATAATTAAGGATAGGGCGATAACTAGATGCTGCTATGTGGTGAACCTCATCAATAATAATAAAGTCATAATAATCTTTTGAAAGTGTGAGACCTTCCATCCGGTTGTTCAAGGTCTGTACAGAAGCAAAGACAAAATCAAAATGTGTGGGCTCCATACCATCCACCCACAAGGCACCAAAATTATTATCCTTTAAAACCCCTCTAAAAGTGCCCAGGGCTTGTACCAATATTTCTTTGCGGTGCGCTACAAATAATAGTTTTGCTGTGGGATTGTTTAGTTTAAACCTTTTGTAATCAAATGCTGAGATAACGGTTTTACCTGTACCCGTTGCAGCAACTATCAAGTTTTTGTTTCGGCTATGTACTGTTCTTTCCACCTCGAGTTTTTCAAGTATTTCATTTTGATAGGGAAAAGGTTTGATGTCAAAAAACGCTAAGGTATTGGTGTAGTCTTTATTTATTTTCCCTGCATTAAGTGCATCATTTAATTTTTCTAACTGGCTAACCTCATCAAACAATTCAAAGTCGGTGCTTTGCCAGTAGGATTCAAAAGTCTTTTGAAATTTACTAATGATATGTCCTACTTCCTTAGTCGTCACTTTTAAATTCCATTCTAGCCCATCGGTTAAGGCAGTTCTTGAAAAGTTAGAAGAACCAATATACCCTGTGTGAAAACCAGTATTACGGTAAAATAAATAAGCTTTGGCGTGAAGGCGTTCATTGCCCGTATTATAAGATATTTTTACTTCAGTATTTTCTAAAGAGGCTAAAAGCGTGATGGCTTTAGCATCGGTGGCTCCCATATAGGTGGTGGTAATTACACGCAGTTGCCCACCACGTGCTACAAACTCCCGCAATTCTCTTTCGAGAATTACAATACCTTTCCATTTGATAAAAGAAACAAGCAAATCAATTCGATCAGCAGAAAGTATTTCCTTTTTGAGTTCACTTTCTAAGGAGATACCTACATTCCCACCAGTAAAAAGTTCACTATGTGTTAATCGTGTATAAGGCGTTATTTCTTTAAGGTGAGCATCAAAATCACTAAAACTAGCATTAAGCTTTTGATATACGGCTTTAAGGATTCGTCCTTCTACTTGAATTAAGTCATCCTCAAAATCTTCTTTGTTAAGTTCACTTTTTAAAAGTTGAATGATCTCGTTAGCAATTCTAATTTGCTGCTCTAAAACTTGGTCCCCTTTAATTAAGGAAAACGCTAGCCGAATTACTTTAGCAAGGTGTTGAGAGAGTAAAAGTGAGGCTTCTTCCTTGTCAATTTTAGTTTTCTTAATATAAAATGAACCATCATCAAGTTCATTTATTTTAGATGCAACCAGTTTTGTAATGAGTTCCTCATAGATGCCTTGATTCATAGTTCTCTTTTAAGTAATTGATGGACGATGGGAAGGTCTGCCGCTGCCCAATCCAAAGGTAACAATTCACTCTGATTTAAAAACCGATAGCTTTTATGTTCTTTTAAAACAATAACCCCAGAGGTAATTTCTGCTAGATATGGAATAAGGTTAATAGAAAGGTGATCATAATGGTGTTCATGTGGTACTAACTTTTCTTTAAGGCAAATCTCTATCCCCAGTTCTTCTTTGATCTCACGCTGCAAACAAGCTTCTGGAGTTTCATGGGCTTCTATCTTCCCACCAGGAAACTCCCACTTGAGGGGTAAAGGCATGCGCTCACTTCTTTGAGCGGCAAGAATTTTTCCTTTATGAATAAGTATTGCGCAAGTAACCTGTATCATATAATTTTTAAAGTTAAAACAATTGAATTAATTACACTTGCGGAATTCCTCAATTCTATAAAAACCAATTGAATTATAGAAATATAAATGTCATACGTCTTAAGTCTTGCAGTCCTATGTCAACAAAAAAAGCACCCCCTTCTCAATAGCCTCAACAACCATCGTTTCTTGCCCCAGGTTTTTTGTTATTACTTCTTGGTAAGACTCGTCAATTTCATGAATGATGGAAAACTCATCAGAACCTGCGTGATATACAATTCGTTTAGAACTACGTGCCACACCCCCAAATAGGATATAAAAATCAACAAAATCACCATTGGAAGTGGAGGAAAGTTCTTTTAAATGGTCGATCGAGGTTACTTTCATTTTATAATTACATCTATGACACAAAAAAACTCCGCAAATTGCACTTGATTCAGAAGCTTGCGGGCATATTTATGTTGGAACTGTTAGCCATTGTGATTTTTTGGACGTTTAATCTTAGAAACCAGTCCATCAATATGTTCAAAAAGGTGAGGTTTTATAGGGTTCCACATTGGATCTAATAAAAAGTCAATACCCTCTCTACGAGCTAATTTTGCTGCTGGCACAAAATCACTGTCGCCAGAAATTAAAATAATTTGATCTACTTGACCTTTTAAAGTAATTGAAGCAATATCTAACCCTATCTTGATATCTACCATTTTCTGGATAAAGTCAAATTGCACATCATCTTCTGTCAAATCTTCTATTGCAATTTTTTTCGAAAGTAGTTCTTTGGTTTTGGAGGGTTTAATAATCCACATTTTACGGTCTTCTAAAACTCCAAGGCGAAGCGCAACTTTTCTTTTCTTTTTTAACTCTTCTAGAAATGCACATTGAAATTTATATTGATCAGTCTTTGAAAAATCAATAGACTTTCCTGTAACTGGATTATGCTGTTTTTTTCCATAAGGGAGACAGTCATAATAAAAAATCCTGTACAAACCGTATGTTTCAGATTTAGCTTGAGACAAATGTTTTAAGCACATCTCCCACAAATCTTTAGCTGTCCTTTCCGGGTCAAGGTTTTTAACTTTGTTTATGGAGCGATACCTTTTAAGAAAGAAACCTCCGTCAACTAAAATTGCTGTTTTTCTTTTCATTCAAATTCAAAAAAAAAGCCCTAGGGTTGGCATTCTCGCTATTTTATTAGGAATTGAGAATACGTTGCCAAGAGCATTATATACTACAAAATTACAAATATTAGGCCAAGTTTGCAAATCATTTTTACTACCTCCTTCTTGATGATTAACCACCTCAAAAGCAACAATCATTATATAAATAGCTTTTAAGTTGTTGACTATGCTATAAAAAGCCCCGCAAATTGCGCTTAAATCAGAGGCGTGCGGGGGATTGACAGAATAAATATACATTATTCCCCCAATTTTTCCCAACAAAAATTGAATTCAGGAAGCAGTTAAGCAAGCAAAAAATCATAAAGCTGAGTAAACAATAAACTTATATAGGTCTTAGCACCTCGCCCTCCTATAGGATATATAAATCAACAAAATTTCCATTGGAAGTGAGGGATAATTCTTTTTAAATAAATGGTCGAGGTCACTTTCATTAATGGAATCATTTTAAAGTCCCTCAAATCTTTTAAACATACTCTTTATGTCTTAAATATTCCATCAAATACTCAAGTTCTATAAAACATTCCTTAGACAACATATTCATCTTATCTGTTTCCTTTTTAATTATTTCACGTGGATGATTATCCTTAAAAGGAATTAACCAATCTCCTCGGCCGTATAATCGTAGAGAGCTATAATCTGTAAAATCATCAAGTTTAATTACAAAAGTGTTTATCAAAGCATTGAGTTTTTTGTTTGATGTTTTATAGCCAATTAGTTTTGCCTTTTCCTGAAACTCAATTATTCTATAAATACTCTCATGATCATAGCCATTCCATGCATCGTGGCACACAATTTCTTCATGAAACTTGTCTAAATTTAAAGTCTCAAGCAATTCACAAACAATTTTTTTGTCACCTTTTTTTGGTGTGTTTCTTATATCTTTGAGTTCGTCGTTTAAGGTAAATAATTCATAAATCAGAATTCCCACTAGAATAAGTAATGAGGTGATGATTGAATACTCCCAGTTTTCAAAAATGCTGGGAAGATTAATATAGGTAGTCAAATAAGTTAGGAAAATGGGTAGTATAAACATACTAACATACCATTTACTCAATATTTTTCTCATAGGTTGGTTTGCATTTTAATAAAATAATATGGTAAGTGAACTCACCAAATATACCAAAAAAGACCCATTTTCACTACCTTTGAAAAAACAACCCACACCAGTGAGCACAATATTTGAAAACAAAAAAGACCTTCCTTATTACCTCCGCTGCTTTTCAAAACTACGCCGCGATTACAAAAACGGTGGAGCCCCCCATAAACCCATATTGTTGCTAAGCATCATTGATTTGTTTGAAAAACAAGAACTCAGCACAAATGAAATACGGGTTTAACGGAATTGTTAGCTTCACTTGGGAAAAAATTAAACAACATTAATTATCTCAAAAAGACCTGAAATAGTTATGAAAAGATATTTTTTTGATCAAATATGTAAAAACTTAAATATATTTGTGTTATAACATATAAATATATCAACCCTTAATAGTTATAATAGTTTGAAAATAGATCTTGAAAAGAATAATAAGTAAAATAAATGATTAGTAAAGAAGTTAGTTATGAGTGAAATAAAAATTGCAAACTGCATTACTAACCATAGACAACTCTCACTTCAAACTTTATTTAGAAAAGGAAAGTTCTAAGTATAAATCCAAATAATTCATAGTGAGTAAAACAGAAGAAATACAAGCAAAATTATTATTAGCTCTCCAAACCAATCCCCCAAATTTGGATGATGTTATATCTCTTTCAACAGAATTAGCAAAACAAGATCCCACTAATCAAAGATTTTATATTGATGCTAAAACTTTGATTCATTTAGGAAGAGATAGTATTAAAGATCACTCAACTGCATTATTAGAATTAGTAAAGAATAGTTATGATGCTGACGCTACTAAGGTTGATATAGAAATATTCTCCAAAACAAAAGACTTAATACGTGTGGCAGATAATGGCTTTGGCATGAAACCAGAAGAATTAAAAAATAGTTGGTTGCGTATAGGGTATTCAGGTAAAAGAATTTCTACAAAAAGTAAACTAGGCCGAAGAAAGACAGGAGAAAAAGGCATTGGGCGCATATCTACGGACAGGTTAGGCTCAAAATTAGAGCTACGCACAAAATCTAAAGATGAAAAGCTTATAGGTCTAAAAGTTAACTGGAATGATTTTGATGTGGAAGGTAAATCTCTTTCAGATATTCGTGTTCAAATTTTCGAGCCAAAAGAAATTAATTTGCCATTAACTAATGGTAAACCATCGGCAACGGGTACAGAAATAATTATTGAAGAACAACGTCAAGCTTGGACAAAAGTTAATATTGAAAATCTTTTTCAAGAATTATCTGCTCTCACACCGCCTTTTGAAGGAGTACAGGATTTTGATATTTCTCTAATAAACGATGTCTATCCACTTCCTACAGAGGAAATAAATTCCAATTATCTAGACGCAGCGGAAATTAAAATTGAAGCCTATTATCCTGGTACAGGTACAGAAATAATTTACACATACTGGGACAAATATAATGGTGCGGAAATAATTGAAAAAATTGAATGGTCAAATCTTTTAGCCAGAACACGGTTAGATGTAAGTAATTTAATTGACAACAAAATTAGATCTGGTGCTGTAACTATTAAATTGTACTTTTTCTTAAGAGAGAGTGCATCAGTAAAAGACTTAGATTTTAACTTATCAACATTAAGAGAATTTCTTGATAATAATGCCGGAATTAAAATATATCGAGATAGGATAGTTGTGAAACCTTACGGATTCCCAAGTTCTCAATTCGGTTACGATTGGTTAGGTTTAGCAGACAGAAAAGCAAAGGATCCTGCAGGAATTAGTAGATCAGCTAATTACAGTGTAACGCCAAATCAATTAGTAGGTGCTGTTTTTATTGCAAGAGATTCAAATATTGAACTAGCAGATAGTGCCGCTAGAGAAGGATTAGTGGAATCAGAAGCTTTTTACGATTTAAAAAGCTTAGTGATGGGTACTATAAATATGTTAGAATCTTATAGAACTAGGTTAATTCCGAAAATTAATGAGGCAAAAAGAAAATCCCGAAATAAAGAATCAACAACCGAAAGAATAATAAAGGCCCTAAGTAGCATAGAAAAGGATTTATACACCATCAATTTAGAAATTCAAAATAATTCAGATATAGGTATTCATCTCAAAGAAAGAGTCCAAAAAAATTTAAACGAATTAAGTGGGACGACTGAAAAAGTTGAAAAAACTATAACGGAACTTCTTAATTGGAACAGAACTTTAAGTGGTTTGGCTACAATTGGGATATCATCTGCGGTTTTTGGACATGAAACAGAAGGTTCAATTACTCAACTTAAAGGTTCTGTAATGGCTGCAAAACTAGCATTGTCAAGAAAAGAACCAAAAGTAAATGATGCTTTATTAGAAATTGATAAAGCTGTGAAATCTTCAAAAAGAGTAGCGGCTTGGGGAGCTTACGCCCTTACGCGTGTTCAAAGAGAAAAGCGTAACAAAAAGAATGTAAACATTGCTAAAATTATACAATCAGTTGTTAATGAGTTGGAGCCAGCATACAAAGCTGCATCAATAACCATTAATATAAATCTTAAGGATGTGTATACTTATACTTTTCAAATGGATATTGAAACAGTATTGATTAATCTATTAACTAATGCATATACAGCAGCGACCTTAAAATCAGGGAAAAGATTAATATCTATTAAATTAATTGAAGAAGATTTAAAAGAACCTAAAAAGTTGATAGAGAATGGTTATTCTCTAATAGTCTCTGATTCAGGCCCTGGAGTATCAAAAGAATTTGAACATCGATTATTTGAACCTCTTTTTTCAACTAAAGTAAACCCTTCACAAGGCAGTAAAAGTATTGGTACAGGACTTGGTTTAACTGTAGTGAACTCAATTGTAAATGATTTAAATGGTAAAATCTCATTTGATAGAGATCCAGATTTAAAGGGAGCTAGATTTAAAATTTGGATTCCAAAAGAAAGAAAACAAAGAAGTTAAGTATGAGTAAAATAGGTATTATTGACGATGATAAAGCTCAAAGAGAAACTTTGAAATCTATTCTTGAATCTCATTTAGAGAATTTTGATTCAAAAATTGAAGTCATTGACACATTTCCCTTTCCAGACGATTCAATAGCTCAATACAAAGATTGGGTTGAGCAAAACGATATAATTTGTTTAATTTTTGATGAACAAATGCACAATGATTCAGAAGAAGGTAAAGAGCCAGTAGGTTATCGCGGTAATCAGCTAGTATTGGAAATAAGAAAGTATTTCAAAGAAATACCCATTTATGTAATTACTTCACACAAAAACGATGAAGATTTACAAGAAAAGTTTAGTGAATTTGAAGACATCATTGGTAGAGAAGAATTTATTGGAGACGGAGAAAAATATGTTAGGAGGTTTATTCGTGCAAGCCAAAGTTTTTTAAATGAGAATATTTCAGAGCTTTCAGAACTGAAACAACTTTCAGAGATTGTGGCATCAGGTAAGAATGATGAAAATGATTTAGCACGTTTAAAGGCACTACAATTAAAATTAAATGTTCAGATAGACAGTGGTCTGGGCGAAAGAAAGGATTGGCTTGATGAATATGAAAATAAAATTCAATTTTTAGAAGAACTTATGAAAAAAATTGAAAATAAAATCAAAGAATAGTGAATTGGAAACTTATAGTAAAAGATAAAGCCAATCAACCAGATAAAGGCACTTACACAGATTGGAAAGAACAAATAGCAGAAGAATGTTTTTATCAATGTATATATTGTTCAATTAATGAAGCGCAATTTGGTGGGATTGACCATTATCACATTGAGCATTATAAACCGAAATCCATCGATAAGTTTAAAACTTTAGAGAATGATATTTGTAATTTATTTTATAGCTGTCCTATTTGTAATAAGTTTAAAAGTAATGATTGGCCAAATGATGCAGATGATTTACAAGCTATTTGTTATCCAGATCCTTCTGAATATGATTATTCAGACTTATTTAATATAAATCCGGATGATTATAAAGTTTACGGAAGGTACGCAAGCACAAGATATATGACTGAAAGGCTTTATTTGAATCGACCTCAATTATTGTATGAAAGGCGAGAGGCTTTTTTACAGCAGAGAGCTGAAAAAGTAACAAAGGCTCTTGAAATACTTCAAGGTTTGATAGATGTTCAAAAAGATGTATCACTTTTAAAAGAATCACATTTAGGTATTATTGAATTAGTCAAAACTATTCAAAAACGTAACAAAATACGTCCATACAAATTGGCAGAAATTAGAAAATGAATAAAAAAAGCCTAGGCTCATATTATACACCAATTAATCTAGCAAAATTTGTTGCAGAATACTGTTTATCTCAAATAGATAAACCAAATATTTCTGTGCTTGAGCCAAGTGTTGGTGATGGTAATTTTGTTCAAGCTATAAATGAAGTTGAATTCTTAAATGATTTTGATAAAATAAATTTAACTATTGTAGAAAGAGAAAAAGAGGAACTAATAAAAGCATTCAAAAAGAATAAGAAGAAATCTATAAAATTGACTGCTTTAAATAAGGATTATCTCAATTTTCATTTTGAAAATAAAAAAAAATTTTCAGCTATCTTAGGAAATCCTCCTTATGTTAAAAGTAATTATTTAACTGAGCAGCAAAAGAAATTAGCTAAAGAAATTCATTTAGAGCAAAATCTTGCAGATAGAAAGATTAATAATATATGGACATCATTTTTAATTAGTGGCATTTCCAAATTAGAGAATGACGGCTTATTGGCTTTTGTGCTTCCCTTAGAGTTATTACAAGTTAAGTTTACCGACGAGATTCGAAACTTGCTTAAAAAATCTTTTGAGCGCATAGAGATTTTCATGTTTGATGAGCTCCAATTTTTAGAATGTAAAGGTCAAGACACAGTATTGTTAATTGGTTATAAGAAACATAAAACGCCAGGAACGTATTATACTACTATAAAATCTATGGAAGAGCTTCAAAATAGAAGTTTCAAGTTGTATAGAAATGAAAGTGTGTCAGAATCTAATAAGAAATGGACCCACCATTTTATAACACCAGACGAACATATATTCCTTGAAAACATAAAAAAGGACTTAAATCTTGTTTCTGATTTTGTAGATAATAAAGCAGGTATAGTTACTGCCGCTAATGATTATTTTATTGTAGATAAAGAAACTTTAGATAAATATAATTTGAAGGAATATGCAAAACCAATTGTCCAAAAAGGTGTCTTTGTAAATGGGGCTGTTACTTTTAGCAGATATGACTATTCAAAATTGATTGATGGCAACAAACCTGCCTATTTGTTAGATTTTAATACTCTAGATACTTCGAAAATCCCTGATAATGTTAAAGAATATATTCTATTAGGAGAAGAAGAGAAGCTCCAAAATAGATTCAAGTGTATGCAGCGTATTAATTGGTATCAAGTACCCAATATTTCAAAACAATGTGAAGCATTTTTCTTTAAAAGAGCTCACGAGTACCCCAAACTATTAAAAAATGATGCCAACGTGTTTGTAACAGATAGTGCTTATAATGTTACAATAAAGGAAAACTACAATTTAAATGATTTTATATTCTCATTTTATAATTCGTTGACTTTAGCATTTGCTGAATTAGAAGGTCGCTATTATGGGGGAGGTGTCTTAGAGCTAACACCAAACGAGTTTAGGGTTTTACCTATACCAATGTCTATACAAATTGATTTTAATGCTTATAAAAAAGATTTTAAGCGAAAGCAAGATATAGAGGGTATATTATTAAAATACAATCATCAAATTTTAAATAATTCTCTTAAACTTAATACTGAAGAGATTAATAAAATTGAATCAATCAGAAAAAAATTAGTAAATAAACGACATCGTAAATAATTTTGTTAAATACAGCTAGCGAAATTCCTAAAAGACTAACACCTTCTGCATCAACTATAAGATTGCTTCTTGTTAAATCTGGAAATCAGTGTGCGTTTGAAAATTGCACTGATGTTATTTTTAGTGACGCGGGGAATTTAGTTGGAGAATGTTGTCATATTGAAGCTGCTCTGCCTGGAGGTGAAAGATTTAATGAAAATCAATCTAATGAAGAAAGGAGATCATTTGAAAATTTAATTTTTTTATGCCATAAACATCACATAGAGACTAATGATACAAATGCATTTACAACTAAACGGTTAAAAGAAATTAAGCAAACTCATCATGACAGGTTTTCTGAAAATCAGGTAAGCATAAACCCAAAGTATATTGATGCTGTAACCGACAAATTTGATTTGTTATCTTCAAATGTTGAGGAAACTTTAAAAACTTTAAAAGAAGTTAAAACTAAACAGGATAGTATATTAGAACTGTTTAATAAAAAAAGTAACCAAGATGCAAATATTGAAATTAATGAGTTTTTTGGTCAACCAGCAATAACAAACTTTATCGGTAGAAAAGATGAATTAAAAGAACTCAAGAAAAGATTTGAAAAATTCAATACAATTATTGTTCAAGGTGTATCCGGTATTGGTAAATCAAGTATTGTAGCTAGTTTTGTTGAAACTATTAAAAATTATCATGTTTTTTGGTTTAAGTGCGATACAGTAGATAATAAGGAACCCTTTTTGGTTACTTTTTCAAGTTTTTTAATTCAAAATTTCAAGGATTATTCTCTTAAAAAGTATTTATCAGAAGGGAATGAAGCATTAATTGTAAAAAACTTAATTTATCTTCTGAATAAGTACCCAGTTTGTATAGTTTATGATGCATTAAATGATTTGAGTCATGAACTTTTTTCATATTCCCAAATACTTAATGAGAAAATAAATAATTCAAAAATTTTAATAACTACAACTATAGATTTTGACATATTATCTTGGTCGAATCACCCTTTTAAACTTAAGCTTTCGGGATTGTCAGTTGAATCATTTGCTAAAGCTTGTGAACTTTATGATTTAAAAAATATAAGTAATGCAGGTTTTAATTTTTTATATAAGTCAACTGGAGGACACCCTTATCTTTTAAAATTGGCAGCATCACTAAGTGTTTATTATCCTATTGAGGATTTAATTAAATCTTTAAATAAAGGCACTACCAAAGACTTTGAAACTTATGTAAGTAGCATAATTATTTCAAAATTAAGTAAAGTTGAGGTCAAGTTGCTTACTTATATACTATCTCTGCAAATCCCTTTTAGATATAATTTTGGAGATTATTTAACAGATATTCCATTCCCTTCAACATTAAAATCACTTCAGCAAAAATTTTTAGTTGAAAAAACTGAAGATATTTTTTTTATAATTCCTGAATGTAAATCGTCAGCAAAAAGTGGACTACTTTAGACCATAATTA
>TARA_R110000850_G_scaffold96993_4_pt1 | contig 16342 bp, 30 predicted proteins | sample TARA_R110000850 | Tara Oceans TARA_R110000850 (sample SAMEA4397586) | marine metagenome | biome: Polar Biome; feature: [SRF] surface water layer (ENVO:00010504); material: water (ENVO:00002006), including particulate matter (ENVO:01000060) such as... | depth 5 m | reverse complement strand
TACGCTGTGTTTCGTCTTTGTTTCACAATGGTTTTATGGCCACTAATAGCCACTGGAATGTGATGTCGGGTAATTACTTCCGACATAAATGGGAATGATTAACTGGATAAGGTCTTTACTCGCAAAGCGAATACAACCATATGGTGTTACTTTGTTAAACGCCCGAAGGCGGATTACTCCTAACTCACTCCAAAAAGACTCCCAATTTCATGAATCAATTCATCCATCAGGATATCACCCATAGCCGCAGTAAAGCCATGCATACCCTCTTCCCAGCAGAATAGGAAGAACATACCCTCTTCATCCTTAGTCATCATATCACGCATGATAACATCATTGAAAGCGTTTTCAAGATGTAGGCTCATTTGTTTTCCGGCTTCGTTCCATTGTATTACGCACTTTTTGCACATGGTAAAGAGAAAACGAACCAATATACCGCAAGGTGAGTCAAAGTCACACCATATGGTTGTAACTTTGGTTTAACCTCGCCCATTGGGGTCATCGGTGGTATATTCAGTCTTGATACCATGTTCCGCCATTTGCATCGGAATAATTATGATAGCCCATTTCCATAGCCTGTGTCCTCAAATCACGAGCATTTGAATCTCTTGTCTCTTCGGTCATAACATCAAGTTTCTCTTCACTCAAGTTAATAGCAGCCCATTTAGTCCATAAAGCCCAGTAACTCCCGTTCAAGTCTTGAGTCTCAACCAATTCATCATAACTCAATTCATTGTCATAACAAAACTCATCAAAGAGGTTTTCATAGCATAATACATATTTTACACCCGTTTCCGTTCTAATATCATCATTCAAATTATCAATATGTCGTTCAATCTTTTTCACTAGCAGCATTTTCATCACCTTATAGTATGAGAAATACCAGTGCTAATAAGGTTGTAATCAAAGTATTACAACCATATGGTTCTACTTTGTGGTAACCCCCCAAAGAGGGGCAACAAGGGGCTATCTTGTTGCAATCATTCCTCTTCTTCACCCTCCGAGGTTTTGGTGTCTTTTGTAGGCACAGGTCGTTCTTGAATCATAGGAACGCCATTCTTGTCAATCTTTTCTCCATCCCAACGGTTATCTTTGAGAGAAACCATCATGTAGTTATGGGCTTGTCTAACTTGATTAGAAACGAGTTCGCTAAAGTCTGCGAAAACGCCGCCAGTTCGCCCGTGTGGAACAATAACTGCCAAAAGAAGTTCATGGTATTCAGTAGGGATTTGAGCAAAAGCACTCGTTACCTTTGCCTCCACAGCCATAATTACAGTCTCTTGTCCTTCTGTTAATGTTGATTCTCGGCCACGACGAGCAGCAGGGAAACCTTCCATTGTTGAACCAATAGAACGAATTGCTGTCCAGTATGTAGACCGTAAATCATCATTACCCGCATTCTCGCCCAATGTGAGGGAAAGCATAACGGCTTGTAGGTTATCGCTGGGTTCTTCGTTTGAAGCCCATGCTCGCACTTTGTTTGCATTTGTTATCCAATTATTCATTTTCATATCATTCACTTCCGTTGTTGATAATTGCTCAAGTTAGCCCCTTGATGCGTAAATGGTGATTAGTAGATGACTAAGGTAATTCCTCGCAAAGCGACTATTACCATATGGTTGTGCTTTGCCATCGTAGAGAAACCCCCCGAAGGGGGGCAACCAACGGCAAAATCGGCATCATTCCTCTTCTTGACCTCCTTCAGCGGATTTAACCGCAGGTGGGGTCATAGCAGGGATATTATCGTTCATAGTGCCATCCCAGCGACCTTCTTTGTATGCGTCAGTAAGGGCAGTATAAGCCTTCTTACCCATTGATTGAGCGTATGATTGAATATCGGCATATGCGCCTCCAGTTCGACCATGCGGTAGAATTACCGTCAAAAGCAGTTCAGCGTTAGAAATACCCGCATAGGCAGCGATAACCGCATTCTTGACAGAAATCGCAGACATGTCCACTTCTTCCGGTAATGCTGATTCTCGACCTCTTCGGGCTTTCGGAAAATCCTCGAAAGTCGAACCAATTGAGCGTATTGCTGTCCAGTATGTTGAACGCAATTCATCACTATTGCAGGTATCTCCGAGCATAATGGAAAGTTCAATTGCTTTACCGTTATCTCCTCTGTCTCCAAGTTCAAGCCATGCTTTAACTTCGTTTGTATTTTTATTCCAGTTGTCTATCTTCATAATATCACCTCAAGTGAGTTAATCCGCTTCAATTGCCGTTGGAAGCACCAAAGCAAATTAGTGGGGAGATAAGGTTGTAATTAAAATGAAAGCAAAGCCATTACAACCATATGGTGTTGCTTTGTAGCACCTCACCTTAGTTATGTTCATTTTTAGCATTAACATGGAAACCACAACAGACCGGCTGACAAGAATGATGGAAGAATCAAGTAAAAGAATGATTGCTAACCAACTTAAGCAAATTGAAATGTTTGAAAAAGGCCATTGGCTAAAAAACCTTGAAGTTGATATGGATGAATGGAAAACTTTGTCAATTAGCCTTAAACTACTTGTGATGCACCTACAAGGTGAAGTAGAAGAGTATTTCAATCAAATACAAGACATTCGGGCACATTTGGAATGCACACCGCTATGACGCTCACAAACCTCTTAAAAAAACCGCAAGGTTTCCACACTTTCTCCTTTTTCATGGCCTGAGAGAATCCTTGTGGTTTTTTATCACAAAGTTACAACCATATGGTTATGCTTTGTTATAACCCCGAAGGGGGCTTTCGCCTACATGGTTTTAATAAAAGCATGTATTTCAAGCCACACAGCGACTTTTTCTTCATTTGTTTCGGCTGTGAGTATTTTGGCCTTTGTTTCAGCAGGAAGAAGCGTTAAATGCTGAAATTGCCTACATGCTCGACACATTACCATTCCACCTGAATACTGCTACCATCCCACGCTTCACCGTTTAAGAACCATTGAAAGTTCTTTTGAACGATGTTCACCGAAGGAAAGCCGTTTAAGCGTTCCTTAGTGGTTACTGTCTGCCATCCTGCGTCATTTATCCATAGATTCCCCTCAAAGTCCATTTCAGCGATAATGTGATTATGGAGGCGTAGAAGGCGACGATTCGGAGAACCCTCACCTATCATAACTTGAGTGTTTCCCTGCTTGAAGGTTTGGTTGTTTCTAAAGGCTCTTATTGCATCTGCTGTTATCTTACGCATGATAATGGAAGAATTAAAGGTTATATATGGTTCATCTCAAAGAAGTATGAACCATATGGTTGTATCGTTGAGTGCGACCCGCCCCTAATTAGGAGTATTCAAACATACAACTCTAGGGTTAATTTTTCATACCCTGTTAGAGAGGTGAGTATTTTGTTATTGTTTCAATTGGGCTTATATGAATTAGTATAGTTATACTCATATAAATATACTATATACAAAAGTAAATCCCGTTTCTCATCGGCTTGAGGTAGTGAGAAGAGAAGTGTTTGAGAGTAATTAACTACTTATGTTACATAAGTATATATTTATATAATACTTCTCTCAATTCTCTCTTCTCTTCTTCTTCTTCTCTCTCTCTCTCTCTCTACATAAGTGTATAGATATAGCCTACTTATAAGTCCTTAGTTATGATACTCTTATGAGGGATAGAGAGAGAGATATATAGGGGGATTTGATGAGAAGTGAGAATCTGAGAAGTGAAGGCGTTTTTTGACCGTTTCAGTATGGTTGTGTTGCATAACCCTCAAGAATCTTAGTTATCACACATGAGAAGAATCCGAGAATCGGACAAAATGAGAACCAACAATCCTATTTCATTCGCAATTCATTATAATGAAATGAGTGTATTTGCTTTTGTTCGAGTATTGTTTAGTTTAATAAGTAAAGTGGTGGGCTGTTGAAAAAAAGTGGTAGTTACCGCAGCAACCTTAAGAAAAAGTTGTAAAATCCATGAAAGGCTGAATGTAAATCAATGCGCTGGACTCCTTTATATAGGGTATCAAAGGTGGGAACATAACCCGAAAGGGGGAGTTGAAAAATATGGAAGATACACAATGGGATTCACTCGTTATCGAAGTGAACGAATACCTAGAAGCCGACACTACCTTAGACGCAGGTCTTAGGCAAGTTGTAGAATTGAACCTACAAATTGGAACGAACAATGCAAATGAGCGAAGTGCCGCAGAAGGCGCACTTAAGGCTCTATTGAAGGGAAGAGATGGAACTCCGTTCCGTCGAGGTCAAAAATCGGCTGTTCCTGCTAGCGTTAGAGTTTCAATTGACCGCATTTGCGGAGTAGTTGAAGAAGCCGCACTTGGTTATTACAACCATGACGCTGTTATTGGGGCAATCTCAATGAAGCACATTAAATCTGGTGGTGGCGTTTTCGCTGATGCAGAAGAATATGCACTTGCAGTTGTCAAAAGAACCCGAAACAATCTTGGTAAGCAATTCAAGGATGGTTCTTGGGATGGTTCACTAGATTCGCTTTTGGGCGAGTCTACTGAAGAATGATTCTTAATTGAATCTATTCAGCCGTAATCACTCCTTTATTAGTAAAGGAGAGAGCCGAAACATTGGGAGGTTCGCCTCCCTTTGTTTCCCTTTTTTTTATCTAAGGTGATATAATGAGACTTATTGAAGAAATATACTTGAAAGCAGACAGGGATGAAATATGCCAAAGATGCGGAGTAGATATTCCTAACGGCTCAAATCACTTATTAGAATCTTATATTCACAAAGGCACTATTCTTACAAACACTTATTGTTTGAAGAAGAAGTGCAATCCTCCAAACAATGTCCGATTAAGGTTATTTTGGGGAACAATTATTCTTTCACTATTAACATGGGCCGTTTGGGGTCTATGGTTTAGATAGTCCTCATTTGCGTTTTTTCGCAATCGTGACCCAAGGCCGCACACCTTATACGCCTCGGCACAGGGAGGTCGTTTGAGAAAAGCGATAACAGGACATTAACATAATTGTCATTAGCGTAGCGTTTTCTTTAAACAGATGCGAATTAGCATCATACCATGAGGGAAGTTGAGAACGGGGGCAACTAAAGAAGCAGTAACTCTTAGGAGTTAATCTCCTTCCCTCACCTATTAAGGAGGAATAAAAATGAACAGAACAAAACAACAACAAGCAATTTTAGATTGCATAGAAAATACAGACGACCACCTAATCATAAGTGCAGGTGCGGGAACAGGAAAGACAACAACTATTGTTGAAGCAGCACAATCAATTGGTAATGTTAAAGCAGCGTTTTTAGCCTTTAACAAATCAATTGCTACTGAATTAAACAATAAACTTCCAGATGGAGTAGAAGCAAAAACTTTTCACGCATTCGGATTCGCAGCAATTCGCAGCGCAGGTATCAAGACTAAAGTTAATAATTATAAACTTAACAATATAATCAAAGAACTTCTTGGAGATGATTATTACTTTGCACCACTTAAGAAACTGATTTCTTTAGTCAAAGGTAGTCTTATTAAAGGGAATGATGTTCAATCAATTAACCAACTTATTGATAAATATAATATCAACTTCGGTTCTGACCGAGAAGAAGTAATTGGGATTAAAGCAATCCCCGCTATCTTAACTCTGTGTAAAACTCAAACACATCACATTGATTTTGATGATATGATTTGGATGCCACTAGTTAATCTCTATCCTTTGCCACAATATGATGTTCTATTCGTAGATGAAGCACAGGATTTCAATGAAAGTCAGCGAGTATTGATTAGTAAATGCGTGAATGGTGGCAGATGTATTATTGTTGGAGATGAAAACCAAGCAATTTACGGATTCCGAGGTGCTGATTCTCAATCAATTGACATGTTTCGACAGCGATTGGAAACTGGCACAAGAAAAATAAGCGAATTTCCCCTCAGTATTTCGTGGCGTTGCCCTAATGCAGTTGTTAAGGAAGCCAATAGGTATGTTAAATCATTACAAGCGGCTGATAATGCAATTGATGGTAGTGTTGTTGTAGATGCACCCTTCTTTCCTCAAAAGGGAGACATTGTTCTTTGTAGATATAACGCACCTTTGATTAGTGCTTTCTATGATTTAATTTCACAGGGTAAATCAGCATACATCCTTGGTCGAGATATGACTAAGGGCTTAATTACTGCTGTTCAAAAGATTAGTAAGAATAATAATATGGGAGTAGATGAGTTTAAGAATCTTTTCAGTCAAGACTTTAAATATAATTATAGTCGTTTGATGAGTATTAACAAAGAGAATCAAGCGATGGCTCTTGAAGACAAGAAAGATTGTATTATGATTTTTGTAGAAAAAGCAACCACTGTTGGTGGAATTATTGAAGAGATTAAGAAAGTCTTTGATGGTAAAGACTACGGAGATATTATGTTATCAACTGTTCACAAGGCTAAAGGTCTTGAAGCAGACAATGTTTATATCCTAGCAACAGAACGAATGCCTCACCCATTAGGGAATAATGAGGAAAACAATATATGCTATGTCGCTATTACAAGAGCGAAGAAGAACCTATTCTATTGTGGCCCAAGGCCGGGAATTGTTTAATATGAGTAAAAAATTAATTAAAATAACAGCAACCGAATTTGACTTACTGTGTTACATTAGAGAAGTAGCAAGAGTAAGAGCAAACGGGTTTGAACATGACATGAATGAAATGTATGTTAAAGTAGTAACCGAGTTATTAGAAAACTGGTGCTTAGAGGAGGAATAAAAATGGAATTTAGAGCAAAAAGAGAATTAGGAGAAGGGCGTTGGGATAAAATCCTAAAGCGTAAACTGACTGAATTATCAGTATCTGATGATTATGAAGTTGCTAAACATGAATGGATAGCAACTGGAGAAGTTTGGTGGAGTGGTAGTGCTGAACAACCTGATTGGGTTAATCATGCAGGTTCATGTCTTTGTGGACATATTGTAGTCTATCACTTTCAAATACTTAACACTGTCAATAATACTATTGAATGTGTTGGAAGCGACCATATCAATACTTATCTTATTATGCGAGCAATTGCAGAAGATAATAACCTTGATATTAATACTATTACTGATGAACAGATTCAAGAATGGATTGATGTTCGCACTAAGTCTATGAAGGCCGAAGCATGGTGGAAAGATAATGGTGTTGGATTTGAAATGATGTTTGACAAGGTAAAAGAAATTGACCTTATACACAATGTTCATAATAAAGAAATTATTTATGATTCTAAATATCAATGGAGTGAACGCCGCACCACTATTCGTAAGCGTAGTGAAGGTAAGTATGGTAATAGGGATTATCAAATGGCTAGTATTGTTTGGCGGTGGAATCACCCAGATAATCCAAAGGCTCAAATTAACACAACAGGTTATCCTAATGATAATCTAATGAAGGACTTAGCGATTTTCTTTATCAAATCCGACCCAATGATTACAGCATTAAACAAAAGAAAAGAACAGAAAAGAGAACGGCTTCTTGAACTAGAAGCGGCAGTTGAAGTCCGTCGTCTTCAACATCTTAAGGCTCAAGAAGAAAGAGAAGAAAGACAAAGACTTCAAGCAGTTGAATGGGAAAGAACCCGACCAGAAAGAGAAGCACGACAAGCAGAACAAAGGGAACTTAACAGAATTGCTCAAGAATTACGAGATATTAAACAGGCTAAACTAATGGCTGCTAATAAAATTAAGCAGGAAGAAACATTAGAAGGTAGTAATGATAAGTTTGTTAATCTTTGTGAGTATTATGGTATTCCTGCCTTTGATTCTTCCTTTGCTGAATCGGCATGGGAAAGGAACTTTTTAACCAGCGTCAAAGAACAGATGTTGAATGATAAACCTATGACTAGTGCTCAATTACAGACTATGAGGCGAATACTTGAAGATAGCACCCCTACACTTAAACAACGGGATTATCTTAGAGATTTAGGTTTTGATGGCAGAGTCTTTTCAAGAAGAGAAGCAAGTCGCAAAATTGCGTCTTTGTTAAAAGAACAAGAATGAATATTTACATGTGGGTTTGTCAGGTAATGGACAGAATTTTGTTTCACCCGTAAAAAGGTTTTGACTAGTAGGGTTGTTCCTATGACTGTTTACCCCACATCCTTGAGGGATTATAATGAAAATGAAAGACAAAATAAAAATAGATAATCAACGCCTATATAAAACAGACTTTTTAAATAGGCCAGTAAAAACTGAAACGAATAGAGTTCGGATTTTTAAGGAATTAGTTGCGCTAGGTATGCCGCATTATAATGCATACCAAATATCAATAAGGAGAATGAAAGAATGAAACACTATAATATAAAAATACAAATGGGAACAAGAAACATTGATTGGTTCCATGAACTAATCAGTGAAATGCGAATGGAATTAGAAGAGGATGAATATATTATCCTTGAAGAATGTAAGGAGGCTTAAGAATGAAATATGTTTACATGATTATGAGTCAGCCTAAAAATTCAGTATATTTGTTTTCAAAGATGGTTGATGATGCTGTGCCAACTAGTATCTACGCTGTGTATGATAACATACAAGAAGCAATATACGAATTAAGCGATATTTACACACAAGGCATATTAGGTGTTCGATTCGATAATGAATTTGTTATTATCAAACAGGAAGTGCTAAGTTCACGACCGAGGGTTGATAAACAATGAATATATTTGCACTATCAGCAGACCCAGTAGAATCAGCAAAACAGTTGCTAGATAAGCATGTAATTAAGATGCCAACAGAAACATGTCAAATGCTTCATACTAACATCCTTTACATGCAATTTGTTAAATCAAGAGGTAAAGAACCTCAATTGAAAGACCTTAAGGCTTTTCATAAGACCACTGGCTCGGAATTAATGAAGCCAGCCATGCTAAACCACCCCTCAACAATATGGGCGAGACAATCTATTGCTAATTTTCATTGGCTTTATCAGCATGGTATTGCTCTTTGTGAAGAATACACTTATAGGTATGATAAAGTGCATGGTTCACAAGATAGAATTATAACAGGTATGCGAGAGCGTTATAATATAGACCATATATTTCCCCATAGCGGATTAACCCCAGTAACTATTGCTATGGATGATTTGTTTAGATTAGATGAAAAAATGTATTACAACAGTAATCCCAATGCAACAGGTTGGGATTTTGTTATCGCTAGTTATCGTCATTATTACCTTGAAGGTAAATGGCGTATAGCCGAATGGCGTAACGACAGGAGGCCGGAATGGTTTCCATCAAATCATTGTGCAATTAAGTATAATGTTGGAGTTAGGGCTTACAATAGTAAGAATCCAAAATACCCTCAAACAGAATTAAGTGAGGAATTAAAATGAAAATAGATAAACAACGGATAGGAACAATAGTGCATTCAGATGGAACAGTAGCAGTTTATAGAACTATTAGTTTTACATCAATGGAAGAAATGATGGAAGCATGGGAAAAGGTAGAAGGCAGTAAGCCTATCGCTCATATAGATATGTTAAAATTTGATGAAACTAAATATATCCCTTATGCTGAACTAGAGAATTTCTTGTCTAAAGAAACTAAAGAAACTCTAGGCTTCTTAGAAGAACACTTTCCGGAGGAAGAAGAGTGAATAAAGAACAAGACAGATGTATGTCCTGTAATAAAGTAATTAGCCATAAAAGATATTATTGCTTTGGTTGTTTCCAAGGATTAGAAGAAAAGGCAGGTGGAGAAGAATGATACCCAGAGAAACTTTAGATGTTATTGCGGTTGCTTGTAAAGTAGCAACCAAATCATATCTTCATATGTTAGATAGAGAACCTGCGATGGAAAATCTTATTTTTGCGGGTCATCATAGAGGATATAGAACAAATATCAATAGTTGGGTCTTTGGACAAGTAAAGACTCTAGAATACAGACTACAACTATTTTATAAGAAAGGTTGGTGGGATGGAACTGAATACTCACTAATGAATGGAATTATTGACTTTCCATCAAAACACCTAAATAAACAGGAGGAAGAAGAATGAACATAACTGAAGAAAAGATATATAAAATACTTAAAGTAACATACGGAGAGACTTGGGAAGCACTGGATGAATCCGTAGTCCAAGATAAATTAGATAAGTGTTATGAGTTATATGATACTTATGTAACTTTATTCAAGAAGAATCAATCAGCGAGTAATTACAATATGCTAAATATTGCTATGATTTCTTTACAGTATTGGAATCAAAAGAAAATCAAGATGTTTTCATTAGAGGAGGACTTTTAATGAGTGAATGTAAGACCTGTCAAGGTAAGTCATACTATGAACTTCCTAATTATAATTTAGAGATAATGGAACGAATAGAATGTAGAAGTTGTCTTTTAGATGCACAGTTTAAAGACAATTTAATGACTGATATTAGTAAGATATTGAGTGGCAGAAGTGTCCAACACTTAGCCCAAATAGTAGCACAACTGGTTGTTAATGGAGTAGATAAGAACCCCTCCGACGACCTTTCCCGCTTAGAAGGCATGATACAGACTAAACAAGGTTTGGCTCTAATGGCTCTAGCGGAATCATATACGAATGAGTAAAGTAAATGGGGCGTATGGTGTAATGGATAGCATACTGGCCTTCTAAGCCGGTGATACGGGTTCGACTCCTGTTACGCCCGCCATTTATTAAAAATAAACAATGAGGAATTAAAATGCACAGTAAACAAGAATTAGAACAAACGATAGCCCTTAATGCAATCCTAACTAGGCGTTGCATTAGACGAGAAGAATTACAGGAAGCCCTAAGCGCACATGGAATTATTGAAAGTAATAATCCAATGCCAAACTATATTAAAAGTTTGGCTCTGAACTTAGAACGGAGATTCAATAAATTAAACATAACACTGTTTAATGTTTCCGCTAAAATAGCGGCTGTTTATAGTGTTACAGATGAGGCATTAGAATTTGCCCAAGAAAACCTATTAACCCCATTATACAATGAAGAAGGGGAAATGGAGAGTTGTGTATATCAACACCCCATTGTATTAGAAACTGACAGAATGATGTTAGTATGAAGGAGGAATAAATATGAATGAAAAACAAAATGTAGAATATAGAGTAATCAATACGGCAGAAATGCCACCTATTGTTATCTCACAGAATGAAAACGGCGAGCCTAAAGTAGTGATTAATACTTATCATAGACTTTGGATAAGCCTCAACCGTAGAATTATTGCAGGTATTATTGAAAGCCTTCAAGAGAAAATGGATACAATCCTAACAAGTTATCTTGAAGAACAGTATTTATTTGAACAAGAAGATTTGGAGATGATGGAATGAGTGTAGAAAAAATATGCGAGCGTTGTGAAGATTCTTTTACTACTGATAGTATTAAACACGCTGCTAGTATTTTTCTTTGTGATAAATGTTATCAGCAGGGTAAGAGAAGTAGTGCCGAGAGAGAAATGGCTAGTAAGTGGCAACATTCAGTAATGTCTATTGAAGACCGTTTAACCTCGCTTGAGAATCAAATTAGTATGATACCTATGCTAATTGGTGCTGAAATCAATAATGTTTTATTAAGTGGTGGATTGAATATGGAATCAATCATTGAATCAACAGTGAAAGAAAGGGTGGGTAATGTAGAATATGATTTTATTTTGCTACAAAAACTCTTTGAGAGCAAATTACAGAAGCAAATAGTAACATTAAACAACAAATTAATTAAAGTAATGAAGGAGATGAAAGAATGATAGGAAAAATTTTAGAAATTACAGTATGGATTATAATTACAGGATTAACCGGCTTTGGGCTATTGGGCCTAATTGCTGCTATGAGTGAGGGCAACCACCCCTTAGAGTGAGATTGGACTCCTTTATATAGGTGAGAGAAGTGAAGAAAATAACGGAAGTGAATAATATGATTAAATTAAGAATAATGAATGAAACAGGCCATACAGAAGTGATGATGGAAGCATCTAGCATCACAGAACAGATTGACACACACCCGACCCATTGGGTGTTTATTGATGGAGAAATGTCAGCAAGAGAACAAATCGCCAGTATTAACTGGGATGAAGTAACTAGTGTTGATTTGATGCCAGCAATTGTTGGAGGAAAACAATAAAGTTAAATTGCTTTATTTTTCTCGCCACCAAGTCGGGGGAGTCGTTAGGTTTAATCCACCTAATGACTCTCCCTTTTTTGAGTGATGTTGCCCGACTTACTCAATTTTATTAACGAAAACGGATTAAAAATAATGCTAGAAATCAAAGGATGGTCTTATGCAGAAGCATTTGTTATCAAGGATTTAGCAATAGTAAAACCCGACTTCTACCCCGACCTCCACATACTTGCTATGGGAAAGAAGGGTTACATTTATGCGTCGGGTCAGACTCGCATCGAATACGCAGGAAAAGTCTTCTCATCCACCGATGAATTGCTCTCCTTTTGCGGTATAGAAGCAATAGAAAAGTTTACGGAATGGGTATTCCTTGAAGAAAAAGAATGGGTTGTAACCAATGGTAAAGATTGGTTGCATTCCTTTTCTACTTTGGATAAACTACCCAAAAGAACAACATTTAGGTGTTAAATATGGAAAACAAAAACAAAACAATAGAAATCTTATCTGATATTACTGTGCATATGAAGTATGCTAAATATAAACCTGAACTCTTAAGGAGAGAATCATGGTTGGAAATTGTAGAGCGTAATATGAATATGCACATTAAAACATACCCAGATTTAGAAGAAGATATTGTAAATGTTTACGACCATTTTGTTCTAACTAAAAAGATTCTTCCTTCTATGCGGTCAATGCAGTTCGGCGGTAAGCCGGTTGAGATTAGTCCAAATAGAGTTTATAATTGTGCTTATATGCCAATTGATTCTTACTTTGCTTTTAGTGAAGCCATGTTTCTATTATTAGGTGGAACAGGTGTAGGTTATTCTGTTCAGCGACATCATGTTGAACAATTGCCCGAACTAAAAATGCCCAATGCAAATCGTCAAAGAAGATATTTAATTGCTGATTCTATTGAAGGATGGGCTGACGCAGTTAAAATCCTTATGGAATGTTATATGGGAATAAGAACCTCTACTCCTATATTTGACTATTCCGATATTAGACCTAAAGGAAGTATATTAAGAACTTCTGGTGGAAAAGCCCCCGGCCCTCAACCATTAAGAGAGTGTTTAGTTAAGATTGAAGGAATACTACAAAAATGCGGTGATAATCAACTTAATGCTATTATGTGCCATGATATTATGTGTCATGTTGCTGATGCGGTATTAAGTGGTGGTATTCGTAGAGCCGCTATGATTAGTTTATTTTCAGCAGATGATATGGGAATGATTGGTTGTAAAGCCGGTAGTTGGTGGGAAAATAACCCACAAAGAGGTAGAGCAAACAATTCAGCAGTATTGCTTAGACATAGAGTAACTAAAGAATTCTTTATGGAACTATGGGAAAGAATTAAAGCCAGTGGTAGTGGAGAACCCGGAATTTATTTTAATAATGATAAAGACTGGGGAACAAACCCATGTTGTGAGATAGCACTAAGACCATATCAATTCTGTAACTTAACAGAAGTTAATGCTAGTGATATTATAGACCAAGCAGACTTAGAAGCAAGAGTAAGTGCGGCGGCTTTCTTAGGAACATTACAAGCAGGTTATACTGACTTTCATTACCTAAGAGAGATTTGGCGTAAGACTACTGAAAAGGATGCACTATTAGGAGTATCTATGACAGGTATTGCGTCTAATACAGTAGAACATTTAGATTTAGAAATGGCCGCCTTTGAGGTAAAGAAAGAGAATGAAAAGGTTGCTAAACTAATTGGTATTAATCCTGCTTCAAGAACAACTTGTGTTAAACCTGCTGGAACAACTTCACTAGTATTAGGAACCAGTAGTGGTATTCATGCTTGGCATGATAAATATTACATTCGTAGAATTAGAGTGGGCAAGAATGAAGCAATATATTCTTATCTTTTAAGTAACCATCCAGAATTAGTTGAAGACGAGTATTTCAACCCGCACGAACAGGCAGTTATTTCAGTTCCTCAAAAAGCACCAGAAAGTGCTATTCTTCGCCATGAATCAGTGTTTGATTTATTAGAGCGTGTAAAGAACTTTAGTATTCGTTGGGTTAAAGCAGGTCATAAAGACGGATTAAACACCCACAATGTTTCAGCCACTATTTCTATCAAAGAAGAAGAGTGGGATGAAGTAGCCGAGTGGATGTGGCTAAACAGGCATTATTACAATGGTTTGGCTGTTCTACCGTATGATGGTGGAACATACAAACAAGCACCGTTTGAAACATGTGATGAAGAAACCTTTAACCACCTTTGTTCTATATTAACTTCTGTGGACTTAACTAGAATACAAGAATTACAAGATGATACTGACTTGAAAGGCGAGATAGCCTGTGCCGGTGGACTTTGCGAAATTTGAAGTGGTAATATGGCTAAGTTTATCAAGAGTTATAATGAGTATTTAGATACTCTAATAACCATGATAAGGGATTTTTCCGATGCCTATATAAACCGCATACGGTTAGCAATAACAGTCTGTGACTCATTGTATGATGATAGCGAAAAAATATATCGGTTAAACAAAACAGTAATGGAATGCTTGTGGGATAACCCGCAAGCAATAAGAATGGGATTCCCACAATTCATCAAAGCCGAATACCTTAAGACAAGGCACATACTTGAATATCATAAAATCAACTGCGAGGGTTTGGACTGTTATATATGTAATGACAGACAAGCAATAAAAATTAAATTGAGGAATAACAATGAAAGAAAAGAACCCAGAATACATAATTAACAAAAGAAAAAATACTAAGATAGCCACTAGATGTAGAGTCTGTGGTGGGCAGTTAATGATTGCTCAAGAGATTAGTAAGGAAATACACGAATTGTGTGATTCCGATAACAAGAATATATATATGATGTGATATAATGAAATTAAAAATACAAAAACCCGATGATAGTAATGAATATTACAACACTACTATAACTTGTGCAAACCATCGTTTTAATGATGAGTTTGATATACGGTTTGATAGGAGTGCAAAAGACCCTATTCAAGCAGGATTAGAACAATTTTGGAGAGGGATTTTATCTCCGAGGAATAAACCTAGTAGATATTATAGACAACCTACTTCTTTTAAGGCTGTTTTTAACCATGTTGTTATGATTAACGGCTGTCCTGTATCATTGATTAGAGAAGGTATTAGATACCAAATAAACGGAAAGTCTGCTAGTCTATCCACTGTTGCTTCTGCTCTTGCTAGAGTAACTTTTAAGTCTTGTTTTGAAGATGACCCAGTTAAATTACTACAAAGTCTTTATGCTACTCTAGAACTTCCAGAAAATGTAAAATATTGTTTAGAAAATCGTGCGCCATTTCATTTCATCGAGAACTATGAACCAGTAGAAGTGAGATTAAATGTTCAACAGATAGGAGACAATGAAATGGCTATGGAAATTAGCGATGGTGTATGGGGAACTTTAACTGTTAAGCAATTAGATACTTTCTGTAATTATTATCTACATGGTAGGGCTAGAGGAAGTTGGAAGCGTCTTTCTTCTTCAAAATTATATGAGAGACTTATTGGTAGAAAACCAACAGATTCGGAATTAACGGTAATGAAAGCCTTCTTGAAACAAAATAGAACACAAGACTTAGTAGATTCAAGAGCATTAGAGTTAATACATGATTTAGTTGAACAACATGAAGGGCGATTGGTTGCTCATTACAGTGATAATGGAGAATTAGATACTCTGTATGTAAGAGGAAAAGACTTTGATTGGAAATTAACGGCTAATGCCTTTAAATCAGATATACAAATGGTGTCTACTTTCATATGGCAACCTAATACCCTTACTAGAGAAGACGGAACTACTTATTCGGAACCTCTTTGGAAAGGGCCAATATGTATTGACAACATGGCTAAAGGTTCTCCAATAGGCGACCAATTCGCAGGTAGAGCATTGGCTTTACTAAACGATTCTTTTACAATAAAAATAGTGAATACTATTCGGTCGTATATATCGGCTGAACCGAATGAATATAGGAATGATAAAAATGGATTGCAATGAATGTGGAAGTAAGAATAAAGAATATGATGCTAGATTAGGAGAACAAATCTGTAAGGATTGTGGACTAGTGTTAGTAACTGAAATGTTTGAAGAAACAGTTCATATATTAAATAAGACTGGTGAGACTAAGCATTCTGCTGATAGAGGACACTTAGGTTCTATTATAACTGGGAAAGGCTCTTACAAGTTTAATAAGTTTGGAAAGAATAGTGTAATGTCTAAAGGTGTGCAAATAGGTTTGGTGCATAGTCAAATGGTGTTATCCTCAATAGTCCCTTCTTCTGGATTAAGAGAACGGGTAGAAAAAGTATATTTAGAATTATTTAAGAATCAAGTTTTC
>TARA_R110000850_G_scaffold161802_1_pt1 | contig 16365 bp, 16 predicted proteins | sample TARA_R110000850 | Tara Oceans TARA_R110000850 (sample SAMEA4397586) | marine metagenome | biome: Polar Biome; feature: [SRF] surface water layer (ENVO:00010504); material: water (ENVO:00002006), including particulate matter (ENVO:01000060) such as... | depth 5 m | reverse complement strand
CCCTAATAGAGTATGTGCAATACCGTCATTGGGACAAAAGCGCTACCTCAGCACTGTAAAAAATGCTGCGGCTGTTATAGGCAACTCATCAAGCGGAATTATTGAAGTTCCTGCGTTCAATGTGCCTACAGTTAATATAGGTATAAGACAAAAAGGTCGTTTAGCGGCTAAAAGTGTCCTTAACTGCACTCCGACAAGAAAATCTATTTCAGCAGCGATAAAATCGGTTATTACAGGAAGCTATAAAACTCCTGGCGAAACAATAACAAATCCATATGGCGCTGGTAATGCAAGCGCTCAAGCAATTCAAATGCTTAAATCTTTAGAATTTGAGCCGAGCAAATCTTTTTACGACTTAAAATGAGAACCTCTATGACATTAATTATTGCTGAAGCGGGTGTTAATCATAATGGCTGTGACGATTTAGCGTTTTCTCTTGTTGATGCAGCGCATCAAGCTGGAGCTGATATAGTTAAATTTCAAACATTTAAAGCTAAAAATTTAGTCACTGAAGATGCACAACAAGCAGAGTATCAGGTGACTAATAGTGGTCAAAAAGAGTCTCAGTACTCAATGCTAAAGCGATTAGAATTGAGCTACGAAACGCACCATAAGTTAGTGAAATATTGTAATGATTTAGGTATTGAGTTTTTATCTACAGCATTTGATTCAGAGAGCCTATCGTTTTTAGTTGATGATTTAGGAATAACACGATTAAAGTTACCATCTGGTGAGATAACAAATGCGCCATTGGTACTTGAGCACGCAAGAACAGGCTGTGATCTAATTGTATCAACAGGTATGGCGACACTTTCTGAAGTCGAGGAAGTATTATCGGTAATTGCTTTTGGTTATTTAAATCCCAAAGGTAACCCAACAGGTGAAGCACTTCAAACTGCATATTTTTCAGAGCAAGGTAAGCAATTATTAAAAGACAAAGTAACGCTTTTACATTGTACAACAGAATACCCAGCGCCATTTAATGATATAAATTTAAATGCCATGGATACAATGAAAGACGCGTTTAAGCTAGAAGTAGGTTACTCAGATCATAGCGCTGGAATAGTAGTGCCTATTGCTGCAGTCGTCAAAGGAGCGGTCTTAATTGAAAAACATTTTACTGTTGATAAATCATTGCCAGGGCCAGATCACAAAGCATCTCTTGATCCAATAGAATTAAAAGAAATGGTTGATGGAATTCGCATTGTAGAAAAAATATTAGGTGATGGTATTAAAGGACCACGGCCTTCTGAAGTTAAAAATAAAGTCGTTGCGCGTAAAAGTTTAGTTGCAGCACAAGCAATTAAACAAGGAGACATATTGACTGAAAAGAATATTTCAGTGAAACGACCAGGGGACGGTATTGCACCAATTAATTTTTGGAAATTATTAGATACCCTAGCCACTAAAGACTATTCAGCTGGTCAATTACTCGATGAAAAATAAACCTCTTGTAATGATTGGTGGCGGAGGCCATGCTGCAGCATTAGCTGAAATACTAATCAAGCAAAAAAAAAGGATAATAGGTGTAGTTGCACCTGAATTAACTGCCGGGAATATACTTTTCCAGAGCATTGAGCATTTTCTAAATGATGACGATATTATTAAGTTTAGTCCTGAGGATATATTATTAGTCAATGGTATTGGTTCTATGCCTTATAAATCATTAAGAGAAGATGTATATAATCGGTTTAAAAAGCTAGGTTATGTATTTGCTACAGTCGTAGCTGATTCAGCCTTAGTATCAGATTATTCTACTTTAGAATGTGGTGTTCAAATAATGAACAATTGTGTGGTGAATCTTGGCTGCAAGGTAGATGAGAACACCATAATTAATACATCAACGTCTATAGATCACGATTGCACTATTGGTGCACATTGCCATTTGGCACCAGGAACAACTTTAAGTGGTCAGGTTGTAATTGAGAGAAATGTGCACGTAGCAACAGGCGTCAATGTTATTAATAATATTATTATAGGTCACAACACAATAGTTGGAGTTGGGGCTAATGTAACTAAATCAATCCCATCAAACTCCATTGTGTATGGTTCGCGTTCAGTAATTAAAGGATTGGGTATAACACATGACTGTTAACTGGCAAAAAGTGGTAATAACTCCAACAGTTTCAATTAAAAACGCATTAAAAGTAATTGATAAAGAAGCACTCAGAGTTGCTCTTGTAGTTGATGACAATAAATTGGTCGGTATGGTGACTGATGGTGATGTGAGGCGAGGTATACTTAAAGGCGTTGAATTAACAGATACTGTTAATAAAATAATGAATGACACCCCACTCAGTGCTAACGTGAATCTTGCTACAGAAGAGCTAAGAAAAATAATGCAGCAAAGACAAATATTATCTTTGCCGTTAGTTGATGACGAAGGCTGTTTAGTAGGATTAAAAACATTATATGATACTTTAACTGTTAAAAAGCGTGAAAACCCAGTGTTTATAATGGCCGGTGGGTTTGGAACTCGTTTAAAACCGCTAACAGATAATTGCCCTAAGCCAATGCTCAAAGTTGGCGATAAACCAATGCTTGAAACATTAATTAATAACTTTAAAAATCATGGCTTTTATAAGTTTTATATCTCTACACATTACTTGCCAGAAGTTATTATGGATTACTTTGGTACTGGCGAAAAGTTTGATGTAGAAATTACCTACGTACATGAAGAAGCGCCATTAGGTACAGGCGGTGCGCTTTCTTTATTACCAAATACGTTACCAAATGAGCCTTTAATTATGATTAATGGTGATATTTTAACAAACGTAGACTTTTCTAAAGTACTCGACTTTCATGTTAAGCAGGCAAGTGATGCAACAATGTGCGTCCGTGATTATGAAATTAAAATTCCCTTTGGTGTTATAGAAGGTGAAGGGCATGAAATTACAGCTATGGTAGAGAAGCCTACGTACCGTTATTTTGTGAATGCAGGTATTTATATAATTTCTAATCACATAATAAATTCACTTCCAAAGAATGAGCGATTAGATATGCCAACATTATTTGAAATAAAACAGCAAGCAGGCTTCAAAACTTTAAAGTTCCCAATCCATGAATATTGGTTAGATGTTGGTCGTCATGATGACTTTAATAAAGCACAAGTAGATATACACGATTTAGGTATATAAATGAAACCAAAAGTATTAGCTGTAGTTCCTGCTAGAGCAGGTAGTAAACGACTACCTCAAAAAAATATTAAATTATTAAATGGTTTACCTCTTGTAGCACATACATTTGAGGCAATAAAAAACTCAAAATATATCAGTGCAACAATAGCTACTTCAGACTGCCCAACAGTACTTAATATAAGTGCTCAATATGTAAATACTTACCCCTTAAATAGGCCTGTTGAGCTCGCAGTTGATACAGCGTCAACTGCTGATGTAGTTTTACATGCTGTAGAGTATGCGAAGCAATTTGAGGAGTTTGATATTGTTTGTTTATTACAACCTACGTCCCCGTTGCGAACAACGCAGGACATTGATAGTGCTATTGCCCTATATATTGAAAAACAAGCTAAAGGTGTAGTTTCTATGACTAAGTGCGAGCATTCTCCACTCTGGACTACACCATTAGATACATCTAATGAATTTAAGAACTTCATAAAGGGGCTGACTAACGCTCGATCCCAAGACCTTAAAGAGTTTTACCAATTAAATGGCGCAATATATTTAGTGGATCATAATGTACTCATTGATACAAAAAAAATATTTTTAGAGGATGATTACTATCCTTTTATAATGACTCCAGAAAACTCAGTTGATATAGATACACTATTGGACTTTAAATTTGCTGAATTATTGGTTGCTTCTAGGATGGATGGAAAGTGAAATATTTTCTAATTAACAATAACTTCCATCTTAGGGATGTCTTAGAGCGAGTGGAGCATTTTAAGTTAGTTGATGTTACTTTAATATGCGTCCCTCACACTTTAGAGTTGGAAGAGGTTGAGAAACTCAAGTTTGATTACTATATATTCAATAGTCCATTGACGGAGAGACTTGGCTGGCTGAGAATCAGTAAGTTTTTAAAGTCCATATCAAACGTTAAAAAAAGTTTATGTTTAAATAGTCTTGATGAACTTTATATCTACACAGAATACGAGTTGTTAAATCACTTCATTGTGAATCAGTTTGTTAGTGTAAAAGCTAAAGTAAACCTCATTGAAGAGAATGGTCTCGCTTCATATGCTTTAAACAAAGTGGCTTGTAATAACAATCTTAACTATTTAGCGGTTCGCCACCCAAAAACTTTTTTGGCGCAATTGTTTTACAGCGGAATATTTACGAAGTGTTATGTTTCAGGACGGGAGATATTCCCCATCCTACCTGATCATACATACAGCAAAGTAATTTATTACTCAGATGTTAGTTGTCAGAGAAAGTTTAAACCGATTGTCGAAAAGTGGAAATTACTTTCTTCACCCAATAGAAAGAACGATTTAATGCCTATCGATTCTCGTCGCTTAGCGGTGTTATTTCTATCGCAGGATGTATACAACTTTTACATGACAGTCGAGGAGTATTTGTTATATTTAACTACCGTAGATAACGATATTTTGTCTAATTATGAACAAGTTTATTTTAAGTTTCACCCAAGAGAGGTTGGCACTGAGATCGAGGCTAAAGTCAGAGGCTTGTTTCCATCTTTTACATATATCGAATCGAACTCTCCTGTCGAAACACTTGTAGATACAATGAAACCAGAGCTAGTGGTCAGCTTTTTTTCTTCGGCTTTAATTAATTTGTATCGTTCGGGGTGGTGTATTCAATTTACTCTTTCTAAGTGGGGTGGGTTAGAGCATAATGAGCTGCTTACAGCGGTAAAAGAATCACTCATTGAAATTGGCATTGATGCTTAAGTTATTAAATAGACTTGGTGTGATAAATTGCTAAAGTACATAACAGTAATTAAATACTTAGCTGTCAGCTTCATTCAGCTAATAGTTGGATTTATTTCGATTCCAATCATAACTCATTTGATGCCACCTGCCGAGCTTGGAAAGTTCGGTCTTATGATGGGGGTTAGTGTAATATTAATACCATTGATTTCATTGTGTGCTGAGAGTTACCTACCAGTAGCAAAATCAAAAAGCAAACATTTTCCTGATATTAAAAAAAGTATTTATGTTTTGTCATTTGTATTGTTTTTGTTTTTCTTTGGGGCCACATTTTTTTTCATAATTGATAAGTCCGTTAGCTGGTTATTATTACTATTACCACTTTTCTGTTGGGTTAGAGCGATTAGGGTGGCGCAACAATCAGAGTTGATTTATGATGAAAAAGTTAGTGTTTTCGGTGTGTCTAATATAGGGCTTTCAGTACTAACTCTGTTCTTTAGCGTTGTTTTTCTAAAATATATAAATAACGACTCTTACTCAAGATTGTTTGCTATGGCCTTAGCTGAGTTTTTAGTTCTAATTTTATGTATGAAGCATGTGCAGTCAATAAAGTCTTCTAACTTTGATTCTTCTGAAATGAAACTTATATTTAAGTTTTCATTACCTTTGCTTCTCTCTTTATTTCCAGCGTGGATAATTAATGAGTATGGTAAAGTTTTTGTTTCAGATAATGGTTCTCTCGTTTTGGTAGGTATCCTTACCGTTTCATTACAGATTTCTGCGTTTCAATTACAAATTAATGCCGCGGTAAACAATTCTTTTTTGAAAATAATTTATTCTGACATTGATAAGATGTATTCGATAAAGTTATTCGGAAGTATTATACTGATTTTATTGTTTACAACATCAATAGGTGCACTTTTTATTTACGCCTTAGGTGAAAAGTTAGTTTCTGCTGAATATGAAGGGTTTGTGTCTATAACTATGATTTTATTTATAGGCGTTTTTTTTCAGTCTACTGCCTCCGTGCCTGCTTTGTATGCAAATCACATTGGCAAGACCTCTTGGAGGCTTTATTCGTTATGTCTAGGTGCTTTAGTTAGTATTGTACTGCTTCACTTTTTTATCGATTTGAGTCAAAGTTTGAAACAAGTTTCTTATGTCTACGCACTGTCTATGGCAGTATATTTTATTACTTTATTAATAATGACCTTTACATTCCATGTTAAAAAAAATAATTTTGCAAAGCCTTTTTCTTTTAAAAGCTGATTTGTTTTTAGAAAGGGTCAAACGGCTGTTTGAATACCTTCAAGAGTATCGCTATAAATATATATATGGCGAGAACTTTAATTTTGTTAATCAAGGGCCAGGAGGTTTCCAAATTTCTGGTGATGCAAGTAAGTTTGAAATGGGTCGGTGTAGTCATATCAAAAGCAATACTTTTATTGAATGCAGTGGTGGTGTTTCAATAGGTGACTATTTTCATACCGGACGCGGCTTAACTATTTTTTCAACGTCACATAATTGGAAAAATGGTACTAAAATTCCTTATGATGAGATTGTTTTATATCAACCAGTCACCATCGGGAGTTTTGTTTGGATAGGAGCTAATGTTACTATTTTGCCCGGAACCACCTTAGGTGATGGAGTTGTTGTTGCGGCAGGAGCCGTTGTGCGTGGTAATATTCCTGATTGTTCTATTGTTGCTGGTAATCCAGCTACTATAATAGGTCAACGAAATGTGGACGAGTATCTTCACCTTTTAAATAATAAATGCTTTTTTTAACGTGTTTTAATGTTAAATTGAAGTTAGCGGTGTGAATTAATATGTTGTTTTTTTCAGTTGTTTTTTTACTTTTTTTATTTTATTTGGTATTGAACACCTCAGTAAAAACCTTAGTCTCTGAGTTTGGTTTTGTTAGTTCAAAGGTAAGGGTTTTTGTTTTTTGTTTTTTAATGTTTCAAATTTTTTCTGGTATTATTTTTAGACTTTATTTACCACATGTACCTGATAATTTAATGTTTACAGAGATAATCCAAACTAGAAGTTTGAATATTTCTCATAGTGGAAATTTAGATTTGCTTGGTTTCCTTTTTTATTCGTTCCCCATCTCACTTTTATTACAAGGTAATGACTTTTTATACTTGGTTTTTCAAAAAATATTGATCTCATTTTCAGTTATTTATTTGTTCATCGGTTTCTCCAAGCTGTTTTTTATTGAGTATGTAAGGTTTAATTCATTACTAATTTTTGTCTTTTTTATTGTTTTTTACCCCTCCTTTTTTGTTCATTACAATAATATCTTGAGGGAGTCTTATGAGTTGTTCTTTTTTAGTTTTTTTATTTACTATTTAAGTGTATATCGATATTTTTTGGCTTTTATTTTTGCTATCTTATTAGTAACTGTGAGAGTTGACTCTTTAGTTTACGTACCCTTTTTACTGTTGTATGTTTCATTTAAAAGCAAGTTTTTGAGCAGTACAAAATCTGATCAGTTAATCTTGTGTGTTGTGTTTCTTTATTTTACTTTTTTAATTTCACCTTACTGTTATGATTACTTTATCCAATTGAGGGCTGATAAATTTACTTTTTTTTCAAATTTGAATGTCCCAGAAAGTACTTTGTTCAAATCCTTTGCGGGAGTAGAGTATTTAGAGTTTTACAAGTTTTATAGCTATTCACTTCTACAGTATATATTTGACCCAATATCTATAATCTCATTTTCTGGAACTTTTTTTATGTGGGCTGAAGCATTTTTTAGTGTAACAATGCTCCTTTTGTTGCTGACAGTGATTTTTGTTAAAAAAAGTATTAACAGGATAATTCTGGTTTGCTTGTGTGTAATTTTCTTACAATCCTGTGTTGAATACTTTATCCAAGGAGGGATGAGGCATCGATTAATACCATATTTAGTGATTCTAGTTTTTATATCTAATATACTTGTAAGTAAAAAGTTAAATGATTCTTGTTAGTGAGTTTGCATGCCTAAAATAACGATAGTAACAGTTATGTTTAATCCTGAACTGAGCGAATTAGAGAAAACCATTTTATCTGTTGTTGAGCAATGTTCAGAAGAATTTGAATATGTCATTCAGGATGGTGGTTCTAATGATCGTGAAGCCATATTATTAGCAAAAAAGTATGAGAGTGAATATAAATTTTTAACATATCATAGCAAAAAAGACAGCTCAATATATGAAGGTATGAATAATGCTATTAAAAATTCACATGGAGATTTCATATTATTTATTAATGTAGGTGATTTGTTGGTAGATAATTCGGTTATTAGAAATTTGGTTCCTTTACTTACTGAAGATGTAAATATAGTAGCATCTCTATCTATTTTAAATGGGGTTGAATTATCGTCCTCTAAAGTTGTTTATCAAAAGCCACTCTCCAAATTTTTTATTAGAAACTTATGTCATCAAAGTTATCTGGTTCGTAGAGAGTTTGTTGTCTTTGATGAATCATTAAAATTTTCAGCTGATTTCAAACTCCTTTGGGACGTTTTTATGTACGCTCCTGAAACGATCAATTATACAGATTTTTGTATATGTTTTTATAAGTCAGGTGGAGTTTCTGATGTTAATAATAAGGCTGTTTATTACGAAATCATCCGTGCCATTTTGCAGAGTCCAAAGCACCTTATCTTTTTTAAGTTGTTTAATGTTTCTTTGTATTTCTTGAGGTTGATTAGGTTGTAATATGATATCTGTTGTTATTCCGTTATTTAATAAAGAACAGTATGTGAATTTCTGTATCGAAAGTCTTTATTGCTCTGCGATGAAGGCTCGTGTTGAAATTGAAGTTATAATTGTTGACGATTTATCAACAGACAAATCAGTAGAACGAGTTCTTAGTTCTGAGCGTGACGTTAAGCTATTGCGTTTAGAAGAAAATAAAGGCCCATCTTACGCCAGAAACTTTGGTGTTAGACACTCAGCTTTTGATTTTATTTACTTTATTGATGCAGATGATTTTGTGGATATAAATTTTTTTTCATATCTTTACCATTCATTAAAATTATATCCACATGATTTTGTTTATGTCTTTGGTATACAATGTATCGCAGACGGAGCTGAGAATTTAAACTCTACTGGGTCATTAATCCCTAGTGAATCATTAAACTCTAGTATAAAGCATAAAACTAAATATGAGTATCATAGGAATCTATGTTCCGGTCTACTTTTTTTCACTGCATCAAGTGTTTGCGTTAGGAAAGATGTATTTGACAAAGTCGGTTTTTTTGATGAAGGCTCTCGTTATTCAGAAGATGCTGAGTTTTGGGCTAGACTTTCAGAGTGTTATGATTCAATAGTCTGTAGTTCTAAGCTTTGTTATTATAGAACAGTTGAAAACTCTTTGTCACAAGTCAGTTTTAAGAAACTAGAACACAAACCTATTTTATTAACTAGGCTTTTTAACCAGATAAATAAATCTTCACCCAAAGAAGTCAAGGAAGCTTTTTCTTTAATGTTTGTTAAATACTTATTTTTAGTTTCAAAAAATAAAAATTCTAATAAACAACTAATCTGGAGTGTTGATTATTTCAATAATTGCTCTTTGCCGTATAAGTTTTACTCTTTCCTAATTTATATATGTCCATCACTTGTTCTAGCAAGGACTTTTAGTATGTTTCTTAAATTTAAAAATCGGAGGTTGAATTGAAAAAAGCATTAATTACTGGAATTACGGGCCAAGATGGTTCCTATTTAGCCGAGTTCCTCCTAGAAAAGGGTTACGAAGTGCATGGGATCAAACGTAGGGCATCCAGTTTTAACACTGAACGTGTGGACCACATTTATCAAGACCGTCATGAAACCAACCCAAGGTTTTTTTTACATTACGGAGATTTAACTGATACTTCTAATCTAACGCGCATTTTAAAAGAAGTGCAACCAGATGAAGTGTATAACCTTGGTGCACAAAGTCATGTAGCTGTTTCTTTTGAAGCGCCAGAATACACTGCTGATGTTGATGCTATTGGTACGTTACGTTTATTAGAGGCGATTCGTTTTTTAGGGTTTGAGAAAAAGACAAAATTTTATCAAGCGTCTACCTCTGAGCTTTATGGAGAAGTACAAGAGATCCCGCAAAAAGAAACTACGCCGTTTCACCCGCGTTCTCCTTATGCTGTGGCCAAAATGTATGCTTACTGGATAGTGGTTAACTATCGTGAATCATACGGTATGTATGCGTGTAACGGTATCTTGTTCAACCATGAGTCTCCGCGTCGCGGTGAAACTTTTGTAACACGTAAAATTACCCGTGCACTGGCTAATATTTCACAGGGTTTAGAGAAGTGTTTATACTTAGGTAACATGGATGCATTACGTGATTGGGGTCATGCAAAAGACTACGTACGTATGCAGTGGATGATGTTACAACAAGACGTGGCTGATGACTTTGTTATTGCTACCGGTAAGCAAATCTCAGTACGTGATTTTGTATCACTCTCAGCCAAAGAATTAGGTATTACCCTTGCATTTAATGGTAGTGGTATTGATGAAGTAGCCACTGTTGCTGCGATTAAAGGAGATAATGCGCCAGAGTTAAAAGTGGGCGATGTGATTGTACGTGTTGACCCACGTTACTTTAGGCCTGCTGAAGTTGAAACTCTATTAGGCGACCCATCTAAAGCCAAAGCAGTGTTAGGTTGGGAGCCTGAGATTACAGTTGAGCAAATGTGTGCCGAAATGGTTCAAAACGATTTAAATAAAGCAAGGCAGCATGCTATTTTAAAAGCTCACGGCTTTAACAATAGTATTTCGGTAGAGTAAGTTATGTCGATTAAAACCATTTTTGTTGCAGGCCATCGTGGCATGGTGGGCTCTGCAATTGTCCGCCAGCTAAGCACTGATAAAACTATTAATTTACTCACTTGTAACCGTGATGAGCTTGATTTATTAAATCAACAAGAGGTATTTGATTTTTTTAATAATCATCAAGTTGACCAGGTATATTTAGCTGCGGCAAAAGTGGGTGGTATTGTTGCAAACAATACTTACCCTGCTGAATTTATTTATCAAAATCTAACGATTCAAAACAATATCATCCATGGTGCCCATTTAGCTGGAGTAAATGACTTACTTTTTTTAGGATCGTCTTGTATTTACCCTAAGCTGGCAAATCAGCCGATGGCTGAACATTCGTTACTAACTGGCATATTAGAGCCGACAAACGAGCCTTATGCCATTGCTAAAATTGCCGGTATAAAGATGTGTGAGTCTTACAACCGCCAATATGGTCGTAATTACCGCTCGGTAATGCCGACAAATTTGTATGGCGAAAACGATAACTTCCACCCAGAAAATTCGCATGTAATTCCTGCGTTATTACGCCGCTTTCATGAAGCGAAAATCAATGGCGATAGCAAGGTGGTAGCGTGGGGGTCGGGTAAACCGATGCGTGAGTTTTTACATGTCGATGATATGGCGGCGGCATCGATTTATGTAATGAACCTAGATGAAGCTACGTATCAAGCCAATACCCAGCCTATGCTAAGCCATATTAACGTGGGCACAGGGGTTGATTGTACTATTCGTAAATTAGTTGTAACCGTTGCTAAAGTTGTTGGTTTTACCGGTGAAATTGAATTTGATTCAACAAAACCTGATGGCGCGCCACGCAAGTTAATGGATGTATCGCGCTTAAAAGATTTAGGTTGGACGTACAGCATTGATCTTGAAGCCGGTTTAACCAGTACCTACGAGTGGTTTTTGGCTAACCAAGATAATTTTAGGAAATAGGGTTTACAATGTTTTTAGACAAACGCACGTTTAGCACTGTCATACAAAGCACACCTTTGGTCTCGATTGATTTGGTGGTAATTAATAATGAAGGCCAAGCGTTCTTAGGCCAGCGTTTAAATCGACCCGCTAAAGGCAATTGGTTTGTACCAGGCGGGCGTATTTTAAAAAATGAAAGTTTGGCACAAGCGTTTAAACGGTTGACCCTTGAAGAACTAGGTACTGAATATTCTATTGATCAGGCGAAGCTCCAAGGCCCATACGATCATTTTTATAATGACAATGTATTTGACGAGGCGTTTTCGACGCATTATGTGGCGATTGCGTTTGTCTTAAAACTTGAACACTCCTTAGATAACCTACCGGTTAATATTCAGCATAATGGCTATAAGTGGTTTGCTATTAATGAATTGCTGCAAGATGCCGCGGTTCATACAAATACCAAGGCATATTTTGCGCCAAAAAAATTACAAACCGCCTCTAGCGGTTGTGCTTAATAAATAAAGGAATAATTATGATTTTACCAGTCATTATGGCAGGAGGCTCCGGTACTCGGTTATGGCCTCTTTCTCGTGGGAATTACCCAAAACAATTTTTAGCATTGGATGATTCAAATACAACAATGCTTCAACAAACAATCAAACGTTTAGGTGGCATTGAGCATTCGCCAGCTATGCTAATCTGTAACGAGGAACATCGCTTTATTGCCGCTGAACAGGTACGTCAATTAGATGTTCAGCACTCAGGTATATTCTTAGAGCCTGTCGGACGTAATACAGCTCCAGCTATTGCTTTAGCAGCTTTAAAAGCAATAGAAAATGATCAAGACCCCTTATTGCTTGTACTAGCTGCTGATCATGTAATAAATAATACAATTGCTTTTCATGCGAGTGTTAACCAAGCTGCTGAGCTTGCAGAGCAAGGTAAATTAGTAACGTTTGGCATTGTTGGTAATAAACCTGAAACTGGCTATGGCTATATTAAACGTGGTGAACAATACCAAACAGGCTTTGTAGTTGATAAATTTGTAGAAAAACCAAGCTTCGGTGTGGCAGAACAGTACATAGAAAGTGGTAATTATTACTGGAATAGTGGCATGTTTATATTTAAAGCAAGTCGCTATTTAGAAGAATTAAAAACATACCGCCCTGATATTTATTCAGCATGTGCAAGTGCGATGAAAGTTCAGAGTGATGATATGGATTTTATTCGTGTAGATAAAGCTGCGTTTGAAGCATGCCCAGATGAATCGATTGACTATGCGGTAATGGAGCATACTAAAGATGCAGTTGTAGTGCCTATGGATGCAGGGTGGAATGATGTAGGTGGTTTTGCAGCCCTTTGGGAAGTATCAGAGCATGATGGAAATGGAAATGCTTTCAAGGGGGATGTAATAGCAACCGATACAAAAAATACTCTTGTTTATAGCGATGACAAATTGATAGCAGCAGTTGGTGTTGAAAATCTTGTAATTATAAATACTAAAGACGCCGTTTTAGTTGCACATAAAGATGAATCACAAAAAGTAAAAGCAATAGTACAGCAGCTAAAAGATGAACACCGAAACGAAGCTACTTTTCATAGGGAAGTCTATCGCCCTTGGGGTAAGTATGATTCGGTCGATTCTGGTGAAAGGTTCCAAGTTAAGCGTATAACAGTTAAGCCCGGCGCTAAGTTATCAGTTCAAATGCATCACCACCGGGCAGAGCATTGGATTGTTGTATCGGGTACTGCCAAAGTTACTAATGGAGATAAACAAATCTTACTGACAGAAAATCAATCTACTTATATTCCGGTAGGTGTTGTGCACGCCCTTGAAAACCCGGGTAAAGTGGATTTAGAGCTTATTGAAGTTCAGTCTGGTTCGTATTTGGGGGAAGATGATATTGTACGTTTTGAAGACCGTTATGGTCGAGTTGCAGCCTCGGAGGAAAGCTAATGCTACTAAGCCATAATGTGATTCGCAACAGTAGTGTTGCCTTTGGCACTAGTGGTGCAAGGGGGTTGGTAGAGGGTTTTAGCGCCGACGTTTGTGCAGCGTTTACTGTGTCGTTTATTGAAACCATGCGCTTAACATTTTCATTTAAAAAAGTGGCGATTGCTATTGATAACCGCCCTAGCAGTTATTCAATGGCACAAGCTTGCGCCAGTGCTGCAGAACAATTAGGTTTATCGGTTATTTACTATGGTGTGATACCTACACCTGCGTTAGCATATAAAGCAATGGCGTTGAGTATTCCATCGATTATGGTGACAGGTAGCCACATACCGTTTGACCGTAATGGGCTTAAATTTTATCGTCCAGATGGTGAAATTAGCAAATCTGATGAGTCGTCGATTATTAATGGTCAATTTGTATTTGAGCCGTTAGATACGTTAGTAAAACTATTGGTATCTAATGATGCTGCAGATGCGTATGTGGCACGTTACCTTGATTTATTTGATTACCCATTTTTGCATGGTAAGCGCATTGGTCTTTACCAGCATTCAAGTGCTGGGCGTGATATTTACCCTGTATTATTTGAGCAATTAGGCGCCGAAGTGGTGTTAATTGGCCGCAGTGATACCTTTGTTCCAATAGATACGGAAGCGGTTAGTGAAACTGATTGCCAAAACGCCATTGATTGGACTGCAAAATATAAATTAGATGCGTTGTTTTCTACTGATGGTGATGGTGATAGACCGCTTTTAACCGATGAAACAGGCATGTATCTCAGGGGGGATCTTCTATGTTTGCTTGCTGCTAAAATTTTGGGTATCGAAGCTGTTGTTGCTCCTATTAACTGTAATTCTGCAATTGAAACTTCTGAAATATTTAAAAAAGTTATACGATGCCAGATTGGTTCCCCATATGTAATTGCTGAGTTTGATAATTTAAAAAAACGTTATGGTCTAGTTGCTGGTTTTGAAGCTAATGGAGGATTCATGCTTGCTTCAGATATTGAAGTTAATGGTACATTATTAACTTCGTTACCAACTCGGGATGCGATATTACCAATTTTAGCTGTACTTTCCGTTATAGATAAAACAACCATCTCCTCTTTATTGGAAAGTTTACCTCCAAGATACACTGAAAGCGATCGAATCCAAGGGTTTTCAAATGCTAGAATTATGAATGTTATAAATTTAGGTGTAAATGACCCTTCAGCTTTATTATCGAAATTAGGTTTAGCTCACTTTAAAGTTACCAAACTAGATCAAACCGATGGTTTACGCATAATGTTAAACAATGGCGAAATAGTTCACTTACGTCAGTCTGGTAATGCACCTGAGCTTCGTTGTTATGTTGAGGCAAAACATCATAGCCGTGCAAAAGAGCTTGTTAAGATGGTTGTCAGAAACTTAGCCAGACTTTAATTAAATGGATTGTATTCTACTAAGTTTGTATATAATTGACTTGCACTGATTTAATAAGTTTAAATTAGGAATTTTTAATGAAGTTTTCTGTTTTAATGTCGGTTTACCACAAAGAAAATCCGCTTTTTTTAAGTGATGCACTGGATAGTGTTTATAGCCAAACGGCTCAACCAACAGAAGTTGTACTTGTGCAAGATGGCGCTTTAACCGAAGAGTTGTATAACGTAATTGATAGTTGGAAAACTAAGTTAAATATAATTGATGTTGTAATGGCCAGTAACGTTGGTTTGGGTGAAGCGCTTAATCAAGGTTTGAAGTATTGTAGCTATGAATTGGTAGCAAGAATGGATACGGATGATATCGCACTTCCAGTGCGCTTTGAAAAACAATTAGCTGCTTTTGAATCACAAAACATAGACGTCTGTGGTTCGTGGATCAGTGAATTTGACAATGATCCGAGTGCAATATTGTCTATAAGGCAAGTTCCAGAAAAACATGCAGAGATAGCAAAGTTCGCGAGAACAAAAAACCCTATGAACCACCCGTCCGTTATGTTTAAAAAAACAATGATAGTAAAAAGTGGTGGTTATCAAAATGTACTGTACTTCGAAGATTATTATTTATGGTTAAGCCTAATTAAAAACGGCGCAACTTTGTATAATATACCTTCTCCACTTGTGCATATGCGAGCTGGATTTAATCAACTATCTAGAAGAAGTGGTTATTTATATTTTAAACGAGAGTTTAACTTTTATAAAAGTTGTTATAAAAGTAAACTTCTCCCATTGGATAATGTGCTTAAAAATATGGCATTAAGAATGCCATTAAGATTGTTACCTAAAGCTGTAATTGCAAAAATATATTCATTACTAAGAAGTAAGTAATATTTAACATGAGCACTTAGGTAACTGATCAGAATATTATTTATCAAAGGACTATTTGTGAAAGCAGTTATCCCAGTTGCCGGTTTAGGCACGCGTATGTTACCCATGACCAAAGCTATTCCTAAAGAAATGCTACCATTAGTCGATAAGCCACTAATACAATACATAGTAAATGAGTGTGTTGCTGCGGGCATTAAAGAAATTGTATTAGTAACGCATAGCTCTAAAAATGCCATTGAAAACCACTTTGACACCAGCTTTGAGCTAGAAGCTACCTTAGAGAAGCGCGTTAAACGTGTTTTACTCGATGAAGTACGTTCTATTTGCCCACCTGATGTAACCATTATGCATGTACGCCAAGGTGAAGCCAAAGGTTTAGGCCATGCTGTATTGTGCGCAAAGCCTATTATTGGTGACGACGATTTTGTAGTGGTACTCCCCGATGTAATCCTCGATGCGTATACTGCTAACCAAAAAACTGAAAATTTAGCAGCGATGATTGCGCGTTTTAACCAAACGCAAGCC
>TARA_R110000850_G_scaffold38800_28_pt1 | contig 16395 bp, 16 predicted proteins | sample TARA_R110000850 | Tara Oceans TARA_R110000850 (sample SAMEA4397586) | marine metagenome | biome: Polar Biome; feature: [SRF] surface water layer (ENVO:00010504); material: water (ENVO:00002006), including particulate matter (ENVO:01000060) such as... | depth 5 m | reverse complement strand
TTCCTAATCTGGGGGCCACAGGTTCGAATCCTGTCGGGCGCACCATTCCTTTTTCACCATCCCAAAAGCTACCTAAGACCTTGAAAGGTATAGAACTTTGGGGTGTTCGAAGTCCTCCATTTCTACTGTATTTAAGCCTACCAGAAAAGGCTAGTTTGAGGACATTTCTCTGGTCTGAAAATGTACCATTAGTCCATATTTTATAAGGGTTTGCGAGGAATGTGAGGGCGTGTTCGAACATTTCGTCAAAGCCCCTTACTGGTTTGCCGAGTTTTTCGATCTTTTCGGCTAGCAGAAGTTTTTCACTTTCCAATGCAGTGATACGCTTTTCTATTTGCTCACTGACAATAGCGTTGTCAGTGTCGAGCATCTTATCGACCAATTTGGTCATATTGCTCTCCAGTCGCGTCAGATCGCCCTTGAGACGTATTGCACGTTCTTGATTGGTCGCAGCCATATGCTCCCACAAATCACGAAACATCTTTGAGGCGATGGTGAACAGGTTCTGGGTTGGCTGTAGCTGAGCCAGCAGTCCTTCAAATTCACCCTCTAGCTGATCACGAGCTATCGATTTTCGATAGCTGCCACATTCTTTGTTGAAACAGAGGTAATAGGGATAGCGCTTGTTCTTACCCTTGCTCCAGCAGGCAGTAAGGGGCTTATCGCAGTCGCCACAATCGACCGCACCGCGCAGTACGAAATCTTCATGCAGATCGATTCTATTTTGAACGCGGTCGCCTCCGCCCAAGCGATTCTGTATTTTGAGAAAGGTTTCCCAAGAAATTAATCCCTGATGTTTGCCTTCACGCATCGATATGCCCCATGCAGGGGCGTCAATCATGCCTGCATAGATGGGTTGTTTTAATAGGATGCTGGCGCGTTCATGCGTGACGCCGCCTTTGCCGTTCTTTGGAAACTCGGGCTGTGTTTCCAAAAACTGCCTGACTTCCCCTTGTGTGGCAAAGCGGCCAGAGGCAAATCCCTCCAGCGCTTCTTGAACAATCGAGGCCATAGGCTCGTCTCTTACCAACTCTTTGCCATGACCCTTGATGTATTTATAGCCAAGGGGCGGCCTCGCATTCACATAGTAGCCATTTGCCAGACGCGCTTTCATGCGGTTGATGGTTTGCTCTCTGTTCTTTTGGGCAAAATGTTGTGCCGAGCTTGCCAGCACATTTTCCAGAAACTGGGAATCGGAATCATCGCCAAAGACAACCGAGGGGCTTTCCAATATCCCGCCAGCTTGTGCGAGTTCGTCACGAAGCTCAATATGAGCCTTCAAACCGCGCGCTAGTCGAGAGATATCATCAATCAAGACAATATGCGGATTGGTTTTATGTTGTTTCAGGAAAGACAGCATCGCGTCCATGCCTGGACGGCGTGCCTTGCTACCTGTCATGTCGTCGGTGAACATAGCGACCACTTCGTATCCACGTGAAGTTGCATAGGCTCGGCAGCGTACCGCTTGCGATTCTATACCGCCGCCTTCCTTCACCTGCTTTCGGGAAGAAACACGCGCATAGATAATCGCAACTTTGGGTTGCCCTTCACTCATAGTCATAGCTTTCGTTGTCATCTTCCAACTCTAGCAGATCAGCAGGAGCATTTGCACAATTTTGGAACTCTTCGATGAGCTTATTCACAGGCTCCATGCCGTAACCCAGCAGAACAAATGACTTCATGATTTGGAACAGTATCTCGACAAGCTCTTGTTTTTGCGCTTCCGTTAGACCGTCATCGTCAATTTCGCTTAAATAGTCGGAGGGCAAAGGCTCTTTGCCTGCTGAAATCCCCAGCTCGTCTCTTTCCATGCCAATCTCTCCCATGCTCGTATTCCCAGACAAACACGGCAGCTTGAACCGACTTTCGGTCATGCAGGTGCCGCGTCACTAATATCTGGTACGACGCACAGCAGCGCATTTTCGAGGGAACAAGTGTGAAACAGATGTCCTTCATGGTGGCAACCAGCCATATAAATGGCCGCCACAATTAGGCATCTGACATCCTTCGCAATTTATCACGGAGGCTGGCTTCAATGTCCAACCTTGTCCGTGTTTCCCCACATTCTGTTTCACGCTAATTGAGCGAAACAGGCTGTTTTCACAAAGCTGTGTATTACATTAGTAAAACACCTTAAGGTTAAGGAAATGTTAAAGGATTGCATTTTCTCAATTATTGAGAGCACGGAGTGCATCCGCAATCCGAAGGTATGGAAGCATCTAAGAAAGATTGAAGAGGTATTTCTGAATGATCGCGATGTTCGATCTTACCTGCACCTTTTCAGCTTCATTCTCGGTGGCGTTCAGCCTTGCAAGATAGTTCGCAAGCAGAGCTTCCAGATCGGGTTTTGATAGATTTGCTAATGATGCGTCGTTGAAATGATCCAGCATGTTTTCCTCCTTCGAGATAAAGACCGCGCCAATCGCGGCCTTTGATGAGGACCTGCACGAGAGATTTTTGTGCTATTGCACCGCCAAAGCGGGCGTAACGAAGTGAAGAAACCGAAGCTCGGTTTGAAATACGACTCATCTTTCGTTCTGCTCCATTGAAGGCACAGATTGCGTGCTACGAGTGATGAAAACGCTGGAAACTCAGGCTAAGAAAGCCTTTGCGCAGGATAGGATTTTTTCTGATTTTCGTAATTTTGCTACGATGTGCATCTTGCTATGGCAGATGCAGCGACTTGTCTGATGACATTTTAATCGTGGGTACAGCCACCGTTTGTAAAACCCAATACCTTCTGACTAGCTAGGTCGTCTTGTCGTGGAATACCGTCGAGACAAACATCAAATTTGACGTTTGATATTGGAAGTTCGGGATCAATGCTAGGTACTGGAATATCAACTGCGGCATAGCAAGCTATTCCATCTTGATCGGAAAGAAGTTGCAGCCTTAGGACGCTCTTGTAGATGTCCTCTCCTCCCTTAATGAGGCAAAGGTTGAAGAATACCTTTCGCAACCCTGCATCTTTGATTTCATTGAGAATATGATCCATCAACTCATAAACCGCTTTTCCACCGTGAGTTCGCACTACTTGGACGGAGGCAACGGAAACAGCCAATTTGCCATTTGGCCTGAGTTGCTCGAACGAGAATCGGTGTTCGCGCGAAGGCTTTAGAGTTGTCTTGACCTCCAAGGCAAAGCTGTCAGACACAAAGTCATATTTTGCCTTCTTGTGAAGACACCATGAGCGCGCCGCCATTTCCAGCGAAACTGCTTGGGCAATGATAATCAACTCGCCCCACAGGCCGACGATGTCCTTTTCTGAATTCTCAATTCGGCTGAAAAGATCGGCGAGTTCTAAAATCTTCTCACCTATATCGCGGTTATTGCGTGGGTGACCATCAACACAAAAAGTTTCATCCAAAAGGCGTAAAAAAACGCGTACGAGATCGGGGTCATTTTCACTCAAACGAACAATAGTGAAATTTCCAGCTACCGTTTTTGAGCTATCAAATGTGATCTGGCAATCTCGAGAAAATTGAACGCCTATGAAACGGAGTTCTATATCGCTGCGCTCATCTGAAGGATTTGACGAAAACAAAATAGAGGGGAAAAATTGTGCGTCAATCGCCAGCCATAGACCTGTTTCGACTCCTATTTCTTCCCCATAGAGACTTTGACATCCTGGCGGAAATCGTTGAGTCAGAACGGTATAGGTGTCAAAAAGCATCGAATTATCGTTCTACCCAAACTCGTTCTATAAGAGCGTCTGGGAAGTGTACGGCAAAAACTGGAACATCCTTAAGTGTCCGTTTCTTGTCGCTCGTCTGCAAATCGTAGCGGTGGAGTTGGAACGTCACATCGCTTTGAGAGATTAGGGCTCGAGCTCCAAGATAATTAGTTCTTGCGTTTGAACCTTGAAAAAGGTTCTTGATTTTTGCTGGCTTCTCATCGTTCAGAGTACGGATTGCATCAACGTCAGACCAAGGTCCGGAGAAAGCATAGAAACTACATTTTGCATCCGGATTGTCGGCAATAAGTCGCTCAAGCATCAGCATTAATGATGAATGCTGAAGGTTATCATCTGGCCATTTATACCTTACCCTACCAAAATACGGCAGCATATCTGCTAAGCGGATGGCATCACTAAATGCTGGAATAACTTGTTTGTTATTCCAGCCTGGTTCAGCATACTCGTAAAGATCAAAGTCATTCAAAATAGCTACTGCTGCTTCGCGATTTTCAGCTAGAATTTCGCTGTCTTCATGTGGATGATCGGGGGTGATCCATCCGCCGCGTCCTCTCGACTGATACATTTCCAGAAGAATGACTGAAGATCGGGTCGGGTTGAGTTTCTGATCAAGAAAGTATGTTCGCCGCCAGTCTTTCAGCGTCTCACCATTGTCCAAGTGTGCACGGATCGAGCTTCGTATTGATTCTTCATGTGAGACGTAGTCGTTAAATGCGTCAATATTCTCAGTTGTGAGATAGATACGACACAGGCCCAAATATCCTCGCTTGTATCCAAAAAATCGCGCCCTTTGCTGGATATTGTCCGCGTTTCCGACTCCAGTTGAACGGGGCATATAACTTACCGTCAGGCCCTCGACTGTAAAACCGCGATCAAGGCCAATTCCACCGACAAGAATCCAACTATATTCGCCCTTCCAATCGACGCTAGGAATTCGTGATTTTTGTCTCGTATTCAATTCCACAATAGCTGTGGATTCGACTACCTCCAAAAGACACTCTGAAATTTCGTCGAAGGTAAATGAACAGGGATACGTCTTCAGAAGAGCCGCAGTGCTCTCCTTAAAAGCATCAATTAACTCTTTATGTCGGGGATGATTCTTATCATCCAAGATTATTCCCCAGTCTTCCTTGGCTTGCTTAACCCACCTCGCAAACATCAGATGATCGCTTTTGGGTACGGCAGGATGGATCATCATCGATCGATTCTTGCCTTTCCGGTCTTCCTCTTCAAGCAATCCAATCGCGACACCGACGAAGAAGCATCGGAGAGCCGAAAGAAGGCTTTTGGGTGGTTCAATTGGAGGATTGAGTGGATCGGGGACTTCAGATGCCAAGATTGTTTCTATATATTTTTCCTGACCTTCTAGACTGAAAAAATCTTGGCCACCGACATATTGCGTGCCTGGAGTTAGTACTACGCCGAAGTCTGGGGAAAGAGTGTCAATTCGGCTGATGAGGAGCGGAGCTTGTGGCGTAGCCGTGTAAAGAACGTAGCTATGCACGGGAAATTGATCGCGCAGCGCCAATATCCGTGAGTATGTTGTACTTTCTTGGTTTTTTTTCGCTTTCGTATTGATGCCAGCCTGGTCTCCTTCGTCATCGACGATAAGCGTCGGCACACCATCAAGATCGAGCTTTGAAAGGAGTTTTGCTAAGTTATCTAAATGTTGATGCTGCTTCATGCAGATAATAAGAATTGTTTTGGCGCGTGAGTTGCCTCTTTGCCACTTGGTGAGTTCGCTTTTTACACGATCAAGTTCATCGTTCTGAAAACCCTTTTGTTGCGTCGAAAACGGCTTCCATTGGCGGTTGGAGTCAATTTCCAGGTCGCCTCGGAGTCGGTCATTTGATTGCTCAACAAGATTGTTTGTTGTCCCAGCTAGGAGGATAACCAATTGAAATTTATTGTCGCGGGCAAGGGCGGCAAGCCCAGTGAAAGAGAGCGTTTTTCCGCTTTGAACGTAGCCGATCACCAGACCAGTATTTCTGTTGGCGCCGCCTGCTGGATCAATGCAGTCACCAAGTATCTTAGTAGTTTCCTTTATGAGTTGCTCTTTTTCATCCAAGGAGAGAGCGTCATTGGAATTGAGGAGGCTGGTGAATGACTCACCTTGAACTGGATTCCAGCCCTCTACCGCACTTTGGGGAGCTACTTTGATCTTACCGCTAGTCATTAATCACCCGCTTTGACAAATGTGTTTTTAGGATCTCATTAGTAAATCGTCGGACAGTTGAAGGGTGGTGGTCGGCCAATTCCGAAGCCGTCACTTCTGCCAACGCCATAGCCGCTGCTACTTTTAGAACAGCTGAGAATCCCTCAGAATCAAGTGTAGGAAATTGCGACATGAATGGATGCAGCATCGCAATCCTTATTAATATCTCGCGCGGTTCGGGGTCAGTTATAGAAGGTCGATCTCGTATCGTTAGCCAGTCAGAAAGATCATCGGCATAAGAGAGTTCGATCTTGACAATCCAGGGCTCACTGCGGAATTGAAGATTAAGCTCGGCAGTTTCACGATCTGCATCGCTAATATCTGTTGGCTCGCATTCTGGTTGTGTAATACGCGTAATATTTGCACCAGAAACCCCTCCCAATTCGATCCCAAGATCATTTGCTACGCTTGGGTTCTGTTGAAAATCTTCAGCAGTTGTACGAAGTGCTCTGGCGGCATCTTTACGAGCTGCCCTCGCACCAGATTTTGTTCTATATTCGCGAGCCTGTTGAATCAGAGGAAGGGCTTCCTCCGACAGTTCTTTGCGCAGCTTTCTGAGGAACTCATCTTCACTTTCCTCCCATTTCACACCATCCTTTGTGTGACTTACAAAAAAACCTTTGAGATGTATTTCGCCGAAAACTCGCTGATAGGGATAAGTGTTTGAACGCCCGAAAATGTCCTCTGGGCGGTACGTTTCATCTGCACTGCCCAAAATGAGCCGCTTTCTTCGAAAGAGTGCAAGACCTGCCAACCTTGTGTTTGCGACCTCCCTGATAGCAACGAAGCCGGTTGCAGATTTTTCGTCACCCAAATCAATATTGATTTCTTTCTTCCAAACGACTGCCTGGCCATCAGGATCGCGATAATTAGGAGCGGTCAGGATCGATGGGGTGTCGAACTCTAATTTTTTGCCATCAACAAATATATCCATAGAGCCTTCGCGGATATAAACGCGATAAATACTGGCAAGGTGCTCTCTGATTTTAGCAATAGTTTTTCCGTGTGGAAACTTCCTGATCTTGTCCAGTCGGATTTCAGTATAGTGCTTGTCTTCTCCAACATCGATTGAAACGACATTCAATTCTTCAATACTGTCGGTAACAATCTTGCCGATATCGAAAAAAACTGTCCTTTCAGTTCGCTCACCAATCGCGCTTGAGCGCACACTCCAATTCGGTGCGAACCAACATGCGGCACTTTTCATGCCCATACCAAATTCAGATAGGCCCGAGGCGTCAGGTGGTATCGCGGCGGGCCGAAAGGCTCTTTGGTAGTCGGATGAGCCTATTCCAGCAGCGTTGTCTTTGATGGTGATTCTGCTTTCAGCAGGATCAAAGTCTATATCGACGCGAAGGCGATATTGCTTACCGCCAATTGCTTGTAGCTGCTTACGATGGTCAATACTGCTTTGAATGGCGTTGTCGACAAATTCGGCCAAGGCAAACCAAGCTTTGTAATTTAGGTGCGGCAAGACCGAAAGTACGTTGACGCCAGGGCGAATGTTGACCGAACTTACCTGAGCCATCATTCAGCAGCATCCAAAAGGAGTTCATTCTCAAAATCATCGGGACGATTTACAAGAGCATCATATATAGCTCGTACCACATCTACATTCACAGCATTACCGAATGCCTTGTATGCGCCTCCCTTCGTATCTGGTAAATGTTGCAAAGTGCCCATGCTTTGTAGCCTGCTGCATTCTCGGGGCGTCATATATCGTTTTTCCCACGCGATGATCGGGACTTGGCTTGTTGTCATTGCAATAAGTGAGGGGGCCGTGTCAGGCTTCTTGACCCTGACTCCACTTGCGCGAAATTGCACGACATGCTTCCAAATGTCTCGCTCGCTTCCCTTGCAGTTCCATTCGAGCTTTTGGAAGCTTGCTGCAAATCCCTTGATCTTGTGAATCCAAGGATCGATTATTTCCTTGTGGCGCTCGTAGAAGTCTCGATTTTTTTGAATAAAGTCGATCTTCCAATCTGGGAATTCGTCAAGCTTGGTTTGTGCATAAGGGGGGAGAGATGCTTTCACCTCATCGCCAGTGAGCCCCTTTAGCTTTTGACCAAATGAACCTCTATACCTCTCTAATCCCGAATATCCTCGCTTGTGAGGTGTTTCACCACGTAGTGGGTATGTTGCACCAAACTCCATTGCCCATATTGGAAAGGAAGGCAATTCTTGATCCGCTGGAAATGCCTCAATGAATTCCTGCCAAGCATTGAGGTAAGCCAGATGGTTCTCGCTTAGCAAAAGGGCATCGGTAGGCCGTGCATCCAAAATGCTGTTAATGCGAACGTTTGGAAGCTCCTCTGGGACAGGCCATTTGAAATCACCTAACCCTTGAAGATCACCTACGATGAAGGCGCGTTCGCGCTTCTGGGGAATGCCAAACATGTGGGGAGACAAGCGCTCGAATGAGATATCATAGTCAAGTGCCTTAAGGCGATCACAAATTATACCCCACGTCTCGCCACCCTTGTGGCGAATAAGATTTGGCACATTTTCAATTATAAAGAAACGGGGCTTCTTCAACCGAAGAATCTCTACTACATAATCGAAGAGATTGCCCCACTGGGGGCATTCTAGACCCTTCTGATCACCTGCTTTCGAGAAGGGCTGACAAGGAAAGCCTGCGCAAAGCACATCGTGGTCTGCAATGGTATGCAGGTTCACCTTTCTGATGTCTCCTTCAGGAATAATCCCAAAGTTCTCTTTATACAGATTTGCAAGAGAAGAATTTAATTCAGACGCAAAAACGCATTTAGCTCCTCGTGAAGCGAGGGCCTGATGAAAGCCGCCAAGACCAGCAAATAAATCAATAAAAGTTATTTCATCCATATTCTTACATTGAGGAAAGCATACAATTTAATATTGTGAAAGGATAATCTCAGCAACAATAATATTAATTGTTAATCCAACGCGCCCTCTTGATAATGCCTTTTCCAAAAATTCAAAAACCATGTGAAGAGTGCTATTGCGAAATATTGTTAACTTGGAATGATTCCGAGCTCGGTGCCCGAGAATTCTATCCAACACTCATAACATGGGGATAGACCAAAATCTGAGGCCGTAAAGCGGAAAACGTGTCAGTTGGGTTCTGGTACATAGGCCGTTGTCGTTCCGACCCGCGCTCTATGCGTGTTCCACGTACCGAGCCTTTGGTCTCGGCGCATTCGGGTGACGATCGCTAACGGATTTTCTAAGGGGCCTTGCCCCTCGCGCCTGCAAGGCATCCAAACGTATCCACTTCAACTGTCGTTTTCGCGGAGCCTCGTTCGGAGCCTCCTTGCAGTTACTACCCCCACTTCTCGGCGAAGCACCAGTTTTGCATGAGCAAACCAGTTTCAAGGTGAGAAGGAGAAGTGATATGGAATTTACGCATGGAGGTTATGGTGCAGGTCATCCGTGGTATTATGTATTGGGAGGAAAACGGCTGTCTCTCAAGGAAATCCAGCTATCAGCAAAGGCAAGCGGGTATCGCGGATATAGGGCTGACGAGATTGAAAAAGCTGACCAGATGATGGAACCAAGGCGTTCGGAATCTTTAAGGTCATTGCGTGGACTTGCGAAACAGGAACTCGGAAAAGATATTACCCGATACCGCGAATTGGCGAGGCAATTGGCTCGGCGAAGGGAGGCTGAAATTGAGGATTCAGAGCGGGACGGATGCGCCGATATTCATACCAATATCAGCCTCAAGCATAACCACATCTACAATGAATTAGCCCATATTTTGGTTATCGATGAACTCTTGAGCAAACAGGGGGATTTGTTTTCCTTTTGAACGAGGAAGGCTTCAACACCCATTGACCGCACGATAGAGCGTTCGCACATTTACGCGGTGATGCTCGGCAATCACTGCCATATCTTCACCCGCAGATTTACGACGCCGAGCGTCGAGAATCTGCTTGGCTGATAACACACAAGGGCGACCAAGTCTGACACCGCGCTTTCGGGCGGCGTCCAGTCCGGCTTTCGTCCGCTCGGAAATCAGGTTGCGTTCCAGTTCCCCAAACGCATTGCGAATTTGAAAGAAGCAAAGCCCCATTGGTGTTGTCGTATCAATCCCCTCGGTTATCACGAGAAAATCTATCCCTTCGCGCTCGAAATGATCGAGCACGTCCAGCGCATGGCGAAGCGAGCGAAATGCTCTGTCCATTTTCCAGAGAACAAGGCTGTCACCCTGCTTTAAGCTGGCAATCGCCTTTTCAAAGCCTAGGCGGGATTTGGCTATCGCTGAAATCCCTTTGTCGGTGAATATCCTATCGCAGTTCGCCGCTTCCAAAGCGTCAATCTGCAAATCCAGTGTTTGTTCACAGGTCGAAACCCGCGCGTATCCGATACGAGCCATGTTACAAAGCGCAGGTTTTCCATGGGTTGAGGGAGAGGCTCAAATGACGAAAACGACCGTTTTTGTCAAGGCGTAGGGACAACGAAACGTGGTGAATCGTATAATTGTTGAATTTCTCTATAAATTGCAGTAAGATGCGAGACGCGCAGTACAGGAATGACCTGTCAATGCGAGAGACAAAAGCCCGACATTATTGACCGTGACAAAAACGGTCGTTATTGTCGGAGGCGTGAAAGGGCATGAAGCCAATGAGAAACGTAGCGAATAAAATATTCGGAGCAGTAGCAAGCGCAGCCTTAGTTGCTACGCCTGTTGCAATGGCGAATGCCGAGGATGCTGTAACATCAGCTAACACGAATGTTGCTGTGGCTACTGTTGACCCGCTTCAAGTACAATATGTTGGAGCACAAGATCAAACTCTAAATGACGCAAGGACTTTGGTCGCAGATGCTTCTCACAATAAAGTTGCAATCGTAGTTTGGGGCGGCAATCGCACACTTCAACAAGAGGCATATAACGCTGCGTTAGACCTTGTAGATATGGGCATTCCAACTGCCTTTGTTTTAGCGCCTGACCATAATTCTTCTGAAGCAGAAGCTGTTATGCAAGTCTATGCAGGTTCCAGACCCTATACTGATGCTGCGATTGGCACAGACCATGCGAATATCGTGAGAACAACTATGCGTGAAGCTGGCGTTGTTGCATATCGCGACGCATTTCCGCAACGAGTCGCAGCACTATCCTTGAGATAGAACAGGTCCAGCTGGATTTGGAAATTCTTGCGAAGGGGTGATTTCGGCAATTTCAACACCCGAAGCTTGTGCGTTGAACTCCGAATTTGGGCTGCGTGTGTCAGCAAATGGATTTTCACCAACTGACAAATTATTACGTGCCGCTATGTTCGTTGAAACACCACTTATGTCGTCTCGGGTTATTTCACGTTGCGCTACAAAATTCCTATCGTCTGTCGATTGACCTATAGCTTTATCGTTTGTTTCGTTCATGGATAAATCATTGTTAGCTCCACGAGAGCGAATTTCCAGAACATTTGAACCAATTGCGTCAGTTAGACCAGGCAATGTATTATCAGCACCAGACAAGATATCCGCCCTTTCTTGACCAGTCGCGCTTTCGGCTCTGTCTAATGTGCGTTCAGCCTGCATTCGTTGTGAGGCTGTCCAGTTATTTGTTTCAGCAATTTCGTCTAGTTCGGCTCTTGTCATTGTAAGGGCTTCTTCCATTTCGATTTCCGAGATGGACATGCCATTTAAGTAATATGTGCCATTCATGAATCGAACAGCCTCTTCACGCTGTCTCGTTGCAAGCTCAGTAATCATGCTCGCATCACCCGCAGGATCATCCTTTTTGCGGTCTTCAGCTTCGAGTGCCATGCGCTCTTCAAGTGCTACATCGGAAATTCCAGCTCCAACACCGCCAAGTGCTTCGGCATTTCCGAACAACGCATCAAACATTGTTCCGCCAAAGTTGAAATCCTGAAAATAGATGGAGGGTTCGGGAAGAACGGCAGGATCAACCGCCAAGTGCGCTGCAATCCCTGCATCTCTAACTGAATCTGCTGTAACCATCATCTTATCCCAACCCTTATCTTTTGTTCTCGTGGATGAGGTAATTATGGCAGAGCCGATTTTACAGAATCTTAATATTACATAAAATTTGATGTAATTTCATTGAGATGGCGCTTTCAAAAGGATCAGCGGCGACTATCGAATTTTGCATAGAACGCCATTACAAAGTTCCATTCCTTGAAATTTGCGGTTTTCGTACGCCCATCCATCCAGCACTGAATTTTGATCGGATTGAGGCTAGAGGGGGCGCTATCACGCGCATGTCGCATAAGTTTTACCGCACCCAGACCAGTGCGTTCGAATTCCGCGACCAATTGGTCCCTCAATTCATCGGTGATGGTGATGCGCGAGGATTGCGTTTTTGGTGTTCCGAAATTCCGATATGCCGCAACAACCCAATCAACGTGATCTTTTCTTGCGGACTTATGTGTTCCATTCAGCCAGTTATGGACGATTGAGGAAGATTTTAAACCTTCAGGGCGAACGTCATTGGTGCCACGAAACAATCGCTGAATTCCTGCGCCTGTGCGCTCTTGCTCGGCTTTCAGATGCGCTCGTGTCTCTTCCGTAATTTCAATCCTGTCATTTGCCATTGTTGCAAATCATACGTGATTCCAAGAAACCAAGCGACGGATTCATGCGGATTTATCCACTTGCAGGGTTAGCGTTGTTCGTCAGTGACCTGACCTTTTCTTGTCTCATTGATGTGTTGTCCGCGACTTTGACGGAGGCGGGGGCAAGTCAATAGGCCGCCCGCACCATCTGTTTCACAGACCGTGTTGCCCATTTCGCTTACGCTGACTTTGCCCCCTCATTCCTCCGCCTTTGTTTTTCGCGTCCTCAATAAAACATGAAAGGAGGCGAGGCACATGACTACATTTTTTGCTCAACCCTATAACATCGATGCAACCGGATTTTATTTCACCGACGTGGACGAATATCTGGAACGCTCAAGCACCAATCGTGACCGCTACGGCCAATTGGTCGAGGAATATGAAATTCAGTTTATTGACGGTGAGTCTATCGATGCAAAACTTGCCGAGGCGCACGGAATTAATCAGGCAAATTTGTCCGAGGTCATCGCATTTATGGAAGTGGCTGACATCCATGAGAAAGTAGCTTTCATCATTGCTGTCGGCGAATGCGGATATGATGCTTCGTACAATATTAGTGAAGTCGATATCGATATTTACGAGATGGACTCGCTGAATGAACTGGCTGAGCACTTCGTTGAAGAAGGCCTATTTGGTACAATCCCTGAGCGCATTCGGGGCTATCTTGACATCGATGCCATTGCGCGTGATCTGGGCTTTGATTATTCGGAAACCGAGATTTCAGGCATAAGATATGTCTACCGATGTGGCTAAATTTCGTGGCGAAAATCCATGACTTCGGCTATGATACTGTCATGACCAAAGACGGAAAAAACGACCCTTTTGCACATCTGCCCTCAATGATGACCGACGATACGCCGGAAGCACGCGCATGGCGAAGTGAGCAGGCAAATGTGGACGCAGATATCGAAGGGCTGGAGCAAAGCGCACCAGAGGACATTGCCTTCAATGATGCGCTCGATCAGCTCGATATTTCCGATGAGGAAAAGATGGAACGGCTTATAACCTATTTCCGTGAGAAATATGGTGCTGCTGATGACACAATTTCAAGCGAATGAACTACACGCGCAGCGCAATCGAGCAGCGTGAGTTTGAACGTATCTTCGATACCAGCACACAGACACTGCGCAACAAGCTGGGCATTTCCGATCCTAAAACGCTTGAACAAGTCGAACGCCAGGTCACACGCAGGGCTGCACAATCGCCTTTGCCTTCAACCGGTCAGGCAATGACCTACGATGGCTTCAAAGCCATCCATGCGCATCTGTTTGGCGACATCTATGCCTGGGCGGGACAGGAGCGCAAATACACGACCGGAAGAGGGCCTGCCCCTTTTGCTCCGCCTAAGCAAATATCGTCGTGGATGGAGAAGCAATTCACAGCGCTCAGGAAAGAGGGCTTCCTTCAAGGGCTGCCCAAGGGAGAGTTCGCCAAGCGTGCGGCGCACTATGTGAACGAGATAAATGCTGTACATCCGTTTGTTGACGGCAATGGTCGTGCTCAACGTATGTGGCTGCGTGTCCTTGCTGACCGCAACGGTCTTGAGTTTCGGCTTGGTTCGAAGGATCGCGAAGTATGGAACAAGGCCTCGATGATCGGCTTCAACAGCACGAACAAGCCTATGGCTGATTTGATCACCGCCAACCTGCGCGAACGCGGAAAAAGCCAGTCACAGGAAAAAACGTCCCTGCAACGAAAAGCAGGGCGCGCAGCAAAGAATTACAGGGAGCAGGCAGAGCCTGACAAAAATCCCGAGCGTGAACGCTGAAATCAGCAACTATTGTCTGTTTCCAGTGCCAAGGCCATTGCTGTCCCGCCCATTGCATTGAAGCTTCCATAGGATAGCTTCCAACCAGTCCTTCCATATTTTTGGAAAGGACAAGGCATGACAGATAATTCAAAACTCTTTGGTTTTCCGCGAGGCATTAACCCCGGAGGCAAAAACCAGTTGCTCGCAACTTCAAGCTGGCAAGGCAATCTCCAGCCATACCAATCTGGTATGATCTGGCTTGGACGTGATTTGAACGACAACCCTGTTGGTGTTCAAGATGATCGCCATCTCTTTGCAGCAGCCTCAAACCGAAGTGGTAAGGGCACAGGGCTGATTATTCCCAATCTATGCCTCTGGCCTGGAAGCACCGTTATCATCGACCCCAAAGGCGAAAACGCTGCCATCACAGCCCAGCACCGTGCCAATATGGCTGGGCATCAGGTTATCGCACTCGATCCCTTTGATGAAGCTGGTCTGCCCCCCGAGCTTGTTGGTCGTTTCAATCCGCTCGATATGATTGATATCGAAAGCGACGATGCCATCGATATTGCCGGCATGATTGCAGATGCGATGATCGTGAAAGCAAATGCCAAGGATATGCACTGGGATGAAAGCGCCCGCGATTTGATTACCGCGCTTATCCTTCATGTCTGCGATACCGAGGAAGAAGCGCGTCATCTCGGGCGTGTGCGCCAGCTTTTGACGCAAGGTGACTCCATTTTCCGTGACGCGATGATGATCGAAGATGAGGAAGAGGAGGCATGAACGCTTTTGACGGACTTTGGGGTCATATGAGCGCCAGTGAGGCAATCAATGACAATGTGCGGGAATTTATTATCGGGGCTGCCGAAAGCATGATTGCGATGGGCAATAATGAGAGGGGCGGTGTTCTCAGCACAGCAAGGCGCAATACGCGCTTCCTCTCGACACCCAAGATCAGGGAGGTATTTTCGGCAACAAGCTTCGATATAGATGCAATCAAGACATCTGAAGGTGGCATGTCGATTTATATCTGCCTACCTGCGCGCATGTTTCCAACCCATGCGCGATTCTTGCGCCTCATCATTTCGATGTTGCTCTATCGGATGGAAGAAATCGGCCTTGAAAAGCCTGCCAACGGTAATCCTGTGCTCTTCATCCTCGATGAGTTTTCTTCTCTAGGTCACATGGAAATGCTCGAAAAGGCAGCAGGCTTGATGGCAGGATATGGCGTGAAGCTTTTCCCGATTGTCCAGGACGTGACCCAAATGAAAAAGCATTACCGTGAGAGCTGGGAAACCTTTCTTGCAAACGCAGGCACGATGATGTTTTTTGCCAACAGCGACCTGACCACACTTGATTGGCTCTCAAAACGTATGGGCGAAACTGAGGTCATTCGTGAAAGCAAGGGTAGTTCTGAATCAGAGACCCAAGGCTCAAGCGAGACCAATGGAATGAGTCAGCAGGAAGGACAAAGCTATTCGGATAGTTCGTCTCAGTCGTTTCAGGACATGGCACCGCTCAGCCAGACCGCAACAATACAAGGCGGGCAATCCATCTTTGATGTTTTTACCCGCAGGTTTCAGCAATCCACTGCGCAAAGCCAATCAAGCAGCAGAACAGATGGCGGATCGCAGCAAGAATCGCGCTCGCAATCCACAACCGAGAATAATTCCACTACCACAGGGCGCTCAAAATCAGAGCAGATCATGAAAACGGCCTTGATGACACCCGATGAGATCGCGACCTACTTTGCGCGAGAAAGTGGTCTGATGCTGGGTTTTGTAAGCGGAAAAGGGCCATACGCGATCAAGCGGACACCTTATTTTGATGATGAAATGTTCGCAGATCTTTTGGACAAAGATTAGTGACCAAGCGACTGGCCTTTATCCAAATCAGGAGAGGCGGCGCGGTATTCCCGCGCTGCCTTTTTTGCTTTTGAGTCTAGGTCTTTGGGAGGTTTCACCGCGTGCATTTTTGGACCCTCTACCTGTTCGCGCATGGTATTGGCGCGGCTGATATGAGCCTGCCAGTTGACGCTATTTTCACCCATACCGCGAGGCTGCGGCGCTCGTGCAGGGGATGGCTGAAATTGCTGTTTGGCGTTGCGTGCCTTTTGGGCCAGCGACTTTGCCTTGTTTCCCTCAAATGCGGGCCTTGCCGATTGCGGGGAAGGCGCGGC
>TARA_R110000850_G_scaffold67042_2_pt1 | contig 16406 bp, 18 predicted proteins | sample TARA_R110000850 | Tara Oceans TARA_R110000850 (sample SAMEA4397586) | marine metagenome | biome: Polar Biome; feature: [SRF] surface water layer (ENVO:00010504); material: water (ENVO:00002006), including particulate matter (ENVO:01000060) such as... | depth 5 m | reverse complement strand
CCCTCCCCGACCGGGCGACTGCACCGGGGACACGCCTTTTCGGCCCTGACGGCCTGGCAGGCGGCGCGCGATGCCGGCGGGCGGTTCCTGCTGCGCATCGAGGACACCGACTTTACCCGCTGCCGTCCGGAGTTCGAGGCAGGGGTGCGCGAGGACCTGGCCTGGCTCGGTCTCGACTGGGAGATCCCGGTGCGCCGCCAGTCCGACCACCGCGCCGACTATGACGCCGCCCTCGAGCGCCTGCGCCAGATGGGCGTCCTGTACCGCTGTTTCCGCACCCGCAAGGAGCGGCTGGCCCTGGCCGGGGTCGCCCCCCACGCTGACGATCCCGCCGACGCCCGGGCCTTCGACGGCGGCCCGCACGCGCCACAGGACGAGGCGGCCCGACTGGAGGCGGGCGAGGCCTTCGCCTGGCGGCTGTCGCTGGACCGGGCCCGCGACCGTCTGGGCGGATTCGACGGTCTGGACTGGCTTGAGGAAACCGCCGGTCCCGGTCGCCACACGGCCCGGCCCGAGACGCTCGGCGACATGGTGCTGGGACGCAAGGACATCGGGGCCGGATATGTCATCGCCACCGTCATCGATGACGCCGCCCAGGGCGTGAGCCATGTCATTCGCGGCGAGGACCTGATCGCGGTCACCTCGGTGCAGCGGGTGCTGCAGGCCCTGCTGGACCTGCCGACGCCGGTCTATCGCCACCACCGCTTGCTGCTCGGGCCCGACGGCAAGCGCTTCGCCAAGCGCGACGGGTCGGTGACCCTGGCCGAAATCCGGGCTGCCGGGGTCCGTCCCGCCGCCCTGCGGGCCGAACTCGGCTTCTGATCAGGGAGCCAGACGTCCCGCCGCCCCGTCAGCGGGGAAGACCACGTCGGGGTCCGGCCGTTCCGCCTTCGCACCGGGCCCGCCCAGGGTCCGCAGTATGTGGCGAATGATGTTCAGTCGCGCGGTCTTCTTGTCGTCGGTCGCCACCACGGTCCAGCCGGCCCCATGGGTATGGGTGTCGGCCAGCATCCGGTCGCGCGCCAGCGAATAGGCGTCCCAGCGGGTCTGGGCCTCCTTGTCCAACGGCGACACCTTGAACCGTTTCAGCGGATCCGCGACCCGCTCTTCCAGCCGCTTGGCCTGTTCGCCCTTGCTGATGTCCAGCCACAGCTTGATCAGCACGATGCCGTCGTCGGTCAGCATCCGCTCGAAATGCGGCGCGTCCTTGAGGAAATGCTCGTACTGCGCCGGCGTGCAGAACCCCATCACCGGCTCGACCCCGGCCCGGTTGTACCAGGAGCGGTTGAAGATCACCGTTTCCCCTGCCGCCGGCAGGTGCGGCACATAGCGCTGGAAATACCACTGGCTGGTCTCCCGATCGGTCGGTTTGGGCAGGGCCACGACCCGGGTCTGGCGCGGGGCGGCGAATTCGGTGACCCGCTTGATCGCGCCGTCCTTGCCGGCCGTATCCCGACCCTCGAACACAATCAGCGGCCGCCCCCCTTCGGCGATGACCCAGGCCTGGGTCTCGACCAGCAGTTCCTGCAGCCCTTCCAGAGTCTTGCCGTAGCCGTCGCGCTTCTTGCCCATGCCCGATCCTGATCCGTCCGCGGGCCGGGATCAAGGCGATCCCGGGCCACCGCAGCAGATGCACTTGCAAATCGATCTCATTCCTATACACCGCCCCCATCCTGATAACGGTTCGCACTCGCGAACAAACACCCCCGCACGAGACTCCCCGCATGATCCGCCTGCTCGCCTCCGTCGCTGTCGCCGCCCTGATCCCTGTCGCTGCCGCCGCCGAGGCCCCGATGACCGCGGCGTCGGATGGTGGCGACCCGACGGTTCTGGCCCCGGTCATCGTCACCGGGTCGCGGGCCCAGGCACGGGACGTCGGTGGGGCCGCCACCTTCCTCGACGCCGAACAGCTGCAGACTTTTTCCTATGCCGACGTCAACCGCATCCTGCGCCAGGCTCCCGGTGTGGTGCTCCAGGAAGAGGACGGCTTCGGCCTGCGGCCCAATATCGGCATTCGTGGCTCGGGCACCGATCGCTCGGCCCGGGTGGCCCTGCTCGAGGATGGCGTCCCGATCGCCCCGGCTCCCTATGCGGCCCCCTCGGCCTATTATTTCCCGCGGCTGGTGCGCATCAGCGGCGTCGAGATCACCAAGGGACCGGGGGCCATCAAATATGGCCCGATGACCACCGGGGGCGCGATCAACCTGTTCTCGACCGCCATTCCCGGTGACGCCACCGGCGGCCTGTCCGGCACGGCCGAGCTGCTGGCGGGCGACTTCGAAGGCCGGCGCGCCCACGGCACGATCGGCGGCTGGGTTCCGACCGAAGGGGCCTGGCAGGTCGGCGGTCTGCTCGAACATCTGCATGAGGAGTCCGGCGGCTTCAAACGCCTCGATTCCGGCGGATCGACCGGGTTCGATATCGACGACACCGTGCTCAAACTGGCCGCCCGCTCCACCCCCGGCCACGGCCCGGCCCAGCGCCTGGAACTGAAATACCAGACCTATGACGAACATTCGGACGAGACCTATCTGGGCCTGACCCTGCAGGACTTCACCGCCGACCCCTTCCGTCGCTACGCCGGCAGCCAGCAGGATGTGATGGACGTCACCCATGAAACCCTGCAGCTGACCCACAGCCTCGACCTGACCCCCGGCCTCAACCTGACCACGGTCGCCTATCGCCACGATACCGCCCGCGCCTGGTACAAGCTGAACGATGTTCGCAACGGCACCGATACCGCCTGGGTCGGCATCAGCACCGTCCTCGCCAATCCGGTGGCCAATGCCGCCTCGATGACCATCGTCCGCGGCGCGCCCGGCTTCACCAGCGCCGCTCGTGGCCTGCGCGTCCGCAACAACAATCGCGTGTATCTGGCCGAGGGTATCCAGTCGGTCCTGACCGCCCGCTTCGACGCCGGTGGCCTCGGCCACCAGCTGGAACTGTCGGCCCGCTATCACGAGGACAGCGAGGACCGGTTCCAGCGCGACGACGTCTACCGCATGGCCGACGGGGTCATGAGTCTGACCACCCGCGGCATCGACGGGGCCCAGGCCAACCGGGTCAGTTCGGCCGAGGCCTGGGCCGTCTTCGCCCGCGACACCATCACCGCCGGCCGCCTGACGGTCACGCCCGGGCTGCGCTACGAGACCATCGACCTTACGCGCGTCGACTATCCCACCGCGCCGCCGTCGCGCACCGCCCCGACCAGCGTGGTCGAGACCTCGGTCGATGTCTGGCTGCCGGGGATCGGGGCGACCTGGGACGTGACCCGCGAGCTCAAACTGGTGGCCGGCGCGCACCGTGGCTTCGCCAACGCCGCCCCCGGCTCGACCGCCGATCCCGAGACCTCGTGGAACTATGAGGCCGGTCTGCGCTTCGATCGCGGCTTCCTGTCGTTCGAGGCGATCGGTTTCCTCAACGCCTACGACAATCTGCTGGGGACCTGCACCGCCTCGACCGGTGGAGCCTGCACCATCGGGGATCAGTTCTCGGGCGGCGAGGTCGAGGTCAAGGGGCTGGAAGTCACCGCCGGCTGGGACGCCGGAGACGCCCTGGGCTGGCGCCTCAGCGCCCCGCTGTCGCTGGTCTATACCCTCAGCGACGGTCGCTTCGGCAGCAGCTTCAACTCCGGCTACGAGCCGTGGGGCAATGTCCGGACCGGCGACGAACTCCCCTATCTGCCGCGTCACCAGCTGGCCCTCAATGCCGGGCTGGATGCCGGAACCTGGCGCGTCAACGCCACCGTCAACCACGTCAGCGCGGTCCGAGCCGTGGCCGGGTCCGGCCCGGTCCCGGCCGGCCAACGGGTCGAGGCCCGCACCCTGCTGGACCTCGCCGCCGAGATCGAGCTGACTCCGTCCGCCGCCCTGTTCGCCACGGTCCAGAACGCCACCGACGAAGTCTATAACGTCGGCTTCGCGCCGGCCGGGGCCCGTCCGGGCGCACCGCGACTGATGATGGCCGGGCTGCGCTTCGCCTTCTAGCCGGCGGCAGCGTTGCCCTTCGACAGGCTTTCGGGTCACCCTCCGGGATTGGACATGGACGGGACCCAGTGATGATCACCACACGCCGCACCCTGATGGGGGGTCTCGTTGCCCTGCCCGGCCTCGCCGCCCTGCCCGCCTTCGCCCGGGCGAACGTCGGGAGCGCGGACGCCGCCCTCGACGCGGTCTTCGAGACGACGGCCCCGCCGGCCCTGGCGGCCGGGATCATCACGCGTGACGGCCTGGGCTGGTCCGGCGTGCGTGGCGTGCGCCGGCGCGGTGGCACCGAGCCGGCGAGCCTCAATGATCGCTGGCATCTGGGGTCCAACACCAAGGCCATGACCGCGGCCGTGTTCGCCCGGCTGGTGGAACAGGGGCGGATGCGCCGGGATCTGACCGTCGCCGGGGCCTTTCCGGACCTGAGCGTGGATCCGGCCTGGGCCGACGTGCCCCTGACCGCCCTGATGCACCACCGTGCCGGGCTGATGGACGCCGATGTGATCGGCCTGAACTGGCTGATGACCGCCCGCGACGATTCCCGGTCGCTGATGGACCAGCGCGCCGCCATCGCGGCCCGGGCCTTTTCCCGCCCGCCGTCCGGACCGGTCGGGACCTTCGCCTATGGCAACGCCAACTATATCCTCGTGGGCGCCGCGATCGAGGCCGCGACCGGCGGATCGTGGGAGGAGGCGATGCGCGCCGAGCTGTTCGCGCCCCTGGCGCTCGACAGCGCGGGCTTCGGTCCGCCGCCGGACCCCGCGCCCTGGGGCCACAACACCTCGCCGGTCGACCCCGCCAGCCCCTTCGCCGACAATCCCAGGGCCCTGGGCCCGGCCGGCACCGTGCACATGAGCCTGGCGGACTATGCGCGTTTCGCCGGACTCTTCCTGACGAACGGCGGCGACTGGCTGACACCGCCGTCCATGAACTGGCTGGCCGCCCCGGCGGACGGCCCGCCGCCCGGCTATGCCGCCGGCTGGCTGGTCCGCACCGTGCCGTGGGCCGGGGTCGACGGCCCCGGGCGGATTCTGGCGCACGAGGGGTCCAACACCCTGTGGCACGCCCTGATCCTGCTCGCGCCGGAAAAGGGGACCGGCGTCATCATCCTGAGCAATGACGGTCAGACCGGGCGTGTCGCCGTCCAGGCCCTCGCCGAACGCCTGGTTCCGATCATCGCCGCCTGAACCGCCTTTCCGCCGTCACAGGCGAAGGCTAGTCTTGGCGAACATGGATCGTGATTTCGCCGACTTCTGGAACCTGCTGTGGGAGTTGGCGCTGGGCGTCTGCGCCGGCTTCGCCCTGCTCAACGCCTTCGCGCCGGATCAGGACCTGCCGTGGAAGCCGCTGGATCTGAGCCATCCGATCGGTCAGGCCACCGCCGCCAAGGTCGCCGATTTCGATATCCCGCGCACGGCCGCCCCGGAAGAGACCAAGGCCGTCACCGATGCCTGTATCCAGGTCCTGCGCGAGGCCGGGGTCGAGGTTGAACGGGCTCCGGACCGCAACGACGGCGACTTCTGCGTCGTCCGGGGTGCCGTGCGCATCACCGGCGGCGCGGTCACGCCCCTGGCCCCTGGTGGTCTGGTCATGCAGTGCCCGATGGCCATGCGCTACGTCATCTGGGACCGTCAGGTCCTGCAGCCGGCCGCCCGTGACATCCTCGGTTCCCCGGTCGCCAGCGTGCAGAACTACGGCAGCTATTCGTGCCGCCGCATCTACGGCCGCACCGGGACCGATGACCGGCCCAGCGAACATGCCCGGGCCAATGCTCTCGACGTCGCTGCGGTGACGCTCGAGGACGGACGGGTCATCTCCATCGCCGGGGACTGGACGGGCGAGGGACGGATCGGCCCGGACGCGCGCCGCTTTCTCAAACGCATTCGCGGCGGGGCCTGCCGCGTCTTCTCGACGGTCCTCAGCCCCGATTACAACCGCCAGCATCACGACCATCTGCACCTCGACGGAGCCCCCCGGAGCCTGTGCGCCTGACCTGTCCGGGCCCGGCCTCACGCCGGCCCAACCGGTCCGGTTCGCCGGGCGCGCGAATCGTTACGGGTTGACCGTGATCGGCAGACGCGAGAAAACACCCTCGCAGTCCGGATTTTGCGTGGGGTCCAAACCCATGTCTTGCTCCTTCGCCTGAACGAGCCGTCCAGATGGATTGTCGGGTTCCTCCGCGTGAGAACCCGCCTGGAGAAGCGCGTTTATGGAGAGCGCAGATATGGCGACCGGCACGGTCAAGTGGTTCAACCCCACCAAAGGCTTCGGCTTCATCCAGCCCGACAGCGGCGGCGCGGACGTTTTCGTCCACATCACCGCCGTTCAGAAGGCTGGTCTGCAGGGCCTCGATGAGAACGCCAAGGTCGAGTACGAGCTGGAATCCCAGCGCGGCAAGACCTCCGCGATCGACCTCAAGGTTCTTTGAGCCGAGCGTCCCTTCGGACGTTGAGATCAGACGGGCGCGGGGCTTTCGGGCTTTGCGCCCGTTTTCAATTGGCGGCCCCTTCACCCGTCGGGGCCGGACGCGCTAGTGCTGTGCCATGAGTTCAGCCCCCCTCCCCGACGCCGGTGCCAACTGGGTCGACCGTCGTGCGCCCGAGGCGTTCAAGCCGTGGCTGAAACTGGGCCGGTTTGATCGCCCGATCGGCATCTGGCTGTTGCTGATCCCCGGCTGGGCGGGTCTCGCCCTGGCCCTCAGCCAGGACCGCCGGACCCCCGACCTGTATGACGCCTGGCTGGTCCTGGCCTTCGCCCTGGGGGCCTGTCTGATGCGGGCGGCGGGCTGCGCCTTTAACGACATCGTCGACCGCGACATAGACGCAGAGGTCGCCCGCACCGCCCTGCGACCGATCCCGTCCGGCCGGATTTCGGTGAAACAGGCCTGGGCCTTCGTGGTGGGCTGTTCGCTGGTCAGCCTGCTGATCCTGCTGACCCTGAACCTGACGGCGATTCTGCTCGGCGTCGGCTCGCTGGTCCTCGTCGCCGCCTACCCCTTCATGAAACGGATAACCTGGTGGCCCCAGGCCTGGCTGGGTTTGACCTTCAACTGGGGGGTGCTGATGGGGTTCGCGGCGGTGACCGGCACCATCACGTCGTCCGCCCTGCTGCTCTACCTCGGAGCCATGTTCTGGACCCTCGGTTACGATACCATCTACGCGCTGCAGGACATCGAGGACGACGCCATGGTCGGGGTCAAATCCTCGGCCCGGCGACTCGGCCCGAAGGTGCGCGACGGCGTCGCCTTCTTCTACATCCTCACCGTCATCCTGACCGTCGCTGCGGGCGCATCTGCCGGGCTGGGCCCGGTCTTCTACGTCGCCCTGCTGCCGTGGGCGGCACATCTGTTCCGTCAGGTCCGCGAGGTGCGTCCCGACAACCCGGGTCTGGCCCTGCGCCTGTTTCGCTCCAACCGCGAGGCGGGGTTGATCCTGCTTCTCGCCATCATCCTGGGTACTGTAGGGTGGCCGATATGAAGGACCGTTCCATGACCGCACGCCGCGCCCTGCTGCTGATCGCCGCTGCCGCCACCGCCCTCGCCGGGTGCAACCGCAACGAGGCCGAGCCGGCCCCCGCGCCCCTGCCCGCTGCCGAGGCCCCGGCCGAGATCACCCCGGCCGACGCCGCCGCCCCGATGGGCTTTGCCCTGACCACTGAATACGCCGAGGTCAAATTGATCCTGCCCGAGGCGATCAAGCCACAGACCGACCTGCACGCCCGCCTCTATGCCGAGGAAGTCCGCCGGCTGCGCCAGTTCGTCGAGGGGGCCCAGGCCGACCGCAGCGAGGCCGGCAATGATCCCGCCATCGGCCGCTATGAAAAGACCATCACCCTGACTGCCGCCGCCGAGACCGGCAAGCTGGTCAGCCTCAGGCGCGAGGCCTTCGACTTTTCCGGTGGAGCCCATCCCAATACCCAGACCACCGGCGTGCTGTGGGACAAGGCCCTGAAACAGATGGTCACCCCGGCCAGCCTGTTCCGGCGTGGAGCCGATCTGACGGCCCTCGACCAGGCCCTGTGTGCGGCGATCAACACGGCCAAGAAGGCCCGCCCCAACACTGCGCCCGTAGCGCTCGGGGCCCGCGACTGGGCCTGTCCGCGCGCCGCGGCCACACCGTTCGTCCTCGCGCCGGGCACGGTCGACGGCAAGGCGGGCGGCCTGACCTTCCTGATCGGCCCGTATCAGGTCGGCCCCTATGCCGAGGGGGGCTATCAGATCACCCTGCCGCTGAGCCAGTTCCGCACCCTGCTGGCCGGGGCCTATGCCGATGAGTTCGCCGGCCAACCCGTGGCCGCACCGGCGACCTGATTCCCCTCAATCTGCCAGGAAGCGATCGACGATCGCGGCGAACCGCCCGGGCTGGTCAGCCATAATGAAATGGCGGCTGTCATCGACCCGAATCAGGGTCACGCCCGGCAGGTCAGCATACTGGCCGGCCCACATCGTGTCGGCCATGGCCGCCGGGGTGCCGCCGTCGGCGTCGGCAGCATAGACAGCCCAGACGGGCGTGGTCATCGTCGCCAGCCCCGGACGGACATCGGTGGTCATCACGTCGCGAATGGCCGCGGCCATGGCCTGACGGTCCGAGGCCATCGACCAGTCCACCATCGCCGTCCGCGTCGCCGGATCCCGCACCAGGCCGGTCGCCGTCTGCGCCTGGCCGGCGCGGAAGCTCGCCTCGTCAGCGTTCAATATCGACGCCGCCGCCTGATCGGCGAACGGCCGGGCGCTGGCGCTGGTAACCTGCGGCCCGAACATGGCGCTGAAGAACGGCAGGCTGTCGACACTCATCACCCGCCCGACCCGGTCCGGATGCTGCTGGGCCAGCATCAGGGCCGACAGCCCGCCCATCGAATGGCCGATCACCGCCGGACGCTCCAGCCCGGCGGCCGCGACATAGGCCGCCAGCGCCTCGACCGCCGGCGCGACGAAGGCCCCGTCACCGTGGCTCCACGGCTCGCCGGCGAACCCGGCCAGTTGCACCAGATGGACCCGGTGCGTCGGGGCCAGCCGCTCGGCCTCGGCCCGCCACACCTCGCGCGACGAGCCGAAGCCCGGGACCAGGAGCACATCCGGGCCTGACCCGATGACCTCGACCGACAGCCGGTCCGATGCAAAGGGAGTCGGGGCCGGCTGTGCCATGGCCTGGCTGATCCCGACCACGAAGGCCGGAGAACAGACGGCCAATCCGAACAGGGCAGCGCGCAGCCGGGGCCGCGCCTTGAAGAAGGCGTTGAACATTTCGGTCTCCAGTATGTCAGGTTAATCTGACTTTCAGTCAGAGATGGGGATTGTCGAAGATTGCTTCCACCGGCCGGTCGAACAGCGCGGCGACGCGATAGGCCAGGTCGAGGGAGGGGTCGTGCTTCTCGGTTTCGAGGGCGTTGACGGCCTGACGCGAAACCCCCAGCTGCTGGCCCAGCTGCTCCTGGGTCCAGCCGCGTTCGGTGCGCAGCAGTTTCAGCTGGTTGCGCATCAGTTCGAGCTCCGGATGAACGGCGCGATCAGGCCCTGCACGCCCCAGAACAGCGGATAGATGATCCAGCCCTCGGCGTGGGGCGCGCCGGCGAAGGACTCGCCGAAGCCCCAGCCGGTGAACAGGGCCATCGCCACACCGGCGGCGATGATGAACTGTTTGGCCGTCACCGCGCGTACGAACTCGTCGGAGTCGCGCATCATTATCAGGGTCGCCCAGATCTGGCCGACGATCGGAGCGGTTACCGCCGCCGCCAGGATCCACGCCGAGGGCTTGCCCTGGATATCATCGAAGGCTCCAAAGATGGTGGCCACCATCACGGCGACATAGCCGCCCATGAAGGCCAGGGTCCGCCATACATATTTGCGGTGCGCGGCGGTGGTCGATGTTCCGAGAGCGAGCATGACATGTTCTCCTGACGTAATGTCAGGGGTACCTTACAGTGCCGATTTGTCATGTCAACCTGACTTTATGTCAGATGTGCCTGACAGAGCCCGTTGCCTTTGAAGACCCGCGAAACCGGCCTATAATGGCTCCATGCCCGCCGCGCCCCGCGTCTCCCCGTCCCAGCTGTTCACCCCCGCCGAATGGGCACCGTTCCAGACCCGGTCGGCGTGGCGCGGGCCGCTGCTGGTGGCCCACTGCTGGGGGATCATCGCCCTGGCCGTGCTCGCGGGCGTGCTCTGGCCGATCCTGATCCCGCTCTGCGTCATGGTCATCGGCACCCGCCAGCTGGGTCTGGCCATATTGATGCACGAAGCCGCGCACGGGGCGCTGGCAAAGGATCTGAAGCTCAACGACTGGCTCGGTCACTGGCTGTGTGCCGTGCCGATCGGGGCCGATCTGGGCGACTACCGCCCCTATCACCTCAGCCATCACAAATACGCCCAGAACCCCGAAGATCCCGACCTGGTCCTGTCGGCCCCCTTCCCGGTCACCCGCGCCTCACTGCGCCGCAAGATCATCCGCGACCTGACCGGCCAGACCTTCTTCAAACAGCGGGTGCTGTTCGCCTTCCGCGCCTATGCGTCCAAGCGCGACGAGGACACCGCGGAGGGGGCGGTGGTCACCGGCAAGTCCGTGGCCCCCTTCCTGATCGTCAATGCCGTCATGCTGCTGGGCCTGACCCTGGCCGGCGTGTGGTGGGCCTACTTCGCCCTGTGGCTGCTGCCGCTGGCGACCTGGTTTCCGCTGGTGACCCGGCTGCGCAACATCGCCGAACATGCCTGTGTCGAGGGCTCGGCCACCGATGCCTTCCGCGCCGCCCGCACCACCCGGGCCTCGTGGTGGGAGCGCGCCTTCATTGCCCCCTACTGGGTCAATTTCCACGCCGAACACCACCTGTTCATGCACGTTCCCTGCTGGCGGCTGGCCGCCCTGCATCGCGCCGTCCGGGCCAAGCCACAGGGTGCGGCGATGGAGGTGGCGGGAGGCTACCTTGCGGTGATGCGACAGGCCACGACGCCGCAGTCCGCGCCGCTGGTGACCCCCGACTAGCGTCGCGGCGGCAGGCGGCCTTCGCGATAGGCCGTCGAGATCGAGAGCGGGGTCCCCGAAATCTCGAGCGACGCGGGGCGCTCGCCCTCACAGGCGATACGCTGAATGCGGGCACTGGGTGCGCTCGGCTCGACAGTGTTCCAGGTCCCGGCACCGTCCGTTGCGAGCATGAGTCCCCCCCGGGCGTCATAGACCGCAGCCCGCGTCGTTCGCAGACGATCGCCGGAACAGTCGATTTCGTAGTGGCTCAACAGCCAGCCGGCACCGTCGCTCTGGGCCATGGTCTCGCGACTGGTGCCCGTGACAACCGTCAGGGTGGCCAGATTGCCCGAGCGTCGGACCGAGCCGGCGGACGCCAGCAGGATCGTGTCGGCGTCCTGTTTCAGCCAGTAGAAGGGTGCGGTTGCGGGCGTCACGCCGGTTCCCGATTCGCGCGATTCAGCAGACCGCTGCGCCGGATTGGCGGGCGCAGCGGAGGCACGCCCGCCCTGGCCCGGGGCCGGGGACACGCGCAGTTGATAGGCACCGGTCGCGCCGGCACCGATGCTGTTCGCCTGAATGTACAGAACGCCGCCGTCACCATCGCGCAGGACCCGGGCGTTCAGACCCCCGCCGCCGTCGTCATCACCCGTCACCGCGGTCATTTGCTCGCAACTGCCGGTGCCGACGGACAGATAGCTGTCGAAATCGCTCGAGGTCTGGTCGATCTGCAGTCTCTGGCCCACCCGGGTCTGGACGGCGAAGCAGTCATAGAAGCTGTTGTCGGACAGCTGCCGGTCGGAACCCGACAGCGTGCCATCTACGGTCTGGCCGACGTTCAGCCGGGTCACCGACAGGTTGCCCCGGGCCGCCGGTGCTGCCCCGACCGTCGCAGTTCCGCCGACAGCGGCAGCACGCAGGGCATAGGCACCGGTCGCGCCCGCCCCGACGCTGTTGGCAAGAATGATCAGCGGTCGGCCGGCGCTTACCCGCGTGATCCGGGCGTTCAGACCGCCACCACTGTCGTCGTCCTGCTCGATCGCGCTCATCCGGGCGCACGACCCTTCACCGACGGCCAGATAGCTGTCGAAGGCCTGCGACGTCATGTTGATCTCGAGCTGCTGGCCGGCCGGGGCCTCCAGCACATAGCAGTCAACGAAAGAGCCATCCTGATGCCGGCCGTCCGAACTGGTCAGCGCCCCCCGAACCGTCTGGCCGATCGTGAGGCGGCTTTGCGCCGCCACCGGGGTTGCCGCCAGCAGGGCGGCCGTCAGGACGAGAACAGGACGAAACCTGTCGGATTTCCGGTCGAAACTCATGAAGCTGACTCAGTCGCCCGAAACGGTCGCAGGGGCCGCGGCGGCCACCGCGGGCGGGGCGGCAGCTACGCCGCACTGGCGACCCTGGTAAATGCCGCTGAGCAGGCTGCGGCGCTGGTCGGCGATACGGATCCGTTCGGCCTCGGCCCGGGCCCGGGCCTCGGCGTTCCGGCGGGCAGCGCCCCCCGCCATATTGGCGAAGGCCCCCAGACCGGGCACGGCCCCCAGCGCACCGGAATAGAGGGCCGCATTGACGGCCACCCCGGCCGCGCCCTCGGCCATCGCGCCCTGATTCTGGGCGTTCTGGGCATTCTCGGCCGAGATGCCGGAAATCTGTTCCATTCGACCGATCTCGACCAGCAACTGGTCGCAGTCCATCGCGCCATCGGTGGGGTAGGAGACCTGCAGCTGCGGTTCGGCGCGCCTCTGGGCCAGGGCCGGGGCCGGAAGCGCCATGGCCAACGCCAGTCCGGTCGCGGCGGCGGTTCGCATGAAGGTTTGCATCACTCTGTCTCCCTGGACTCGCGGCCGGGCCGCGTCATGACCGCATCCTGGCCCGGCCGGGATCGCGCGGTCGTCATCCAAACAGATGAAGCGAACAGGGTTTCTGAGAGCCACCGCCCCGCTGTTGCGGAGTCAGGCCGGGGCCACCGCCACACTGGCCAGCAGGACGGCGACTTCGGCCTGACGGGTGCAGCCGGTCTTTTCCAGCACCCGGCGCAGTTGCGAGCGCACCGTGGTGATCGCCACCTCCCCCTCGGCGGCGATCGTTTCCAGCGACTTGCCGGTGGCCAGGCCCCGCGCCACCCGCGCCTCGGATACCGTCAGGTCGAACAGTGAGCGCAACAGCTCCAGCGACGGGGCCCGATCGACTGCCACCGGGGTGACCAGAAGCAGGGCATAGCCCCGGCCGAAGATGTCGTGGGCCGAGCGTCGCACCGGCATCAGATGCAGGACCATCGTCGCCCGGCCGACCGCGTCGCGCAGGGGCACGGTGCAAGGCGTCGCTCCCGTCGTCGCCGTGATCGTCGACAGGGCTTCCGTCAGGCGCGCCTGCGCCGCGCGATCGGCCAGCACCAGGCGCTCGTTCGCGCCCGCTCCGACCTGCTCCGGCAGGGCCTGAATCAGGGCATTGGCCTCGACCACCCGCCCGGCTTCGTCCAGCAGCAGGGCCGGCAGCCCCAGATCCGTCAGGGACTCGGCCGCCCCCCGGGCCCGCTGCAGTCCCAGCCGCGAACTGACCAGGGCGCTGCGCGCCAGATGCGGGCGCAAGGAGTTCAGCCGTTCAACGTGCTCCGCCTCGATCGGGCCGCGTTCGAAGGATCGCTCGATGCTGAACACGATATTGTCGCCGCTCGGCACCCGCAGACCGGTCCCCGCCGACCAGCCCAGCCCGTGCGGCCGGAAGAAGTCGCGATAGATGGGATCCGCCTCCAGCTGGTCCTCGCTCCAGAAATCCTGTTCGACGAAGAAGGACGGCTCCGTCTGGCTCATCAGGCAGACCCGACGGCTGCACCGCTTGAACCAGCCCTCATTGACGTATTCGTCGAACACGTCGCGCACCGGGCCCGAGGCCGTCCAGCACAGGGCCTTCTGGGCCGAAAACAGCAAACCGCCGCGCGCCTCGGTCAGGGTGGCCAGGTCGTCCAGCACGCTCGGCCACAGCTCCGGCACGACGGAACACTCATAGATGCGGTCGATCAGATCGGTCGGCATACGGGCCCCTGAATCACGCGGAAGTGGCGAGTCTCGATCGTCACTGTGGCACAGGCCCGCAGCAACCGGGAGTGGCTGTGATACTGTGCGCTTGACCCACCGCCGCTTGCCGCCCACCAGCCGGGGTCTATGACCCGCATCCCCGATCCCGCCGCCTTCATCGCCGCCAACACGCGCGTCCAGCCGGTGCCGCACGCGCCGGAGATTTCGCTGTGGCTGGCCGACGAGGTGACGCCGATCTGGCGGCTGACCGAGGAGGAACTGGGGGCCATGGGCCTGCCGCCACCGTTCTGGGCCTTCGCCTGGGCCGGGGGGCAGGCCCTGGCGCGCTGGGTGCTGGACCATCCGCACGAGGTCACCGGACGACGGGTGCTGGACTTTGCGGCCGGGTCCGGTCTGGTCGGCATCGCCGCCGCCCGCGCCGGGGCCGCCCATGTGTTGTGCGCCGACATCGACCCGTTCTGCGGCGCGGCGGTGGCGGCCAATACCACCCTGAACGGGGTCAGGGTCGACTTCACCGCGATGGATCTGCTGACCGCCCCGCCACCCGAGGTCGACATCATCCTCGCCGGCGATGTCTGCTACGAACAGCCGATGGCCGCCGACGTCCTGGCCTGGCTGGCCGGGGCGCGGGCGCGCGGCACCCGGGTGCTGATCGGCGATCCGCAGCGCACCTATTTCCCGCGCGAAGGTCTGGACCTGCTGGCCGAATACAGCGTCCCGACCACGCGCGAACTCGAGGACTACGAGATCAAACGCACCCGCGTCTGGGCCCTGCCCTAGCTTTCGGGACCTTCGTCAGCGTCTTCGTCCGGGTCGGGCGACACGGATATCGGCTTGTGCGCCGCCGCCGCCGCGTCGCCGTCCAGATCGGCCTTGGCCGGACGGTCCGACGGCCGCGTCTGTTCCATTTCCTCGTCACGGCCGAAGCCGGGGGTCTTGGGGTTCACGTCGGTCATATCGATTGCCTCGTTGCAGGGTGATGACAGGAACAATGGGCGGACCGGCCCGAGGGTTGCAGGCCTCTGCGCAGGGAGGGGACACCGGGACCGGCGACAAATGGTCCCGCTTGGCCCGGACCGTTTCCGACCCCATTTCCCCCTTCATGACCAAGGCCCTCGCCCTCGCCACCGTCGCCGCCGTGATCTGCGCCGCCCCCGTCGCGGCGCAGGTCGGGCCACAGCCACCACCCGGCCAGCCTTATTCGCGAGCATGGCCTGATGCCGCCGACCAGGCGCGCGACCAGGCAGACCGGCACCGTTACGAGATGGAGCGGCTGCGGCTCGAGGCCGACCAGCGCGAGGCCTTCGCCCGGCAACAGGCCCTTGAGGCCCGGCTGCGGGTGATGGAGCTTCAGGCCGCGCGACAACCGGTGCCGCCGGCCGCCTATGCTCCCTATCCGACCGTCACGCCTGAACACGCCCGGGCCCGGCGCGACGCTGTGGTCAGCGGGACGACCCAGATCGACGACTGGCTGGATCGCGGACCGCGCTAAACGCCGTCGCGTGCATCCCTTTGGCCTTCTGCCGCGTTCCGGCCTAGCTTGCAGGTGAACGGGGCAGGAGAGCGGACAGATGCGTTGGCAGGGTGGACGTCGCGGCGGCGGCATTGAGGATCGTCGTGGCATGGGCGGCGGGGCCATGGCCGGCGGCGGTATCGGCGTGATGGTGCTGGCCGCAATCGGCTATTTCGTGTTCGGCATCGACCCCTCGACCACCACCCAGCTGGCCAGCCAGTTCGGCGGCGCGGGCGTCCAGGAAGCCGGCCGCACCGGTACCCCCGAGGACCAGGCCGGTCAGTTCGTCGACGTGGTCGGAGCCAATATCAACGATGTCTGGACCGCCAACCTGCAGGGCTACCAGGCCCCGCGCGTCGTGCTCTACGAACAGGGCACCGGGACCGGCTGTGGTTATGGCCAGTCCGCCATGGGGCCGTTCTACTGCCCGTCCGACAAGACCATCTATCTGGACCTCGGCTTCTGGCGCGACATGGAGACCCAGCTCGGGGCCTCCGGTGCCGACTTCGCCCGCGCCTATGTCATCGCCCATGAGTTCGGCCATCACGTCCAGACCCTGACCGGGGCCTCGCAACAGGTGCAGGCCGCCCAGCAGCGCGCCCGCGGCCAGGCCGAGGCCAACCGCTATTCCGTGGCCCTGGAGCTTCAGGCCGACTGCTACGCCGGGGTCTGGGCCGCCAACGCCGCGGCCGTCTCCAACGGTGCGGTCGCGCTCGAATCCGGCGATCTGGAAGAGGGCATGAAGACCGCCAACGCCATCGGCGACGACGCCCTGCAGCAGCGCGGCGGCGGCCGCGTCAGCCCCGAGGGCTTCACCCACGGCAGCTCGGCCCAACGCGTCGAATGGCTGCGTCGCGGCTACCAGTCCGGTGACCCCGCCGTCTGCGACACCTTCTCGGGCGTCTAGCGCGGCCCGAAG
>TARA_R110000850_G_scaffold42690_3_pt1 | contig 16407 bp, 10 predicted proteins | sample TARA_R110000850 | Tara Oceans TARA_R110000850 (sample SAMEA4397586) | marine metagenome | biome: Polar Biome; feature: [SRF] surface water layer (ENVO:00010504); material: water (ENVO:00002006), including particulate matter (ENVO:01000060) such as... | depth 5 m | reverse complement strand
ACGCGGCCGTGCTCGGTGGCGATGGCCGCGCCGATGGCCTCGCGGCTCTCGGTATAGCGGTCATAGGTCCGCACCTCGCCACCATGGGCGATGACGCCGTCGAGCTTCACCTTCGGGCTGTCGGCCGGCATGACGATGACGGCGTGGGTCCCCAGCATCTGCGCCGCCGCCGCCACCGCCTGGGCGTGATTGCCCGAGGAATAGGCCACGACCCCGCGCGCGCGTTCCTCGGCCGTCAGCCGGCTGATGCGATTATAGGCCCCGCGGAATTTGAAGGCCCCGGTGACCTGCAGGGTCTCGGCCTTGATCAGCACCCGGCCGCCCAGCCGCGCGTTCAGCGCCGGGCTCTCGATCAGCGGCGTGCGCACCGCGACGCGGGCGATCTGACGGGCGGCGTCCTGGACGCCGGCATAGGAGGCGATACGCATCCGGCCACTTAACCCCAGACACCGGCTCTGCGTAAGATGGAATGCTGAACCACCGCGAAGGGAATTCATGAACCGCCTGATCCTCGCCATCGACCAGGGCACGACCTCGACCCGGGCCATCGCCTTCGCCGTGTCGCCCCAGGGCGGGTTCAGCGCCGTGGCGGTCAGCCAGATCGAACTGGCCCAGCATTTCCCGCACTCCGGCTGGGTCGAGCATGACGCGGCCGAAATCTGGCAGGCGACCCTGCAGACCTGCCGCGCGGTCATCGCCGAGGCGGGCGGAATCGACCGTTTCGCCGCCGTCGGCATCACCAACCAGCGCGAGACCGCGGTGCTGTGGGACGCCACCACCGGCGAGCCCCTGCACCGGGCCATCGTCTGGCAGGACCGGCGCACCGCCGACGTCACCGCCCGTCTGACCGCCGAGGGCCATGAGCCGAGGGTCCAGGCCGCGACCGGCCTGATCCTCGACCCCTATTTCTCGGCCACCAAATTCGCCTGGCTGCTCGACGCTGTGCCCGGGGCGCGCGACCGGGCGGCGCGCGGCGAGGTGAAACTCGGCACGATCGAGAGCTGGCTGATCTGGAAGCTGACCGGCGGCACCCGCCACGTCACCGACGCCACCAATGCCAGCCGCACCAGTCTGATGGACCTCCAGACCCGGGCCTGGCGCGACGACCTGTGCGCCCTGTTCGCCGTCCCCCGCCGGGCCCTGCCGCAGATCCTCGGCTGCAGCGATCATTTCGGCGACTGCGACCCGGCCCTGCTGGGCGCGGCCCTGCCGATCCACGGCGCGGCCGGGGACCAGCAGGCGGCCCTGGTGGGCCACGGGGCGATGCGCCCGGGCGACGCCAAGATCACCTATGGCACCGGGGCCTTCCTCGTCGCCAATGTCGGGGCCGCGCCGGTGCTCTCGACCCGGCGGCTGCTGGGCACGCTCGGCTATCAGATCGGCGACACCGTCGCCTGGGCGCTGGAGGGTTCGATCTTCTCGGCCGGGTCGGCGATCCAGTGGCTGCGCGACGGGGTCGGACTGCTCGCGGACTCCGCCGGGTCCGAGGCCATGGCCCGGTCCCTGGCCGACAACGGCGGCGTCTATCTGGTGCCCGGCTTCACCGGCCTGGGCGCGCCCTGGTGGCAGCCCGACGCCCGCGGCACCGTCACGGGCCTGACCCGCGACTCCGGCCCGGCCCATTTCGTCCGGGCGGCGCTGGAGGCCCTGGCCTACCAGACCCGCGACCTGCTGGACGCCCTCGTCGCCGACGGGGCCCCGCCGCTGGCCGTATTGCGGGTCGACGGCGGCGTCACCGCCAACGGCTTCGCCATGCAGTTCGTGGCCGACATCTGCGACGTCACCGTCGAACGCCCGGCCTTCCAGGAGATGACGGCCCTGGGCGCGGCCCGGCTGGCGGCGCTCGGCATCGGCCTGATCGACGACCTGAGCCCCTCGGCGACCGACGCCCCGACCGTCTGGACCCCGCGCATGGACCCGGACGAGCGGGCGCGGCTGATCAAGGGCTGGCAAAGCGCGGTCCGGGCCGCCATCATCGCCGCACAATGACCGATACCGACCTGACCGACGCCCAGACCGCCTTTTCCGGCACCCGCGCGGTGGATCCGCGCCATGCCCTCGACGAGGCCGCCCTCGGGGTCTGGCTGAGAGAGAACATCGACGGCTATGCCGGTCCCCTGACCATCCGCCAGTTCAAGGGCGGCCAGTCCAATCCGACCTATGAGCTGACCACCCCCTCGGCCACCTATGTGCTGCGGCGCAAGCCGCCCGGGGTGCTGCTGCAGTCGGCCCATGCGGTCGATCGCGAGTTCACCGTCATCTCAGCCCTGCACAGGCACGGCTATCCGGTGGCCCGGCCCCACGCCCTGTGTACCGACGACGCGGTGATCGGCTCGATGTTCTATGTGATGGACAAGGTCGAGGGCCGGGTGTTCTGGGACCTGAAGCTGCCGGGCCTGCAACCGGCCGAACGCCGCGCCATCTATGAGGCCCAGACCGACACCCTGGCCGCCCTGCACCGCTTTGACCCGGCCGCCATCGGCCTGGGCAACTACGGCAAGCCGGGCAACTATTTCATGCGCCAGGTCGGGCGCTGGACCAAACAGTACCGGGCCTCCGAGACCGAACCCAACCCGGCCATGGACCGGCTGATCGCCTTCCTGCCCGACAGCCTGCCCGCCGACGGCCCGACCCGCATCGTCCACGGCGACTTCCGTCTCGACAACCTGATCCTCGACCCGAAGAAGGCCGAGGTCCGGGCGGTGCTGGACTGGGAGCTGTCGACGCTCGGCGACCCGATGGCCGACTTCTCCTATCTGCTGATCGGCTGGGTCATCCCCGCCACCCTGCGCAACGGTCTGGGCGGGGCCGATCTGGAGGCGCTCGGCATTCCCTCGATCGACGAGACGGTCGACCGCTATGCCGCCGCCGCCGGGGTCGCGGGTCCGAAGAATCTGGACTGGCTGTTCGCCTACAATCTGTTCCGGCTGGCGGCCATCTGCCAGGGCATCGCCGGGCGGGTGCGCGACGGCACCGCCGCCAGCAGCCATGCCCGCACCATGGCGGCCCAGGTCCAGCCGCTGGCCGACGCGGCCTGGAGCTTTGCGAAAAAGGCCGGCGCCTGAATCCGGCCGTGGCTAGCGCTGCGCCGCCGTCAGGATGCGACGGTCCGCCCGCGCCTGCAGCAGGACCACCACCGCATCGCCGTCGTCCGACACCGGCGGCAGGGCGAACAGGGCCGAGCGCCCGGTCCAGTCACCCAGACGGGTCACGCCGCGCACGACATTGAGCTGACGCACGGTCCGGCCGCGGTTGTCGCCGCGATCGACCTGCACGCTCTGCAGGCCGGGTGTATAGGTCACCGCCACCACCTCGGCCCCGCCCTCGGGCGGGCGGCCCGAGCCGATTCCGACCCGGCCGCCGGTGGCGCGGAATTCGATTTCGGGCGGGAAGTCGCGGCGGACCGATTCCTCGTCGATGGCGGTCTGCAACTCCGGCGAACGGGCCCCCGACACCTGGCGATGGCCGTCGATCACCACCTGGGGCGTCGACACCGACCGCAGGCGCAGGGCCTGGCGATAGGCATGCTGGCGCGCGGCGAACTCCGGCCGCGCGAAGGTGTCGGCCCAGCCCAGATAGTCCCAGTAGTCGACGCCATAGGTCAGCACGATCACCCCCGGGGTGTCGGCCGCCTCCTCGACCATCCGGTCGGCGTCGGAACAGCCGGCGCAGCCCTGGGCCGTGAACAGCTCCAGCACCACCGGCGCGCTCCGCACCGCCCGTGACGCCGGACGGGCGTCGGACGGCTGGGGCTCGGGCGGCAGGGTCGCCCCCGCCGCCATCAGCCCCGCGACCGCCGTCGCCACACCAAAGATCAAGCCCCTCAGGTTCATGGCCGACAGCTTAACCACCCCCGGCCCGATCCCGCCGCTCATTTTCCCGTGAGGAACCGTCAGTCCATCAACTGCTGGGCCAGATAGACATAGTGGCGGGCCCAGCGCCGGGCATTGGCCACCGGATCGGCGTCATTGGAGTGGCCGCCCGAGGTTTCCTCATAATACAGGTGGTCGTGGCCCTGATCGCCCAGCCGCGCCGCGAATTTGCGCGCATGGCCGGCATGAACCCGGTCGTCCAGCGTATTGGTGGTGATGTAGACGCGCGGATAGTCCGCATCCGGACGCAGCTGCTGATAGGCCGAATAGCCGGCGATCCAGGCGGCCTCCTCGGGGATGCGCGGGTCGCCGTATTCGCCGATCCACGAGGCCCCGGCGGGCAGTTCGTGATAGCGCAGCATGTCGATCAGCGGGCTCTCGATCACCGCCGCATTGATCAGCTCTGGGTGCTGGGTGACCATGACCGAGGTCAGCACCCCGCCGTTCGAGCGACCGTAGATGCCCAGACGGCGCGGCGAGGTGATGCCGCGCGCCTGCAGATCACGCGCCACGGCGGCGAAATCGTCAAAGGCCATCTGGCGGTTCTCGTTCAGCACCGCCTGGTGCCAGTCGGGCCCGAACTCGCCACCGCCGCGGATGTTGGCGTTGACATAGACCCCGCCCTTCTCGAGCCACAGCCTGCCCATTTCCGGAATATAGGCCGGCGGCTTGGACACCTGGAAACCGCCGTAGCCGTACATGATCGTCGGCGCATGGCCGTCCATGACCAGGTCGCGGGGACGGGTGACGAAATAGGGGATCTTGGTGCCGTCGGACGAGGTGGCCTCGAACTGTTCGACCACATGGGTCGAGGCCTCGAACCGGGCGGGGGCGGCGGCGATCTGTTCGGTCCGCCCGGCGGGGCCGACCCGCATATCCAGCAGGTTCAGGGTGGCCGGCGTCAGAAAGCCTTCAAAGCTGTAGAACTGTCGATCCGATCCCCGGCTCGAGTCGCCCAGGTGCACCGCGACATTGTCCGGCACGTCGACATCGGCCTTCAGCCAGCCGCGGCCCCGGGTGTCGAGGAAACGCATCATCCGTCCCCGGACGTTGTCGTAGACCGTCGCGACAACGCGGTTGTCGAACACCGACACCTCTTCGACCGACTGGCGGTCAGCGGGCGCAAAGATGGTCTCGGCGCGGCCCTGGCCGTCGCGCAAGCCCGCAAGGGGCGCGGCCATCAGGCTGCCGGCCCGGAACGTCTCACCCGCCTGGGTCCACGACTGGTCAACGCTGAAGATCAACTGGTCGCGGATCGCGCCCTGGACATTGACCTTGGCCGGAAGGCTCAGCTTGACCGCACGACCGTCCAGCCACTGTACGGTCTCGCTGCTGAAGGTATCCAGCGGACGGTTGAACAGCACCGCCAGGACCGCGCCCCGGCCGTCGCGCAGAACCCGCGCGCTGACCCCATAGCCGCCGTCGCCGATGTCGCCGCGATAGACCTCGGTGGCCTGGGCCAGGGTCTGGCCGCGCGTCAGGGTCTTGATGATGAAGGGATAGCCGCTCTCGGTCAGGGTGCCGGGGCCGAAATCGGTGGCCACCAGCAGGGTGTTGCGGTCCAGCCAGCTGAGGCGGTGCTTGCCCTCGGGCAGGGTGAAGCCACCGGCGACGAAGCGTTTGGTCGTCAGGTCGAACTCACGCACCACCACGGCGTCCCGGCCGCCGTCGGACAGATTGACCAGGCAGCGGGTCTCGTCGGGCGCGAGGCAGTTGGCCCCCTTGAACACCCAGTCCCTGCCTTCAGCCGCCGACAGGGCCCCGATGTCGAGCAGGGTCTCCCACTGCGGATCGGCCGAACGATAGGAGTCCAGCGTCGTGCGTCGCCACACCCCCTTGGGATTGGCCGCGTCCTGCCAGAAATTGCCGATGCCGTCGCCGAGGAAGCTCGGCGCGGGAATCCGGTCGGTGGCCGACAGGATGGCGAAGGCCTGCTGGCGATAGGGCTCATAGCGGGGATCACCGGTCAGGGCCGCCAGCGCGGCCGCATTCTCGCGTGCGACAAAGGCCATGGCCGCCTCGCCCTGCACCTGTTCCAGGTCCAGATGGTCGTCGGCGGCGGCCACCCCGGCCGGGCTGAGGTCGGCGGGGAAATGCGGCGGCGGCGCGCGCTCGGCCACGACCGCCGGCGGGGCGACGGCGGGGCCCGGCAGGGTGGCGCAGGCCCCCATGAGCAGGGCCGGGATGGCGGCGGACAGGATCAGATGGCGCATGGACTTACACTCCGCAGTTAAAATCCTCCCCCATCGGGGGAGGGGGACCATCCGAAGGATGGTGGAGGGGGACTGGACCTGAACCGGGGCCGGGGCCTGACCCCCTCCACCGCTTCGCGGTCCCCCTCCCCCAAGGAGGGGGAGGAAGGCACGACCTACTCCGGCACGGGGATCTGCGTGTCCATCAGCCGCCGCGTCAGATAGGTGTATTCCAGCGCGATGCGCCGGGCCGTCTCGCGCAGATTGGCGCCGGCCGCGTGGCCGCCGTCGGTATTCTCGTAGAACAGCACCGGATAGCCCAGTTCCTCAAGCCGCGCCGTCGCCTTGCGGGCGTGGCCCGGATGGACCCGGTCATCCTTGGTCGAGGTATGGATGAAGACCTCGGGATAGGGCTGTCCGGCGCGCAGGTTCTGATAGGGGGAATAGGCCTGGATCCAGGCCCGCTCGGCCGGGATGTCCGGATTGCCGTATTCGCCCTGCCACGAGGCCCCGGCCAGCAGCTTGTTGAAGCGCAGCATGTCGAACAGCGGCACCTGGATGACGGCGGCGTTGATCAGGTCCGGCCGCTGGGTCAGCATCGTGCCCATGAACAGCCCGCCCTGGGACCCGCCGATGATGCCCAGTCGCGGCTGGCTGGTGATGTCGCGGGCGATCAGGTCCAGGGCCACGGCCTGGAAGTCCTCATGGGCGCGCTGGCGGTTCTCCTGCAGGGCCGTGTCGTGCCAGTTGGGGCCGAACTCGCCGCCGCCGCGGGTATTGGCCACGACATAGACGCCGCCGCGCTCCAGCCACAGCTTGCCGACCGTGGCCGAATAGCCGGGCAGCAGGGAGTTCTGGAAACCGCCGTAGCCGTACAGCAGGGTCGGGTTCGCGCCGTCGCTGGCCATGGCGTCGCGATGGACGACGAAATAGGGGATCATCGTGCCGTCGGCCGAGCGGGCCTCGAACTGGTCCACGGTCATGCCGTCGGCATTGAATTTGGCCGGCAGCGCCTTGACCTGTTCGACCGCGCCGGTGGCCGCATCGGCCAGCCACAGGCTGGACGGGTTCAGATAGCCGGCGACGCTGACGAACACCTGGTCGTCGCGGTCCGAGGTCGACCCGACCCCGACGGTGACGTTCTGCGGCAGGTCCAGACGGATCCGGGCCCAGTCGCCGTCCGCGTTCGGCGCATAGACATGGACCGCGCCGCGGACGTTCTCGAACAGGGCCACGACCAGGCGGTTGCGGGTGGCCCGGATGCCCTCGATGGCCTCGCGCGGCCCGGGGCGGATGATCAGCCGCGCCGGTGTCGCCGGATCGGCCAGCCAGGCGTCGAGCGGCCAGGCCAGCACGTCGCCGGTCCGGAACGCCTGTCCCGAGGGGGCGGTCCAGTCCTGTTTGGTGGTGATGACCAGCTGACCCTGGACCAGGGCCTCGATGTCCGCCTTGGCCGGAAGCGCCAGCTGTGTCGTTGAGCCGTCGGCGTGCAGACGCCAGGTCTCGCTCTCATAGAAGCTGACGCCGCGGTTGAGCAGGGTGGCCCGCACCGTCCCGTCGGCGTCGCGCAGGGCATAGCCGGACACCGAGACGTCCTCCGGCTGGCCGGTGAAGACGGTCTCGGCCTGGTCGATCGTCTGACCGCGCCGCAGCCGTTTGACGATCATCGGATAGCCCGAACGGGTCATCGACCCCTCGCCGAAATCGCGGGCGATCAGCAGGGTGTCGGCGTCGATCCAGGCGGCGTCGCCCTTGGACTCCGGCAGGACGAAGCCGTCGGCGACGAAGGTCTTCGTGGTGCGGTCGAATTCGCGGATGGTGACCGCGTCCTTGCCGCCGTCGGACAGGGACACGAGGCAGCGGGTCTCGGCGGGCGGCAGGCAGGTCGCGCCCTTCCACACCCAGTTGTGCCCCTCGGCCGCCGACAGGGCGTCGATGTCGAGCAGGGTCTCCCATTCCGGTTCGGCGCGGCGATAGCTGTCCAGGCCGGTCGTGCGCCAGACGCCGCGCACATGCTCGGCGTCCTGCCAGAAATTGTCGAGCGTGCCGTCAGCGTTGAAGCCGGGATAGGGTATGCGGTCGCGCGACTGCACGATCTCCAGCGCCTGCCGGTGCAGGGCCTCATAGCGGGGATCCCCCTGCAGGACGCCCAGCGACCGGGCGTTGTGGGCATTGACCCAGGCCATGGCCCGCTCGCCCTCGATCTCTTCCAGCCACAGATACGGGTCGGTGGCGTCCGAGGTGGCGAAGGCCCCCTCGGCGAGCGGCGGATTGGGCGGGGAAGCGGGGGATTGGGCCATGACGCCTGTCGCGAGAGCGGTGGATGCCAGAAGGACGGCGAGCGTGGCGGCGGGACGGATCATGCGGGCGGTTCCGGTATGCGGGGGCCCGCACCTTAACCGCCGGCCGCCGCCGGACAAGGCGATGCGCGGTCCCTTACGGTTTTGTCATCGCAATTCAGCGGCCGGGATCGGGAATGCAGAGGGTCTCGCCGCACGCCTTGCAGTGGACGGCGTCGGGATCGTGGCGCTGCAGGCCGCAGGTCGGGCAGGGATAGACGACCTTGTGCGGCATCAGCAGGGTCTGCCCCAGGCGCACGAACAGGGTCACCCCGACCAGCATGATCACGATCGACACCAGCCGCCCCCAGTTGCCCGGCAGCAGAATGTCGCCATAGCCGGTCGTGGTCAGGCTGGTGACGGTGAAATACAGGGCGTCGATATAGCCGGTGATGCCTTCATAGCGGCCCATGAAGCTGGTGTAGACGAAGCCGGTGGCCACGAAGACGAAGGTCACCAGGGCCACGATCGCCTTGGTCGTGTCCTCGACCCGGGTCTGGTCATAGCGCCGGCCGATCGTGCGCCAGAAGAATTCCGAATTGATCAGGGTCCACAGCCGCAGCACCCGCAGGAAGCCGAGATTGAACAGCCAGGCCGGGAACAGCAGCGTCGCCAGGATGAACAGATCGACCCAGACGATCGGCTTCTTCAGCCAGGCCCTTACGTCGGAAAAGGCCCAGGCCCGCGCCGCAAGGTCGAGCGCCAGCAGGAAGGCGATCACATAGTCGATGACATAGAAGACCCAGGCCTCGCTCCGCAGCAGCGGGGCCGCCACGAAGAAGCCGACAATCAGCAGGTCAATGACCAGCACCGCCAGCCGGAACCGGACCGCGGTCTCGGATGAGCCGTGATACAGGGCCCGGACCCGCGCGCGCAGACGCAGGCCTTCGGGTTTTTCGACATCGTCAGCGCGGCTCATGCGCCAGCGATACCGCGCTTCGCCGCCGGCGGAAACAGCGCCCTTCGCCACAGGACGTTCCCGGTCTATAGGCTCGGGGTCCATGCAACGCCCCTTCGTCAAGATGAACGGCGCCGGCAATGACTTCGTCATCGTCAATGCGCTCGAAACCCCCTTCGCCCCGACGGGGACACAGGTGCGCGCCATCGCCGACCGCGACACCGGCCCGGGCTGCGACCAGCTGATCGCCATCGAGCCGTCCGACCGCGCCGACGCCTTCATGCGGGTGTGGAACGCCGACGGCGGCGCGGTCGAGACCTGCGGCAATGCCCTGCGCTGCGTCGGCTGGCTGCTGATGCAGTCGACCGGCAAGGACCAGGTCACCCTCGACACCCTCGGCGGCCCGACCACGGCCTGGCGCGTTCCGGGCCGCGTCGGATCGGGACCCGACGGGCGGCGCGAAGCGTCAGATCCGCCCGACCCGATCGGGGGGTCGACGAGCGCGGCCCGGATTAAGGTCGACATGGGCGCGCCGCGGCTGGACTGGACCGAGATCCCGCTGGAGGAGGCGATGGACACCACGGGCATCGAGCTGCAGGTCGGGCCGATCGACGCCCCGCTGCTGCACACGCCCGGAGCCGTCTCGATGGGCAATCCCCATGTGGTCTTCTTCACCGACCGGCAGGACGACGCCTTCGTCACCGGCTCCGGCTCGCTGATCGAGCACCACCCGCTGTTTCCCGAGGGGGTCAATGTCGGCTTCGCCCACGTCCTGGCCCCGGACCGCATCCGCCTGCGGGTGTGGGAGCGCGGGGCCGGCCTGACCCGCGCCTGCGGCACCGGGGCCTGCGCCGCCCTGGTCGCGGCCAGCCGCCGGGGTCTGACCGGCCGCTCGGCCACGGTCGAGGTCGACGGCGGCACCCTGACGATCGCCTGGGACGAGGCCACCGGCCACGTCTTCATGACCGGCCCGGTCGAGATCGAACGCACCGGCATCCTGACCCTCAAACCTGACCCCGGGTAAGGAATACGACGGGGGCCGGTTGTCGCCCCCCGTCGCCCGCTCTAGGAACAGATGACGCCCCCCGAGCCCCCGGAAAGACGCTGATGCCCGACCTGACCGAAAAACAGACCTTCTCCGACGAGGACGCGCTGGAGTTCCACCGCAATCCGACGCCGGGCAAGATCTCCATGGCCCCGACCAAGCCGATGGCGACCCAGCGCGACCTGTCGCTGGCCTATTCGCCGGGGGTGGCGATCCCCGTGCTGGCCATCGCCGCGGATGTCGACAAGGCCTATGACTATACCTCCAAGGGCAATCTGGTCGCCGTCATCTCCAACGGCACCGCCATCCTCGGCCTGGGCAACCTCGGGCACATGGCCTCCAAGCCGGTGATGGAGGGCAAGGCGGTGCTGTTCAAACGCTTCGCCGACGTCGACAGCTTCGATGTCGAGGTCAAGGCCACGGACCCGGACGAATTCATCACCGTGGTCAAGAACATCGGTGACACCTGGGGCGGCATCAATCTGGAGGACATCAAGTCCCCCGAATGTTTCGTCATCGAGAGCGAGCTGCAGGACCTGCTCGACATCCCGGTCTTCCATGACGACCAGCACGGCACCGCCATCATCTCGACGGCCGGCCTGATCAACGCCTGCCACATCACCGGCAAGAAGCTCGAGGACATCAAGGTCGTCCTGGCCGGGGCCGGGGCCGCGGGCCTGAGCTCGATCGGCCTGATGAAGGCCGTCGGGGTCCGGGCCGAGAACACCGTCATCGTCGACCGCGACGGGGTCGTCTACAAGGGCCGCGACAACGTCGACCAGTGGAAGGCGGCCCACGCCACCGACACCCCGCACCGCACCCTGGCCGAGGCCATGGTCGGGGCCGATGTGGTGCTGGGCCTGTCGGCCAAGGGCGCGATCACCAAGGAGATGGTGGCCTCGATGGCCCCCAATCCGATCATCTTCGCCATGGCCAATCCGGATCCGGAGATCACGCCGGAGGACGTCGCCTCGGTCCGCTCCGACGCCATCATGGCCACCGGCCGCTCCGACTATGTCAACCAGGTCAACAACGTCCTCGGCTTCCCCTACATCTTCCGCGGCGCGCTCGATGTGCGGGCCCGTCGGGTCAATCACGAGATGAAGGTCGCCTGCGCCCAGGCCCTGGCCCTGCTGGCGCGCGAGGATGTGCCCGACGAGGTCGCTGTCGCCTATCGCGGCCGCAAGCTGAAATTCGGTCCGGACTACATCATCCCGTCGCCGTTCGACCCGCGCCTGATCTGGTACATCCCGCCCTTCGTCGCCCAGGCGGCGATGGACAGCGGCGTGGCCCGCAAGCCGATCGAGGACATGGATGCCTACCGCATCCAGCTGCGCCAGCGCGTCGACCCCTCGGCCGCCCTGATGCAGAAGATCGCCTCGGCCGTGCGCGCCGCCCCGAACAAGCGGATCGTCTTCGCCGAGGGCGAGGAGACCACGGTCATCCGCGCCGCCTGGGCCTTCAAACAGGCCGAGCTGGGCACGCCCATCCTGGTCGGGCGTGAGGATCTGATCCGCCAGAACGCCACCGAGGCCGGGCTGAATTTCGACGAGCTGGGCATCGAGATCGTCAATGCCCGCGTGTCCGAGAAGAACGATCAGTACACGGACTTCCTCTATGGCAAGCTGCAACGGCGCGGTTATCTGCGCCGTGACGTGCAGCGGATGATCAACCAGGACCGCAACTATTTCGCCGCGACCATGCTGGCCCAGGGCGACGCCGATGCGGTGGTCACGGGCACGACCCGCAATTTCAACATGGTGCTGAAGGAGGTCCGGCGCGTCCTCGACGTCACCTCGCGCCTGGTCGGCCTGTCGATCGTGCTGGCCAGGGGGCGCACCCTGTTCGTGGCCGACACCTCGATCCACGAACTGCCCGACGCCGTCGAACTGGCCGAGATCGCCATCCAGGCCGCTGCCACCGTGCGGCGCATGGGGCGCAATCCGCGCGTGGCCTTCCTGTCCTATTCGACCTTCGGTGACCCCCCGGGCGACCGCGGCGAGATGGTGCGCGAGGCCATCCGCATCCTCGACCAGAAGGGCGTCGACTTCGAATACGAGGGCGAGATGCCGGCCGAACTGGCGCTCGATCCCGAGGCCCGCTCGGCCTATCCGTTCATGCGCCTGTCCAAGGACGCCAATGTCCTGGTCATGCCCGGCATCCATTCAGCCTCGATCTCGACGCGTCTGGTCCAGGCGCTCGGCGGGGCGACGGTGATCGGCCCGCTGCTGGTCGGGCTCGAGAAGTCGGTGCAGATCGTCTCGCTCGGGGCCTCGGTCAGCGAAATGATCACCGCCGCCACCTTCGCCGCCTATGAGGAAGGCCTCCTGCACGACAACTAGGCCGTCGGGCCGCCGGCCGGGTCGCACCGGCCGGCGATCCCGCGGCTCAGCCGGCCGCCGCGCCCGTCTTGCGCCGCCCGGCCGTCAGGCGGATCCACTCCAGAATGCAGAAGATCACGGTCACCCCGCCCAGGGCGGCCGCGAAGACGAACACCCAGGCGAAGCCGTGCACCTCGATCATCTCGCCCAGCGCACCCCGCCCGAGCGTGCCGATCAGCAGGGCCAGTGAGGTGAAGACCGCGAACTGCACCGCGCCGAACATCTTGCTCGACAGGGCCGACAGATAGGCCACGAACGCGGCCCCGGCGAAGCCCCCGGCGATGTTCTCGCCGGCGATGGCCAGCATCAGTCGCGCCATGGGCTCGCCGATGCCGAAACCGCCGAACAGCCCATAGAGGCCGGTCGAGGCCATGAAGCCGCCGATCACCGGGGCCCCCATGGCCAGGTCGGCGAACAGCAGATTGGTCGCCGCGGCCAGCACCGCCCCGATCACCAGCGACGCCATCCGGCCGATGACCAGCAGGGCCCAGCCGCCGAGGCCGATGCCGAGAATGGTCATGACCACGCCGAAGGTCTTGGAGGCCAGGGCCACCTCGGTCTTGGTGTGCCCGAGGGCGCCGCCGACATCGCCCATGTAGAAGGGATAGGCGAACGGGCCCCAGACGCCGTCGGTGATCCGGTAGGTCAGGATCAGGCCCAGCACGATCAGCGCGCCCCAGCCCAGACGCCCCATCAGCTCGACCAGCGGGGCCAGGATGGCGTCGTACAGGGTGGTCACCAGCGGGCGGGTGTCGGTCGCGGGCGTGGGCTGGCGACCGCGCCAGACCACGAAGCCGGCCAGGCCGCACGGCAGCAGGACGGCGGCGGCGATGATCCACGGCCCCCAGCTGGCGGTGAATTCGGTCGCGCTCGGGGCCGGCGAGGTGTTCAGGGCCGTGACCATGAAATTGACCAGCATGAAGGCGGCCCAGCCCCAGGCGGCGAGGGTGGCGATCAGGGCGAACAGCCGCAGTTTCGGCGACCCCAGCCGCTCCTTGGCGATGGCCTGGGGCGGGGCTGGTTCCGGCTCGGGGGCGATGATCGTGCCCAGCAGGCCGAGGCCCATCAGCAGGCCGGCGATGGTGAAGGTGGCCGGCCAGCCGGCGACATCGGCCAGCAGCAGGGCCCCGGCCCCGCCGACCAGGGCCGCGGTGCGGAAACCGAACTGGTAGATGGTCGACAGCAGGTCGATCGGTGCGCCCGGCCCGGCGACCTCGATGCGCCAGGTGTCGATGACGATGTCCTGGGTGGCGGAGGCGAAGGCCCCCAGGGCCGCGGCCCCGGCCAGCAGGCCCAGGGTGCCGCCCTCGGGACTGGAGACCGCGATCACCAGCAGGGCCCCGCCGATGATCAGCTGGCACCCCAGCAGCCACGAGCGCCGTCGCCCCACCCGCCGGCCGATCACCGGCGGGAACAGGTTGACCAGCGGCGACCACAGGAATTTGAAGGCGGCGAACAGGCCGATCCACGACAATATGCCGATCGTGGCGATCGACACGCCGGCCTCGCCCAGCCAGGCGTTGAGGGTGCCGATCAGCATGGTGAAGGGCAGGCCCGCCGAGAAGCCCAGCAACAGCATGGCCAGGGTGCGGCGATCGCGGAAGGCCGCCTTCAGCACCGCCAGTCCCTTGGGAGCGATATCCTCATCGGCCGTCGGGACGGCGGGTGTCTCGGTCATCGAAGCGTCTCTCCTGGACGCCCCGCGCCCTCTATTCGCCGACGACCTTGGCGCGGGTTTGCCGGTTCGTCCAGCGGGCGAGTGTCCGGCGCAGGCTCTCGGGGGCCAGCGGCTTGACCAGATGGTCGTCCATCCCGGCCTCGAGACAGGCGCGGCGGTCCTCGGCGAAGGCGTTGGCGGTCAGGGCCACGATCGGGGTTGCGTCGCCGCGGGCCCGGATCGCCCGGGTCGCGGTCGGACCGTCCATGCCCGGCATGCGCATGTCCATGAACACCAGGTCGTAGCGGGCCCGGGTCAGGGCGGCGACGGCCTCGTGGCCGTTGGCGGCGGTCTCGACGGCGCAGCCCTCGCGCCGCAGCAGGGTCGCGGCCAGCAGCGCCCCGACCGGATTGTCCTCGACCAGCAGCACCCGGGTGCCGGCGAAGCGGACGGTGGCCACCCGGTCGTCATCGGCCGACGGCGGCGGCGGCTGGCCGGGGGTGTGACCGGCCGAGGGGCTGGTCACGGCCAGCACCCGCTCGGCCAGGGAGGCGCGGCGCAGCGGCTTGATCAGATAGCCCTGGAAGCCGGCGGTGCGGTAGCGGGCGATCAGGTCCCGTTCCGACGGGCGCAGCAGCACGATGGCCCGGCCCGTTTCGGGCCGCGGGGCCAGGGACTCCCCGGCGACGGCGGCCAGGGCGTGGTCGACCAGCACGACCGGGGCCGCCGGGTGGACCTTGCCGCCCGAGGCCTCGATCTGGTCGATCGCGGCCTGGCGCACCATGTCGTCGGGCGACAGCACGGCGACGCGCCGGCCCTCCAGCGGCCGGCCGCGCTCGGGCCGGTCGGCGGCGGCGGTGAAGCTGGCCTCGAACCGGAAGCGCGAACCCGGGCTCTTGCCGCGGTGACCGACCGAGACCTTGCCGCCCATGGCGTCGGCCAGGCGTTTGACCACCGCCAGGCCCAGGCCGGCCCCGCCGAAGCGGGTGGCGTCCGAGGCGTCGACATGGCCGAACTCCTCGAAGATGCGGGCGCGCGCCTCGGCCGGAATACCCGGCCCGGTGTCGTCGACGATGAAGGCCAGCCGCGGGCGGTTGCCGGCCCGGGGCACGCGTTCGACGGTGATGTGGACCCCGCCGGTCTCGGTGAATTTGACGGCATTGCCGGCCAGGTTGAACAGCACCTGGCGCAGGCGGCCCTCGTCGGCCATCACATCGACGGCGTCGGGGGCGACCGACCAGACCAGCTCCAGCCCCTTCTCGTGGGCCCGCGGGCTCAGCAGTTCGGCGACACTGCGCACCAGGGTCTCGACATCGACCGGGGCGGAGTCGAACTCCAGCTTGCCGGCCTCCAGCCGGGCATAGTCCAGCAGGTCGTTGACCAGGCCCAGCAGGTGCTCGGCCGACTCGCGCGCCGCCTCGGCATAGGCGCGCTGCGCCCCGTCCAGCCGGGTCCGGGTCAGCAGGCCCAGCATGCCGATGACCCCGTTCAGCGGGGTGCGCATCTCGTGACTCATCAGGCGCAGGAACTGCTGCTCGGCCCCGTCGGGCGGCGCCACCGTCGCTGCGATGGCCTTTGCGATATTCTTCGCCGGTCGTGTCATGTCGATCTCCGACCGCCACCATGGCGCACAACCGTTAAGGGCGGCTCAAGGCGGGACCTGCGCGATCGAGTCCGTCGCCACCCCGGATCCCGACCACGGCAGGGCGTCGCCGGTCCCCGGCCCCACCGGGGTGCGCCGGTGCACCAGGGCCTCGGCGATATGGCGGCGCACCACCCCGCTCGCCCCTTCCAGATCGGCGATGGTCCGGGCCAGCCGCAGCGTCCGCACCCAGCCCCGCGCCGTCAGACCCCCGGCCTCACCCGCCCGCATCAGCAGGGCCCGGCCCGGTGCATCGGGGGCCGCGAACCGCTCCAGGGTCTCGCCCGAGGCGCGGGCATTCAACGCCTGATCGGGGGCCAGCCCCGCCGCCCGCGCCCGCTCGGCCTGCAGGCCCCGGGCCACGGCGACCCGGGCGGCGGC